>Ga0207721_100094_pt1 | contig 80838 bp, 72 predicted proteins | sample TtaePargueraPR_3_FD_187756 | JGI IMG/M metagenome (GOLD analysis project Ga0207721, IMG submission 187756) | Aerobic enrichment media microbial communities from Bioluminiscent Bay, La Parguera, Puerto Rico - Tt and P2 (1) (SPAdes) | ecosystem: Environmental > Aquatic > Marine > Unclassified ...
ATATAAAAAAAGTTTTAGAAAATAATGGTTATAGAAATTGGGTTTCTCTAACCATTTTCATTGGTATAATATTTCTCTATGTGAAAACTGAGCCTATGTTGTAAATGAGACGGAAATGTTACAGAATCTGTGTCAGATATAATTTATACACCCTTGAAAAAAGTATTTCTTGAAAAAGTCAATGCTAAGTGCTATCATAATATTATAGACATAGAATATTAGGGTAGTCTTGTTATAGTTCTATTTAAAACGCAGTAAAAACTCAATCCAAGCAAAAAATATATTTTTTTTGCATTAATGCCCCCTAAAAATTCATAACATCATCGAAGTAATATATTAAAATGCGACATCGAATTTTAAAGTCGAACTTTGTTTATATGTGCGAAATAAACTATTAATTCTGACTAAGATACATATTTTCTGGAGGTGGCAACATAGAAAGATTAATACATATATATAATTATATCTTAATTGTTTATAAATGAATGTTTAAACACAATTTGTAGTATTTTTATTGTGTGTTGCTTTTAGTATATTCTTAGAAATTCATTTCCCAAACATTTTACCCCAATCTTTGTTGTATTTAAAGTAACATCCTATATTGCCTATGATATGGACACATTTATATTGTGTTTAATTAAGTTAACAGATTGTATTTTTCTCGGAAAGGCTTTTTATTACTTAATCAGCGCTTTCGAGAAATAATATATATCAAAATTATAAAAGTTGAGGAGATATAATCTAACAAAACTTTTTGACTTTTATATAACTTAATTTATAGCTTTATATTTATAGAAAGTTATTATATCTCAGGAGGTGAAGAAAGTCTAAACTGCAAAATGTATTCAATTTTATTGACTTAATAGGTGTGGCACAAATAATAAGACCTTTTAGGTCGATATGTCCTATTCGCTTTGAAAATAGTAACATTACAAAGCTTTAGGATGTAACTATTTTGGTTTTTAATTTCTGAAGGGAGGATATTTAGAACATGAAAAAAACTGCAATGTTTTTATTAGCTTTTTCATTACTTACAGCATCAGTTGCTCCAGCAGCAAATGTAGGTGCTGCGTCTGACACTTTTAAAGACAGATTTAATTACATGTACGAAAAAATAAGTGATCCTGCAAATGGATACTATGACTCGGAGGGTATTCCTTACCACTCACGTGAGACGATGTGTATCGAGGCTCCTGATTATGGTCATGAATCAACCAGTGAAGCTGCAAGTTACTATGCTTGGTTAGAAGCTGTCAATGGTAAACTTAATGGTGATTGGTCAGGTTTATATGACGCATGGGATGTAGTAGAAAACTACTTTATTCCGTCAGAATCAACTCAAAAAGGTATGGACAGATATAATCCATCATCTCCTGCAGGATATGCTGACGAGTTCCCTTTACCTGATGATTATCCAGCACAAAATCAAACTAATGTAACAGTTGGACAAGACCCTATTCATGACGAGTTACATTCTGCATATAACTCTTATGCAACGTATGGCATGCACTGGTTGGTAGACGTTGACAACTGGTATGGTTATGGAAGTGGTACGGATTGTACATTTATAAATACATTCCAAAGAGGACAGCAGGAATCAGTTTTTGAAACTGTTCCACAACCATCACTTGAAGAATTTAAATATGGTGGTAGACAAGGTTATGCTGATTTGTTTATGGCAGGCGATACAGTAGAGAAATGGTCGTTCACTATTGCATCTGATGCAGATGGTCGTTTGATCCAAGTTCAATATTGGGCAGATAAATGGGCAGATGAGCAGGGTAAAGACTTAGGTGACCTTAACTCAAAAGCTGCAAAAATGGGTGACTACTTAAGATATTCAATGTTTGACAAGTACTTCATGGAAATTGGAGCAGAAGGAAAGACTCCTGCAAGTGGATATGATTCATGTCATTACCTATTAGCATGGTATTATGCTTGGGGTGGTGCTATGAAAGGTGACTGGTCATGGAAGATTGGTTGTAGCCATGTTCACTGGGGATATCAAGCTCCTTTAGCAGCTTATGCTTTGGGTAATGTAGCAGATTTCAAACCAAAGTCATCAAATGGTGCAAAAGACTGGGATTCAAGTTTCGAAAGACAGATTGAATTATATGCTTTCTTACAGTCAAAAGAAGGTGCTATAGCAGGTGGTGTTACAAACTCAGTTGACGGTCAGTATAATTCATATGGTTCATTGTCAACATTCTATGATATGGCTTACGATTGGGCTCCAGTTTACCGTGATCCACCAAGTAATAACTGGTTTGGTATGCAGGCATGGTCAATGCAACGTATGTGTGAAGTTTACTACGAAACTGGCGATGATTTGGCTAAAGAAATCTGTGACAAGTGGGTTGCTTGGGCAGAATCTGAGTGTTCAGTTGATGTTGATTCTGGAGAATGGGAAATACCATCAACATTGAAGTGGGAAGGACAACCTGATACTTGGACTGGTTCAAAATCTGATAATAATAACTTGAGTGTATCTGTAGAAAACTATAGTAATGATTTAGGTATTACAGGTTCAGTTTCAAATGCGTTCTTCTACTACGATCAAGCAACTCAAAAGTGGGGCGGAGACACAGCACTTGGAGAAAAAGCTGCTAAAAAAGCAGTAGATATGTTACAAGTAGTTTGGGATACTTGCCGTGACGATTACGGTATTGGTAGAGTAGAAACTAATGGTTCACTTAGTCGTGTATTTACACAGGAAGTTTACATTCCATCAGGATGGACAGGAACAATGCCTAATGGAGATGTCATCAAATCTGGCATTAAATTTATAGACATTCGTTCAAAATACAAAGATGATCCTTGGTATGACGGCATCAAGAACCAGACTGAGGATGATTTGTTTGAATTTACTCTTCACAGATATTGGCATGAAGTTGACTATGCGGTTGCTTTAGGTGTAGCTGAAATCTTTGGTTATGTGCCAGGTGAAGGTGGAGGTACAGGTGGAGATGTTTTAATTGGTGATGTAGACCAAAACGGATCTATAAATTCACTTGACTTTGCCAACATGCAGATGGTATTGCTTGGTAAAAAAGCTGACTTTACTGGTGATGCAGCTACAGCAGCTGATATTAACAAAGATGGTAATTTCAATTCACTTGATTTTGGTTTGATGAGACTACACTTACTTGGTAAGAGAAGTATAGAACAATAAAAATCAGATTTTATAACAGGGGTTCAAGTTTTATCTTGAACTCCTGTTTTCTTATTCTGCTTTTTTAGAGTAGATTAATTTATAAAACACTTAGAAAAAGTAAAAACAAAGAGCCTAATTAAAAGTAGAACCTGTTTTACTGTCAAATGACGTAATTCTTAGACGTGAGCATTAGAATTTGTTGCCGAAGGATGATAATTTGAAGCAACAATGCCACGGATGGCATTGTTAGCGTATAGGACAGGATGTCCTTAATACGCGGCGAAAAATTATCAAGACAAGGCGTACAGATTATATGCGAAGGTCTTCGATTGGAGGCATTTGAAACTAAAACGAGGCAGGTACAGCCTTGATGATAATTTATGAATAAGTAGAAATAGGAATATTTATGTTAATAAAGAATAATATTAATATAAATAGCATTTTCATAAAAGTAAAATATTATGCTAAAATTATATGATTTTATGACGAAATATAGTATAATATAAAAAAATGTGTCTATGCATATGGGCTAGGAAGTTAATTTTTGAAGGAGCTGATACTTGTGGCGGAAAAAAACAAGGTGGACGTCAGAATAGCCGGCAAAGACTACACACTAAAGGGTGTTGAGTCTGAGGAGTATATACAAAAAATTGCTTTGTATATAGATAAAAAAATGAATGAAGTAATGCGGGTTAATAGCAAGCTCAGCACTTCCATGGCTTCTGTTCTTTCAGCAATTAATGTTGCAGATGATTACTTTAAATCACATGACAATGTAGTAAACTTGAACAAGGAGCTTAAAGCTGCAAATGAAGAGATAGAAAGATTAAAGAAAGAAAATCACAAATTGACCAATGAAAATGCTGTTGTAAGCAACAAAAACACTAACTTCCAACTTGAATTGGCCAAAAGAGAAGCCGAGCTAAGTGAAGTTCGAAAATCATTGGAGAAGATTACAAAATAGCGTTTGTAATTTAGAACATCTAAGGAAAGATTAAAAATATTCAATATGTATTTTTTGAAACTTCCTAAGTAAGTTCTACTTTAAATAGTGAAAAAATAATGTGATTTTGTAATAAAAATAAAAAATCGTTTTGTTTATAGCTAAGCCAAAAGAAAAAGCAAATAGGCGCCTTTACGCGCTTTTTTTCATGTAAGATAGCTACTTTTGATATGGAGTAATAAAGAAAAACTATTACATTTTTATGGTGATTATTTATGAAGATGATATTTTTATTTGTAGACGGATTTGGGATAGGTGAGTCAAATGACCAAAAAAATCCTATTTATAAAGCCAATGTGCCAACATGGGAGCATATTCTAGATATAGGTAAGGTAATGCCTACGGATGCATGTCTTGGTATAGCAGGACTTCCACAAAGTGCGACAGGACAAACTTCCATTTTTACAGGAGTAAATGCGTCTAAAGTTTTGGGCAAGCATCTACATGGACAACCTAGTGAGACTCTAAAAGAAATAATTAATACGAATAATCTGTTTATGGAATTGATAAAAAGAGGTTTTAAGGTTGCAAATGCAAATGTATACAGATATGAATATTTGACTAAAATGCTTGATCCAAAAGAGAGGAGATACAAACCGTCGGTAACTACTGTTATGACACTTTCAAGTGGACTGAATTGTAGAACAGTGGATGATTATAAGATAGGAAATGGTGTATACCATGATATAACCGGCAAAATTCTTGTGGAGAGTGGTTACATAGAAAGTACCATCCTTCCTTCAGAGGCGGCAAAAAGACTTTATAATGTTAGTAGAGAAAATGATTTTACAATGTTTGAATATTTTATGACGGATATTATAGGGCATAAAATGAATATGGAAGAGGCTGTTAGCAATTTAGAAATTTTCGATGATTTCTTAGGTGAATTGATAAAACTTGTAAATTTAGATGAAGATATTATATTTATAACTAGTGACCATGGTAATATTGAGGACATAACAATAAAAACACATACATTTAATAAGGTTCCAACGGTGATACTAGGAAATAAAGAACAAATTGATTCAATAAGTATTGAATCTTTAATTGATATAATGCCTGCGGTATTGAATATTTTTGATTGTTAGGGTGGCTTAAGGCTTACAGATTCTATGCGAAGGTCTTAGAATGGAGATGTTTGACAGTAAAACGAGGCAGGTACAACATTAATGCAGTTTATAGAATATCACTATCATTAATTTGTATCATTAACAAAAAAGATTTTAGTCATGAGAGAAGCGAATTTTCTTGGAGTATAGGAATTTATAAAATACCCAGAAAATGTAAAAACAAAAATAAAGAGCCTAATTAAGAGTAGAACCTGTTTTAGTGTCAAATGACGTAATTCTTAGACGTGAGCATTAGAAGCTGTAGCCGAAGGCTTGATAATTTGAAGCAAAAATGCCACGGATGGCATTTTTAGCGTATAGGACAGGATGTCCTTAATACGCGGGCGAAAAATTATCAAGACAAGGCTAACAGATTCTATGCGAAGGTCTTCGAATGGAGATATTTGACACTAAAACGAGTCAGGTACAACCTTAATGCTAGTTATAAAAAATAATTATCAATTTGTATCCTTAGCCAAAAAAGATTTAAAGTCATGAGCGAAGCGAATTTTCTTGGTTAGAATTTAATGCAGTATGGGAGATTTTATGATATGAATAGAATAGAACTTTTAGCTCCATCAGGAGATTGGGAATCATTTTTGGCAGCGGTAGAAAATGGAGCAAATGCTGTTTATTTAGGAGGAAAGCTGTTTAATGCAAGGCAGTTTGCTTCAAATTTTGATATAAAAAGAATCAAAGAGGCAATTCATTATGCCCATGTCAGAGAAGTGAGTTTATACCTTACAATGAATACTCTTATGTCTGATGATGAGCTTTTAGAGGGGATACAATTCTTAAAAGAAGCTTATCTTGCAGGAATTGATGGAGTAATTGTACAAGATTTGGGATTTGCAAGAATTGTAAAAGAATTATTTCCAGATCTTTCGCTTCATGCGAGTACGCAAATGACAATATACAATGTGGATGGGGTAAAAATTCTTGAAAAAATGGGATTTGAGAGAGTTGTATTATCTAGGGAACTTTCTTTGGAAGAAATAAAAAGAATAAAAGAGTCGACTTTGGCTGAGATAGAAGTGTTTATTCATGGAGCGTTGTGTATATCTTATTCGGGACAGTGCCTTATGAGCAGCATAATTGGGGCAAGAAGCGGCAATAGGGGAAAGTGTGCACAACCTTGCAGACTTCCTTTCGAGCTTGTGGAAAAAAGAACAAAAAAAGTTGGAGGCAAAAATAAGGGGGCATATATTATGAGCCCTAAGGATTTGTGTTCTGTTCAAATATTGAACAAACTTCAGCAAACAGGAGTAAAATCGCTAAAGATAGAAGGAAGAATGAAAGGTTCTGAGTATGTTGCTGTTGTTACAAGAACGTATAGAAAGTACCTTGATAAATGCATAAAAAATGATGGTAAAAGTGATGAATATGTAGTCGATAAAAAGGATCTCAATGAACTTACACAGATCTTTAACAGAGGTGGTTTTTCAAAAGGATATTTCGAAGGTAAGACGGGAAGTACAATGATGAGCTATGAAAAACCAAAAAATTGGGGAGTTTACCTAGGAAAAGTAATATCATACGATCGGGCATCTTTAGCTGTTAGGTTAAGTGTTAATACTGACATATCAATGGGTGATGGAATAGAAGTATGGAATGGAGATGAAAAAAGTCCAGGTACTGTGATAAGTGGGCTTTTTGTAAATGGCAAAAAAGTGGAAAGTGTAAAAGCTGGCGAAGTTGTGACAATAAGAAAAATTAAAGGAAATATAGTAAAGAACAATAAAGTATATAAGACTTCAAGTAAAAAATTAAATAGTGAAGCATTAGAAAGTGTTTCTGGTAAGTTTTATAGAAAAGTTTTTATTTGTGGAAAATTCGTGATAAATGGAGGTGAACCTGCTTGTTTAACGGTAAAAGATGATTTGGGAAATACTATAACGTCTAAAGGAACATTATTACCTGAAAAAGCTTTAAACAAGCCTTTGACTAAAGAGAGGGTAGCAAAACAATTGACTAAAACAGGACAAACTCCATTTGAGTTTTCCAATGTTGAAGTTTTTGTGGATGAAAATATATTAATACCTATAAGTGAAGTAAATAATATAAGGAGAAATGCCTTAGAGCAACTTGAGCTAAAGAGAGCTGAGAAATATTCAAGGGAATTGTCGAATGATTTTGAAGAAAAAGAAAAGCATGTGATGTATTTCCCGGGAAATGGTCGAAAAAAAGATAAAAAACTTTTAATATCTGCATGTATATATAAGTTTGATGAGGATATTGATTATGAAAGTTTAGAAGTAGATAGATTATATATTCCTTTCAACGCATTATTGGGTAAAAATGCAGACCAAATAATTTCCCAATTAAATAAAAGGGAAGTTTATGTACATCTACCTTCCATAACGAGGGGAAATTATGACAAACTGATAGAGACAAAACTTCCGTATGTATTAGATTTAGACATAGATGGTTTGCTTGTTGGAAATATTGGACATGTATATGGGGAAAAATATATTTCAAATCTTAATATTATGGGAGATTATTCTTTGAATTGTTTTAACAGTTCTTCCTTAGAACAGTTGTATCAACTAGGTTTAAATGGTGTTAGTTTATCTGTTGAATTGAGATTAAATCAGATCAAAAATCTTGCAAACATTCCGGGATTTGAAAAAGAAGTATTGGTTTATGGAAGAATGCCTCTTATGACAAGCGAATACTGTCCGATAGGAAGTGTTTTAGGAGGTTTTGACGTGCAGACGGAGTGCAATGCTGCTTGTAATAAAGGTGAATACTATTTAAAAGATAGAATTGGAGCAAAATTTCCTGTTATGTGCGATAGGATAGATTGCAGGAGCACTATATTTAACTCAAATGTTTTACTTTTAGAAGATAGTATAGATAAAATAAAGACGTCAGATGTTGATATAATTAGGTTGAATTTCACTGATGAAACGGCAGATGAGATGACTAAAATTGTTAACATGCACAGGGATTTAATTGATGTTGAAAAAAAAGCGTTAGATATTCATCGTGATTTAATTGACAAAATCAAAAGTAGTGGATTTACAAAGGGACATTATTTTAGAGGAGTATAAATTTTTTTATGTGGAGGTATTTTTATGGGAGAAAAGGTTGAAGTTTTTCTAGAGATTTGTAGAGAAGGTGTAGTTATTCCAACCTATGCCAAAGATGGAGATGCAGGCATGGACGTTTGCGCTGCAGAAGATGTATTAATTGAACCAGAGCAAACAGTTATTATTCCTACGGGGATAAAGCTAGCCATACCGAGTGGTTATGAAATACAGGTAAGACCAAGAAGTGGAATATCATATAAAACACCTCTTAGGCTCTCCAATTCACCGGGGACAATTGACAGTGGTTATAGGGATGAGGTAGGTATTATAATGACAAATACCTCTGAGAGTGGCTATAGAGATAATACTTATACTATTGATACTAAGGGAAATTGTAAAGGTACATACAGAATTCGAAAGGGAGACAGAATAGCTCAAATAGTATTACAGGTCGTGCCTAAAATGAACTTTACTATAGTTGATTCGGTTGGGGATATTGGAAGTAATCGAGGCGGTGGATTTGGGTCCACCGGAATAAGATAAAGAACGGCCATCTAGATAAATTCAAAAAAATTATTGCAGTATACATCTGGTTTTTATAGTCAGGTGTATACTGTTTTTTTACTTGAGAAAGTGAATTGATTTTCTAAAAAAATTCCACCTGTGAAATAGAATTGCTGGAGCAAAGCTTCATTGGCTCAAGGGTATACTTCCCAATGAAAAATCTGGTTTTTAAAGGAATGCCCTAACTAATAGAAGGATTTTTCATTGTTTTTGAAGTTTTGTGTAAGTAACCTATTTTAAAGCTTAAAAAAACATACTATTGAAATTGATTGAGTGGGTACATCAATTTTTTTCTTTGCCAATTACCAATGTAATTTGATTATCAAGGGGTATCTATTTTTATAAATATTCTATCCGAAATTATGCTTTACAATGGAATAAATATGTAATATAATATTTATATCGAACATATGTTCGATATAAATTCGCTTTAGAATATCTGTAATTTAAGGGCAACTTTATTAAATAATGCTTATATTTATTCTAAAATTTACCGATATGGTTTTGGGAATATTTATAAAAATATAGGGGCTCAAAGGTGTGTAATTACAGATATTATAAGCGTAAAGCTATATTTATAGTGGTATGGCTTATAAGTTTATACCATGTAGTTTTAAGGTGCCTAGTTGATAAAAGGATATATGTAATAAGCAAAGGATTGCTTACAAATCCAGAAGAAGAGAACATGATTTAAGAGCGTATAATTCAGATGGGAGGTTTTCTTTTATGGGTAAAGAGTTTGTAGATGTACTTATACAATATACTACTGAAGGTGGAAAAGTTCCTTTGGGTATTCAATGGCAAGATGGTAGAATGTCTAGTATCGATAGAGTTATTGATGTGCGGAAAAATGCCTCACTAAGAGCAGGAGGTAAGGGGGTAAGGTATACATGCAGGGTTAAGGGTAAGCAGATGCATCTATACACAGAAGATGATTTGTGGTATGTTGAAACTACACAGTGAGGGTATAACGAAAAATAATTTTTAATTGAACCTAAATAAAATAGTTTCACCTGGGAAATAGGTTTGTGGTAACAAAGCTTCACTGATTTTAGGCGTAGACTTCCAGATGAAAAATCTAGCTTTTTAAGGAATAACCTAGCAAATAGAAGGGGTTTTTCATTGTTTTTGAAGCTTTGTGTAAGAAAACTACTTCACAGATGGAAATAGTTTAAAGGAAATGACTCGGGGGTGTTTAACTCCCGAGTCTTTTCGGGTGTATTTAATCATCGTGGACCATATTATTCCAATAACTAAAGCTCCGAGGCTGGCCGTTTCGCTACGCTACACTGCTCGCCTATGCAACCTAGGCTAAGAGAATGTATAACTCGCTACGGGTCGAATCAAAACTCTCTACTAAGAAGAAAAGTGATTCGACTAATCCTTCGCTTCGTTAACATTCTCTAAGTCTCTACGCAGATGTTATTTCCATAATATGGCTCACGATTAAAATATGCTCCCGAGTCTTTTGATTTATTTGCTAATTCTGTTATAATGATTAAGTGAAAGAGGTGAGTAAAATATACGTAAATGGTAATATAGATTCTCTAAAAAAGTCTGTTATTGAGGAATTAGAAGCTGTTTTGAAAATGGATATAGATAAAGATGATCTTGTCCCGTCGGAATTGGCGCAAGAAATAGCCGATATTACTGGAAAGATAAATCGTGAAATTTCAGTTTATTTAGATAGAAAAGGAAACATTATTGATTTGAGTGTTGGTGACAGTGGTACTGTAGCACTTCCTGAAGTAGAGGGTAGAAGGGATGAGTCAAGACTTTCAGGGGTTAGGTGTATTCACACTCATCCTAATGGAGAAGGAAAGGTATCCCTTGTTGATATAAATTCCATGCTAAAGTTGCGACTTGATGCCATGGTGGCAGTTGGTGTAAGGGATGGAAATATTACAGACATCTATGTTGCAATACCTCAAAGATCTGAGGATAATGAATTTAACAAATCCTGTGTTTATGGACCTTTTAGAGCATGTGATAACAAGATTAATGCTCTTTGGAGTGTCATTGATGAGATTGATAAACCTGTCGGTGATAAGCTGTATACAAATAGGACGGAGATAGAAAGAACTATTCTGGTTGGACTAGAGACTGCATCCGGTAATGTTTTATCTGGTAAAAGTATTGGAGAGAGATCTTTAGATGAATTGGAAGAATTAGTTCAGACAGCAGGTGCTCAAGTAGTTAAGAAAATTTTACAAAGAAGGTCGGGAGTAGATTCGGCTTATTATATTGGAAAGGGAAAACTAGAAGAGATTAGTCTTATTAGGCAAGCTTTAGATATTGATCTTATCGTATTTGATGATGAGCTTTCAGGAGCTCAGATTAGAAATATTGAAGAAATTTTAGGTGTAAAAGTAATTGATAGAACAACACTTATTTTAGATATATTTGCTCAACGTGCCAGATCAAAAGAGGGCAAACTCCAAGTGGAGTTGGCTCAGTTAAAGTATAGAATATCAAGGCTTATTGGTCGGGGTAATCAACTTTCTAGGCTTGGTGGAGGTATTGGTACAAGAGGTCCTGGTGAGAAAAAGCTTGAGGTGGACAGAAGACACATCAGAAGAAGAATAAACTACCTTGAAGAACAACTTTTTGAGGTTGAAAAGCGAAGAGGTTTTATGCGCAAAAGCAGAGATAAGAATTCGTTGCCCATTATAGCCTTAGTTGGATATACAAATGCTGGAAAGTCGACTCTTATGAATGCTCTTTGTCAATCAAATGTGTTTGCTGAAGATAAACTTTTTGCAACTTTAGATCCAACGGCTAGAAGCCTTAAACTTCCTAACGCAAGAGAGGCTGTTTTAGTTGATACGGTAGGATTTATTAGAAAACTTCCCCATGAATTGATAGAGGCTTTTAAATCAACATTAGAAGAGGCTGTTTATGCCGACGTACTTATTCATGTTGTTGATATTACAAATGAAGAAGCACTAGAACAGATTGAAGTGGTAGACAACATTCTAAGCGTGTTAGGTGCTTCGAGTAAACCTATTGTAATGGCTTTAAACAAAGTGGATCTTCTTTCGAAAAGAGAACGGGCTCCAATTGTAAATTTAAAGGGAGGTGTGGTGGAAATTTCTGCTGTTTCATCAGAAGGTATTGAGGAACTCCTTAAAGCTGTTACCGATGCACTTGGACAGGAGGAAGAGGAGATAGAACTATTTATCCCATACCAGGAAGGCTGGGCGGTATCCTATGTCCATAAAAATGGGGAAATAAGTGAAAGAAATCATGATGAAAAGGGCACTTATTATAAGGTTTCTATGTTGAAATCAAAGATAGATTATATAAAGAAATTTTTATACAATGCTTAAACTATATAAAGAATTGATTTTAAGTTTTTTCGTTATCCCAGAGGTGGAACTTATTTTTTAGAGTATAGGAATTTATAAAAATCCTATTTTTGTAAATTCCTATACTGGGGTTTGGAAAGGGGATTGCCATTTCCCGGTTTAAGGAGGGTGCTCAGGATGCGAAGCATCCGTCGAAGGGAACCATAGGGTTCACTAGCGAACAAGAAAAGTCATGAGTAAAGCGAATTTTCTTGATCGTTCCTTAGTTCTGACATAAATTTGTGAATATATTTCCAACATAATTGAATAAAAATTACCAATATAGTATTATAATAATATAAGGAATTATAATTAGTTTTTTGCTTTGGGTGATTTCTAAAAATAACTGGTCAATTGCGATTTCAAATAATTTCGAGCTGTGTGAAATAGGTTACTTACACAAAGCTTCAAAACCAATGAAAAATCCTTCTATTAGCTAGGGTATTGCTTTAAAATTCGGATTTTTCATCTGGAAATACGCCTATGAAGTCAGTGGAGATTTGTTCCAACAATCCTAGTTCACAGGTGGGAAAATATGATCTAAGGGTATTTGTGACTTGAATATTGTATAGGCTGTTTTTTGAAGCTACCATGTATTTTATTACAAAGAATAAAAGGCATTGGTATATTGTACTCGAATTCATAGAGTTAGGGTGAATTTGAGTTTAATATAAAACAAATTTTATAATGAAAGGGGTTTTTGCTATGTTGGTAAAGAGCTTTACAGGTGGAGTTGTATTCTCTGGAGATAAGGTTCTCCTCCGAAAAAATGGGAACGACTGGATACTTCCACGAGAGAAGTTACACAATGGAGAATTGCCAAATGAAGTTGCCCTTAAGAAAATAAGCCAAGATTCTGGAGTTCGAGCTGAAATAGTTTCAAATGCTGGTCAAACAAGTTATGAATGCTTTTCTACCACACGTCAAACACCATTCTTAAACAAAATTACCTGGTACATAATGAAATACCAAAATGAAATAATTAGTGAAGATATAATAAAAAAAGATAGTGCCTTTGTGAATATCGATGAAGCTATGAATATAATGAAATATAACCAAGATAAATCGTTAGTGAATTTATCGTTTATGAAATACAGAGAAATGGAAAATCTGAGTAATAATTAGTTCTTAAAAGTGAAAAAGGGTTATGAGCATAGTTTTTAGCAGATACTCATAACCCTTTTTTTGTTATAGATCGATATTTTGTCTAAGGGAGTTGAAAAAATACATATTCATTATTTTGCCATGCAAAGTTATTTTGATTGTACCTAAAATTTGAAAGCATACTTACCAATTATGTGGTCAAGTGGAACCGGTCCTATTATTCTGCTGTCTAAGCTTGAATTTCTATTGTCTCCCATAACATATATACAATTTTCAGGAACGACTACTTTTCCTTCAGGAAAATATTGCATGGGCTCTTTTATGTAGTCCTCTTGCAGAGCTTCACCGTTTCTATATAAAGTGCCGTCAATATATTCTAAAGTGTCGCCTTCTTTTCCTATAACTCTCTTTATCCATAAAATGTCCTGTTTTTCCTTTGTAATCATACTTGTTATTGCATTATATTTGATACTGTCTGTCAAATCATCTTTAATAGTTCTGTCACGAGATACTCGGCTGTCAATAATGATTACATCCCCGTAATCAGGATCACTTCTTAATGTATGGATAAGTTTATTTACCATTATTTTGTCCTTTTCAAAAAAAGTAGACTCCATAGAACAGCCAACAATTTGGGTCGGTTGAAAAATAAATGTATTTATAGCTAAGCCTATAACAACGGCTGAGAGTATATACCCCGTCCAACTCGCAATTTCTTTAACAATAGGGTGCATAAAAATCCTCCTTAAAATGTATTATATAAATATTATACACCATTTTACAGATGATTTTATGAACTTTTTGTTAATTATCTTTTTGAAGACTATATTTCCATACAGTAAGGGTGTATTTAATCATTGTGGACTATATTATTCCAATAACTAAAGCTCCGACGCTAAGAGAATGTATAACTCGCTACGGGTCGAATCAAAACTCGCTACGCTCAAACAGTGATTCGACTAATCCTTCGCTTCGTTAACATTCTCTAATCCTCTACGCAGATGTTATTTCCATAATATGTATCACAATTAAAATGTGCACCCTACAGTAAAGAATTACTGTGATTTTACAAAGTACTGTTATATAATAATAGCAAAAGGATAATAAAAGGTGGTTAATTTGGATAAGGAATACAGAACTGTTTTAAAGGAAGCGGTCTTTGAAATTGAAGAAAAGAAATCAAGGTTTATAGCCTCAGTAAAGCCTGTGGAACAAGAGGAAGAGGCAATTTCTTTTATAAATGGATTAAAGTCAAAGTATTGGAATGCTACACATAATGTTTATGCCTACTCGATAGTTGGTAATAATATTATACAAAGGTACAGCGATGCTGGAGAGCCATCTGGCACAGCGGGACTTCCAATGTTAGAAGTTATAAAGAGAATGGAAGTTCAAAATCTTGTAGTTGTAGTTACACGATATTTTGGAGGTACCTTGCTTGGCGCTGCAGGACTTATTCGTGCATATGGTAAAAGTGCTGCTTTAGGAATTGAACAAGCAGGTATTGTTGTAAAAAAGCTTTGCAAGGAAGTGAGTGTAATTATTGAGTATACTTTGTTTGGAAAGCTGCAAAGTCAGATAATTTCACAAGGTTATACAATAAAGGATATAGTGTATGAACAGGATGTAGAATTAATAATATATGTTTACGTTGACGAGGTAGAAGATTTCAATAATATGGTGAATGAAGTTACAAATGCAAGAGCAATTATTGAATGTGGTGAAGATACTTATATAACATTGGATTTAGAAGGTAAATTGATTTTAGGGGATTTAAAATAAATAACTGGTCAACTGGAGTATCAAAAAATTCGATTTGATAGGTTTTGTAACAGAAATAATGAATATGTATTTTTTTGAAACTCCCTTAGGCAAGACCAAATAAAAAACTGATTAACTGGAGTTTCAAAAGATTTGATTGAAGGGCGTAGTAACTGAAAAATGAATATGAATTTTTTTTGAAACTCCCTTATAAAAAAAATCAAATAAAAACTTTGCAATTAACTTATGGAGAGGAATGATGAAAAATGGTAGAAGAGGAAATGCTTGAAAAGAAAGTATGGGCAGTAGTAGGAGCCAATCAGAATCCTAAAAAATATGGGAATATGATTTACAAAAAGTTAAAGTTACGTGGGTATAAGGTTTATCCTATTAATCCAAACTATGAAGAGATTGAAGGTGATAAGTGCTACAAAGACTTATCGTCATTGCCAGAGGTGCCAGAAGTGATTGATATGGTGGTGCCTCCTAAAAGAGGTATGGCAGTTATTGAGGAGGCGGCAAAAGTTGGAGTTAAATACGTATGGTTGCAGCCGGGAACTCACAATGAAAAAATTATGGACTTAATCGAGGAAAAAGGCCTTATTGCAGCACAGGCATGTGTGCTTGTAGCGCTTAGATAAGGTGGTTTCAAAAAAATGTATATTCATTATTTCAATTTTAAAGCCCATTATGAAAGTTTTTAGGCTTACAATCATAGGTACATTATTTTGCTGTACAAAAAATGTAAATCAAGTTTTTTGAAACTCCAATCGATCAGTTATTTGATTTTGCTTAGGTATCAAATCAAGTTTCCCAATAAGGTTTTAGTACATTTTTTATAGTTTCATTCTTGGAGTGAAACTATAAATATTGACTAAAGAATTTTTGAAATATCTAAACTCATAAGATTAATCTCTGTTGTAGTAGGAAAGTTAACTATTTGAGACATAATTAAGAGGCATATCTATTGGCTCAGCACTTTTAGGTTCTGAATGTTCACTGCTTGTTGCTGTATGATAAATTTCAGAAAACTCAATATTTATAGCCTCTATTATTCTCATCTGACTATCCTTTGCGCAGCTCGAAGTATTATTAACTAATGCTTCAATATGTTTAATTGGAAGAGAAATGTGAAAATTGCTTCCGATATTTGGTTCGCTTTTTAGTTTTATGCTTCCTCCATGGAGTTCAACAAAAGATTTTACTATAGATAGCCCTAAACCACTTCCTTCAATACCTTTAGTCAATGAGCTGTCAACTTGTTGATATCGTTCAAATATGCTCTTTTGCATATCTTTGGGAACTCCTATACCTGTATCTTTTACACAAATGTTCACTTTATCATATTTGTTCCATACAATAATTGACACCTTTCCTCCGGGTTTGGTGTACTTTATAGCATTTGATAAAAGATTGAGTATTATCCTTTCTATTTTATCTACATCCACGGCAGTAATTATCTCTTCCTCCATAGTATCAAATTCAAGTGTCAACGATTTTTGTTGTGCATAAGGTATTACTGATTGACAAATTTCTTCTATAAGATATACTATATTGCAATTAACCATATTAGATTTTATGTGGCCTTCCTCTATTCGTCCTAAGTCAAGCATGTTGTTAATTAATCTTAACAGTCTGTAACAGTTTTGTTTTATAGTCGGGATATGTTTATTTGGCTTTCTTCTTTCAAATTCTATATACCCGTTTTTTTGTTCTATAAGTTGAATTGCACCTAATATAACTGTTATAGGAGTTTTTAGTTCATGAGACATATTATAAAAGAACTCTGATTTTTCATTGGTGCATTTAATTGTATTGTCATAAAGTGAAGCAATTTTTTCTAAAACTTTGTATTGCACATCAATTTCCTTTTGATATTTATTTAGCTCTACTTCTTTTTGAGTTTTGTCCTTTTTTGTGGTTTTGGGGTTCTTCCTACAAGCAATTAAGTTCATAATGAATAATACTCCAAGTAGACAAACTTCTGTTAATAATTTGTACTTAAAACAAGAAAAAAAGATATTTTGATTAAAATATGTGCTGAGTTCTTTTGACAAAACAAAACAACTCACATTCAATATTAAGAGTAATGAGATTACTATAATATTAATGATTCTTATGTATACGTTTGAAACTTGTTTATTATACAATTAACATCATTCCTTAATAGATATTATTTGCAAAAAAGATTAATGTGCATAATGAATAACATTTCAATGCTGAAGGTGTTAGCACACTACTGGACTTCAACATAAAGCTTGTTTTAAAAACATACTTACACAAAAAAAGCATTATATGACATAGGAATATAAAAACTACTCATATTTTATATAAAAATTCCAAATATGTAAATAGATTTTTTGCAAAAAGTAATATAAATATACAATTTAAATGCCAAAAAAACTTTATAAATTGCTATTTTAATATTATAATCTAATATGAGCATGATTTATTTTTAAGTTTTTATGGAGGTGCATTATGTCAGGACATTCAAAATGGTCTAATATAAAACGTAAAAAGGAAAAGACAGATGCTAAGAAAGGGAAAGTGTTTACAAAACTTGGCAGAGAAATAACGATTGTTGTAAGACAGGGAGGCTCTGATCCTGAGTCCAATTCAAAATTAAAGGATGTTATAGCAAAGGCAAAGGCTGCTAATATGCCTAACGATAATATTACAAGATGTATTAAAAAAGCAGCTGGTGAATTAGATGGTGCTGATTATGAGGAAATTAATTATGAAGGATATGGTCCAGGAGGAGTTGCTGTTATAGTTGAAGCAATGACGGATAACAGAAATAGGACTGCAGCAGATGTAAGACATTATTTTGACAAATTTGGTGGTAATTTAGGTACAACAGGATGTGTATCTTTTATGTTTGACAAAAAGGGAGTTATTCTCATAGAAAAAGATGGCGAAATTAAAGAAGATGATCTTATGATGGATGTTCTTGAATTTGATGCCGAGGATTTTTCCACCCAAGAGGATTATTTTGAGATTATTACTTCTCCGGAGGATTTTTCACAAGCAAGAGAGATTTTGGAAAACAAAGGTTATGAATTTATTGAAGCAGAAGTGCAGATGGTGCCTCAAACCATGACCGAACTTACCGATGCTAAACAGATTGAACTTATGGATAAGCTGATTGAACACTTAGAAGATTTAGATGATGTCCAGAATGTTTACCATAACTGGGAAGAAGAGTAGAGTATAGGTAAAGCAAACACCATCTTCATGTATTTGTTTTATTGTAAACAAAGAATGCAGATGGTGTTTACTCTATTTAGAAGGTTTTAAGCATTATCCCTGACAGCCGGTGCTTCTCTAAACAGTAAACTAATACTGTATAAGCCTGCAAGGCCAACAATGGAATAAATAATTCTTGCTATAAATGATGTTTGACCACCAAACAAACTAGCTACCAAATCATACTGGAAAAGACCCACTAGCAGCCAGTTTAACGCTCCAATTACTACTAAAACAAGAGCGAGTCTGTCTATAGGTGTTCTATTCATAATTACAACTTCCTTTCTTATTGTTTATATGTGTAGTATTGCCGAGAATTTTTTTATAATGTGTAGAAAAATATGTGATATTTAATAAAGTAATCTATTTTAGGTTTGCGAGTTTCAAAAAAATCCATATTTACTATTTTTGTTAAAAATCTTTTCATAGAAGCTTTTAAGCTTCTAAGCATAGGAATATAATTTTCCAAATGCAAAAAATGTCAATCAAATTTATTGAAACTCCAGTTGCTCAGTTATTTATTATTTATTTGTTATTGCCTTAATTCTAAAAAAAATGATCAGTGAGTGTTTCAAAAAATTTAGATTGATGGGCTTTATGACCGAAATACTGTATAGGTTATTTTTTGAAACTACCTAAATGATTCGTCTTCTGTAAGATTTTATGTGCTGAGGAAATCCATAGCGGTTTGAGAAAATAGTTCTATGCCAGTCATAATACAAGACTCATCTACAATAAGTTTGCTGCTGTGAAGGTTTTGTAAGTTATTACAATTTGAAGATGAGCTTCCTAGATTAAATAAAGCTCCGGATATTTCATTTAAATAGTATGAAAAATCTTCGGCAAGCATGGATGCTTGTTTATTTAATAATAAATTTTCTTTATCAATAACTTTTGATGAAGCGTTAACGATTAGGTTTACAATTTCTTCATTGTTTACAACAGGAGGGTAGCCTTTGTCATATTTAAAAGAATATTCTGCCCCCATTGCTTTGGCTACAGAGGAAACTATTTCAAGCATTCTTTTTGAAATTTTCTCATCTAGTGATGGATTGAAGGTTCTTACGGTACCTTTGATTGTTGCAGTTGAAGGAATAATATTATAAGCATTTCCCGACTGAAAACTAGTAACAGATAGTACAGCGCTTTCAAGAGGACTTTTATTTCTTGATATAATATTTTGAAAAAGATTAATGATATTAGCACCAATTACAATAGGGTCAACAGTTTTTTGAGGTTCAGCCGCATGACCACCACTGCCTTTTATTTCGAGTTTAAACTCACTAGGAGATGCCATAACTGGGCCCGAGCTTATAGAAATTTGACCAGCCTTATGCCCTGGTGCTATGTGCAAAGCGATTATCGCATCTACCTTTGGACTTGCAAGAACACCTTCGTCTATCATTATTTTTGCTCCACCTAGTCCTTCTTCTGCAGGCTGAAATATGAACTTTACATTACCTTTTATTCTGCTTTTGAATTTGCTAAGTATATTTGCAGTTCCAAGTGCTATAGAAGTATGAACATCATGACCACAAGCATGCATAATTCCGGAGTTAGAAGATTTATAAGGCAAATTATTTTCTTCTGTAATTGGCAATGCATCCATGTCAGATCTAATTGCAATAGTTTTTCCCGGGAAATTTCCTTCTAGAAGTCCTGTGACTCCTGTACCTGCAATTCCCTCAGATACTTTAAGACCGAGATCTTTTAAATATTTAGCAACAAGTTTTGCCGTTTTAAATTCTTTAAATCCTAATTCAGGATTTTTGTGAATTGTTCTCCTTAAGGATATTACTTCATCTACTATATCGGAAGAAAAATTTTTAATTTGTTTAGTAAGCATAAGTATCACCTTATTTGTTTTATAGAAATTTGTTTAATGTTATTATAGCATTTAAAAATCAAAAGGGGCAAATTCTTGACTTGCCATAATTAGGTTAGGCAGTTCGAAAAATTACGTATTCAGTATTTAAGAAGCAAAACATATTGTGGAAGCTCTTAAGGGATAAACAGAGGAATATTACTTTGTAATGCAACAAATAAAAGCCGCACCTTTAAATAAAGGTGCGGTTTTATTTGAATAACCATCGATTATCCATGAGGTTAATCGATGGTTAGTGCTTTTTAACAGTATAAGCGGGTTTCAAAAAATACATATTTAGTATTTCTGTTATAAAGCCCATTATGGAAATTTTTAAGTTTTCAATCATAGGAACATTATTTTGCTATGCAATAAATGGTAGTATATTTTTTGAACCTCCAGTTGCAAAGTTTTTATTTTAAATCGCCTAATGTTAAAAATGCACCAAAAATTGTTGACACTTTATTTTTAATTTAGGTGTTTCAAAAATTCTTTGTTTAATATCAATAGTTACACGAAAATAAAAACAAAATTTCTGAAAAACCATTTGCAAAGTTTTTATTTGACTTTGCCTAAAATACCAATCTAACTGCTACATGATATATAGTATGAATTTTTTCTATAAAGTGTGATAATATAATTATATGTAAATTAGATAAGGTGATTCCAAAAAAATTCCATCTGTGAAATAGGAGTAATAGTTTGCCTATTTATGGAGTTTTTTAGCGTCAACATTGGGTTGAAACTATAAATATTGACTAAGGAATTTTTTTAAAAACACCTAAATCTACTAATGGAGTATATTATGAGATTTTTAGATATTGCCAATATACCGGAAAAAAAAGTTGTACTTGCAGTTGCTGATGGAAGGATAAACAATGGTATTGAAAAGGGTCTTTTATATAATGGGGTTCAAATAATTAAAACAAAAGCACATCCATCTTTATATGATTCTGTAGCATTCCATCCAGACATGTTTTTGCACCATATAGGCGGTAAAAACATAGTTTATGCACCGGGTACTTCTGAAGATGTCATTAAAGAACTTGAAGAATATGGTTTTAGCATGATACAAGGAGAGACTCAATTAAACTACAAATATCCCGGGAATATTGCCTATAATGCAGCAAGAGTTGGTAAGTTTGTGTTTCACAACACAAAGTATACAGATAAGATGTTAAAGAAATTTTATTCAAGACTTGATTTAGAATTAGTCCATGTAAATCAGGGATATTCCAAATGTGCAATTTCTGTTGTAGATGAAAGCTCAATCATAACTATGGATAAAGGGATTGCAAGGGTTGCTGAAAAAAAGGGTTTGGACGTTTTGCTTATTGAAGAAAGAAATATTATACTTCCAGGCCTCGACTATGGCTTTATAGGAGGAAGTACCGGGTTAATAGATAAAAATGAATGGGCTTTAAGTGGAAAGTGTGAGGGTTTAGAATCATATCGTGAAATTTATAGATTTATTAACAAAAAAGGTAAAAAAATTATTTCTTTAACTGATAAACAGGTGGTTGACATTGGCTCTTTGCTTCCACTTTGTATTTGTTGAAGATATGGAATGTACTTGTAACTTACTATATTTATCTGCATATAATGAAATATGAAAATATATAATGAAAAAAATAAGGCATGTATGATTAACGATGAAAAAAATAAGGTAAGTATGGTAATAATTGCATATATCGCTTACTGCATACAACAAATTACTAAGACATATACTACGTTTGAAGGGATGTGAAGTTGATGCAGTGTCTTTGTATTGGGGTTAATAACTGTGCAGGAAGTGTTAAAGGTTATATAACTAGTGAACTGGAAAAGCTGAACAAATCAAGTAAGGATTGTTCTGTGCAAGATGGTGTTGAATTGGATGGCTCAAATTCTGTAATATGCACAATTAACCAAGAAGAAAAGTACACACACGAATACGAACAGTTGGTATTGGGTATATCAAACGGTTTGGCAGACTATATAATTGAAGAATATGAGGAGAAACTTATTCTCAGAATAATCAATGGCAATTACTGCTATTTTAATTCTATAGAAAAAAAAGAAATACTTAGGTTGGCTCTTTCAATCATTAAAAATGACGATAAGATTTTTTTGAACAGTTTGTTTCATATAAGAAGGAGAAATATAATAATTAGAAAGCTTGTTGATTATTTTGAGAGTTCAAACAAAGTGATACTCGACGGTTTTGTGAATTTCAGACTCAAAGACTATATAAAAGACTTAGAGGAGATTGTAGACAAAGCTGTAGATGATTTTCTTACAGAGAGGGAATACAGGGAATTTATTCGTCTTTTACGATATTTTGTTGATATACAGGAGCCTAAATTTAGTGTAATTCACGTGTTGGTGGGTTATGACAATAAATATGTGCTTCTTGATCAGAACAAGAATGAAATCACAAATGAGTGTATTGAGGAATTTATGAACGATATTCCAGAAGGCGAAATCAATTATGATGATTTGCTGGTTAGTTCGCTTATAACTATGGCTCCTAAAAAAGTAATTATACACAGTGCAAATAGTTTTAGAAATAAAGAGCTTTTAGAGACAATTAAAAATGTTTTTTGGGGTAAGGCTGTTATTTGTTCAGAATGTGAACTTTGTATGATAAAAATGGTTAGAGGTGAGAATAAACGCTGATTTTTTTAAATCAAATACAAAATGATAATACTATATTTTTCTCAAATGTAAAATCAAATAAAAGTTTTGTAAAAGGAGTTTCAAAAATGCGATTTAATGTTTTTTACCAGAAACATTGAAGATGTATTTTTTGAAACTCCTTTAATAGATTTTATGGAAAATATAGTAATGTTAATCTTGCTTTTGTGGCTTTTATTAACGACAAAATATTACAATTCGGGACAAATAGTACTAATTACCTACATGATTTTTATGAAATTATATTGACATTGTAAAATCAAATGATAAAATATACGTATAACACAATATGATGTATAACTACTTACTTTAATGTACATAATATAGCTATAACTGTTCCAAAAATGAGATTTTATATTTATGGATTAAATATACGAATTTGAATTTTGATTTTAAAGCTTATTATTTATAGTTCTAACATTATTGTGATTTATACCAATTTATATTAATAGCACTCAAACCTTCAGTTTTTATATATAATTTGTTGTTTTTTAATCTTCTACTGAAGATAAAAAGAAAAGAAAAAAGCTAATGAAGACATTATAAAAAAACTAAAGATGAATATCCGGGGAATATAAAAGAGAGTATAACTCTCTTTTTCCCTTTTTAAAATACTTTAGCTCTTTGTAGCTTTATAAAATAAGGTTTTATGATGAATTACACAGTTGGAGTTGTAAATGATTTTATGATAGAATTCTTTTTAAATAGTGCTATATAAAATTCAAAAAGTTTATTACAGTATATCTTTTTTACTATTAATTTTGAAATAGCTTTAAACAAATATTTGTAGTTTAAAATTTGTTAATTTTATATTATATTTATAAATATATATATATAATAAAATAAAAATATATATGGAGTATACTGGAGGTATATCCCTTGAGAGTTGTAGGATTCATTGGACCAAGCGGTACTGGCAAAAGCCATAGATCTGTGTGGGTAGCAAGAGAACGGGATATTGATTGCATAATTGACGATGGCTTATTAATAAGAGGTGCACAGATAATAGCCGGAACTTCGGCCAAAAAAGAGAAGACAAAAATTGCATCAATAAAGAGAGCTTTATTTAGAGATGATGCACATGCAGATGAGGTAAAGAGTGCTATTGATAATTATGACCCTAAACCTGAATCTGTTCTTGTATTGGGGACGTCGGATGGTATGGTTGATGCTATAGCAAAGCGACTTGATTTGCCTAAAATTGAAGAAAGAATATACATACATGATGTAGCAACTGAGTTTGAAATAAAACAGGCTCTTTCCACAAGAAAGGAGCAAGGTAAACATGTTATACCTGTACCAACTTTTGAAATAAAAAAAGACTTTTCAGGATATTTTCTAGATCCTTTGCAGGTGTTTAGAAGAAAGGGAAAGGGAAGTTTTCAATTGGTTGGGGAGAAATCAGTTGTTAGACCTACCTTTAGTTACATGGGGAATTACACTATTTCGGATTATACTATATATCAGATAGTTGAGCATGTTACATCTAAAATCGATGGAGTAAACAAAATATCTCGTTTTAGAGCTGAGAACCGTATTGATGGAATATATATAGAAATGGATCTTGTTTTAGTATATGGATGCCTTATAAGACCTTTGCTGAAGGAAGTGCAATTGAAAGTTGCTGAGGAGGTTGAGAAACTCACAGCTTTAAATATACAAAGATTGGATATTACCGCGAAGAGTTTAGTGGTAGATTACAAAAAAGCAGCAAGTGCTCTTTAACATTATTTTTTAAAGTGTTAAAATGCACTTTTTTTGTTTTTGTGATATGCGAAATAATGAAAAAAGCTTTTTAAATTCTGGGTGCAACGTTTTTATTTGATTATGATTAGCTGGATAGTATAGGGATTTGCATTTTGAAAGTCTGCCCATTAGGGAGATAAGTTCAGTTTCAAAAAATTTGATGCTATTTTTTGCATAGCAAAGTTATGTTTCTATAATTCAAAACTTAAAAATTACCATGATGGGCTTTGTGACCTAAATACTGTATAGGTTATTTTTATAGGTTATTTTTGAAACCGCTTATTTAAAATTGCAGTTACCCACCAGTTTTTGAATACTCCTTATAAGTGAATCCTTTGAATTTCCCCAAGGCTCGTCAGTATAGCGGTAGTCAAATTTTTTGGTAAACCAGTTAACTTCTTGTTGTATGCGTTCCATATTTTGTATCTGCATTGACATGAGATTGTTCACAAAAATGGCTGTTTCTTTTGGACCAAGATGTTTTTTTGTGTTTTCCAGCAGTTGTTTTAAGTGTTTTAAACAAAAGCCTTTTTGATTATTAAATAAAGTTTTGAAATCCTCTTCTTTAAAAAACAAATAGAATATGACATCAATATATCTTTCCATAGTTTGTTCTAATCTACTGCATATGGTACAGGAGTTTTCCAAATCGGTGAGTTTATTTATAAGATTATCTACCAATTTTCCTGTTTCGGTTTGTTTTTGGGATATTTTAGTGGAAAAATTTTTAAACACAGATACTTCAGATTCTTTTTTGAGTTGTTCAATTTTTTCTTCAAATGTTTTTTTGATCTTGGAGTTTTGTTCGCACATATGAGTATCTACAATGAGACCTAAACCTAATCGGTTTGCTTGTGTGTTGTATAGCGTTTCAAAATGTCTTTGGCAAAAGCCTTTTTCATTAGTTATTATTCTTCCATCCGGTTCCATTAGAAAAGGACCTAGAACATACTCGATGTTTTCATCTTCGAGCTTTTTTTCCAATATGCAGAGGGGACATTCGCATTCATTTTTAAAAGCATCGGTAACTGGTATTGTATATAATTTTTCCTTCATAAAAGAAATATCCTTTCAAATTATTTTGGTGTGAAAAGAACTGTATGTTGCAAAAAGGTTAATCACACCATTACACACGGGTGCATATTTTAATTGTGATACATATTATGGAAATAACATCTGCGTACAGGCTTAGAGAATGTTAACGAAGCGAAGGATTAGTCGAATCAATTTTCTTCTTAGTAGCGAGTTTTGATTCGACCCGTAGCGAGTTATACATTCTCTTAGCCTAGGTTGCATAGGCGAGCAGTGTAGCGTAGCGAAACGGCCAGCCTCGGAGCTTTAGTTATTGGAATAATATGGTCCACGATGATTAAATACACCCATTACACACCTTTAATATAGATTATATCAGAAAAATGGGTTATTATATATATATTAAGGGAAAATAAGACTTGAAGAAAAGACTGGTGAAATATGGAGTATAGAGGATATAAAGTAAGTCAGGAAAGTAATGGTGTGGTTGTAGACAAAATTAAAGATTTTAATCTTGTTCATACTTTTGAGTGTGGGCAGTGTTTTCGATGGATTAAACAAGATGATGGTAGTTATACAGGGGTTGTAAAGGATAAAGTAATTAATGTAAGTGTAATTGATGATTCGCTTTTACTTAAAAACACTGATTTGGAGGATTTTAAAAACATATGGTATGATTACTTTGATTTGGGAAAGGACTATGGACAAATAAAGGAAGCTGTCACGAAGGACGATATTATGAAGAAAGCGACAGCTTTTGGTTGGGGTATAAGACTATTGAAGCAGGATATATGGGAAACTTTAATATCCTTCATTATTTCGGCCAACAACAGAATTCCTAGAATAATGAATACAGTGGGAGTAATTGCAAAACAATATGGGTGTGAATTGGAAATGGGCAGGGAGAAATTTTATTCTTTTCCTAATGTAAATGCACTTATACAGCCTACCATTGAAGATTTGAAGATTTGCAAAGGTGGTTTTAGATGTAAATATATTCTAAATTCATCTCGTATGGTAAATAAGGGACAAGTTGATCTCAACCATATACCTCAGTTAGATACGCAAAAGGCAAGGGAAGAGTTGATGAAATTTCCGGGGGTTGGGCCTAAGGTGGCCGATTGTGTTTTATTATATAGTGGTAGCAAATATGATGTTTTTCCAACCGATGTATGGGTTAGGAGAATAATGGAATTGCTATATTTTAAGAGGAAGACAAGTTTTGGAGAAATTCAACAGTTTGCAGGGAATTATTTTGGAAGTTTGGCAGGGTTTGCACAACAATATCTTTTTTATTTTGCAAGAGAAAATAAGATTGATAAGGGATAACGAAAAAATAACTTACTATTTTCATAATATGAGAATCCCATAAAATCAAGTATTTTCGGCATCGCAGAGTTACAACTTGTATTTTAATAGGTCCTAAGTCCATGGACAATGAATGAGGAATGTAATAACTGTGGGAAATATTTCCATGGGTCAAATAGTAAAAAATGCTTGTGATTGTTGAGTTTAAAGCATTTAAAATTATAATATAAAAAGAAATTTAGATTTATTAAGAATATCAAAGTTTAATAAAAATATCCGATGTTTATTGACTTTAAATGTATATAGTATTGTTTGTTTTAATAGCTTGTATGATGATATAATAAGTTTGTAGCTGAGAGCAATTAGGTATGACTAAAAAATAAGTTCCAACTTTGTATAATGAAAGAAATGGTGTTGTTTTTCATTATCACTAAGTATCGCTAAGATTAGCCTGGGATGTTCGAAATAGCCTATTATTTTGAACCTACATTAGACATAAGGGAGTCCGGTGTTTGAAATCAGGATGTCAGGCCTCAACATAATTCCGCCACATGCCTTAAGGTGTGTGCAACGGCAGAGGAAGGCAGACGTTTTCAGCAGGGCACCCACCTAGCGTGGGCTAGGTGTCGAAATATAGGGGAAACGGCATTTTGGGTATTAAATATATAAAATTAAGGCTCCGGATTATCCGAAGCCTTAATTTTATTCCATTTCTGAAGTTAGAGAGTTTCAAAAACACATATTCAATATTTCAGTTACAAAGCTTATGGAAGTTTTTAAGTTTCCAAGCAAAGGAAATATTATTTTGATCTGCAATAAATGTCAATCGAATTTTTTGAAACTCCAGTTGATCAGTTGTTTTTTTGATTTTGACTTATTTAATTTTACTTAATTACATTGCTCTTCCTGGTATTATTGCATCAATTATTCCGTAAATCAATGCACCTATTATTGATGATAAAAAAGTTATATTATATCCTGCTATAAAAAATTGAGTTACGTATATTATCACTGCTGCAAGTATAAACCCGGAAATTCCTCTACCAAAGGGAGTGGCATTTACACCAAGAAGTTTTAGTGTTAAAAAATCAAGTGCAGCAAGAACTATTGAAGCTAGCAGCAGAGCTCCTATTCCGGAAATGGTGAAACCTGGAGTTAGTGCTGCGGTTATTCCAAGTACGATTGCACCTATTACAAATCTTATAACAAAATGGGTTATATTATATCCTTCTGCCTTTGCATTATAATGATTGGCCATTATATCACATCCTTTCATTAACGATTAAATCAAAAAGTACTTGTCAATAATATTATTGATAATTATTATTTTTTTATTCAATTCCATGTTTTTTTGTATGTTTTAAACCAAAAGCTTAAGAGGCAATTTTAGAAAAGCCAAATTTTTTTGGCGGATTAGTTTTTAAAAAATATGCAGCTTCGGTTTAAATCAATTCAGATTGAAGGATTTTGAGCTCCGAGGCTAAGAGAATGTATAACTCGCTACGGGTCGAATCAAAACTCGCTACGCGTAGAAAAGTGATTCGACTAATCCTTCGCTTCGTTAACATTCTCTAAGCTTCTACGCAGATGTTATTTTCATAATATGTCTCACGATTAAAATATGCACCCCTCAAATCCTCTTGTGTATTTACTTTAGGCATTTACTTTGGTAAAATGATATAAAAGTATAATCATTGTGAAGTTAGAATTCAAAATTTGGTATAGGAAATGGATTTGTGGTATATATATTATAAAGGATATTAGGTAATATAAAATAAAACTATGCAACAAATATTGACGTAACAATTATTTAAAAAACCGTATGTGATGTAAAATGTTTTTAGGTAACAAATATAGTTAAAGATGATGATTGAGTAGAGTAATTCGACTATCCCCTAAAGAGAGGAGATGCCAGTGGCTGAAAGCAGATCTAAGGGCAATGGACGTTTGAAGTGCGCTCATGAATCGGAAGGTCGAAGGCGTATGAGAATGCGGTGTAGACTTTCACGGAGAAGCTCCGTTATGCACAACAAGATGGTTTTTTCAATTAGAGTGGAACCGCGCAATTAACCTCGCCTCTATACTTTTAGGCGGGGTTTTTAATTTTATTTGTTGTGTTAGGAAAAATAAGGGGTTCATATACTTTGGTATAGACTTTAGAAAAAAGAGTGTAAAGATTTTTTTTGAAATACTTTAATTGCTACTAAAAAGTATTAGAGAAAAATATAATCATAGTTTAATAGGATGATTGGGGGCTTGATTATGATTAATCAAATGTTGGAAGATGCAAAGTCAATATCAGAAAGAGATCCGGCAGCTAAAAACACTTTTGAAGTTGCTCTATTGTACCCAGGATTTCATGCGGTTTGTCTTCACCGTTTGGCTCATTGGTTTTACAAAAACGAAATGTTTTTTATTGCCCGTTTGATTTCCCAGTTTTCAAGATTTCTGACAGGGGTTGAAATTCACCCAGGTGCGGTAATTGGAAATGGGCTTTTTATAGATCACGGCATGGGTGTTGTTATAGGAGAAACCGCCGAAATTGGTGATAACTGTACCATATATCACAATGTTACTCTAGGAGGAACAGGTAAACATCAGGGTAAAAGGCACCCTACTATTGGCAATAATGTATTGATAAGTTCAGGAGCAAAGATACTCGGACCATTTAAGGTTGGAGACAACTCAAGGATAGGAGCAAATGCTGTTGTACTTAACGAGGTGCATCCCGACTCAACTGTGGTAGGTGTGCCGGGAAGAGCGGTAAGAATAGGAGATAAGAAGGTCGTTCCTTCTATTGACCTTGACCAGGTGCATATTCCGGATCCGGTTGCGCAGGAATTAAGAAAGATGCTCTATAGAATTGATAATTTAGAGAAACTTGTTACAAAAGAACATGGTATTGAAATGGATGAAAAAATCAAAAAGATGGCGAAGGATATTTTTGAGGAAAATTATAAAATGGATATAGAGGAAGGGGAAAGGGATGAAAATTTATAACACATTGACAAGAAAAAAAGAAGAGTTTGTACCTATCAAAGAAAAAGAAGTGAGAATGTATTCCTGTGGGCCAACTGTATACAATTATTTTCATATTGGAAATGCCAGACCATTTATTATATTTGATACGGTAAGAAGATATTTTGAGTACAGAGGTTATAAGGTGGATTTTGTACAAAACTTCACAGACATAGATGATAAAATGATTAAAAGGGCAAATGAAGAGGGTATTACTGTAAAGGAACTAGCAGACAGATTTATAAATGAATATTTTGTGGATGCAAAAGGACTTGGAGTTGGTGAAGCAACGGAACATCCAAAAGCAACAGAGAATATAGATGCTATTATTGAGCTTGTAAAAAAGCTGGAGGAGAACGGTTTTGCGTACAATGTAAAGGGCGATGTATACTTTAGCACAAAAAAGTTTAAAGAGTATGGCAAACTTTCACAGCAGTCCCTCGACGATTTAGAACTTGGTTCGAGAATAGATGTGGATGAGAGAAAGCAGGATCCAATGGATTTTGCTGTGTGGAAGGCACAAAAACCAGGTGAACCGGCCTGGGACAGCCCATGGGGAAAAGGCAGACCAGGATGGCATATTGAGTGCTCAGCTATGGCGAATAAATACCTTGGAGAGACCATAGATATTCACAGTGGGGGCCAAGACCTTATATTTCCTCACCACGAAAATGAAATAGCTCAGAGTGAAGCTGCCAGTGGTAAACCTTTTGCAAGATATTGGATGCACAATGGGTTTATAAATGTAGATAATAAGAAAATGTCAAAATCCGAAGGAAACTTTTTTACAGTAAGGGACATTGCTCAGAAGTTTGATTATGAAGTGATTCGTTTCTTTATGCTGTCAGCTCACTATAGAAGTCCTATAAACTTCAGTGCAGAGCTTTTAGAGCAGGCACAAAATGGGCTTGAGAGGATATACAACTGCCTTGACAATCTTATGTACTTAAGTGGACATGCTGAGGATACAGAGATGTCTGATGACGAAAAGGCTATTCAAAAAAGACTTACAGTTATTAAGGATAAGTTTATAGAGGGCATGGATGATGACTTAAATACTGCCGATGCAATTTCGTCAATATTTGACATGGTAAGAGAGGTAAATTCCACTATTACTGCAAATGCTAATCTTTCTAAGGGAATTGTTGAATTTTCGCATTCACTTATAAAAGAGCTTGGAGGAGTCTTAGGAATTGGTCAAAAGCAAAAAGAGGACAATATTGACAGTGAGATAGAAGACCTTATAAATAAGAGACAACAGGCAAGAAAGGAAAAGAACTGGAAATTATCTGACGAAATAAGAGATAAGTTAAAGGAAATGGGAATAGCTCTTGAGGATACTCCTCAGGGAGTAAAGTGGAAGAGAGTTTAATTTGTTTTGGTGCCCTTCTCCAAAGTTTTCTTTTTGAGAGGGGCACCAATTTATTATTGATATACAGCAAAAAATGTAAATTAGATGCTTTGAAATGGCAAATGCAAAGTTTGGAGTGTTTCTATCTTATGTTTCCTATTCTCCTTATTACAACTTTTACTTCAAAATTTATCTTTGCATTTTGATATATATTATGCCAGTCATCTTTGAACATAAAAATTCTGCAACTAAAGATTTGGGGATAAGGGAATTTAGAAATAGCTTCATGTGTAATCAAACTTGTTTGTTCGGACAGGAATCCTTTTAAAACTTTGCAATTTTCTTAAGACTGTACGAAATCTTTCTACCATAATATAGTGGAGATTAATGTGCGCGCACATTAAATTATTAAACGGGTGTATTTAATCATCGTGGACCATATTATTCCAATAACTAAAGCTCCGAGGCTGGCCGTTTCGCTACGCTACACTGCTCGCCTATGCAACCTAGGCTAAGAGAATGTATAACTCGCTACGGGTCGAATCAAAACTCGCTGCGCGAAGAAAAGTGATTCGACTAATCCTTCGCTTCGTTAACATTCTCTAAGCCTCTACGCAGATGTTATTTCCATAATATGTCTCACAATTAAAATATGCACCCTTATTAAATTATTAAACTAAACATATTTACTTGTTAGAAAGTGTAGTATATAATACAAGTTGTTGTAGATGTCTTTTGTTTTGGACATATTTTTTATTTTACAATAGGAGTTTATATAAAAAGTTTATATAGATATATTTTGAATCTTATAGTCAGATTTATCTTAGGCAAGATCAAATAAACAACTGACTAGAGTTTATAAAAAATTAGGCAAGATCAAAAAATAAATTATCAACTGGAGTTTCAAAAAATGTACCTATGACAGGAAGCTTAAAATCTTCCATGATGGGCTTTGTGAATATGTATTTTTTGAAACTACCTTATTCAAGGGATAGATTATGATTGAAAATACATTTGAGAAGGTTTTAGAACAGTTTAATTTTTCTGAAGGTGAAATAAACAATATGCCTCCACTAGTGTTGGCTTATGTTGGAGATGCTGTATATGAAGTTTTTGTGCGAACATTTTTAGTGAGTGAAGGTTGTGTTCCAGTGCATAAACTTCATAAGCGTTCGATTAAGTATGTAAAAGCTAAAGCACAATCGGATATTATTCATCGTATAATGGAAAAGCTTAATGAAGATGAGCTTAATGTGGTAAGGAGAGGAAGAAATGCTAAGTCGGGAACTATTCCAAAAAATGCTGATGTGACTGAGTACAAATATGCAACTGGCTTTGAAGCATTGATAGGATATTTGTATCTTAAAAAAGACAACAACCGTTTATTGGAAGTCTTAAATATGGCAATAGAAGAGGTTTGATTTGTATACTGCAACTTTAAGCAAAATCCAATAAACAACTAATCAACTGGAGTTTCAAAAAGTTTATTACATTATAACATATGAAAAATTTATCATTTAAAAAATTGCATGACAAATACTCATTTTTGAGAAGATATTAGGGAAGTCCAAATAAATGACTGGTTAAAGGGAGTTTCAAAAAATCCGGTTGTCATTTTTTGCATAGCAAAATAATGTTCCTATGATTGGAAGATTATAAGCTTTCATAATGGAATATGTGAAAAAAATGAATATGTATATTTCCGAAACTCCATTGGAAAAACACAAATAATGATATATAGAAGAAAGAGTTGAATAAAATGGCAGATAAAAAGGGAAAAGTTTTAAACAATAAATCTAAAAAGGATACAGAAAGATTTGGAAAAGGCAATGGTAGAGCTGTCCGAAATATGGGGATTGATGATGGCGTGAATTTTTCAAGAGAAATTCGTAACAAACGTAGAAAGAAAAGTGACACAGTAGAGACAAGGTATGTAAGAAATGATCAAGTAGAAGATGTGAATGAAGGTGTGGACAAGCTTGAGGGAAGAAATTCAGTACTTGAGGCCATAAGGTCAGATAGGACTATTAATAAGATACTTGTATCAAAAGGAGAAAAGGAAGGTTCTATAAATAAGATAATTGCTCTAGCAAGGGATAAAGGGATTATTGTACAGGAAACGGATAGAACAAGCCTTGATAAAATCTCTACAACCCATGCTCATCAGGGAGTTATTGCTTTTGTGGCTGTAAAGGATTATGTTGAAGTTGAAGATATCTTAGAAATTGCAAAATCAAAATCTGAGGCACCTTTTATAATAATACTAGATAGAATAACTGATCCTTACAATTTAGGTTCTATATTGAGGACTGCAAATGCTGTAGGAGCGCATGGAATAGTTATTCCTAAAAGAAGAGCGATTGGTCTTACGGCAGCTGTGTCAAAAGCATCAGCGGGTGCAATAGAATATGTTCCGGTAGCTAGGGTTACAAATATTGGTCAGACAATTGATTATCTAAAAGAGCAGAACTTGTGGGTTGTGGGAACTGATCAATCGGGTGAAAAATCCTTCTATGATATAGATTTAAAAGGCTCCATTGCTTTGGTTATAGGTAGTGAAGGAGAAGGTATGGGCAAACTTATAAGTGAAAAATGTGATTTTATTGTAAATTTGCCTATGAAGGGACAAATTTCATCACTAAATGCGGCTGTTGCTGGTGCTATAGTTATGTATGAAATTTTGAAGCAAAGGAGTTAGAATGTACCTAACTTGAGTTTAAGTTATTTGTTTATTACTGTATATAATGTTATTAACAGGAGGATATCAAAGAAATTTATGATAATTTGCAAATTTTCTATACAAAATTAAAGAAAATTGCCGATATATATATTGAGGGTGGTTTGTTTGATTAAATTCCATAAGCAAAATAAACGCAGTTGTATTTTTAAGTTATGCTTATTTGCTGGTTTGGAAATTAAATAGCACCCCGGCATTTGGAAATCGCTATTGAATAGACGGAAAAGTTTGTAAATATCAAACATTGTGGAAAATAAAGGAAGGACATGTGAAAAGAGTACTTGACATAGTGTTCTTTTTTAAATATAATAGTCATAGTCGTGTCTTTGGAAAGAGCAAATAAGACATGGTGATATTATCCTCTATTCTTACAGTATTTTTTCTCTATTTGATGTAGTTAATTTATAACAAGAGGGGGCATTATTTTGAATTCAAATGCACAGGTTGAGGTGGTTAGTACTTTTGGGGCAATGCTTGATGAAGAAATAATTGATGAAACTAGAGCTGGAAATGCTAGAGCCCTCGAATACTTGATTGATAAGTATAAAGGCTTTGTACGTGCTAAAGCGAGAACTTACTTTCTTATCGGAGCAGACAGAGAGGATATCATACAAGAAGGCATGATTGGACTTTATAAAGCTATAAGAGATTTTAGAGAGGACAAGCTTTCGTCATTTCGCGCTTTTGCCGAACTATGTATCACAAGGCAAATTATAACGGCGATAAAGACAGCTACACGACAGAAACATATTCCACTAAACTCCTATATCTCTTTGAATAAGCCTATTTTTGATGACGAATCTGATCGTACGCTTATGGATATTATTAGCGAAGACTCTATAAACGATCCGGAGGAAATGGTTATCAGCAGGGAAGAGTTTTCCGGCATTGAAGAAAAGATGGGAGAAATCCTAAGTAGCTTAGAGTGTGAGGTTTTATCTTTGTATCTTGAAGGTAAATCCTATCAGGAGATAGCGGGTGAATTGGGTAGGCATGTAAAATCAATTGACAATGCGCTACAACGAGTAAAACGTAAGTTGGAAAAATATCTTGAAGAAATTAAACAATAATCTAAATAAATCAAGGAATTACCACTAGACTATTTTATATTTTAGTGGTATAATTTTTTTGCTTTAGAATTTGCAAGCGGGTGTAGTTCAATGGTAGAATATCAGCTTCCCAAGCTGACTACGTGGGTTCGATTCCCATCACTCGCTCCACGAAATTTAATGCGCCCTCATAGCTCAGTAGGTAGAGCGCATCCATGGTAAGGATGAGGTCACCAGTTCGATCCTGGTTGAGGGCTCCAATGATAGAACCCTTGAGGCGTTGGGTAATCAGTGCTTCGAGGGTTTTTGCTAGTTCTTTTGTAGTATCTCAATTGATGTAAATTTTACAATTATTGGTTTGTAAAACGGTCTAAAATCAGATGATTTTGCCTTAAATGGTTTGTGAATGGTTTGTAGATGGTTTGTGATTATTATTACTGTGATGTAGTGAATCCAATGCTTTAGCGGCATCTGTTTTTAATTGTGGTATAACGCTTATATAAATGTCTGAAGTTATAGATGTTTTTGCATGACCAAGTAATTTTGATACTACATTAACAGGTACTCCTAGCTCAAACAATCTTGTTGCGTATGTATGGCGCAGTGAGTGAAAGCTAAATCCATAGAGACTAGCTTTACTAGTAACTCTTTTAAAGGATCGTTGTACATTACTAGGACTAAGGTAATTGTTTGTTTTTGTACAGAATACCAAAATTCTGTCTGACTTAAGCTTGTGTAGGAGGTTTAATGCCCTAGCAGTAACCGGAACAGTTCTTGTACTTGATTTTGACTTTGGAGTGTTCTGTACTTTAAGGATATTTTTGTTTTTTGTTTTGCTTTCAAAATCCTTTACAAATATAAGGTTTTTATGCACTCTTATTTCTGCTGATTTAAAATCTATATCACTCCATTTAAGAGCCAATAACTCACCGAGTCTTAATCCTGTATCAAGGGCTACAATAAATAATGTATAAAGGCAATCTTTTTTTGCATACTCAAGAAATTTAGTTTCCTCATCTTGGGTGAAAGCTTTTATTTCTTTTTGCTCTAGAACTGGAAGTTCAATGTGTTTACAGGGGTTTTTATTAATCATTTCGTTTGCTACAGCTTTTTCTAAGCAAGAATTAAGAATGTTAAATTGTTTTCTTACTGTAGCTGATGATAAAGTTTCAGCCTTTTTATTTATGTATTTTTGTATTTGTAGTGAGTTCAAATCATTAAGCTTTATATCTCCTAAAAAAGGCAATATGTGATAGACTGATTGAGTTTCATATACCTCATACGTTTTTTGTTTGAGTTTGAGCTTTTTGTAGTTTTCAAGCCAGAATATCAACCAAGCTTTTAACTTCATGGATGATGATTCTTTTAGACCTTTTAAGGAGTTAACAGACAGTTGTTGGATTTTTTTAATGACTTCGGTTTTTGTTTTGCCGTATACAGACTTTCTAACACAATCTATCTGGATTCTACCCATATAAGTGCCACTGGGAAGTTTTGTGATTGTTCCTTCTCCGTTTTCTCTTTTTTTTGCCATTTTTAATCAATTCCTTTCGTAATAAAATGGATTTTCCATCCACTTTTCGAAGGCGGGTTTGGGAACTACAAGCCTCTTGCCAATCTGTACAGAAGGAAATTCTTTTCTGTGGATTAGTTTATAGGCATGTTCCAATGATACTCCCAAAACCTTTGCTACATCCTTTGCTGAGAGAGAAAGCGGTAATTCTTCAATATTTGTAATTCTGTTTTCAATGTTCATTTCTTCACCCCTAATTTTATACTTTTGAATCTTATTTTACAATGATTTTATATCTTATGCTTTTTCAGCTGATGAGTTAACAAGCCATTTTTCCAATGGTTGTTTAGGAATTAGGATTTTTCTCCCTACTCTTACATGTGGTATTTGTTTTTGTTGAATAAGTTCATATGCTTTGTTCATTCCAATATTTAAAATTTGGGCAGTTTCATTAACTGTGTAAACTAGTTTTTCCATTTACATTATCCTCACTTTCGATATTATTTTATATAGAAACTGTACACCCAGTCCCCAACTGGGTATACAGTGAATTTTCAGATTTAAGATTAGTTCTGCGTTCATTTGGCCGCCGCGTCAGATGTGCTCTTTTCACGTCCCACACCCAGGAATGCTTTGGACAGCAATATATATGCTCATAAGGATTATCCTTCCGGTTTCTCATTCCGGCTCATAGAAATCTGGATCAGCTCCGCAACTAAGTGACATGCTAAACCCAGCGAGAAGTATCTTATCCAATCTTGAGGTGACTTTACATTTTATTATAGCACCGCTCGCTCATATGAGGTTATGGCGTGTTCCCTTTTGTTTGAATCAACGTTATCCAAAGCATTTAGCTATTTAATTTTTAAAGAGCAAGTAATACAAATAAATTTTATTTAATGTTTTATAACATTTGCTTATATAATAAGTCATTTAAAATGACTTGTCAACAGTAAAATTATTTTTTTCACATAAGCAAATATTAATCTGAAGCGTTTAAAGTGTGTAGGTGTTATACGCGTGTCAATTATAATGTGTTCATTATTAATGACTTTATGAATTGTAATTTGATTTTTTCTCAATAAAAATGACTATAATTTAAATTGGATAGTTTAGAGGAACTACCTGTTTTTTAGTAAGATGTGATATACTTAAAATGCAAATGATACTTAACAAGGAAGGATAATCTTGAATAAAATTTTAGCTGAGATAATAGATAAACTTGTACTAAAAGATTTTCATAGAAAAAAGAGTGTGAGGTCTTACTTTAATACTGTTGATAAATATGTAGGTGAGGATTTGAATAGTTTTTATCCTATTCCTACTATACCAAATATGAAATTTGAACAGCAGATAGAGGAGAATAATTATAATATAGGCAAGTTTTTATTCCAAAGTGAGATTGATAACGGATTTAGTAATAAATATGCTACGGGTTCATTCTATGAGAATAAGAAGCAGAGTCAACCTGCTAATGTTATTATTGTTCATGGTTGGAGAATGGATGAGCTAAGTAGATTAAATAATATTTATCTTAAACCATTTTCTAATCTTGGAATGAACATGTATTATTTTACTTTACCATATCATCTAGAAAGGGAGCCAGAAGAATCGTTATATAGTGGAGAGTTAATGATTACGGCAGATGTAAATAAATCTTTACTATCAATAAAGCAAGCAATAACAGATATAAGAGCTTTAATAAAATGGATAAAGAACAATAGAATAGGTAAAGTGATATTAATTGGAGTAAGTCTTGGTGGATTTGTAACAAATATGACTGCTGTTGTTGAAAATGAGATTGATGCTTTGATATCGACTTTTTATGCAAATAACATTGCTTATTCAATTTGGAATACAATACCGGGTAAATATATAAAAAAAGATTTTGAGCAGGGTGGATATACTTATGAGCAGCTTGAAAGAGCTTGGGCGATAGTAAATCCAAGTAAATACAAACCGTTAGTTAAAAAGGAAAACATTCTTTTGTTATCTGGTATACATGACCATTTTGTTGTTACAAAAGATACAGATTATTTGTGGGAATCTTGGGATAGACCCAAAAGAATACTATATCCTTGTGGGCATGCCGGAATTGTTTTGTGTAAAAGAAAGGTCGCAAAAGACACTATGAATTTTGTCAAAAATATACTATAGGTGAATTTATGCTAATTCTTTTTATGTTGTTGTGGATGATAGCTGCGATATTAATACTAACAGATATTAAAAATGAATCTACAAGGTGGGGAGGACTATTAGCATTCTTTGCAGGCTGTGGAGGTTTAGGAGTTGTTTGGCGAGAAAGCGTAGTGCCATCGCTAGCACCTTATATAACTAATTCTACAGTCAGTTATTTTGTTGCTTTGATAGGTGGTGTATTTGCTTCTTTTGCATACTATTTTGGACCGTATTCTCTTCTAATGTTTGCTATTGTAACTGCGGATTGGCTTAAAGAGAAAATAGTAAATAAAAAAAGAGTAGTTTCTGTTGTTTTATTGATCCCTATTGCTATTATGTATATTTTGTTTCCTGTAGAGCCGTTTTACCAGATTTCATTTTATTTATTAGTGGTGTGCATAGCTCCATATATTTTAGTAGCAAATATTATACTAATATGCTCATATTTCATGGAAAAGGATTTGAGATTAAAGCGGCAGAAATTTTTAAATTGCATAATAGTAGTTATACCAACATTTATATCGCTATTTATGAATTTTATACTGCCCGCTTTAGGTTTTAAAAGTACTTATAGCCCATTTGTAATTGCAGTTGTTTTTGTAATTTTTATTATTGCATCAGTAAGATATGGGATAATGGGTGTAAAACTAAAACTAGATAAATATCGAAATGTTATACTAGAAAATGTAATGGAACACATTACAGACAGCTTTATTGTAGTAGATGAAAAAAATAGAGTCACTAGATTTAATCAAACATATGTGGAATACTTTGGTGAAATTAAAATAGAGCAGGACTTTATAAGTATATTGGAATGTAATCCTTTATTTATAAAAATTAAAAAAAATCTTATGGATAATATAAAAAAAGCAAAAGAAATGGATAAGGTTGTAAGATTTGAAAGTCATATATTTTATAAAAGCAATTATGATAGATATTTTACAATTGAAGTTAATCCAATAAATATCACTGATAAGTATTTAGGATCTATTATTTTGTTTAAGGATATTACAGAGCATAAAAGAATGATATATCTCATAGAGCAAAATCAGAACCAACTTATTGAAAATGAAAGGTTAGTTACATTAAATCAACTTGTAGGAGGAATTGCACATAATTTAAAAACTCCTTTAATGGCCTCTTCAGGAGGCATTGAAATTCTTGCAAGCAACACAGAAAAAATCAAAAGAACTATTATGGAAAGTGATGGTACTGATAATCAATTTAATAAAGATATTTTTGAAGAAATGGAATTGTGGGAGAACAGGTTAAGAGAATATATTTCATATATGAATGAGGTTGTAACTACAGTGAAAGGTCAGGCTGTACCTGTTTCAGCTGACAATGAGACATATTTTGAAGTGAAAAAAATAATTGACAGGGTGAATATTCTGATGAAACATGAATTAAATAGCTCATCCTGCAAAATAAATTATTGCTTAAGTGTTGATGAAAATTTGAGGCTAAAGGGTAATATAAATTATATTATTCAGGTCATTAATAATCTTATTTCTAATGCAATAGATTCATATGATAATGAAAAAAATGGAGTTATAGAAATAAAGATTGAGAAGAAATTAACTGATAAAATTGATATAATAGTTAAGGACTATGGTAAAGGGATTAGAGAAGATATTAAAAATAAATTATTTAGACAGATGATTACGACTAAAGGAAAAGATGGTACAGGCTTGGGGCTTTATATATCAAGATCTATTATAACAAGCAAATTTAATGGAGACATTAGAGTAGAGTCTGTTGAAGGAGAAGGTAGTTCATTTATTATAACAATTCCGATTGGAGGAGATGGAAGTGAGTACCACGCTAAATATAGCAATAGTTGATGATGATATGGGTATTATTGATGTTTTAAAGTCAAGTTTAAAAGAACAAAATGTTTCAGGTTATACATCTTCTAAGGAAGCAATAAGTGCTTTAAAGGAAAAGAAGTTTGATTTGCTGATTTTGGATTATTTTGTTGATGAATTAAATGCAGATGTAATAGTAAAACAAATTAGAGAGTTTGATAAGGGCTTGTACATTGTTCTTTTAACTGGATATGCAGAAAGTGTACCAGGACTTAAATCATTAGATGAAATGGACATTCAAAGTTATATTGAAAAGACTGGAATAAATGATGTTGTAGTACATATTAAATCTGCAATTAAGTCAGTAGATTTTATGAAGGTAAATTCAAACAAGTTGAATGTTAGTTTCAGTAATAGATTAAAAGAATTGAGAAAGAAATTTGGTGTATCTCAGGATGATGTTGCTAAATATTTGGAAGTGGGTCGCACTACAATAGCGAATTATGAAAGTGGTTTCACTATGCCTTCTGTGGAAGCTCTTAATAGACTTGCTTCATATTTTGGCGTGAGTATAGATTATATGTTGTGTAGAGAGATTGGATTGCCAGAGTTGTTTAATAAATAGTTATTTGGGTTCATGATATGGGTTTGTAAAGTATTACAGTCACGAAGGGTATTTTAGTTGCGGCTAGTGGCATTAGCATCTGGGGTGATCTTTTTAATAGCGTTCCTTATTTTAAGCTTTTTATAAAGATTTTTCAGAAGTGGCACGCAGTTAATCATGAGCAGAATGAGGTGCTGCGTATATTCTAATAGAGAAATAAGTTGGAGTAACATTTGTTGAATAAAATTGCTTTTAGTAGAGGATTGTGATATGTGGATTTGATGGATAACTCTACAAGTGCTGATGGATAAGCCATGGAAAACCTGCCGCTTTGCTTGAATTTGATGTGGACAGCAAAAACCACGCTGACCACATCAAATTCACAGGTTTACCACACCTTATCACACAGCACTTAAGCGTAGAGTTACCCACAAGCTCCACATATTCGGCTATTGTTGCTGATGCGCTTCGCGTTAATTAAATCAAGTTAAATGAATTTAATAATTTAACTTGCCAACTCTAAGAATTTCTTCTTTGGTGCACTTGTACCGGTGAAGAAATGTGGCGAGTCCTTCTTCATGTTCATGCTACATAGAACTGCTACATGTTCTTCTTTCGAGCCCTTGTGTGAATCTTTTGTTAACTGACGTTACAACTTTCTATCTCCCGATGTTTAGTTCTCTTTCTCTATCCTTGATTGAGCGTTCCAACTTAGTCCAATCTAGTTCTATATCATCAATAATAAATGTTTTTTCGTATATACTATCATCATCCTGCCGTTGTATCGATTCACCAAACAAATTATTTACTAATTCAAGACTAACATCTACATTTGATTTCAATAATCCAGTAGTCATATCAAAAGAAATAAAAATCGGATTATTAGATGCAAAATCTTTAATAATATCAGTTTTCGTGTCAAGCTCTTTGCAATATATTGTCAAAAACTTATATACACATATATTAATATCATTAATAACTTTCTTTACGCTGTCTTCGTTGAATGTTATAGATAAATCATCAATGGCATATCTCTTATCACCATTTTCTGCATATAAGTAAAAATATTCGGTACTCATATTACCATGAACAAACTTTGATAACGTGGAATATGAAGTATTGTAAAGGTAAGCTAATGAAGATTCAATTGCCATCGCCTTAATCGGGGTATTTTTATATTTGCCAATTTTAATATCTTCACGTATCAGTTTACATTCGCGTATTATCTCTTCTCTTTTTTCCCATAAAGGATTTTTACAAATGTGCCTAATATCATGATGCTGAATTAATTGATTTAATAACTTTGCTTGTTCAATATACTTTTCTCTAAAATAATTCTCATAAACCTGATTATCTGAGATATATTTTGTTCGTATATATAGTTCAAAAATTCTTCTAGCTATTATATATACTTCGCTAAATAGTTTTTCACTAATAAGCAAAAATAGGGATTTAAAATTATTTTGAATGTTAAGGAAAAACAAATTTAAAACCCTATTTTTGCTATTATCAACAAAAACAATATCAGATGATATTTGTTCAATAATATTTATCAAATTACTCGAAATGCTTATACTATATTCTATTGAATTTAACTCTTTACCTAATATTTCAGCAATTTTATCCTTATTCATAATATCCCCCCAATATTTTCGTAGTGTTGTATTCTTTCAGAGCCCTGCTCATATTTGTAATGTCAGCTAACGTTCCGTGAATTGACGACGTGGACGATCTCCCTCCTTTTTCCTGTCCATGTCGTCAATTCACTGGTAGCTGAAGTAAATAATACGGAAACTGACGATAACTCTAGATTAATTGTGTAGCTCTAACTCTCTTGGCAATCTTGTACACTGCTGCTTCACTTGATGTAAAAGTAATGAAATCAGCAGTTAATCCAAACTCTTTGAAAATAACATCATATAATTCACGCTTCAAATTTATCACTGATGATGCATCCATTATTCCCTCATCATAAACTATTAATAAATCAACATCATTAATAACTCGCTTAATTAAAAACGATCCAAAAACGAATATACTAATGGATGAAAAATTATCCCCATCTATCCTCTTCATCACGTTTTGGAGGCATATAGTTAATAAAGCTTTGTCCATCATAATATAACGCTCCTAAAAATTCCTTAAATTTAAATAGCCCAACATTATAAGAAATCGCAAGTCTATCTGCTTGGTGTGTATATGAGTTCCAGGTACTAACAGTAACGATACAATCTACATCTGGATACTCCATCAAGATTTCTTCAACATCTGTTTCTCCTACAATATATATATTGGTCAAATATACAACAAGATTACTCTTGCCAGCTCTTGTCACTTCAATTATTTGTGCTTCAGTATGTTCCACATCACTTACACACGGATTCCTTAAAGTATAATCAATAAGCGATCTAATACTTTCGGGTCTTGGTAGTTTTTTATATCTTCCTAATTCTGGCATGTCTAAACCTCCTTCAAAATATCATCAAATCCATCTGGATAAGTTGGTGCAAACGGGTTTTTGATCCCAGAAACTTTATTATATTCAAACTCGATGGTATGTTCTCTAAACCTTTCAAAAATTGATACTTCGTGTTCTGTGAGTAATCCAATATTCTTATCTAGCAATCTTATAATCTTCTTATTATTTGGTATTAATGTGTCAACACACTTCCTATCCCAAATCTTGTTAATATTGGTCATCGGATTTAATGCATGTTCAGAAAACGGACCATATGTATTAAATATATGTTTATTCTGGGCAATCAATCTAGCAATTATTATTCTCGCCTCAGATCTATTACTGTAAACCGGTTCAATAAAGCATGACCTAATGGCCTTAATATGATTGTTTTTCCATTCAAGCAACATACTGACTGGAAACTCTTCAGGATTATCATCTATTCCTTTATGACACAATTTACATAATAACAAGATGTTATCAGCATTATCACGTTCTTTAAGTGTATAATCACTTTCACCTCTAGGGCCATTAACACTTTGCCCAATTATATGAGCTAAATCACTTATATTAACCCTTTTGTTATCACTAAAATAAGGATATAGTTCCCTATTACATGTCGGGTTCATACAATAGCCACCCGATTCAAAATATAGTTGTCTCTTAACCTTATCACTCAACGACATCTGTTTCTCCTAAAACTAGTATTATTATTTCAACTAACGTGTGTATCTGAGACGTCGATGAATCGGACCCATAAGGAATACCTGTGAGCGGCTTTAGCCCGATGAATCGATGTGGACAGGATGACCCGTAAGCATGCCCTTTACTCAGATACGTTGATATATGATGTCAGCAAACATCAAAGCTTTTCGTAAAGAAAAGCTACATTTTTTATAGCCTTCTCTCTAACAACTTTTTTTGATCTTCAGCTAATATATTTTGGGGCGGATTATTCCAATTAAACCTTTCAAAAACACTTATTGCTTTATTAAGAGCTTCATCATGTCCATTTGCAAGCAAATCATCTATAGTCATTACAGATTCAAAGTTGATCTCATCTATACCAGATATATATGCATCATGTAAAACTCTTAATCTATCCCAAAAGAACAGCTGAAAGTTCTTCACACCTTTAATACTAATTTTTATTGATAAACCAGATTGAAATATACTTTTTTGGGCTAATCTCATTGCAAACTCATAAATTTCAGTTATTCTATACAGTGTAGATATTATCGAAACATAACCGGAAGGCTCAACTCTATTATCATCAAGCCTAATAGACTTTGCTTTTTTCTTTACATCTTCATCACAATTCTCATAGATATTAAAATAATGTATAAATTGTGCACTTTGATAAAATCGCCAGTACTCTATTATATCACCGTAATTTCCTTCTGACATTATCCAATCATCACCGTTTATTATTCCATTTCGATCTATATGTGGAAAATACCATCCTCTGAGTGCTACTTGGCACCCCTCAATTAATTTATGTAATTCAGATAAACTACTAACTCTATATTTTTCAAAATTTGCTGGTCTAATATTAACTCGCCAATGAGGACCAGACTTAATTCTATCAACTAGTTCAATATTTTCCATTTCAAAGCCCTCCTAGTTGTTCATCAAATTTCTCAGAATCAGATTTAATATTAGTTACCTTTGATATTCCCCAATTCTGAATATTTTCAAGGTGCCTTCTCATTCTTTTATCAACTGCCAATTCAATTATTTCTCTCATTTCAGTTTGGCTCGGTACAGGAACACTTTCGTTTTTTCTCCTAGGCCGAGTATAAACAGCTCCTCTAATGACTCCTTTTTCACCATGCTTTTTGCATACAACTGGCATTTCACTAAACTCTTGAATTTGTATTATAATAAAAACTTTATTATCTAAATAAACTTTTTCTACTTTTACCTCAATATATGGATCAGCATAACCATTAACATAATCAGAAATATCGTCTTGATTAAATGTTTTAGCATCTTCCTCAGACATACCAATTAATTTAAACTCTCCATTATCCAATTCATCAACACCAAAAATTAATGCCCCTCCGTCAGGAATATTTGCGAATGCAAGGCATGCAATAAGTACCTTTACTTTTGTAGCATTATCATTCCATGACATTGAACTTTTATATTCCAAATTTCTTTCTTCTGAACCATGTTGTATTAAGTCAATTAAGTCTCTATCTGCCATACTAACCCCCTCCGTAGTTGTTATATAATTATCTGCGTTAGTAGATTTGTGTGCTGATTACATATATCGTGTACATGGCCCGACGCCACTGAACCGGACCCTCAGAGCCCTTCTTCTTTGGTGCGCTAGCCGGTGAAGTGGTGTGATGCGGCTATTCTACTTGGGATGACCCTCGAAGCCATTCTTCATGTCCTTCTATCCGCATCTTTACGGGCATGTGTTGATATACGTAGTTCGGCGACCCGTAATTCAGAACTTTCCACGGATGGAAAGTCCTCAAACAACTTTAAAAAGGCACTTCTTCATCTTCCATGTCATCAAAACAATAATCCTCTTCCAATTCTTTTACAAACTCATCATCTTCCAGATTACTAAGTATAAACTCCTCAAATTCATACTCCTCATCTTTTATCGTCTTGTATCTCGACTTACCTGAAAATTCATCAAGCATTTCTCTTGCTGCTTCTCTTACTTTTTGAGATTTGTTACCTAAAAACTTCTCTAACTTTATCCTATTTACTTTTGAAAGGTTTGAATACCTATATAAACTAAATATTCTATTAAGATTTATCTGCTCATTTCGTTCTTCAATCGGTAATTGAGAACACTTTTTACATATATGACTTGCATGTCCCTTTCCTGAAAACCTTTCATTAGCTATGTAACTGTCACATACTTTGCAATAATGTCCCTTAAATCTTTTCTTCTTTGCCATAACTTTTCCCTCTTATTCTTTCTTCAAAGCCTATCCCTAACAAATCCGGGCAAGGATGCCCGGCAATCGCAGAATTACGTATATCGTGTCATATATGTAATAGATTTCGTTTATGCGCAAATTTATTTTGCATTACTGAAAAAATTTATGTGTATATTATTATAGCTTAACGTTCCATATTTTCTATTTTTAAATTCTTACATAATAATTCTATCATACTTTTTTACAATTTTACTAATTGTTTTTGTAATTTGCAATTCTTATAAGTCCTTTAAACGAAATTAAGTACTTGCTAAGATTTAAATTAATTAGATAATAAATACTAGAGATTTTAAAAATAAAAACTATAAGGCAGTTACAAGAAAGTTTTAAAAGTATACTCATTATGTGTTGTATTTTGGCAGATTAAAGTAGTATAATAATAGAAAGATTTAAGATTAGCAAGCAATAAATAGCCCAATGCTATTTTTATAAATTTTTAATTTTTGGGGTTCCCCCAATCCCCAAAAGAATAAAATAATTAATCGTTATGAAATGCAAAATAGTAACGAATAAGGGGGCATATTAAATGGCAAATAGGCAAAGAAAAAAGCAGATTCTTTTATATTTTTCAGATTATGAAATGGAGTTGTTGAAGAAAAATATGGAGAAAGCTGATATTAAAAATAGAAGTGCCTATATAAGAAAAATGTCTATTGACGGTGTAATTATAAATACAGATTTAAAGATTCTAAAAGATTTATCATATGAAATAAACAAAATAGGAACTAACATAAATCAGGTAACAAAGCATTTAAATGAAATGCAAAATATCAGTAAAGAAGATGTTGAAAGATTGAAGGAAATGCTAAAGTCAATAAACTTAATGCAAAGAGATACTATGGCTTTATTACTTGGTGAATTGTCGTGAGGGGTGAATTGGGATATGGCAGCAACAACTCTATTAAGAATAAAATCAAATAGCACTAAATCTATAAGTCATATCTTAATGGATCGGACTGAATATATTAAAGATGATAAAAAGACAAACTTTAAAGAATTGGTTTCAGCTTTCAAGTGTCTTCCTGAATCGGCACATTTGGATTTTGTTGCTTCAAAGGTTTTATATGAAAAAGTTAATGGATATAAAACTAAAAAGAAAGATGATGTGTTAGCATATCATATTAGGCAGGCTTTTAGTCCTAATGATAAAATTTCTCCAGAGCAGGCTCATGAGATCGGTAAGAAACTTGCTAATGAATTTACAAAAGGAAAACATGAGTATGTAATTGCAACACATATAGATAAAAAGCATATTCATAATCATATTATCTTTAATTCAACTACGATTGATTGTACTCGTAAATTCAATAACTTTTACAAATCTTCTTCAGTACTAATGAAAATGAGTGATAGGCTTTGTCGCGAAAATAATTTATCTGTCATTGTATCAAAGAATGAAAGAGGTCAACATTATAAAGAATGGCAAGAAGATAAAAAGGGGGAGAGCTGGAAATCTAAACTAAAAAGGAATATTGATAAATGTATTAAATGCTCTAGTAATGTTGATGATTTTAAGAAGGCTATGAAGGAGAATGGTTATGAGATAAAAGAAGGTAAGTATATTGCGTTTAGGGCAAAAGGCCAGGAAAGGTTTACTAGAGCAAAAACTTTAGGTGAGGATTATACTCAGGAAAATATAACAGCAAGGATTGAAAAAAAATCGGTTAATAAAAGTAAACGCGTTGATCTTAGATTAGTTAAGAGATTTCCTTTTACTATCGAAAAACAGCTTTTGTATGCTAAAAGGAAAAAGAGGATTTCTGATGTTAAATTATTGGCAAATACTTTAATGATGGTCAGAAATGAAAATATAAACAGTTGGAAGGATTTTGCTAGAAGGATTGATGATTTAAAGATTCAATCGGTAGCTGCTAAAGAAGATATAAAGAAACTCAACAATGAGATTGATAAATATAGAGTTATTGCCAAATATCTTGCGACAATTAATAAGAATAAAGAAGTATATCAAAAATATAATAAGTGCAATGCCTTTAATAAAAAACAATTCTATAACAAGTTTGAAGGTGATATTTTATCTTATGAACATGCTTGAGAGAGACTGAAACAATTGAATGTTAAAACTGATACTCCTTTAGACAATATTGTTTCATTAGTTGATGAATATAAGCTTCAAGTGGATGATTTATCAGACACTTTTAATGCTATAGAAAAGCGTATTAAAATGATTAGAAAAGCAAAAGAAGTTGTTAATGATATTCGAGATAAGGATTTTTGTATAAAAATGGAACGAAATTTGAGAAAAGAAAACTTGTAGAAGATATGTTTCCATGGACGACCCATGTTGAGTGCGTTTGTATGCTCGAAAATGTAGAAACCTTGAAAGGCTGATATATAAAGGTTTTGGAGGATTAAGGGTTTGTTATGCTAAGTTTTAAAAAAGTATACAGGTACATGGAAACATATCAATCCCCAAAATTGGGTTGGGGTTGAGTCGGAGAATGATGTAGATGCTCATTTATATGGTTATTCCTGTAGATAACATTGGTGAATTGAAAATACTTAATGCATTAGTTCCTGATGTATTAAAGGATAGTGTTGAGGAGATTCGTTCAGGATATGTTAAGTTAAATAAACCCTTAGAAGAAATCTCTCAAATTGTGCTTAATGATGAGAAAATACAACTTATGTCTCAGAAGTTAGAATCTGAAATGAACGATTATATTTCAAATCACTGGAATGAATTGAGGAATATAACAAGTGAGTCTAACTTGAAAGTATTGGAAGATAATATGCTTGGGGATATCAAGGAAATACTATAAAGATATGAACATATAGATGCATATGAGGGGTATCAAATAATTGCAGAAATATGGAAAGATTCACTAATTAGTGATGCAGAGCTAATTGCAGCTGTAGGATTTTATGAGCTGAGAGTGGTTTGCTTACCTTACCGGCTTTTTTGTGTTAATTATAAAGGTAAAAAGACATACTGGTTATACGCATTATACGAAAATCGATAAAACTCGCATAAAATAAGGACTTTAAAGGAAAAAATGAAAAATAATTCTTTTTCTGTTGGATTATTAAAAGCACAATATATTATGTGTAAATAGCGCGATAACTACTATATACTGTGTTTTTGTGCTCGAAACCTATAACTCGTATAAGTCGTATAATATTGACATTTCCAATGTCGAGTGATATTATAAAATTATCTAAATGTACTACTGGCTAGTAGTATATGAAAATCAAAGTGCTTCGCTATTTTGTGTGGGTAATCAAATATCCAATTATTACCTTGAATTAAAATAAAAAGATTATAATCAAAAGCATTATCTAAGTTTTACAGGCAATTTGCTATGAAAATATAGAATAACAATGCTTTCTAATACATTGCTGTGTCAAAGCCTTATAAACCAAGTGTTATTGCCAATAATTATGCATTTATACTTGATTACATTGATTTTATATTTATGTCAAATAATCCACATGAAATAGCGAAGAGCCAAAATCAAATTATTCCAGGAGGTAATTCTAATGATTAATTCTAATGTTGATTCTTATGGTGCAATGCTTGGTAATATTAGCGAGAAGACTATCCAGAGCGCAGCAAATTGTGTATCACAGTGTACAGGTTGTATGTGTAACTGTCGTTGCTCATGCTCAGGTGGAATTATTGCTGATTTTGAATGGGAGGAGATCTAATAATGAGCGCAAATACAGAAGCATATTCAAAGTTATTCGGTACTATTTGTGATAGCGAGGTAGTTATGGCAAGATGTGCATGTGTTGCTTGTAATTCTTGCACTTGCTCATGCTCATGTCGTAACATTCCTGAATGGGAAGACGCTGAAATTGAATGGTAGTAGCTGGCATTTGAGATATTTCTGAGGAGGTATTTAAATGAGTGCAAATACAGAAGCATATTCAAAATTATTCGGTACTATTTGTGATAGCGCAGTAGTTATGGCAAGATGTGCGTGTGTTGCTTGCAATGCTTGTACATGTGCATGCTCATGTCGTAATATTCCTGAGTGGGAAGACGCTGAAATCGAATGGTAATAATTAACTAAGGAGATTGGTAAATGAGTACAAGTGAATTGGCTTATTCTAAACTCTGGGAAAAAATAGCAGACGAAGTGTTCAGCATGGCAAAATGTATGTGTGTTACCTGCAATTCGTGTGGATGCCATCCAAGATGTTATGCTTCAGAATGGGAGGACGTACAATGGTAAAATTCTCTAGATATGCTCATACTTTTGAGTTGGATGATGCGGTGGCATTATACCATTCGTTGAGAATGAAACCGGTGTACCTTAATATGAAATCCTATGAGGGCTTGCAGGCGTGGCTTGCGAGTCCTCTTTGCGTTTCTATTGAAGATTCGCCGGAAGATATTAAAAGTGAAGTTAATGAGTTGGCAAAGTATAAAATCTTAACAAAATCTGATGATGAGGATGATAAGGTGTTGGCGTTTGTTAAAACAAAAATACCAAAGCCAATGATTAATGTTTGTTATATGATTTTAAGTGAACAGTGCAATTTGGCTTGTAAATATTGTTTTTTAGGAAATAATAATGAAAAAAAAAGAAGTCAATTTCAGCTTGAAAGCATGACAACAGAGACAGCAGATAAAGCTATAGAGTTCTTTGTCAGACAAATCAAATTATCTGGATTGGATAATTATGAAGATAATAAACCGGTTATAATCTTTTATGGTGGTGAACCTTTAGTAAACTATGATGTTTTAGTTTATATCGCAAAAAGAATTAATGCTATGCGAGATACAGAACCATGCTTAAGGTATGCGGAACTTTCAATGGTTACTAATGGATTATTGCTTACTGATGAAAGAATTGTTGAATTAAAAGATCTTGGTGTAGGCATAGGAATTTCGGTTGATGGCTTTAATGAAGAAGCCAACAAGAATCGTGTTGATTTAGCTGGAAATGTTGTATATAGCCGCATCTTGAAAACTTTAGATCGTTGTAAAGAATTAGGCTCAGATGCTTCTTTATCTGTAACACTTAGCGAGGAGACGATTAAGAACAAAGGCAATATTCTTGATTTAGTTGATAATTATGGTGTTCATTCATTTGGATTTAACATTATGATGTCAAGTGAGAATTTTGTTTTACCAGAGTCGTATAATATTGCAGCAGCGCAGTTTATTTTGGATGAGTTTGTTGAACTTAGAAAAAGAGGTATATACGAAGATCGTATTATGCGTAAACTTAAAGCCTTTTCTAAGGCACAAGTTTATTTCTCTGATTGCGCGGCAACTGCAGGAGGACAGATTGTAATTGCGCCAAGTGGACAAGTCGGAATTTGTCATGGATGCCTTTATGACAAAAAGTATTTTGTGGCAAATATCTGGGATGATGAATTTGATGCTACAAAAGATGAAAATTATATTGAATGGTCACAGTTAACTCCTGTAAATAAAGAAGAATGTCAGGATTGCCCTGCACTTGGTATTTGTGGAGGTGGTTGCCCAATCAATGCTATGAATTTAAAAGAGGGTAATACAATTCATAGTCTGGATGAAAGATTCTGCGTTCATTCGAAAATGACGTTAGAGTTTTTAATTAAGGATTTATACAGAATAATAAAGGAAGGGTGATTGCATGAGTGATAACATTGTCATTGAAGGTATAGAGACAAATAATTTAAAGAATATTGATGTTCAGATTGTAAAAAAAGGCGTCAATTTGATAATTGGTCCTTCAGGCAGTGGAAAATCATCACTGGCTTACGATACTATTGCGCAAATTGGTCAGCATGAATTCATGGCCATGTTTGCAGATGAAGTAAGCGAACCTTCTTACAAAGTAAGATCCTTTTCTAATATGGTTGCTGCGGTTCCAATTAAGCAGTCAAACCATAACAATAATATGAGGTCTACAATAGGCACATACTTTGGACTTAATAGAAGTATCGGATTGATCTATGCGGTGATGCTAGGTCTATCCGAGGACTTCTTTGTTCTAAATAAAGAAAGCAATTTATGTGAGAATTGCCATGGCTTAGGATATGTAAGTCAGCTTGATTATAATAAGATAGTTGATTTTAATGTTCCTTTGAAAAATGTTCCATTTAGATGTTGGAACAGATATAAAGATTTCTTTTCTCAAATGATTGTTAATTTCTGTACAGATCATAGTATCGACAGTGATAAGACGTTTAGAGAATTAAAAGATAAAGAAAAAGAGCTGCTTTTGAGAGGAGAGAGTGCTGAGAAGTATTCTGTTAGGTACAAGAAAACAAATGCATTTTCAAGAAGAACGTCTAAGTTTTACGGCGTGTTGACTGATACGCCTATGCTTCCAAATTGCGGTATTGGAAAGTCATATTATTCAGAATTTGAGTGCGATTGCTGTCATGGAAAAAAATATGGAAAGCAATTTGATGAATATAAGGTACAAGGGCTTTCAATCGGCGAGTTTATGACCGTTGATTTTGCGTCTTTGAAGACGGTTGTTGATAAGATCGAAAAAGAAATATTTGATGATAGACTCTCATTTACAGTTAAGAATTTGAAGGCTTTTATAGATAAAGCAGTTGAACTGAATTTAGGACATCTATGTTTTCATAGAGCAATTCCGACATTGTCAGGTGGCGAACTGCAGCGTTTAAGAATGGTGCAGGTGTTTACAACTCAACTATCTGATTTGGTAATTGTTTTAGACGAACCACTTGCTGGTTTATCTGGAGAAGAGAAAAAATCAATTTTTGATAATGTTGTATCGCTAGCTAAAAAGCATACAGTTGTATTAGTTGATCATGGTGATACTTTCTATAAGGCTGCTGACAAGATTATTGCTTTAGGCGAAAAGGGTGGAAGTGCTGGTGGTAAACTAATCGATGTAGAGGCGTTCTTGAAGAAACAGAATGGAATAAAGAAAAATGAACCACCTAAAGTTAGTGCACAAATAGTGGTTGAATTGAATAGTTCAATATATAAATATAAAGGCGTTAAAGTTTCATTCGCTGATAGTTGTATGAATCTTATAACCGGATATTCAGGAGTTGGTAAGTCAACATTGTTGAGAGAATACTTACCACAATATTTTGAAAGCTATTTATATATTAACCAGAAACCGTTGTTGGGAAATAAGAACTCATGCGTGGCAACTGTAATAGATATTTCAAATAAGATTTCTGAGCTATATGCTAAGAAACATAAAAAGGATAAAAAGTTCTTCTCAAGTCTGACAGGAAATGATGGAATGTGTCCAGTTTGTGCTGGAGCAGGATATATAGAGTATGGCGATGATTATCATCAAAGTACAAGAATTGAATGTAGAGAGTGTGAAGGTACGGGCTTTAATAAGATTTTAAGGAAGTACAAAATAAAAGGTGCTTCAATATTTGATGTATGGAAGATGACATTAGATGAAGCGGTGGATTTCTTTGAAGATACAGACAAGAGCATTTCAAAAACATGCTCGACAGCTTCTGAGATTATGCTTGGACATTTGCATATTGGACAGCCTACAAGTACTTTGTCAGGCGGAGAAAATATTCGTATAAAAATAATGAAAGCGTCAAAATCGACTGCTAAAGTGATAGGAGTTGATGAACCTTTTAAGGGATTGAGCAACATAGAAATTGATGCAGTTGCAAGGTGTCTGGATAAAATTAGAGAAAAAGAACGAACATTAATAGTCATAGACCATACTACTGGTGTTGAGGACTATTTTTCACAGTGGATCCAGATGGAGAATAAAAAAGATATATTAACTGGTAAAATACTCAAATAGATAGAGAGACCATCTTACAGAATTAAAGAAAAACTTGATATTTCAGAAACATCTGATTCAACTGGAAAAAGCTAATATAGTAATTGTGCACTTTTATTTTATAAAAAATGTGCATTTTTATCTTTACATTTTCAAGATCTGGTTTCAAGCCGGCAGGATAATCACGGGATTTTTCTTTGTGGAAACTTGTCCAAGATAGGCAGGTTAGATGATCAATTTTAGGATTAACATCATTTAACGATGATAAATTTTTAAAAATATTTGACAGAGAGAATATGTGCAATAGACCTATTAGGGTAAATGAAAAAACAATCATTATTGATAATAGTGTTATGGAAGAAGGGAAAGAAGGTCTTGCTTTATTTACAGGTTTACATGAAGGTGGGCATTTATGGATGCATCCCAAGGAGTTTTTTGGATCACATTAACACTGTACCTCTTGGAGTTGAAAATTTTAAGCAATAAAGGCCAACTGTAATTGGCTGGCCTTTATTGTGTGTGTGCCCGGTGGGCACACGTTCTAACGGGTGAAAGTCCCCAATCCGCCCGACAGTGGGAAGGATACAGCCGAAGCCAAGGGTGTCCATCGCGAGGTGGAATCTGAAGAAAGGATTAGGCAAAACTCTGGCTTGTTACATCTGAGGCTAGTTGCATGGACTAGGTTGCGCAACATACCAAAATCCGATAACTGTACAGAAATGTAACTAGTATTTATGGAATGAGTATAAGAGGGAAAGAGCGTGTGAGTACCCGGGGATATCTCATGGACATATCCAATGCAATAGAATATTTGCGGTTATGGTTGAAATAAGATTTATCATGAGAAGTCAGCAGAGGTCATAGTACCACAGGGGTTAAAGACTATGTGGGAAGGACTGAACTTTAGGAGATGTGAGTAAATGAATGTAACCGATGATAGATTTAAGAACAGACAACTTCATATAGAAGACTATCTGCAAATGGTATCTGCGGAACAGAAAGAGAATGAAGAAGTGCTCGCCTATCAAAGGATTACTGAAAACAACGACATCATCACAGATTTTTGGACGTACAATCTACTGGAATTGATTTTACGAAGAGATAACCTTAACAAGGCATATAAGAAAGTAAAATCAAATAAAGGATCAGGTGGAATTGATGGAATGCAGGTAGATGAACTTTTACCCTTCCTAAAAGAAAACCAAGATGAACTTATCCAGAAGATAAGAGTGGGGAAGTACAAACCAAACCCAGTCCGAAGGGTAGAAATACCAAAAGAGGAAAAAGGCAAGGTTAGAAAACTAGGAATACCGACAGTGGTAGACCGTGTTATTCAACAAGCGATTGCACAAGAATTGACACCAATATATGAATGCCAGTTCTCAGAAAATAGCTTCGGGTTTAGAGCAAAGAGAAGCCAGCATGATGCATTGAAAAGATGTAAGAAATATGTTGATGAAGGATATGTGTATGTGGTAAGTATGGACTTAGAAAAATTCTTTGACACTGTGAACCACAGCAAGCTGATAGAAATACTATCACGGTCAATTAAAGATGGCAAAGTGATATCTCTGATTCATAAATATCTAAATGCAGGTATAGCTGGGAAAGGATTCTTTGAGAGAACAGAAGAGGGTGTTCCACAAGGCGGACCATTGAGTCCACTTTTAGGGAATGTAATGCTAAACGAACTGGATAAGGAATTGGAACGCAGAGGTCACAGATTTGTGAGATTTGCGGATGATGCAATTATTTTCTGTAAAAGTAGGAAAAGTGCAGAAAGAACATTGAAGAACATAGTGCCATACATTGAAGGAAAACTATTTCTGAAAGTAAACCGAGCCAAGACAACAGTTTCGCATGTTAGCAAAGTAAAATATCTGGGGTATGCATTGTACAGATACAAAGGTAAATGCAGGCTTAGAGTACACCCAAAGTCAGTAAAGAAAATGAAAGACAAACTTCGTCTAATAACCGACAGGAACAATGGTTGGGGTAATGATTACCGAATACAAAAACTTAAAGAGTTTGGTAGAGGATGGATTAACTACTTTAGCAAGGCGAATATGAAGGAATTAATGAGAGAGACTGACGAATGGTTACGAAGAAGAATTAGGGCTATCTATTGGAAGCAATGGAAGAAGGTCAAAACGAGATATCGTAGGCTAAAAGTGTTGAAGCTGACAAAATGGAAGGTGCACGAAATGGCAAATTGTCGCAAGGGTTGTTGGAGAGCGGCGAAGATGCTAAACAGTGCACTAACAAACAAAATAATAGCCAGACTAGGATATTTCTCCATGTATGACTATTATCTGAAAATTTGTGAAAACTGAAGAACCGCCGTATACCGAACGGTACGTACGTGCGGTGTGGGAGGTCGGCTAATCAATTAATGGTTAGCCTCCTACCCGATAACTATTACTAATTAGACCTTTTGTATGTAAAGGACAATTAGTTCAATAAATCAATTTTGACACATCGATCATGTTTCCTCATTCTAAAAAACAGGCAAAATCTAATCTGTCTTAATCGTCATCTTCACCGTAACCGTATTTAATATTCTCATACCCACGATACGGACATTTTACATAGGCATATTCATTATCGCCATCTTTCCAAGGAAGAGTCAAACTTCCACGAGACAATGATCGTCCACAATTTACACATGTACTCATTAATATACCTCCTTTTCCATTATCATTAGAATAAATTTCATAGCCAAGCACAAGATAAGCACATGAAAGACCTGATAACCAGTTAGTTCTTCGAGGCTATTAGCTAAATTCTGAACTCGGGTCAATGAATTTTTAACTTCACTACAATTTTAATTAACAATTATTCTTATCTCTGTAATCTTCTTCTGATTCATACACTATTTTTATGAACACATTCTGTACACTTCCAAATGTATTTATGATCATCAAACCCTGGCTGACCATTTAAATGCGTTGCAACGATCACACCATCAATCACCATTAGGAAATATTTTAACCATAGTTTTTCCTCCTAGTATGTATTTTTGATTCTATTCAGGTTGCTGTCTTTGCATAAGAGTTGACCCATGTTTGGTGATATGTGACCCATGAGTCTGCTAATTATAGCATTTGTTACACTTTCATCATAGAAAATACTGTTCCATTTGCTGAACTCAAGGTTTTTAGTAATTATCATCCTTCTCTTTTCATAGCATTCTGAAACAACGTGAAACAGGCTGTGAGCCTTATTTTGCCTTTGTTTGGCTCAGATGTTAACAAGTGAGACCGTCATGAAAAACTTGGCATTTTTTTAATTGCTAAATCAGGAGATTCTTACAGATTCTTACCTTGTTTACTGTATTATCGGAAAAAAAAGGATATAATTAATAGCAGATTGAGCAGATTGCTTTCAAAAAAAAATAATGTAATAGTAAATATACTTAAAGGGATATTTTGTTAAGAATTTTACTAAAAAACTCGATATTACTTTTAGTTTGTTTTAGTGAGATTTTATAATGAATTAAAAGATATGAGGTGATATCAATGAAAAAAATAGATACAATGGAGAAGTGGAATATCCTTGCTGGTGCGATGATAGAAAAAGGATACAGATTATGGCAAATGCAATATGACTGTGATTTGCCAGAAGGCTTTCATGCGTGGTTTTGTAAAGAAAACAAACACGATGTAGAAATTGTTACATTTAATAAAGATGTTAAGCATGCTATTTTAAATTATAATAAAGATTATAATTTAGTCAAAAAGGTATTAATATGTGGAAGTCGCTACTATAGCAATTATGAAAAAGTATTAAAAATTATAAAAAATCTTAATAGCCAATATGGAAATATAATTATTATTGAGGGAGGAGCACGAGGAGCAGATTCTCTTGCTAAAAAGCCTGTTTAGAAATTGGAATACAGTTTAAAGAATATCCTGCAGATTGGAAACAATATGGAAGAGCAGCTGGACCAAAACGTAATCAACAAATGTTAGATTGTGAGAAACCTGAATTGGTTATAGCATTTCATGAAAATATTGAAAATAGTAAAGGGACAAAAGATATGATAAGAAGAGCTAAAGGGTAGGAATTAGAATTGTAACTTATACATGAAAAAAGAAGAAAAAATACTGAAATGCTATACTGCATATTCAGTATTTTTTATATTTGTAGTTATGTACAATTATGACATTATATGACATATGGTAGCAAATCAAAGCAATATTTAGAAAAATAAAGATTGATATTTTAGAAATTTGCCTTGTTTTTTAAATGTTTCACAGAGAGTTAATTGGCTCTCAGGGTAAAATATCGTCTAAAATCAAGTTTTGAACCTAACATTTACATACGAAATGATTAATTCATATAATTCAATGGGATATGTTGAAACTATCACTGATCCAAAAGGATCAATAATAAGGTATACATATGATTCTAATGGTAATATATTAGAAATAACATATCCAGATGAGACTAAAACAACTTTTGCATACGATAAAAACGGTAATGTTATCAAGTCTATTGATGCCAAGGGCAATGTAACAAAGTATCAATATGACAATATGGATAGGCTTATAGCTGTTTACAATGCATTGAATGGCAAGAAAACAGTTAAATATACTCCTTCAGATCAAGTATCTGAAGTGATAGATGAAAACGGAAATAAAACTCAATATAAATATGATGAAATGGACAGACTAGTTGAAGTTATTGATGCGAAAAATAATAGTACTAGATATGTTTACGATAAAGTAGGTAATTTAACTGAAGTACACCGTTTTGGTGGTGTAAATCAAGATGTGAAAGATAGCATGACTAAGGTTGGTGTAGCTGAGTCAGTTTATCAACCTCAAAATGTACAAGTGATTACAAAGTATGAATATAATCCAAATGGTTTATTGACGAAAGAGATTAATCCAGGTGGTAAAGTTACTATTTATGATTATGACAACAATGGAAATATTATTTCAAAGACTGATAGTGATGGATATACAACTCAGTTCGAATATGATGTGCTTGATAATATAACAAAAGTAAAATATAATGATGGTAAAGAAGTGAATTATGGATACAATTCTCTCGGATATTTAACTAAACTTCAGGATTGGCTTGGGACAACAAACTTTGAAGTAGATGCTTTAGGACAGATTCTAAAAGTAAATGACTATATGGATAAGACTATTGAGTACTCATGGAGCCCGACTGGAGAGAAACTCTCAATGAAATACCCTGATGGAAGTCAAGTGAAATATGACTATGATTCTATGGGAAGACTTACAAAGGTAACAGATGCAGATAAACTTTCCACTACATACAAATATGATGTTTTGGGGAATCTTACAGAGAAACTTTTACCAAATGGAATAAAAACAGAATATACTTATGACTCTCTTTCAAGAATTATAAAAATGAATAACAAGGATAATAAAGGTAAAATATTGGATGCATACACGTATATTTATGATGCAGTTGGAAATAAGACTGAAATTAATCGTAAATTAAATGGTGGAAAAGCTCCAAACTCAATATTTGATGAGGTAGATGGCAGAAGCATTTATGAGTATGATGAGCTTAATCAATTGATATCTGTATTAAAACCAAACAATACAACGGATAAGTATTTTTATGATAATCTTGGGAACAGGATAAGGCATGAAAACTGGATAAGGGATAAAATAGTACAATCAGCAGATTATGTTTATGATATAGAAGGAAGACTTATACAAATAGCAGGAAGTAATAGGCTTGATTATAAAGGTAAAGATGTTCCAGATACTTTGGATTTTGAGTATGATAATCGAGGTAATCTACTGAATGTAACATTTGATAACAAAGTAATAAGCCAATATAGTTTTGATTCGACAAATAAGATGGAAAGTGCTGTGAATTACCTTGGTGATGAGACAACTTTTCAATATGATGGATTAGGAAGAAGGGTAGAATTAAAAGTTAAAAATAATGTATTAAAACCAACGATAAATTTTGAGAATGTAAATATTAAGATGGATAGAAAAGGTGAAACCAACGGGAATGACCGATACAGCATTTGTCAAAATTGGTTGGGTGATTATAATGGATTTGATTCAGGAAGGAATAAATCGAGTATAACAAAACAGACGTTTGCAATGGATGTAACCAGTCCTTATAATGATGTGTTGATTACTGATTGTAAAAATGGTACTTCACAGAGATATACCTATGGACTTGATATAATAAGTAGCGAAGACTGTGAAAATATAGGTAAAAATTCAAAAGTAGAAAAGCTGTTTTATTTACAGGATGAACTGGGAAGTACAATAGGGTTGGTTGACAATAAAGGCAAATATGTTGAAAGATATAGTTATGATGAATTTGGAAGACCTATAAAAGCTAATTCAAGTCAGGGTATAAAAAAGACAAATAATTCATTTGGTTTCACAGGTTATCAATATGATGAGTCAACAGGGTTATATTTTGCTCAGGCAAGATATTATATGCCTGAAGTCGGAAGGTTTATGAGTAAGGATAGTTATGCTGGAAATATAATTGAACCGCTTAGTTTGAATTTGTATACATATGTTAAGAATAACCCTGTAAAATATTTAGATCCATCAGGATATACCTATTTATCAGTAGAAGAAGCGAATGCAAAAATTGCATACTGGAAGGCTATGTATTCTTTAGGCAAGGTAAACAATGATAAAGATATGATGGATATTGCATCTATATTAGCAGAGGTAGTCAGAAGTAAAGTTAATGGCGACACAAAAGGGCTTATTGAGGTTGATCAACCTATATCAGGACTAAGCAGTATTGAAGGAGTGAATAATTGTGGAGAAAGAATGTACAAAAGTGCTAATGATATAATAATTGATTCAACTATGTACATAGCAGAAAATTATGGATTTACCAATGCGCTTATTTATGCCATTGCATCAATAGCATATCAATATTATCCTGGTTATTGTGATTTAAATGTTGGTGCTGGTTATTATGTTGGTGGCACAGGAGGAATCATGTATGATAGTAAAACAGGAAACTTGCATTTGTATCTAGGTGGAGGACTTATTACACCAGGTGCTGGTCTAGCATTTTATCTAGCACCGTCAAGAACTCAGGGAGTAACAACAGGTTGGAACTTTGGTTTTCAAGCAGGAGAAGGTGGTATGGTAAACGTTGGGGATAATTTTAATTTGAATTCACCATTTTTGGAAGTAGGAGTTGGAACTCCTGGAGTTTCATTGACAGCATATTACGTATTTGAGCCACTTACGTCAACAGGTGATTTAAATTTTGATATTAGTATTGTTAAGGCGTTAGCTGATAAAGTAAAATAAGAAAATAATAGTTATATAAAAAGACAAAGCTAAAATATTTTGAAAATACATCATGGAATAGTTGTTTTTTATAGAAGTACCGTATTATAATAACCCGGCTTTCCCATTTAAGTTGAGAGTGTAACTTACCTTTTAATCTTTGTATAAGCAATGATACATTTGCTTAACAGATGAAAGATCTTTTGGGAAAGCTAGGTGATTATACTGACTATAGAAATAGTTTGCGTTGTTTTTTATACTAAATACCAGAGGATGAGGTGCAAAAATGAAAAAGAGATATAAGGTATCTGAAGAAAATGGACTTAATATTACTATCTATACAAAAAAAAGGTATGTTTTTTTAATGGGTATACTACTGTTTTTTGTTTGTTGGTCTTTGGTAGGAATTTTAGCAATTAAGAAGTATACAGGTTATCAAGAAAAGTTTTTTTTAATGATTTGGTTATTATTTTGGTTTATTGCAGAATGTTTTTTATTAATCGTATTATTGTGGAATTTATTTGGGAAAGAAAACGTAACCATTTCGGAAAATAAACTTACAGTTAAAAAAATTTTATTTTTTGAATTTTATAAGAGAATATTTAATTTAAGCGAAGTACGTAATATTAAAGTAACTGGTTTTTTTTGCGTTAAAGGTTCATTGATGTATAATATGGTGTATTGGGGGTTTGTTGGTGAAGTAATCAAGTTTGAATATAATGAAAAAAAATATGGTTTTGGAATACAAATTGAAGAAGAGGAAGCAGTCAAATTAGTAGAAATGATTAAAGGTTATTTTATGTGAGCTGTGAAATTTTCGTAAACTAAGAACGGTTATGTTGCAAAAACTAATCAACTAAAAATTAGAACACAATTATCCATATAATATATTTTGTCTTAAGCAAGAATATACGTAATTTTATTTACTAACGGAACTTCGGAAAGGACACATTGAATTTTATCAATATTCTTTTTTATATAAGTTACCTTATAGATTGCTTTGTAGATGTGGAGTATGGTTGGTAATATTTATAGGAAATGCATGTGATATAATTATTAATATGGCTACTGCAAAATAGCTTTCTGTTTTGCAGTAGAATATCTGTTTTCATAAGTATTGTTATAGTTCAGTTTTATCTACTATGGCATTAAAAATCAAAAAATCTGGGGGCATTGCATTGTTAAGAAAAATGAAATATGTGACTATTTTAATATTAATAGCAGTCATAGTTTATTTAACATATATTAACAATTTTGCAGTAGAATATTTAAAACCAACTAAAGTTGAAAAAACAAGTGATATTGTGGTAAAACAAGTGGCTTTGTCTTTAGCAAAAGATGCAGATACTATTATTTTAGACAATAATGGGTTTGTATGGCGATGTTCAAACGACATTTTTAATGAAAACAATACTGAAGATATAACTAAAGTAAAAAATCTGCAAAATATAGTAGAAATAGATGCTGGTTACAGTCATTATTTAGGTCTGAAAAATGATGGAACTGTATGGGCATGGGGAGATAATGGTTCTGGACAATTGGGTAATGGCAACACTATTAGTAAGAATACTCCAATGTTTGTGGAACAGGTAAAAGATATTAAACAAGTAAAATGCGGAGTAGAATACACAATTGCTTTAGATAAAAATGGTTTTGTATGGACATGGGGATTTAATCGTTCAGGACAATTAGGATATGAGTCAGCAAATGAGATTAATACAATTCCTCAAAGGGTAGAAGGATTAAGTAATATAAAAAGCATTGAATGTGGAGCAGTATTTTCAATGGCTGTTGATAATAATGAGTGTGTATGGAGTTGGGGATGTAATAATGGTGAATTAGGGACTGAATTATCATCTTTTGATGGAATATCAAGAATTGGTGTGTTCGAAAAAATTTCAATGATTTCTTGTGGTATAGATCATTCTGTCTTAGTACTAAGTAATGGTGAAGTGCAAGGATGGGGCAATAACAAAAACGGTCAACTTGGAATAAAAATGAGTTATCAAGGCAGAGATAGAATAATATCTAAGCCGACAAAAATAAAAAATATAAATAATGTGATGACAGCCAATGCAAACAAGGATATTACTGTATTAATTAAAAATGACGGTAGTTTATGGTATTTGAAAAGTGAGTAAAGATTTGTGGAAGTTTGCAGACTGAATATACTGGTAAATTTAAATTATAATGCAATAGCTAATATAAATAAAGACGCAGACATTACTTAAAGGTGTTAAATACCTTAAAATATTATCAAAGATAAATGCTTTACCTTGGAGAATTGAAGTTTATCAATAAACAGGTAAGGTGATTGTTAAGCTAGATATAAGGAAAATGTTGTTTGAGTTTGTAAAAGCAGGAGGCTGTAGAGATACATGTATCTCTACAGCCTCCCTTTGATATAAGTTACCTTATAGATTGTTCTTTTGTTAGTGAATGCTGACTATTTAATTTAAACGCCTGTTCCTTTGCAGCTACCATTTTATCTGTTATAGATGTTTCCATAACAGAGAAATCACCTAGTATTGCAGCTTCCAATTTCCCATGATCGGCAAAAGAATAAAAGTTGTTATCTGCAACAATTATATGGTCTAAAAGCTTTATACCCACAGAGGCAAAAGCTTGATTTATAACTTTTGTTACTTGCATATCAGCTCTGCTTGGATATGGTGTACCCCCAGGATGATTATGTGCAACAATTACTGTGTTGGCATCGTGCATCAATGCTTCTTTAACCAGTTCTCTTGCATATATTGGTGCTTCGTTGATTGTACCTGAACTCATTATTTTCGTAGATATAACTTTATTTTGATTGTCTAAAAAGGTACATAAGAATTGTTCTTTGTCTTTCAAATCAGCAAAATATGTTTTGAAGTATTTACCAGATTTAGTTGAGCTGTTTAAGTCATAGTGTTTATTCTCTTCCTGCAGTTTAATTCTGTTATAAAGATTGCGTAGTTCTCGTAGGCCTTCAATCTTCTTTAGTTGAGATTTATTTGTAGTGATTGAAGTAGGATGAGCAAAAATATTATCAATACTATTAGATTTTAGATAAGTATCTATTTTTGTTTTGCTTATACTAGTATATTTTGATAGTAAATCTGAAAATCTTAAATTATCAATTTTAGTCTGTTCCATATCATTACCCCATTATAAGTTTTCCTATTTGATTTAATTTTTTTTCTTGCTCTTTTGTCAGATTCATTATAGATGGATTTTTCAAAACATCTTCTATGCCATACTTATCAATCATACTCTCAATTTTATCTTCTGGTATTCCTGTGTGTTCACATATAATCTTTGCAAATTGGTGTATATCTTGACTGTTATCTCCATCTAGCTTTAGTGATGGTTCTCCTAATACTTCTGGTTGTATTTCATAATAAACAGGTTTTTTGTCCATTTTTAAAGCTCCTCTCAAGAATTATTTTGTCTTATAATAAGTTTAATTTTTCATTGTTTGCCTTTTGGAAGAAGGTGAGGCCTCTGAGTCGATAGTTGCTCACCTTCTTCCGAGTAGACCAATACAAATCGATAGGGAAAGAACACCTTTAGGTTCATATTGGATTAAAAGTCAGTGTATGCTTATATTTTTACGTTTTCTGCACTCAATATGTTTGTGAAATCAAGTCGTTTAAACTCTTCTGAAGACATTTTGTTCAGTTTTGAAAGTACGTTTAAAGCTAAGTTAATCATATCGCTATCATCAATAATAGGAAGTGATTTTCTAATCTCTTTTTTTGTAGTTTCAATATCTGATGATTTGTAAATATCCAAAAACGTTAATTCTTCAATGGTGTTTGTTTTGCCATATTATCTACCTAACCTTTCTTCAAGTTTTTCTGTTTTTCTAAAAATACTATCTGCTTTTTTCTTTGCATCATAGATTTTATCTTTAATTGATGATTTTTTATTGTTAAATACTTTAGAATCAATTGGTCTGCCGATATCTGCACTCTCTTTTTCTTCTCTTTCAAAGGATTTCCTATCTTTATAATAGATAGTTTCTCCTACATTTCCATCAGAACCTAAAAAATCAATTTTGCCATAATAATGATCTGAGCTTTCTGTTTTTTCTCTATCTAAATCAATTTCATTATCATGAATAATACTGTCCTTTATATTCTGCTTTGATACTTGCAATTCCTTGTAGGCAGATTCAATTTCTGTAATGAGTTTATTAGCAGTTTTCTGTATAGTATCTAACGAGCTTTTTAGTTCTTTTAATTCTTTATCAGTACTCCAACCGGCTATGTACCCAAAACTGTAGTCTGAAGTTTCGATTCCGAAGTGATTTGATACTACAAAGGCGACACTTTCAGCCTCGACCTCTTTTGTGCTTTTATCCTTATCCATTTTTTCGTAATTGGCATGTAGGATTGAATGAGCTATTTCATGAATACAGGTTTTAATGGTTTGTGCTTCACTCATACCAGTTCTTATAGCTATTTCTTTATTAGCAGGATCACAATATCCATTTGCACCGGAGGTAATGTCTTTTTGATTAACAGGGAAGGGGGATACTTTTTTTAAAATGCTGTAGAAATTATCGAAGTTTTCAACATCAGCTTTTAGTTCATTTGCTATTGTCGGCAAACGTTCTCCACTGGTTTGTGATACGTCAAAAACATGAACAAACTCTAAAGCATGGTTTTGTCACTTCAACCATTTAAACTATATCTAAGGAGCGTAAAAATAACCGATAATTTTACCATAAGTAATAACTACTTACATATAGGGGTTAATGGGAGCATACGTGCTTTGTAGTCCAAAGTAATTGGTATTGTGTAGAAATTTTAAGCTATCTTAAGCGTGCAAAAAGGACCGGCTCTAAGACCGGTTCTTTTTATGTGCTTTTAATATTTAGCAAGTTCCCTAACTACTGGTGGTCTTTTTTGTCCTTTTTAGTATTCCAAGCTTAGATAAAGAGCAAGAAGACCGCCTGTAACAACAACCAACAGCACTAATATTCCCCAAAATACTTGATTTGTTATGTTTCTGTACTTCTTTACCCTTAAAAGAGCAAATAGTCCACACAAAAACATTACTATGGGCGCGGACGTAAAGAAAATTTTACCGAAAATGTTCATAAAAAATTCCTTTCGTTTCATCTAGATTTATTTTAAGTAGTTATCATAATAGTAATCTGCTCTATCACGGCTCTTATACATATTCCATATTGCAGGAGCAGCAGTAAGAACTCCACCTAAGAACATCAGTGCACCAACTATAACACCCAAACCACTAGGAGCAGATAAAGTAGCTACAACTGCACCAACAATCGCAACACCCGTTGCACATACGGCAGTACATTCATTAATAACTAGATTATCGACCTCGTTTTTAAAATTATTTAGTTCATCTTCATTATCTTCTGATTCTTTCAGACAAACACTATCTCCTGTAGAATTAACAACACCCCAATATGTTTCATCATCGCCAACGTTTATGTAATAAGCATTACCCCAAAAATAAGACTCATCTTCATGCCAAGATTTTACATTATACTCAGCTGCAAATTTAGCTGCATTCTTTCTAATATGTTTCATTGATATTTTTTGTGTAGTTGTCTGTTTGGTAGTTTTGCTGGTTTGCTTAAATGTCAATGTATCAGAAACTTTGTTGAGGCTAAAACTGTAACTGCCTGCACTGTCCTCTGTGTAAACCGTGTTCGTGTAGTTATTTGCTACCACTCTAACCTTTACCTTTTCGCCACCAATTAGCATTTCTTTAGTTTGTGATGCTGCATTTACAGTAAGTACCGAAGTAAAAATTAAAGCAGATACAAGCATCATTCCTAACCATTTCTCAAAAGTTTTTTTCATGTTTTTACCTCGCTTTAATTTTATTTTTAATTATATAAAATATTACCATAATTACAGAATGTTGTCGCGTAAATTTTTTACAATGAGGACGAAAAGACACCGAAATAAAACCCTCTAATCTTAATATAAAAAGCTTTAAAGCACTTTTTTACGTCTTAAACTTTTCTATACCTTATATGAGGTTTTTAACTGTAAATATACAGGCTGAATTTTTGTCAACATGCCAATATATCATTATTCCATGGCCACGATAACGGACATGCCATTTCGTCATTAGGTTCTGGATCAATACAAATTGATAGGGAAAGAACACCTTTGGATTCATATTGGATTAAAAGTCAGTGTATGCTTATATTTTTACGTTTTCTACACTTAATATGTTTGTGAAATCAAGTCGTTTAAACTCTTCTGAAGACATTTTGTTCAGTTTCGAAAGTACATCTAAAGCTAAGTTAATCATATCACTATCATCAATAATGGGAAGTGATTTTCTGATCTCTTTTTTTGTGGTTTCAATATCTGATGATTTGTATATATCCAAAAATGTTAATTCTTCAACGGTAAGTGTTTCTTTTGACATGTTATCTACCTAACCTTTCTTCAAGTTTTTTTGTTTTTATAAAAATACTATCTGCTTTTTTCTTTGCATCATAGATTTTATCTTTAATGGATGATTTTTTATTGTTAAATACTTTAGAATCAATTGGTCTGCCGATATCTGCACTCTCTTTTTCTTCTCTTTCAAAGGATTTTCTATCTTTATAATAGATTGTTTCTCCTACATTTCCATCACAACCTAAAAAATCAATTTTTCCATAATAATGATCTGAGCTTTTTATTTTTTCTCTATCTAAATCAATTTCATTATCATGAATAATACTGTCCTTTATATTCTGCTTTGATACCTGCAATTCCTTGTAGGCAGATTCGATTTCTGTAATGAGTTTATTAGCAGTTTTCTGTATAGTATCTAGCGAGCTTTTTAGTTCTTTTAATTCTTTATCAGTACTCCAACCGGCTATGTACCCAAAACTGTAGTCTGAAGTTTCGATTCCGAAGTGATTTGAAACTACAAAGGCGACACTTTCGGCCTCTACTTCTTTTGTGTTTTTATCTTTATCCATTTTTTCATGATTGGTGTGTAGTATTGAATGAGTTATTTCATGAATACAGGTTTTAATAGTTTGTGCTTCACTCATACCAGTTCTTATAGCTATTTCTTTATTAGCAGAATCACAATATCCATTTGCACCGGAGGTAATGTCTTTTTCATTAACAGGGAAGGGGGATACCTTCTTTAAAATGTTGTAGAAATTATCGAAGTTTTCAACGTCAGCTTTTAGTTCATTTGCTATTGTCGGCAAAGGTTCTCCACTGGTTTGTGATACATCAAAAACATGAACAACTCTAAAACAAGGTTTTGTTATTTCAACCATTTCGGTAATGGGATTGCCGCTTTTATCAGTTAAAGGTTTTTTTGATTCGGGATCTATTTTTTGTTTTTCAAGTTTTATTTTGTATGGAGCTGGGGCAAGGATTTTAATTCCTTTTTCACCTTTGTTTACGGTTCTTTTAAAGTTAGTTTTCCAACTGTTAAAGCCTGCAACACATGTTGCATATGGATTTTGTAGAGCTATCAATAATGAGTTGTTGATGCTGTAATTATGAAATTTACTCATTGTTTTTAGATAGTTGATATAGTTTTCAGAAGAGTATAGGTTTTGTATACCGTTTTACAGTTTTTCAATAAGCTCTTTCGTTTTGTCGTTTTTGGTATTTGATTTATTATTTTTCATTCTATCACCTCTATTTAATTAGTTTGTAATGCTTAAAATATAAGTGGTATTTTAGCTATTACTCAGTTTTCTTTGATAAACATGAGATCATAAATAACGCCGTCTATGCCTATGCTGCTTTTGTTGTTTCCGTTTGAATCCTTAAAGACTAATTGTGTTTGGTCGTTTGATTCCAGTATTTCGTAGATTTCTGTTCTTGATTGGTCTGTACCATTTCTAAAAAGTATTTTGTCTTCAGATAGAACATAGGTACCATTTTTACCAAAGGCTTCAGTGTGAGATCTTGTACCGCTATCAGCAGTCTCATAAGTTTCAGATTCGGTTTTATAGGTGCCGTTTTCATTAAATGTGATTACCCAAGTATTATAGTGGGGAAGAGAAGGGACTTCCTGATGTCTCCAAGTTCCTATAAGTTTTTTGTTTGCTTGGTTTTCTTCAGGTTTTGTTCCGTTTCCTTTACTGCATCCGACTAAGATGATTAGAATTGCTATTAAAAATATGATTGATGATGTTAGTTTTTTCATTTTGAAACCTCCATTTATTAGAATTATTATATTTCTTTGCAGGATTTCTTTCCTCGGGATTTGCATTGGGACTTGCTTTCTGACTCGCTTTTTGCAGATTCAAGGCGGTCTTTAATGCTAGGTTTTGATACTTTTTTGTTGTATTGTTTATTATGGCGTTCTTCTATTTCACTATCGAAAAACATATTTTTTTCACCAACTATTCCTATCATTAGCTCAAGTGTAAATTCATCTAAGTCATCTTAGTATTTGTCATCATAATATTGATTCATAAAATCAACCTTCTTTCTTTTTGTTAATGAATTTCATTTTGTAATTGATGTAAGTTCCAGTATCCTCAATTGAAATATAGGCATTATAGGTTTTTCCTGTTTTTCAGAGTTCTAGTGGAGGCAATTTTATCTGCTTGCCAGATTTTAACTTGGGTTGTCATCTAGCTCATCTATAAGACAAGTTTTGGAACCAAGAAAAACTTATATCAATTTTAGGTGAGGTTTATAGTATAACAATCGCAAAAGCCCTATATAATATCCATGATTTAATAAAATAAAGATTTAATAGGTCGTACTTACTTATGTCAAGTATGACCTTTTTAAATTTTTAAATATAAATATCCACTAGATTAACATCGTTTAATTTGAAGAACAAGCATCAAATATTATGAATAAGACCTTTAACACCTATATAAATAGGACTAAATAATTTGATGATGAGTCCCTCAAATAATTTGCAGATCAATATCTTGCATATATTGGTACTTCATTGAGTACATGAACTCATTATTTTTTTAGATATAACTTTATTTTGATTGTCTAAAAAGGTACACAAGAAATATTCCGTGTCTTTTAAATCAGCAAAATATGTTTTAGAGTATTAACCAGATTTGCATGTTACAGGCAATGAGTAAATGCAAATTATTATGATTGGTAAGGAATGTTAATTACTATTTTGTATCACCAATATGTAAAAGTAACTTTTTGTTGACGGTTATGTAAAATTTTAGCACAATAATGTATGTAGTGCATTACATACATTATTATACTAAAAAGGATAATTCATATGAAAAAGTTAAAAGTTGCAGCAATTGTATTAGGTGCGTCATTAGCTATATCCCTTCCAGTATTTGCAGGTTCAAAGTCTGTTACAAATAGCACTTCTGGAGGCGATTGGGGAACTCTTTCGATTTTACAAAAATTAACAATGAGTTATACTTATGGTCCTCAAGCTTGTGCAGGTACATATACTGTTAATGGAGCAGATGTAGATCTAATAACTGCTAAAATTGAGGAATTAGAAAATGGTGGACTAAATTATGCTCAAAACACTGGGTCTGATAGAGCAACGACTAATTTCATATCAGCTCTCAATTCAAGTAATTTTTGTTTTAGGTCAACTCATAAAGTATTAGATGACCATTATGGAAACTGGACTAGACTTAGCTCAGATGGTTTAACAAGTTCAAATTAATAATTAATAAATATTCAAGGTAATAGCCACATTAATGTGGCTATTACTTTAAAGTGTTCAAAAAAGGTGTTATATATTTGGTAACTATTGTGAAGTTTAGTACAATACAATTAAGAATTCATTCAACAAAATCATTAGTAATTGATTTTAAATGGGTTAGATAGATTAAATGAGGGGTATTTGTATCTATGTCTTTATTTATAAGTAAGTTAAAAAATATTTTTGGCATTTTAATTTTTTTGTTAATTGGACTATTTATTGGTTTGGTTATTAATTATGTTTTAAAAGTATCATATTTTTCCCAACCATCTATAAATTCGAATAATGATAACTTTTTTGATGACGGTTTAGGTTTAATAATATGCAAAAATGGTACAAAAAGTCAAAGTCAGTTTGATATAAAAATTGATTGCGGAAATGAATTTGATTATGATCTGAAAGTAATTAACGGAAATAGTGCAGATTTGCCTATGGTATTATCAGTTATGCTTGATTATGAACAAATTCCATTTAAAATGGATGGCGAATTAAGTGAAAAGTATACTTATAAGTTTCTTGTCAAAAAAAACAGTGAAATTAGCATACCTACTAGGTTTTATACAGACAAAATGAAAAACAAAGGATTACATATATTAAATTTTGTTTTAAATCCAGAACCTGAAAAACATGCAAGTATGGATAAAGAGATTTATTATTCACAATCTATAGTAACACTCCACAATTTGATTGTTTCTGAAGGTAAAGATTCTGTAGTTCCTTGTAAATTTTTAGAATTAACAGATGTGTTCGAGAATGGTAATTATACTGGCGTTTTTTTTGGCGAAGTAAATGGTAATATACTGAATTATTTGCCTCAAACAATAAAATCAAAACCTGGACAAAAAATAGATTTACCTTTAGTATTGGGTGGATATAGTAATGCAGATGATTATTTGTTTTGGATATACTTAAATTGGGAACAATGCAAATTAGATAGTAATTGTAAGTATTATTATTTAAGATTGCCAAATAAGAATTTAACTACTAAGAAAGTTACTATAACAGCACCTGATACTAAAGGAGAGTATGAAATATGTGCTTATTTAGCTGTAAATCCCTGGTTAGCTTTAAATAAAAATAGCATAATGCAAAAAACAGTCGATATAGCAAATTCGAGAAGAATTACTTTAAGTGTAGAATAATTTTGGAGAGTTAAGTAATTAATTGCTTTTCTTAAGTTTATTTGATTGTTAGGTTCTAATTGAGAAATCTTATCCATATTGAACTACCTGTCGATCAAAAAAGAATATTAAATAACATGTAAAAACAGGCTTATATTAATAAGTTAGTATAGGTTGAAAATTTTAGGAAACGCAAGTATAATGATTTTAGTAATTGGTAATTTTAGATGCTTAATATTTATATAAAGGAATAATGGTTTATTTAGGAATGATTTAAATGTATATTGGAGGCTAAAACTTGACTAAAAAAATATATAACAAGCCCTATTTGGTTATTTTATTTTTAGGTATACTTTTAAGGGTAATATGGGTAGTATTAATAAAAACACAACCGATTTCTGACTTTCTATGGTATCATGAATTAGCTTTGTCAATTGTATCAAACAATGGTTATAGAATAAAAGGTTGTCTAACTGCTTATGAGCCTATTGGATATCCTGCTTTTCTTGCACTAATTTATTATATTTTCGGAGTAAATATAGTTTTTCCCAAAATAGCAAATGCCATTTTTTCTGGTATAAGTATGTTTTTTTTATACCTTATATCAAGACGGTATATTTCAGAAAAAGCAGGTATTATATGTACACTCTTTATCGCATTATTACCTGTTAATATAATATATACTAGCGTTTTAAGTACAGAAATTCTTTTTACAACTTTGTACTTAATTTTAACATACTTAATTTTTAAAAGATCAAAAAAAAGAGTTATTAATATTATAATGGGTGTTATTTTAGGTATACTCGCTTTGACAAAACCGTATATGCTTGTTTATCCAGTTGTAATATTAGCTATGCAATTTTTGTTTAAAGGGAAAATTAGTAAGACACTAATTAATAATTTTTGTGTAATTACTTTATCTATGATCATAATAATTCTTCCTTGGACCATTAGAAATTACATAGTATTTGACAAGTTTATACCTGTATCTACAAATGGGGGGTATAACTTATATGTAAATAACAATCCATATGCTAATGGCGGTTGGCAAGATCCGTTCAAGTTTCCTAATAGTCCAATGTTAAAATATAAGTTTCCAGATAAAGATTTTTGGGATGAAATAAAAGTAGATGAAGAAGGGAAAAAGTTGGCCGTGGAATGGATATTAGACAACCCAGGCAAATTTGTTAAATTAGGGTTTGTAAAATTAAAAAGAGTTTTTATTATCCACGATAGTGGTTATTGGTCAATAAAAAAACTTCAGGGAGACATTGAATTTCCATATACAACACAATTAAGTTTACTAAACAGTAAAATTCATAATTTTACTTTCGCTTTAGTAATTATATATATATTATCTCTTATAATTAAAATACTAAGAAAAAGGCGAATTCTTTATGTACATAAAGTTATACTTTTAAATATACTATTCTATGTAGCTGTTACATTTGTTTTTGAAGGACAACCTAGATACTTATTTCCACTTTGGCCTTTTTATGCAATGATTGTTGGTTATTTGATTACAAAAGCATGTTCAAAAATGACAAAATATTTAAATGAAAAGTCATTATTAAAAATAATTTCTTGAAAAGCGGCAAGATTAAGTCTTTGTAACGGATGTAGAGTACAAATAAAGAACCATTACGATACATGGATGTTTCAAGGTTATACGAAAATATCAAAAATCGCTGATATGTTTCCGTCTACTGATAGTGCAAAAAATGCCGTGGATATGTTCCTTTCTACCGACAGGTTCAAATAACATCGATCTCATCAACTCGAGCCATGTGAACGGTAGTATTGATGTCAAGGGTAGATTATAAGGTTTATAGTTGGGGTCTGTACCCGGCCTATATTAAGGACTTTTCTATAAAGATAACTAAAAAGTCTTGATAAGTTTATACCTACAAGCCAGTCGGCTTGAAGCCTTGATAGGGCAGAGTAGTATAGATTGTCGTATTCATGACGGTCTTTCATTTTCGAAAGACCGTCGCTGATTCCTCCATTGAGCTTTTATATGGTTTATTAGTACCTGTTTGATTATAGAGTAACCTTAATATGAGTTCACCTTCCCGTCCTGCATCGGTAGCACATATTAGCTCATCAACATCAGATTTTTGAATAAGTTCTTTTACTGTTTTATATTGTACTCGGGTGCCAGCATTGTTGTTTCAATCAAATGACCTACACACTAGGGCACATAATAGCCATTGCCTGAAATAAATCCGAGCCCTCCGCATCGAATGCTCACCCTCTTCCGAGTAAATTAATATAAATCGATAGGGATTCATATTGTTTTAAAAGTCAGTGTATGCTTATATTTTTACGTTTTCTACACTTAATATGTTTGTGAAATCAAGTTGTTTAAACTCTTCTGAAGACATTTTGTTCAGTTTTGAAAGTACGTTTAAAGCTAAGTTAATCATATCACTATCATCAATAATGGGAAGGGATTTTCTGATCTCTTTTTTTGTAGTTTCAATATCTGATGATTTGTATATGTCCAAAAATGTTAATTCTTCAACGGTAAGTGTTTCTTTTGACATGTTATCTACCTAACCTTTCTTCAAGTTTTTTTGTATTTATAAAAATACTATCTGCTTTTTTCTTTGCATCATAGATTTTATCTTTAATTGACGATTTTTTGTTAAATACTTTAGAATCAATTGGTCTGCCGATATTTGCACTTTCTTTTTCTTCTCTTTCAAAGGATTTTCTATCTTTATAATAGATAGTTTCTCCTACATTTCCATCAGAACCTAAAAAATCAATTTTTCCATAATAATGATCTGAGCCTTCTGCTTTTTCACTATCTAAATCAATTTCATTATCATGAATAATACTGTCCTTTATATTCTGCTTTGATACTTGCAATTCCTTGTAGGCAGATTCAATTTCTGTAATGAGTTTATTAGCAGTTTTCTGTATAGTATCTAACGAGCTTTTTAGTTCTTTTAATTCTTTATCAGTACTCCAACCGGCTATGTACCCAAAACTGTAGTCTGAAGTTTCGATTCCAAAGTGATTTGATACTACAAAGGCGACACTTTCAGCCTCTACTTCTTTTGTGTTTTTATCTTTATCCATTTTTTCATGATTGGCATGTAGTATTGAATGAGCTATTTCATGAATACAAGTTTTAATGGTTTGTGCTTCACTCATACCAGTTCTTATAGCTATTTCTTTATTAGCAGGATCACAATATCCATTTGCACCGGAGGTAATGTTTTTTTCATTAACAGGGAAGGGGGATACCTTCTTTAAAATGTTGTAGAAATTTTCGAAGTTTTCAACGTCAGCTTTTAGTTCATTTGCTAATGTCGGCAAAGGCTCTCCACTGGTTTGTGATACGTCAAAAACATGAACAACTCTAAAACAGGGTTTTGTCACTTCAACTGTTTCGGTAATGGGATTGCCGTTTTTATCAGTTAAAGGTTTTTTAGATTCGGGATCTATTTTTTGCTTTTCAAGTTTTATTTTATATGGAGCTGGAGCGAGGATTTTAATTCCTTTTTCACCTTTGTTTACGGTTCTTTTAAAATTAGTTTTCCAGCTGTTAAAGCCTGCGACACAAGTTGCAGATGGATTTTGTAGAGCTATCAATAATGAGTTGTTGATGCTGTAGTTATGAAATTTACTCATCGTTTTTAGATAGTTGGTATAGTTTTCGGAAGAGTACAGGTTTTGTATACCGTTTTCCAGTTTTTCAATAAGCTCTTTCGTTTTGTCGTTTTTGGTATTTGCTTTATTGTTTTTCAATTCTATCACCTCTATTTAATTAGTTTGTAATGCTTGAAATATAAGCAGTATTTTACCTATTACTCAGTTTTCTTTGATAAACATGAGATCATAAATAACGCCGTCTATGCCTATGCTGCTTTTGTTTTTTCCGTTTGAATCCTTGAAAACTAATTGTGTTTGGTCATTTGCTTCCAGTATTTCGTAAATTTCTGTTCTTGATTGATCTGTATCACTTCTAAAAAGTATTTTGTCTTCAGATAGAACATAGGTACCATTTTTACCAAAGGGTTCAGTGTGAGATCTTGTACCGCTATCAGCAGTATGATAAGTGTCAGATTCGGTTTTATAGGTACGATCTTTATTAAATGTTATTACCCATGTGCTGTAGTGGGGAAGAGAAGGGACTTCCTGATGTCTCCAAGTTCCTATAAGTTGTTTGTTTACTTGATTTTCTTCAGGGTTTGTTCCGTTTCCTTTATTGCATCCGACTGAGATGATTAGAATTGCTATTAAAAATATGATTGCTGATGTTAGTTTTTTCATTTTGAAACCTCCATTTATTAGAATTATTATCTTTCTTTGCAGGATTTCTTTTCCTGTGATTTGCGTTGGGACTTGCTTTCTGACTCGATTTTTGCAGATTCAAAGCGGTCTTTAATGCTAGGTTTTGATACTTTTTTGTTGTGTTGTTTATTATGGCGTTCTTCTATTTCGCTATCGAAAAACATATTTTTTTCACCAACTATTCCTATCATTAGCTCAAGTGTAAATTCATCTAAGTCATCTGAATATCTGTCATCATAATATTGATTCATAAAATTAACCTTCTTTCTTTTTGTTAATGAATTTCATTTTGTAATTGATATAAGTTTCAGTATCCTCAATTGAAATATAGGCATCATAGGTTTTTCCTGTCTTTTCAGAGAACAAACCTGTCATTTTGGTTCGGCCTTTATTGAGAATTTCTTTTGCAGCCTTTTTGGTAAGTGATTTTTTCTTAGATTTAAAGAACTTATCTTCTTTCCAAAGGCTGAAATTGCATTGTCGGCCTGATTCACAGTAGTAATTTAATTTACCTTCATAGATGTTTTTTCCACAGCGTGGACACTTGCCTATAACCTCCTTTTCTTGTTTGAATTTTTTGCTGTTGACCTCCTTTCCTTTGAATTCATCTGTCAGGCCTTTTATAAACTGCATAATGCTAGTATAGAAATCCTTATAACTTAATGAGCCTTTATTTATGTGTTCAAGTTTTTGTTCCCATTCTGCTGTGAGATAGGGGCTTTTGATTTTATCTGGAACTACATCAATAAGAGAAAATGCTGCCTGTGTAGGCAGCAAGTTTTTCTTATTTCTTTCAATAAAACCTGTTTTAATTATCCTTTCTATTATTCCAGCTCTTGTTGCTGGAGTTCCCAATCCTATACCGGACACTTCTTTTTTAAGATCTTCATTATCAATGGTTTTTAATGCGTTTTCCATTGCCGATAGCAGAGTATCTTCTGTATATGGTTTAGGGGGAGAGGTAAGTTTCTTTTTTGATGTTACTGATATTGTGTCAATGATATCTCCCTGGTTCAATTGAGGAATGATAGTTGCTTGATCTGATTTGGTGTTTGTTTCAGTATCTTTGATCTTCAGCAATTCTATCAGGTGATTTTGAATTTCTTTATATCCTTTATTGGTTATTTGTTTTCCAGAGGCTTTAAATTCTATATCATCAATAGTCACTATTAAGTCTGTTTTTATATATTCATGGGGTATGTATGCTGCGCTCAATAGCTTATATATTACAAGAAGCAGAATACTTTTTTCATTTCGGCTAAGTTCTGGTATTTTATTTATGGCAGTGGTTGGTATTATTGCATGATGGTCGGTAACCTTTTTATTATTAACAAGGGGAGTGATATCTGCATTATTTACATCATACATATTTGTTGTTTTGGGATGTATATAGTCTAAAGTAACAATTTTGTTTATTACAGTTCTGGTGCTTTGGGTCATATCTGTTGTCAGATATCGGCTGTCAGTTCTAGGATATGTAATTAGTTTCTTTTCATATAGGTTTTGAGCAACATCTAGGGTTTGTTTAGCGGATAGACCTAATAATTTGTTTGCTTCTCTTTGTAAAGTAGTTAGGTCATATAATGCTGAAGGTTTATCACTACAAGGTTTTTGGGTAATACTAGATACAACGGCACTTTTGCCATTGCATCTATCAATTATTTCTTTTACTTCTGACTCCTGATCCACACGTCGTGTTGCTATAAATAATCCAAAGTCTGCGGATAAAATATAGTAAGGTTGAGGTTTAAAATTATCAATTTCTTTTTGTCTTTCTACTATGAGGTTTATAGTTGGAGTCTGTACTCGGCCTATATTAAGGGTTTTACTGTAGAGGCAGCTGAATAGTCTTGATATGTTTATACCTACAAGCCAATCAGCTTGAAGCCTTGATAGGGCAGAGTAGTAAAGGTTGTCGTATGCATGACCGTCTTTCATTTTCGAAAGTCCTTCTTTAATAGCTGATTCTTCCATTGAACTTATCCAAAGTCTTTTAAAGGGTTTTTTACAACCTGTTTGTTTATAGACAAGTCTGAATATGAGTTCACCTTCTCGCCCTGCATCGGTAGCACATATTAGCTCATCAACATCAGATCTTTGAATAAGTTCTTTTACTGTTTTATATTGTAATTGGGTGCGTGCTGATACTTTGTATTTCCATGATTCCGGTATTATAGGCAGGGTGTCTAGTGCCCATTTGTTTAGATTTTGGTTATAGTCTTCCAGCATAGCTGTTTCAATTAAATGACCTACACACCAGGTCACATAATAGCCGTTGCCAGAGATAAAGCCAGACTCTTTCTTAGTTGCATCCACTGCTTTTGCTAATTCATTTGCTACTGATGGTTTTTCTGCAATTATAAGTTTCACATGAATCACCTCTTTTAGTTTTGTTTATTTTCACTTGTAACAATTTTGTGTAAATCTTTAATTAATAGTGTGTTTTCCTTATATTGATGTGCTTCTAAAAGATCAATTCTTTTATTGATTTCTCTTTTCATTTCTTCTATAGCTTTTAATAGATTTTCCATTGTTTCATCTCCTTTGTAATGTGATTTGATTTATTGTTTTAGCTCCTTCAAAAGTTTAATTACTTCAGGAAAAGGAAGTTCAAGTTCTTTTATAACTCCCTTTATTTGTAGGTTTCTAATTTCTTCAATTTCTTTTTGTAGGATTCTGATTTTTTCATTGTCGCTTTTTATACGTTCATTAAGTTTTTCAATCTGTTTGGTTTTAATAGCAATTCTTTGCTCAGGTGTCTTTTGGCTCATATGTTACTCCTTTCATTCAAGATAAAATTCGGGGTTGTAGGTTGTACCGTTTATCATATAAGTTAAATGTAGGTGGCTTCCGGTGCTTTTACCTGTTGAACCTACAGTTGCAATAACATCACCTCTTTTTATGTTTTGACCACTTACAACATAAATTGTCTTGCAATGGGCATATAGGATGGATATTTCAGTATCATCATTAAGGGTGTTTGTTATTGTTACATATTTTCCATAGCCATCAGGATCATTTCTGACTTTTGCAACACCATCAGAAACGGAGAAGATTTTAGTTCCAAAAGGCATTGATACGTCAATACCATTATGAAATGCTTTTTTTGCATTGACTGGATCTATACGATATCCAAATCTTGAGCTAATGTGATGTAGCCAATCTATATCAGGGAAGGGACTGCCGTAGCATTTTAACATTTCGGCACCTCCACAAGTTATTATGCTTTCATAACGATCTTTTTGTGTTGTGTCAAGATTCCCGTATAGGGACAGACATTCTTTAAATAAAAATCCGCTTAGTTCTACATCAAGATGCTTTATGGTTTTTGTCCTTTTTACTTTTGTTTTCTCACCTGTTAAAACATTGGTGTGTGTTACGTAGTACTCCCTTTTTTGTGTCCACTTTCTATAGCTAATTTTATAGAGCTGCTCATGTATCGCTTTTATTTCCTCTTTTACGGATTTAAAGCTGAAGTTATCATATTTTGAGGTTAAATATGCAATGAGTTTTGTTGCATCGGTTGATACTTCGATGTTATCTACTGATTTATGTTTTCCAAAATCTGTGTAGTAGTGGAACTTGTCAATTGAGGACCATTTTGAAGAACTTTCAACATTGTTTATTTCATGCTGAAGGTTTGTGTCTAGTTCTGTTATAAAAATATAGGTATCGTTTAAATCGCTTGTTTTACCTGTAAAACTCAGGCTTGAGAAAATTCCAGTCACAGATGATATAGCTGTTATAGCTGCAATTAATACGACAGTTACAATTAGAACTATAAGTATTATTTTTAGTACTAGAGGATTTGCTAAAAGTTTAACGGCTGCTTTTACAGTATGGACAGTTTTAATTGCAGTTTTTATTGTTTTTCTACTTGCGATAGCTGCTTTGCGAGCTGTTTTAATTGCAGTCTTTGTCTTTTTAGCTGACTTTTTTGCAGTCCTAGATGACTTGACTATGGCATTTTTGGTTTTTATGATTGTTTGAGTTCCCAGGTCATCATTTTCATCAGCATCCATTGTAGGGTTAATCATTCTTAAGCTTGATTTTCTTGTGATGGAATTTTTCTCTATGGTGTCTTCAGGAGTTTTAATTACTTGATGTATAGAGGATTTAAACATTTCAATATTTGATATCGAGTTGGGTCTGAAAT
>Ga0207721_100097_pt1 | contig 71454 bp, 48 predicted proteins | sample TtaePargueraPR_3_FD_187756 | JGI IMG/M metagenome (GOLD analysis project Ga0207721, IMG submission 187756) | Aerobic enrichment media microbial communities from Bioluminiscent Bay, La Parguera, Puerto Rico - Tt and P2 (1) (SPAdes) | ecosystem: Environmental > Aquatic > Marine > Unclassified ...
TATAAGCACCATTTATATATTAAGATATTTTTATGTATTAATTGAAATAGGCACCATGTAAAAAAATGTAGCTGTATCCATAATGAGTAATATTACTATATGTATAATAATGGTAGCGAAAAATGAGTTACAATGCTGAAGGAAAAAGGGTATCAAAAGCTTTAAACACAGGTTCACCTACAAGGTATTTCTATGAAGGTGACAAAGCAGTATTTGAGTATGCAAATGGTGGAGCAGTAACGGCATTTAATGTTATAGGTGCAAATCTCATATCCAGAAAGATAGGAACAGACAAGGTATACTATTTCTATAACGGACATGGAGATGTAACAGCCCTTTTAGATGCAGCTACAAAAAATAGAAGAGCACAGTACGCTTATGATGCCTTTGGAAATATAACCGATGAGAAGTATTATGACAGCAATGGAAATATAACTACTGATCCTGTAGATACTATAAAAAGTCCTATAAGGTATGGAGAATACCAGTATGACAGTGAGACTGAATACACCGATGCCCAAGGTAATTTTGTTACAGGACTGTATTATTTAAATGCAAGGCATTACGACCCAGGAACTGCAAGGTTTTTAGAGATAGATACCTATACAGGGAATGTATCAGACCCATTGAGTTTAAATCTTTACACTTATTGCAGGAATGAGCCGATAATGTACACTGACCCTACGGGACATTATACGCAGGGTAAAGTTTTTAGTTACGTTGAAGGACAATCGCAGAATCCTGATTCTGACGTATGGGAACTTCAACAAGACTTGATATATCTTGGTTACATGAGTAAAGATGATGTTCCAGCAGGACAGGAAGGTTATTATGGTCCTAATACGGTACGTGCAGTAAATGCATTTAAAAACACGTATTTACCTGGTGGAAATAAGGGTGACAACAAAGGAAAAGTAGGGGATACAACATGGTTATTCATAAAGAGGGAAGTTGATTTAAAGAATTTAGAAGGGATGGTAAAAGGCCAACCTTATGCTGAAGCAACAGCAGCGATTTGGGATAAGTTTTATAGTTCTTACGATAAACTTATATCCAAACCTAAATCCTCAAGTAGTACATCCGGTAATACCTATGATTATGGGAAAGATATTTCTTCGAATCAGGGGACGAGTAAAGAGAAGTGGACAATAGCCCAGCCAATACTAGATATTGCAGATTCTTTGGGGAATACTTTATTAGAATTAATAACATTTGGTAAAGTGGGAACAGATGAACTTGGCGCACTAGCATTGGATATGTATAAAGATAAAGATGGGGGTTACCATGCTCGTACAAGTGCTTGGCAGCAAATTGGAGGATATAATGATTTATATGATTACATATTTGATGTTGGAACAAGTATGGCAACAGCGAAATTTGAATTTACAGATGACAGTGGTAGAGATTATATTCTTTGGGCATGGAAAGGTGATTATATAAACTTAGGAGCAGGAGCGGAGTTGGGTATATATTCTAGAGATTCAGGGGTTTTAGGTGTTGTTGATGTAGCAACTCCACACGATGACCATTGGTTAGTTGATACAAACCTCGCCATGCCGATGACGATGACTTTGAAAGAAGAAAATACAGTAATCGCTAACTACACGCCAAGTAAAAATCAATGGTGGATAACAAGCTTTAATCCTGAGTACAAAAATCGCAAAGCCAGTGAATTGACAGCTATTTACACCGTCTATTTTTCTAGCAAACAAGGTTTGTATGATGCTTTCTACAATAAATATGGTGATAAAAATAGTATATATTGGGATGAAAGATGGACTTTTGATTCTCAAAAATTTACGGGAACACTTAAATTTTAGGGATGGGAGTGACACTCCATGAGTAAAAGAATTATTTTAATGTTACTTATACTTGTAAGTTTACTGTTGTTTAGCTCATGCGGTAGTAACAGAGGAATACTTGTGAGCGAAGATAAAAGGGCTGATGCACGAATGGAACAAATAGTTTCAGCGATTAGGGACAAAGATTACGAAGAATTAAAATCATTGTTTTCCAAAAAAGCGCTAGACGAAGCGGATAATTTTGTAGATGGAGCGGATTCATTGTTTGATTTCATTCAAGGGAATATTGAATCTTGGGAAAGAGATGGGTTTGCTTCTGACGAATCAATGAGTGGTGGTAAAAGATCCTGGATGATTCGATTTGGATTTACAGTAAAAACCGATAAAGATGTTTATCAGTTTTTTATAATTGATTACAACGTAGACACCATAAATACTGATAATCAAGGAGTTTATATGTTGGAATTAATAAATAACTACGGTGAGATAGAATTGGAGTCGTGGCAGGACAGAATGCGTGCTGGGATATATATACATTAGCTAGAATAAATCTATTAACAACAGCTACCGAAGCTTTAGACCGTAGGTTGTTTGTTACAAAAATTATATATTGTAAACAGTAAAGAAAAAACGGAAATTCTTGGTGCACTGCCGGGAATTTCTGTTTTATGGGCATGACAAATAAACCTGTTAATGGACTAAAAAAATAATTATTAGGCAACTTTTTGATAATCATGATATAAAACATGGAGTATTGGTTTTGATTTCAGAACCGTTTTTGCAACAATTGTTTCGGGCAATTGGGACTTTCAAACCGTTAATTGATGGTGGATATAAGACTCAATTAAGTAATGAGGATATATTCAAGTATGACCCGACTAACCGGGTCAAGAACAGAGCTATGAAGAAGATGCGTGGAGACTTCAACAAGACTTAATATATCTTGGCTACATGAATAGAGATAATATTCCGGCAGGGCAAGAGGGGTATTATGGTCCTGTAACCTATACCTATGATATTTTAGTAGTGGCTGATAAACAAAAACTACTAAAGCAGTCAAGAGAGGAAAGAGAAATATATGGATTTACATTAAATGTATCAAACCAGGAAGCTGCAAATATTGAAAAGTTTTATACGGACTTGATTCAAAAAGAAGGGATACCATGGAAGAAAGATGAAACAGATACTAAGTATTCGAAATACAAATTTGATGCTGATAGTAAATACCAAAGATATGAATTTGTTGGTGGCGATAATTGTGCAACAATAATGGTCGAAGCATTAGAGAGTTCAATAAACGATAAAATGACTCTTGCAATGAAATACTCGGTTTCGCCTGCAATGCTTTTGAGGTCACTTGAAGCTATATATTATAATGACAAGATTAACCCAATCTATAAAAATGGGCTTGTTACAGGATTCACACATTATAATATGACCAAGTAACATGCATTTGCTAGTGACTTGACAATTCAAGGAGGTTTGGAATGAAAAAATATAAGTTAATATATTTGATTGTGAGTATAACGCTATTACTTCAAGGTTGTTCAAACGATAAGAATAAGGAGTTGGATGAGTTGACGGGAACATTGCTATGGCCAACAAATGCAACAAAAATTATTGGAGCTAATTTAAAGAAAAGTCTGTCAGAGCCTATAGTATACTATGGCAATGGGAATTATAAAAGAATACTATTTCCGTCAAAGACTGAAAATTCAATGTTGTACGTTGCGGTTAATGAAAAAGGAGAAAATGAAATCATTGAAGTAGTAAATGGTAATACAACTAGTTTGGTGAAAAAACAAGGGGATATTTTGTACCCTGTAATGTTAAAAAACCAGAGTATACTTTACGTAGGTGTTGACAAGGAGAAAAAAACCTATTTAGGACAATTCGTACTTGACAAAAAATCAGATAAAGTGTTGAAGAGTGGTAATATCAACACTGACAGTAGGCCTTCGGTTTCATTAAATGGTTCAATACTATTTGTTGAAGAAATAGATGATGCATATTGGATAGAACTAAATGAGGTGAATTGTAATACTAATACAAGGCAAATTGTAAAAGGGAGATATCCCGTTTGGTTGGAAGATGATAAGAAATTTATATACTACTATGATAGAAGTATAAGGTTATTTGATTTATCAACTAACAAGACACAAATTATAGAGAAAGGCATAGTAATTAAAACAACTCCTGTTTTAAGTCCAGATAGAAAGCTTATGGCAATATTTCAGCCAGATACGGTTGCATTTTTTGGAGGTGAAACATTAGACTATCTGCGGATTATGCCTATTAGTGGCGGTAAAAAAATCAATGTTAAAGCACATGAACCAGACATATATTACTTTGGTGGCTTAGAGTGGATTAAATAGAAATCTTTTTTGGTAAAAATAATTGGGGGTTGTCTACGGATGACCGTCTTTTTTCTTTCTCTGCTTCTATTATTTCTATTCCCTTGTCTCACACAACTGTCTACTAATTTGGATGGTTAGATTTGGATTCACAGTAAAAACGGATAAAGATGTTTATCAGTTCTTTATAATTGATTACAATGTAGACACCATAAATACTGATAATCAAGGAGTTTATGTCCAGAGTGTGGTAAAACAACAAACGAATTCAAAAACTACTATAATCAAAAAATACAAGATCTGAAACTAGTATAATTACAATTTTTAGCCTGGCAAGTTAATCATGTTATACTATTTTATAGAAAACAGAAAAAATTTATATATAAAGCTTGTTTTGTTAGATGGCTTACAGAACTTTTTGAAAAAAGATGGTGGGTAAATGACCCGATATTCCTTATATGAAACTAACAAGGTTAAACTTTAGAAAAATGGAGTGCGGAAATTTATGTAAGATTATAAAAATCTTAGACCTGTTGCTGAATCAAATGATTTTAGTGAATTAATCGAGCAGATAAAGCAATACATTGAAGAAACAAAGTCAAATATAATGCAGGCTGTTAATTCACAGATGGTTTTATTTGATGACGTATGAATTCAAATAAAATGTCATTGTTGATTGATTTTTAGTAACAAATAATAATAGAAAATGAGGTGAAAAGTATGAAGAGATGTTTTGTGATAACGTTTTTAGTAGTAAGTATATTTGTCTTAGGTTCGTGTGTTGGCGGTTCAAGAACAGAGATGCTTAATAAAGCATCTGATGAAGAAATTGCAAATGAGAAGCTAAGTAAAGTAATTAATTATATTAAAAATAAGGATGAAGAGGCACTAAAATCTATGTTTTCTAAAAGAGCATTAGCCGAATCAGGAGATTTTAGTGAGGATGCAGATTTACTTTTTGAGTTCTTTGAAGGTGAACTGGTTTCATGGGAAAAAGCTAGTGGCCCAACAGTTTATGAATCCATTAATTATGATAAGGTTATTAAAGAAGTAGATGCATATTACTATGTCAAAACAGATAAGGAAACATATTATTTCTTGATGAATGATTTTCCAGTGGATGATGTTAATGTTGACAATGAAGGTTTGAATATGTTGTTGGTAGTATTGGCGGAGAATCGTTTGGATATCTATGAGCAAGAGAATGAAATATTATTTAAAGATGGCGAAAAAATATCACCACCAGGGATATATTTACCGATTATGTAAATTGCCAGTAGCGTTTTTAGGAGTTTAGGGTGGCAACTTACACAATGCCTAACAAACCAAAACCATTATTACTATAAGAGGTAATCTTTATAGTAACGGTGCCAAAATTTTATGGAATTTTCCTTTAATGGTTTTGGTCTTACAAAACCATGTAAATTCGAGTTGGGAAAATCACAGAAAAATTTTATATGAAGTTCCAGTTACGACTGTTGTAATTGGTGCTTCTTTTTTGTGCTCTGATATACCTGTTTTCATTTGTACCAAGCTGTTTTCTGATAGCAGTATACCAAGAATAAGAATTTGTTGTAGAAACTTTATTCAACAACTATAATTATTATAAGTACGATACATTAGGAAGGCTTACAAGAAAAAGATACAAAGGACAAAGCAAAGAATATGATGCTGCAACATCAACAAGGACTACAGCGCAAAATTATAACTATAAAGAATACAATTATAACAATAATGGACAAGTGGTAACAGAGGCTGATGAGGAAAGTAATATAACCCAGTATAAATATACACCCGAGGGCAAACTGCTCAGAGTACTTGATTCTGAAAACAACGACAGAAATCTTTCATTTACGGTGAGTTATACCTATGATAATTTGGGGAATATAAAGGAAAAAGAAGATGGAGAGAATAATACAACTGTATATAAATATGATATAATTGGAAGAGTTAAGGAAGTCTATGACTCAACGGTGTTAAAGTCTCAGTATACATATTATATAGACATTGGTAAAGTAGGTAAGGTAGGGTAGCGAGTTTTGTAAGTACTGTCATAACACTTTTTTCTAAAATAGGTACTTATGTAGATTTATTCAAAGAAGGTTTGGCATTTGTTGCACAAAATGATTCTCAAAATAACAATAAGGTTTTGGCAGGGGGGTCTAAATATTTAGATTGGAGTTGATGATATGAAAAAGAAAGCTGGTATTTTAACTATTTGTGTGTTCTTTATATTAATACTGGTTACAGGATATTTAGTACAGCAGAATTTTTTTTCGCAAAATATAACAAGTCCTCAACCTGACAGTAAATATTCAGGTGATGCATACTTAATTATAAAAAATAGGAAATATGGTTTTATCGATAAGTCAGGTAATATAATTATAAAGCCAATATATAAGTATGCTGAGGATTTTTCAGATGGTCTTGCAAAAATTGTATATAATGGCCAAATTGGATATATTGATGTAAATGGAGAAATGGTTATTGAACCCAAATATGAGAGCGGGAAGAAATTTAGAGATGGGTTGGCACCGGTAAAAATGGCAGGAAGATGGGGATATATCAATAAACAAGGGGATTTCATAGTTGAGCCCAAATATGAAGAAGCAGATATCTTTTTTGATAAAAGAGCTATGGTAAAGTTGATAGGTAAATGGGGATTTATTGATGAAAGAGGTAATCTTATAACAAAGATTAAATATGATGATGTAACTATATTTAAAGAGAATCGAGCGAGTGTATTGCAGCAAGGTCTATGGGGGTGTATTGATGAAAATGGAAAAAAGGTAATTGAGAATCAGTTTATAGAACCACTATACTTTTCACAAGGACTGGAAATAGTTAAAATTAATGATAAGTATGAATATATTGATAAGTTTGGTAATATAGTAATATCTCCTAGATATGATGGGGATGGAAATTTTAAAAATGACTTATTTTTATTTAGAGCTAATAACAAGTATGGGTATATTAATAAAAATGGTGAAATTGTGGTTGAAGCACAATTTGATGAGATAGATAAATTTAGTGAGGGATATGCGAAGGTTCGTATAGATAACAGATACGGATATATTAATACATTGGGTTATGTAGTAATACAAAATAGTTTTACTAGGGCTAGGGCTTTTAGAGAGGGTTTTGCTGCTGTGGCATATACTTATGATGGAATTGACACATGGAGTTTTGTTGATGCTGCAGGAGAGTTAATTGTATCGCCAATGTTTGATTCTGTGGAAGATTTTAAGAATGGTTTAGCCAAAGTTTGGTATCAAGGCCAATTAGGATATATAAATAAACATGGAAGGTATATTTGGGAACCTACACTTTAAAGAAGATGAGAGCTTTTAATGGTTAATCAGATTACAGGTTTATTATTTTATCCAGTATGTTACTTTTTAGTCGTATTTTTTAGGTGATTAGTGTGTTTGATAAAATGAAAATGTAGAAAATCTCAATAAAACTACCGAATATTCATTTGATTCAAGAGGAAACAGAGAAACCGTAACAGTCACAGAGGGAAGCGATGTAACATATACCTTATATGAGTATACCAATAACAACAGGCTGAAATATGAAACAATAAGGGAAGATGGTCCGTGGAACAATTATGAAAATTTGACGAATTGGGCACAAACTAAAAAATATTTAAATATTAATAAAACAGATATTTATGACCCAAGCAAAGTTTCATATTATACAAAAGATTTGCAGAACATTTCTATTGATTTTTGAAAGAACAATACCAAATTTGCCACAAAAATAAAAATGAGGAGATATAATGTGTGTGTACAATATAAAAGGAATTATTATTCCAGGAAAAAGCGTTGGGGAATTTCAAATTGGGTGGACAAAAAATGAATTGTTTTCTAAAAACTTAATTAATAGGGATTATTCCAACCAATTATGATGTACAGCATAGCGTTTAAGGCAAATGATAAAACAAATTTAATACTATTTGGGAGTATTAGCATAATAGCTATGGGTTTGACGGTTTGGGGTATTATACTAAATTACTATAAATATGGTAACTTAAAGCGAAATGTAGCTCTATATTTTGGGATTTCTACTATCGCTTATTCTTGTGGTTTTTTCTGGATGTATTATGAAATATTGTACAAGATAGCAGATGTCGATAACCCTATATATATGATTTTAGGATTAGTTGGTTATATTGCGTTTGCTTGGTTTGTTTTATACTATAGATATAAGGTTCACAAAGGAGTTTATAAGAACAAAGCTGGAGTACCAAAGTACTCAGTGATTATCTTTGTTACAATATTCGGATCAATAGTAACCCGAGGATATTTTGAGAAATTGAATGAGGGTATAAAGCCATTTATAATGGCGGTGATTGCTTTGCTAATATCATACGTGTTTAGTGTAGGTGTGGCTCAACTATTTGAATTTTGGCGCATATCAAAATCAGGGAAAAGATCTTAAGACACATTTGAATTGAATTTTAAGTCGGTAGTTATTGATAACTGTTTTTTTGCCCGCAAAGCCAATAAAACGGTAACTGGGTTTCTTTATGCATATTTCTAGTAATTAGTGGAATACATACCGTAGTGTAAAAATCTCCTGTGCTACAAAAGAGGATATGACACAATATATAGATGTAACTGGAAAGGATTGACAAGGAAGAAAATAAACAGTGAAACACAGTATGGTGCTGCGACAGAAAGCTATTTGCGTAAGTGCAGAGTAAGCATGTATTGGTATGACTTTGCAGGAAGATTAATTGCCGATGTTTCGCCAAATAACTATACTCTTTCTCTGGAGAGGAAAGTAATATAACCCAGTATAAATATACACCCGAGGGCAAGTGTTATGAGAAAAAACATCCTGATCCTGATATGGTTTGATGGTTCAGAAGTATATATGAGGGTTTGGTAAGCTAGTTAGATTCAGCCACTTTTCAATCATTTCAATGTTCAATGTGTTTTATTTACTTTTACTAGAACTAGAAAAGTAAATAGAATACTGATAAAATAGTATTAAATATAACTTGAATCTCATTGGTCTATTAATATTATATATTACATAAACCGAATCAGTAGCAAATGGAATTATAGATAAGATCTGAAACTAGTATAATTACAATTTTTAGCTTGGCAAGTTAATCGTGTTATACTATTTTACAGAAAACGGAAAAAATTATTTATAAAGCTTGTTTTGTTAGAGGGCTTACAGAACTTTTCGAAAAAAGATGGTGGGCAAATGACCCGATATTCCTTATATGAAACTAACAAGGTTAAACTTTAGAAAAATGGAGGACGGAAATTTATGTCAGGTTATAAAAATCATAGACCTGTTGCTGAAACAAATGATTTTAGTGAATTAATCGAGCAGATAAAGAAATACATTGAAGAAACAAAGTCAAATATAATGCAGGCTGTTAATTCACAAATGGTTTTAATGTACTGGAATATAGGCAAAGCTATAAAGAGCAATATTATAAAAAATAAAAGAGCCGATTATGGGGCTCAACTAATTGAAAATTTAAGTAAACAGCTTAGTTTTGCATTTGGAAAAGGCTATAGTAAAGCAAATTTGACTAGAATGATTAAATTTAGTGGAATTTTTCAAGATTCATCAATTGTTGCAACACTGTCGCAACAATTATCATGGTCTCATTTTATAGAGCTTTTAAAAATAGAAGATACAATGAAACGTGAGTTTTACATAACAATGTGTATTAATGAAAAATGGAGTGTCAGGTCTTTTAAAGAAAGAATTTCTTCTATGCTTTATGAAAGAACTGCTATTTCAAAACTACCGGAGAGAACCATTAAAAATGATATTGAATTACTAAAAAATGATCATAAAATGACTCCGCAGTTGTTTTTTAGAGACCCTTATATTCTAGATTTTTTAGAGCTTAGGGACACATACAGCGAAAAGGATTTGGAAAATGCTATTTTAAAAGAATTGGAAAACTTTATTTTAGAAATGGGTGTTGATTTTGCATTTTTATCAAGGCAGAAAAGAATAACGATTGATAATGAAGATTATTACATTGACCTGCTTTTCTATCACAGAAAAATGAAAAGACTTGTAGTAATAGAATTAAAGCTTGATAAATTCAAGCCAGAACATAAAGGACAGGTTGAATTATATCTAAGGTGGCTAAATAAACATGAAAGAATTGAGGGAGAAAATTCACCTTTAGCATTGGTTTTATGTGCGGAAAAATCATCTGAAATTGTTGAACTTATGGAACTTGATAATACTGGAATACATGTAGCACAGTACTTAACAGAGTTACCACCAAAAGATATTCTGGAGAAAAAGCTACATGATGCAATTAATAGAGCAAGATTAATGCTTGAACAGAGGGAAGATAAATGATGGTGCAGATTAACACCACAGGGGTTTTTGGTTTCCTCATTTTTTTCATTTGCTTTAAAGTTCCATTCCGTCAAAGTTGTATACTTCCAGTTGCTAATTTACCTGTCAATTTAGGAACCTAAGACCTCAGACTTTGCCCAATTATTTCCGTAGACATTTTTGGGCAAAGGGATATTTTGTTTCAACAATTGGTATAAACAAAGAAGTTATATCAAAGTATATTCAAAAACAAGAAGAAGCTGATATTATTGAAGATAATTTAAGTAGGTAAAAAAATGCTGGTGAAACCACGCCTTAAGGCGTTGATGGTAACATGCTCTTATAGGGCAATGTGATTACTGATCCTGCAGACACTATAAAAAGTCCTATAAGGTATGGAGAATATCAGTATGACAGTGAGACTGAATACACCGATGCCCAAGGTAATTTTGTTACAGGACTGCATTATTTAAATGCAAGGCATTACGACCCAGGAACTGCAAGGTTTTTAGAGATAGATACCTACACAGGGGATATATCAGATCCGTTGAGTTTAAATTTCTATACCTATTGCAGGAATGAGCCGATAATGTACACTGATCCTACTGGTTATTATACAGAAGACAACCTATTAAGTTATGAAAGAAATTTGCGATATATGCGACAATTTTATGAGGTATATCCAAATTGGAACACAGTGCGTTCCGATTTGAGTTGATCACATTATCGACTGCTTATGCGAATAAAGGAGTCTGAAAAGAGGGACTTTTTATGAAAGAAATGTTAAGATTGCTAGGGAATTGCTCCTTAAGTGAGGAGAGAAAACAATATTACAAAAAGTATAAAAACTGCCAGCAGGTTACACCTACTGGCAGAAAGGATTTTTGTTTTTTAAATTGTCTAATTGACAGGGTGTGGTTCACTTAGTGCAACAGTCCCTTGTTAACTTATTTGTTAGTCTAATTAATTGAGAATTTCATATTTTATTTTAGAACCTATAATTTTTATCAGTCCGTTATTGCCCTTCTCTGTAGTGAAACTTATACTTTTGAAATCCTCAGTATCTTCTAAAGTGATTTTACCAACCGAATCTACTGTGTATAATTCTGTTTTCTGTTCTGCTTTATTAGGTCTAGTATACATATCATAGATAACACCATTATCGGGATTATCTTTATAACTACCAACAACTATCATATGATAAGGAGTGTATATTATATTAGTAAATTCAAACTGATTTAAGAATGCATGAAAGCCTGGAACTCCAATTTCTTCTGCATCAAAAATGCCTAATTCAGTATGCGCAGGTGGATCTACATCATAGCTTTTTGCATCTAATTCTAAATACTCTTGATTTTTCTCCCTTGATTTTTTTCTGTGCTCAGTCTTTAGCTTATCATGTAGTTTCTCAAGTTTTTCTTTTTCAATCCTTTCATCATTAATATTTTCCTCTTTTGTTATGCTTTTTGCAATAGGTGGTTTAAAATAAATAACCCCACTCACAAATGCTAGCGTTAATGCAATGCTTAGTAAAAATATTAATTTTTTATTTTTCATCTTAATACACCTCCTCCTTGGTTTTGTTAGAATATTGTTTCTTTATAAGTGTCCATATATAAAATGAATATTGTGAACAAATATTAAAACTATTATTATATTTAGTCTATCAACTAAATATTAGTAAGCATCTTTATAACTGTATTTATGTCTTATGACAAGTATTTTGTTTATGGAAACAATTGTCTGTTACATTACAACAATATGCTATTTGAATAGTTAATTTATATATCTATTAATTATTGTCAATAGTATCATCGAAATGTTTTTTTGTCAAAGCGATATATTACATTTAAAACATTGATTTGTTTTGTCGTTTTGTACGAAAAAGTACGTAAAATTGTACAGAAACAGACTTTTAGGTAACAAATTTTTACTTGCATGTAAATTGACAATAAAATATATTTTTTTGTTTGCAAAATACCCATAAGGGGTATATAATATTAACAGGTATTATTGAAGAATATACTTGTACTAAAAATCAAATAATTAGCATTATAGAAGTATTAAAAAATCCTTACATTAACACGGAGAAGTTGAAAGGAAGGTGAAATCAATATGGTAAAAGTATCGGAAAATGCTGCTTTAAAACTAAAGGAAGTTATTGCAAAAGAAAAGAGGCCGGAAAATACCATGCTTCGGGTCGTATTTGGTGGTTATGGCTGAGGAGGCCCACAATTAAAATTAACTCTGGATGAGTTAAAAAGAAAAAATGATGTTGTTGTTGAATCTCAAGGAGTGACAGTTGTGTATGAGTCTGACCTTGAGGGGTATTTACAAAATTCGGTTATAGACTATTCTAACAGCTGGTTTGGACGCGGATTTGTTATTAAAGGCGGCGGTTTGTCGTATTGCTAAAGTTTATTTCTAATAATAAAATGCAGTAGCTGATAGGTTGCTGAAAAAGATTTCTGATTATGGAGAGGTAAACTAGATCCTAATTGGAATTTGGGGTATTTGATGCTTTTTCAGCAGCCTTTTGTGTGTGAAAATTAAGTATGTTTAATATATAAATGTACATTTTTTGAATATATAGATTATAAAGGGGTGGTTTTAATGGACAAAATAAAGAAGTTCATTCATAAATGGGCATGGGTTTTGCTCCTTATATATTGCGTAGTTGGAATGTTTTATCCGCTAATAGGTTTAGGTGCACTAATTTGTATGATAGCACCTTCAGTAGTTGCGATATTTAAAGGAAGAATGTGGTGTGGCAATTTTTGCCCAAGGGGAAGCTTCAATGATATAATTCTTTCAAAGATAAGCAGGAAGAGAAATGTTCCTAAGATTATAAAAAAGACTTGGTTTAGGCTGACTTTTTTGTCTATTGTAATGGGAGTATTTGTATTGCAGATGGTTTTTGCTTGGGGGAACTTAATAGATGTATCCTTTGTTTTTGTAAGAATGATTATTGTAACTACTGTAATAACAATAATATTAGGTGTTGTATATAATCAAAGAACTTGGTGTATGATTTGTCCTATGGGTACTATGGCACATTATGTTTCGAAATTACAGCTTAGTAAGTCAAAAACAAAAAATGTTTCTTTTGAGCAAAAGAAATGTGTTGATTGCAGGATATGTTCAAAGAGTTGTCCGGTTGGAGTCGATGTGTTAAGTTACAAGAGTAGTGGAGAAGTTACCGATGCTGATTGTATAAAATGCAGTCAATGTGTTGAAAAATGTCCTAAAAAATCATTGAATATTGCATGATAAGATAAATGAATAATACTTTTATCACAATTTAACTTTATTTGAACGAGTTCAATAAGGCAAAATCAAAAAAATAACTGATTAACGGTCGTTTCAAAAAATTTGATAGCATTTTTTTAAAATCAAAATAATGTTCCTATGTTTGTAAGCATAAAAGCTTCCATAATGGGTTTTATACCCGAAATATTGAATGTGTATTTTTTGAAACTTCCTAAGGTGTCTTGGATTTAAGATGCCTTATTTTAATTTTTCGCAATGTTTGAATATTCATTATCTCTCTTATTTGTAGAAAGTGTTTACAGAAGTATGAAAAGTTGATAGAATTTTTATAGTAGTATTTTTCGTTACATAGTACAAAAACGGATGAGCAAGTGATGTAAGGTGATTCCAAAAAAACTTTGCAAATGCGGTTTCAAAAATTTAGATTTATATTTTTTAATTGCAAAATAATGTTCCTCTGTTTGGAAGCTTTAGTCTTCCATGATGGGATGTATGACCTAAATACTGTATAGTTTTTTGAAACCGCCTAAAGGAGAGAAAATTTATGCTAAACATTAAAAAAATGGTTTGTTTAATAATTCCATGTGTTTTTGCTGTCCAAATTCTAACTTCAACTGTATTTATTAATATAGGGCTAAGCTATGTACAAGCAGCTTCGTCAGATGGTACATTAATAGAAAACAATGAATCAGCTCTAATAGGTGATGTGGATGGAAACGGACAAATAAACAGTATAGATTTTGCACGCATGAGAATGTATTTATTAGGAAAGATAAAAAACTTTCCAATATCAAATGGCACATGGGCAGCGGATGTAAGTGGTGATGGAATATTCAACAGTATAGATTTTGGATTTATGAGAAAATACATGCTAGGATATATAAAAAAGTTCCCAGCAGAAGAAAATGATATAACACCTACGCCGAGTGTTAGTGTTACACCCTCGCCTACAGTAGTAAGCCCTTCATCAAAGCCAGAGGGTTTAGTAAGTGATATGGAAGATTTAAAAATAGCGCTTATTCAAAATTTTAATGAAAAAGGTACAAATTTTAGTTTGACTTATGAAGGGGATATTACAGATATGCAAACTAAAGTAAATCAAGCGCTTAGTGAAGCAATTGATGAAAGTAACGAACCTTTTATGCTTCAGGATGTTTCGTATAGCATGGGTGGTTATTCGGGGAATTTACAAATTATATTTGAATTTGTTTATGATGAAGAAAATGAATATATTGCAGTAGCACGTTCAACTGAGGAACTAAAAAAAGCCTTATTACGTGAATTTTATAATAGGACTGAAGATATAAATGTAATATATAAAGGTACAATTGCTCAAAGTGAGATAGATTCGGCAAGAGAATGGGCATTAAATTATGATACGTATATGAAAGTATGTATTAGTAGTTGTGAAGGTATTGTGGTCTCAAATAAGAGTTTAGGTATCAATGCAATCAGAATTAACTGCAGCTATAAAACAACTTTAGAGCAAGAAAAGTATATTGATGAGAGGGCAGTGTTTATTGTATCAAAACTTACCAATATGGACATGGATGAGGATGAAAAAGAAAAACTAATACACGACTACATTTTAACCAATGTTGATTATACGGAAGAAGAAAAATATGGTGATGCCTATAGTGCATTATATTATGGTAAGACCAAATGTGATGGTTATGCAATGCTAACGTATAAAATGTTAAAAGCAGCGAGTATAGAAAGTAAAATTGTTACAAATGAAGACCATGCGTGGAATGTTGTTAAAATAAATGAAAAATGGTATCACTTGGATACCACTTGGGATGATGGCAAGAAAGAAAGTTTTGGTTTTTATAAATATTACAATTTGACGGATGACGAAATATTAGAAACTAGAAATTACGAAAATGTATATGGCATAGAGTGCACATCAAATTATATGGATGATTTAAGTGAACGTAATATTGATGGTAAATATGATGAAATACTAAAAGATCTTGATAAGAGGGATAATTACTACCTTATAAACAGTTTTGACATTAACAATGGCTAAAGACTTGTTAAAAGCGAAGTGTGGTTTGTTGTTTTTAAGTCCATTAAAAAAGCTCTATGAAGATTATTCTTTATTTCATGCTCCAGTATTCTAAAAAAACACTGGAGCATACTCATGTTTAAAGTTTTACCAAATCCTCTTAGACGTGTAAAGAGATTTGCTTCACCTTTTAAATTCAGTAATTCTTTTATAAATAGTGTTTTGTCCACATAATAATATTTATCAGTAATAATTTTCTCAAAACTGTCTACACCAACAGGCAATGGCTTATAACTCATTAGACAAAATCTCCTTGTCTAGTTTGTATATAAATTATATTATATACAAACTTTAGTTACAATGTCTTTAGAGATAAAGGGTACATATTTTAATTGTGAGCCATATTATGGAAATAACATCTGCGTAGAGGCTTAGAGAATGTTAACGAAGCGAAGGATTAGTCGAATCACTTTTCTACGCGTAGCGAGTTTTGATTCGACCCGTAGCGAGTTTTGATTCGACCCGTAGCGAGTTATACATTCTCTTAGCCTCGGAGTTTTAGTTATTGGAATAATATGGTCCACGATGATTAAATACACCCAGAGTTAAAAGTTCTTTAAACTATTCTTTTATTTAATTCGCTTAATTGAGAGTATAGATATGCTATCTTTTCACTGTTCTCCATTTCTACACCCATATCCTCAGGATAAGAGCTTGTATTGTGAATTGATATATCACATCCAGCAAGTTCTTCTTCTTTGCTAATTCTAATTCCTAACGTTTTGTCTAGCACTTTATATACAACGAAACCACTTATACCTGCAAATATTATTGCTGCCAATGTACCTGTTAGTTGAGATATGAAACTTACTCCGCCTGTACCTCCGAAGAATTGAGCTCCGAATATACCCGCGGCAATACCTCCCCATGAACCTACTATACCATGAAGCGGCCATACACCAAGTACATCATCGATTTTTAACACTTCAGTTTCAAAAGAGAACATTTTTATAAAAATAACCGAGCCAATACCACCTACAATAAGTGCTCCTAAAGGGTGGAATAAATCTGATCCTGAACAAACTGCAATCAAGCCTGCAAGGGCACCATTATATATAGAAGTTGGATCATTCTTTGATATAACAAGAGCGCATAATACACCACCAACCATAGCAAAAAGTGAGTTTATTGCAACTAAGGATGAAATATTCTCAAAGTTTTGTGCACTCATTACATTAAAGCCAAACCATCCTATAGCTAGTATCCAACTGCCTAGTCCAAGTACGGGAATGTTACTTATAGGTAAGGGTACTGATTTGTTTTTATTGTATCTGCCTAGCCTAGGACCGAGGATTATCATAGCAGGTAATGCCAACCAGCCTCCAACGGAATGGACAACTATGGAACCTGCGTAGTCATGAAGTGGAAGATGCCCTATATATGTAACAAAATTCTGGAACCAACTGTTTTGCCCCCATACCATTGATTCAAAGAATGGGTACACAATTCCAGCAAAAATTCCTCCTGCAATTACCTGAGGCCAAAATTTTGCCCTTTCTGCTATGCCACCTGAAATTATAGCAGGAATAGCTGCAGCAAAAGTCAATAAAAAGAAAAAATGCATTAAATCAAATCCAGGTATTGAAGTTTCACCTACCAAACCCATCGTTGAAATTTTATCTACGGATTTTAAAAAGTTAATACCATAAGCAATAGGGAATCCTATAACAAAATAAACTAAAGTTGATACAGACCAATCAGTTATAATTTTTACCAGAGCGTTTGATTGGTTTTTTTTTCGTACGGATCCAACCTCGAGGAATGCAAAGCCTGCGTGCATTGCAAAAATCATAACCGCTCCTAAAAACATAAATAAAATATTACTGCTTGTTAAAATACAATCTAAGTTATTCATTTAAGACATCCTTCCATAAGTTCTTTGTGTTTCTATTATAAAAATATAAAACCTCCCAATTCTATTGGTACCAAATAGAATGAGAGGCTCCTTTGCCTAAATATTATAAGTGATTTTTTAGCCATTAAAAAATACGGGGCATCGCCCCTTTTTATTCCAGCTGTTACTTTGTTCGAAATAGATGAAATAAAAAACGCTTTTGAGCATAACACACCCAAAAGCGACATAGCTAAATTTGTTGCAACATCATTGTATACAATCAAGTATCTGTATAATAGCACACCTAAACATGAATTGCAATATAAAAAATAGCATAGGGTGTATATTTTGATTGTGTTGCATATTATGGAAATAACATTGCGTAGAGGCTTAGAGGATGTTAACGAAGCGAAGGATTAGTCGAATCACTGCTTGAGCGTAGCAAGTTTACATTCTCTTAGCCTCGGAGCTTTAGTTATTAGAATAATATGGTTCACGATGATTAAATACACCCAATAGCATCATTTAACATTATGCGTGGTAAATTTATAAATCAACCTATTGCCAAAACCTTTTATAGAGGGATGGAAGACAACTATTTAAATAAGGAATGAATTTGTATCTTCATTTGTCTGGTGTACTCAAATTCTCAAAAAAAAATACGAAATTGAGGTTAATCTATAAGACGGTTTCAGAAAATAACCTATACAGTATTCAGATCATAGGACTCTTCATGGAAGACTAAAGCTTCCAAACAGAGGAACATTATTTTGCAGTGCAGAAAATGTAAATCTAGATTTTTTGAAACCGCAATTGACCAGTTATTTTTTTGGAATCACCTAAAGTATAAAATTTCATGTCACAAAACCTATACTTATGTGTTATATTATCAGAGACTAAAAAATTTAATCTATCGCGATGGAAGAGAAGATACTATAAAGCATAAGGAGGAACAAGTATCGAAGTGTTTGAGTCAATAAGAAAAATATCAGGAAAGAATGAAGAATACGATTTTAATAAATATTTTGAACAATATTATCGTGAGATACTAAAGCATGCTGCCTATATTACCTCTAGTTTACAAGCAGGAGAAGATATAACACAGGATACTTTTGCAAAACTCCATAAGGCTAAACCTGATAATTCGAATGTCAGAGCCTGGCTTTTTAAGGTATCAACCAATTTATCATACAACTATATAAGGTCTCTGAATACAAGAAAATCAAAGGAGCCTGCTATAACTGAGTACGAAATGGATAAAGTGATTTCTATTGAGGAAGCAGCAATAAAGAACATTGAGGTAAGACGCACAAAAAAAGTACTCATTAAACTTTCACCAAGGGATAGATTGTGCCTAATGCTTAAGTTTTCTGGTTATCAGTATAATGAGATTGCAGAAATTATTAATGTCAAAAATACATCGGTAGGAAAAATAATATCAAGGGCACAGGAGAAGTTTAAGGTGTTATATGAAAGGGAGGTTGAAAACTAAAATGAAATGTCCGGACATTGGAGTAATACAAGCATATATTGACTGTGAGCTTAACGTTGAAGAGAGGAAGAAAGTTGAAAACCATATTTCGCAGTGTAAAGCTTGTGAATCCAAGTATTTGAAGTTTAAAGAAAATGACAACTTTGTATTTGACAAAATGCAAGTATACAAACAGCATTTTGAAGATTGTCCAATGAAACAGCAAAACACCTTTAAAGAAGGTATAGTAAATGAAAATAAAAATATCAAGAGAGGAGTTAGTTATTATATGATAAAATATAAAAAAACAGCTGCAATTGCTTGTGTGGCAGCGGCCGTTGCGATATGTATGACAGTGCAACCTGTAAGAGGTGCGATATCAAATGCCCTTTCAATATTTAGGGTTCAGGATGTAAAAGGATTGAAGATATCTTTAGAGGATCTTGAGAGTATAGAAAGAAAACTTAAACGAGGCGAAAAAGACATTGAAATTGATAATCTAGTAAAAATCAATACAACAGGAGGAGAAGAGGGTAAAATTTCTGTCAAGGAAGCTAAAGAAATAAAGGATTTTCAAGTCATATTTCCTCAGGATATAATGGCTGAGAATCAAAAGATTATGGCAATAGAAGATATGAGTATGGAATTTATACTTGATGTTGAAAATGTAAACAGCGCCATAAAAATGGTTGGAGGAACCAAATTATTTCCTGACAGTATAGATGGGAAGCCTATTACTGTAAATATTCCAAAAAATTTGAGCATTCTTTATGAGTTGGATGAAGGAAAAAATGTAGTGGTTAATCAGACTAAGGCTCCTGTAATTGAAGTGCCTGAGGGAGTTGATGTTGACGCGATATATAATTCACTAGTAGAGCTTCCAATACTTCCAGCTGACTTGCAAAATCAGCTTAAATCTATAAAGGATTGGAAAAGTACAATTTATATACCTGTAGTTGAAAGAGATATGAAAGAGATAAAAATAAATGGTAAAAATGCTTACGCTTTTTCAAAAGGAGAGAAATCAAGCGGTGTTGTTTGGGCAAATGACGGAGTTATATATACTGTAAGCGGAAATATTGGAGAAGACAAAGTGATTAGCATTGCCGAATCAATGAGGTGATTTAATTTGGTTATTGAGACAGATAAACTTACAAAAATCTACGGCAGAAAAGTCGGTTGTTCTGGGGTAACGGTTAATGTACCGCAAGGTGGTGTATTTGGTTTACTTGGACCTAATGGTGCAGGAAAAAGTACATTCATAAAGATGTTGACAGGACTTATATTTCCAACGTCAGGTGAGGCTAAAGTGCTAGGTAAACCACTCGGGGATGTGAGTGTAAGGAAAAGAATAGGATATCTTCCTGAGATTTTTAAATATCAGGAATGGATGACAGGAGTAGATCTCCTGTCTTTCCATGCTTCTTTGTATAAGATGGATAAAAAGGAAAGCAAAAATAGAATTGAAGAGGTATTGGAATTAGTAAACTTAAAAGGACATGAAAAATATAGAGTCGGAACATATAGCAAAGGTATGCAGCAGCGTTTGGGATTTGCTAGTGCTATGCTTACCTCCCCTGACCTTCTTTTTTTGGATGAGCCTACTTCAGCCCTTGATCCTATAGGGAGGAAAGAAGTAAGAGATATAATAATGATGCTAAAAGATGAGGGGAAAACTGTGCTTTTAAACAGTCATCTTTTAAGTGAAGTGGAGATGGTTTGTGATAGCATTGCTGTAATAAATAAAGGCTCTTTAGTAAAACAGGGAAAACTTGATGATATACTTGAAAGTAAGCTTGTACTTTATATAGATGCTGAGGATATAAATGATGAAATATTAATAAAACTAAAGGAGCTTGACCCTTTGCTTTTATATGATAATAATAAGCTTACATTAAATATTAGAAACCGTGAAAGTATAAATGAGGCAGGTCATATAATTATTCAAAATGGCGGAAAGCTCTATAGACTTGAGGCAAAGAAAGAAAACCTTGAAAATATGTTTATAAAAATGATTAGAGGGGAGATAAGTTAATGTTGACTATCGCATATACTTCATTATTAGAAGCATTAAGAAAGAAAATAATTATTTTTATAGGCATAATAACTATTATTTATCTAGGGCTGTTTTCGTTTGTTGTATATAAGATGATGGAAGATATTAGTGGAGGGGCTATCAAAACAAATACTTCTATTATAGCCATGGAGTCTCAGATAGTCTCCTTTCTTGGATTTTATTTTTCAAGCATGCTTGTTTCATTTTTTGCAATTATGTCTTCAGTTGGGAACATATCTTCTGAGATTGAGAATGGAACTATACATTCAATAGTGACAAAGCCGATTAGAAGAATGGATTATGTACTTGGTAAGTATTTAGGACATGCCTTGCTAATAACTGTATACTCTATTTTTATATATTCTTCAATTTGGGGTATATGTATAGCTTTTAAGCTTCCTGTAATGAATATAATAGCTTTGGAGGATATTTTAAAGGGTTTGCTTTTCTTTGTAATAGAACCGCTTACGATTCTTTCTCTATCAACTTTTGGAGGGGTTGCATTCAGAACATTGACAAATGGCATTTTTGTTATTTCCATATACATTCTAGGTCTTATAGGAGGTATGCTAGAGCAAATTGGTGCAGCAATATACAATAACAATCTTATTAACATAGGTATTTTTGCAAGTCTCATTTCTCCTTTTGATGTTATATACCGGCAAATGATTGCAGCTATATTTTCAAATATAGCTGCAATAAATCCTATTGCATTTGGAATGAATGGGGAGGCGACGTTGCCGAGTAAATGGATGAATGTGTACATTGTGCTTTATTTAGTTGGGTTGATATATCTATCAGTATTTAAATTCAGGAAAAAAGATATATCTTAAAAAAGCTACTTAGTGATTGATAAACTAAAAAAACGCCAGTTAAGGATAAATTTATTGTCCCTTAACCGGCGTTTTATTTACATTAAGAAATCTATCATATTAAATTTTGAATTCTTTCTCTTACCTTTTTCTCACCCATAATCTGTTGGATTTCCCAAACATCTGGCGAAGTACGGCGGCCAATAAGGGCAATTCTTATAACAGTACTTACATCCCCAACGTGACCTTTGTACATTTCGGGATTTTTCTTATAGTCTTTTGGTTTTGCTGCATACCCGTTAGTAGTAGCTATCTCTTTTATTTTATCAAACCATTGGGCTTGATCATCACTGTGATCATAGGTTTCAAGATAAGCATCTAGTATTTTCTTAGCCTCCGGTTCATCTATATTTTCTGGATAACTGTCAACAATTTTAAAGTGATCGTCAAAGAAATAGCTGATAAATTCAAATATTTGCTCACAATAAACAAGATCCTTACGAGGTTTTTGGGAATCTCTACCTACAGATAACAATTTTAATACAGCATCTTTTTGGGTTGATAGAAGATTTGCTATTTCTTGCTTATATTCATTAGCCCATTTTATAAGTAAATCGTATATTTCTTCTACCGAAATTTTGACCATAACATTTTTGCTTATATCATTTAGCTTGTTTAAATCAAATAGCGCACCGGAATTACTCATTTTTTCTAAAGTAAATTGAAAATCAAAAATATCTGCATCAGGGTTTGCAATACGCCACTCTTCAAAGTTTGAATTTAAAATTGTTAATAGATATTCCCGCACTGTTGCAGGATGATATCCCAATTTCATATAAAACTCCAATCCCAACTCAGGATCTTTTCTCTTTGAAAGCTTTCTCTTTACGCCATCATCAATTTTCATTAAGTGTGCCGTATGGCAGTAAACAGGAAGATCCCATCCTAAAGTTTTAAAAAGTTCATAGTGTATAGGCAGAGTTGAAAGCCACTCTTCTCCTCTTACAACATGAGTAACTTTCATCAAATGGTCATCCACCACATGGGCAAAATGATACGTAGGTATTCCATTAGCTTTTAGAATAACCACATCCTGATTGTTTTCCGGTATCGATAGATGACCTCTTATAGCATCATCAATTTCAAAGTTTACTTCCGGGTTTCCCATAGATTTAAATCGAAGAACGAAATTTTCATTGTTATCTAAATGCTTTTGTATTTCTTCCAAAGGTATATCTCTATATTTTGCCCATTTGCCATAGTAGCCAGTAGTTGCATTTTGGGCTATCTGTTGATTTCTTATTTCTTCTAATTCCTCTTCGGAACAAAAGCAAGGGTAAGCTCTACCGGTTTCAACTAAATATTTGGCAACAGTCTGATAGATCTCTGCGCGATTGCTTTGATAATAAGGGCCATAACTGCCTTTTTCTCCATCAATGCTTGCTCCTTCGTCAAACTTCAAACCAAAGTATTCTAAAGAGGAAATGATGAGTTCTACAGAACCTTCTACTTTGCGTTTTTCATCCGTATCTTCTATACGAAGCATAAAAACTCCATTACTCTGATGGGCAATACGCTCGTCCACAAAAGCTCCATAGAGATTACCTAAGTGTATAAAACCCGTTGGGCTTGGTGCAAGTCTTGTGACCTTTGCACTTTCATTTAAATCCCTATTTGGATATACAGTCTCTTCATAATAAGATACTGTATTCGTGATGTTTGGAAAAAGCAAATCAGCCAACTTCTTATAATCCATATTTTTACCTCATTTCATTGTAATTAAAATTAAAGACGGCCTCTTTTGTCAACTCAACAAAAAACCGTCTGTTTGTTTTTAATAATTCATATCACAGCGGAAACTATAATAAAAGTATTAACATCCGCTGTGTCTAATAGTGGAACAATATGTTCTTAAAAGCTTATGCCCCAGAACTTTCATTTGATTATTATACACCTAAAGTAAAAATTTATCAATAATTTTTTAAAAGTATGTATTTAATCATTGTTCACCATATTATTCCAATAACTAAAGCTCCGAGGCTAAGAGAATGTATAACTCGCTACGGGTCGAATCAAAACTCGCTACGCTCAAACAGTGATTCGACTAATCCTTCGCTTCGTTAACATTCTCTAAGCCTCTACGCAGATGTTATTTCCATAATATGGTGAATGATTAAAATATGCACTCAAAGAGTTAAAGTTAACCTCTTTTATCATTATTTGTTTCAATTAATAAGTTGGGGTTATGTTTACGCTCCATATCATGTTTTTTCTTACGGTACTCTACGCTTTCAAAAATTATGGAAAAGTCATAGTCTTCAGGATAGAGCTCACTTGCAGGTACATGCAGTTTCAATCTTTTGTGATTGACAAAAAATTTTTTATCTCTAATCTGAATTCCGATTTCGCCCTTTTCATTAGCCTTCTTATAGACAATTCCAATAATTTTCTGTGGGTAAACAATAACACTATCTCCAATATTGAAACTTAAGATTCGTTCATTTTTGATAGGTTTTTTAACACTTTGCTTAATGACCTTCTTAGGAGGCTGTGTATCATGAACAATTTCCTTAGTTGATGGTATGTCGTAAGTAATATCAATTTTTTTGCCATATGCAGCGAAACTTGCTCTCTCTATCATTTTATCAGGAAGACCTAAACGCTTTGCGATGTATAGTGCACAGCTTTCGCCTGCCTCTCCGATTACTAGTTGATATAAAGGCAATAGGCTTTGGCGGTCAAAAGCCATCCTTGCATTAATCAAAACCGGAGTTGATTTTGCATACTCCTTTATTTCAGGATAATGAGTGGTTGCAACAAAGAGGCAGTTTTTGTCCGATAATTCTTCAAGTATTGCTATTGCCAGTCCCATTCCTTCGGCAGGGTCAGTACCTGAACCTAGTTCATCAAGCAAAACCATAGACTGGTCGTCTGCTGTTCTTAGTATTTTAATGATATTTGTCAAGTGTGATGAAAAGGTGGACAAATTCTCAGTTATACTTTGCCCGTCACCTATATCACACAATACATAATTATTCATAGTAAAGTAGCCGGATTTTGCAGGAACATGAAGTCCGCACTGTGCCATTAGTGATAAAAGACCAACAGTTTTTAATGCAACAGTTTTGCCACCAGTATTTGGACCTGTGATTATAACTCCTTTTGTATCGTTGCCGATATGAAAATCGAGAGGAACTACAGTTTCAGTTTTTAACAGGGGATGACGTCCAGCCTTTATTTCAACTCTTCTTTCAGAATAAACGGCAAGAGGAACAGCTTTCATCGATATACTTAGTTTTGCCTTTGCGAATATAAAATCAAGGATCTCCATAGCTTCAATATTGATGTTGATATACTGTAGGTTTTCTTCTATAAGAGATGTTAGCATGAATAGAATACGACGCACCTCGTTTTCCTCTTCGATATGCAATATCGCTGCTTCATCATGAAGTTTTCTAGCTGAAGATGGCTCTATAAAATAAGTACTGCCACTTTGGGATACATCAATAACAGTGCCGTTTACTTGGTTTTTATATTCTTTTTTTACAGGAAGAGTGTAGTGACCGTTGCGAACTGATACAAAACCTTCTGAAAACCATATTTTTTTATTCCTAAGTAGGGAATCAAGTTTTGATTTTATCTGCATACCGGCGTTTTCAATTTTTCTCCTGATATTTAAAAGTTGTGTTGAAGCTTTATCATCAACCTGACTTCCACGTATAGTACGGTTTATTTCCTCCTCAATGTTTGATAAATCGTAAATGGAATTACCGTAGGATGCTACTGATGTAAAGCTGCTCTCTGCCTTTTTGAGATAAGTTTTTGTTCTTCTGCAAGCAGTAAGAAATTGTGCAATATTTCCAAGTTGCTTGGGCGTGAGGAAACTTCCCTTATCTAAAAGTGTAAGAGATTTATCTAGATCATCCATAACGGACAGGGGAGGGGTTCCGTAATTTTCCATTATCAACTTGGCTTCAGTTGTTTCATTTAAATGTCTTGAAACTTCATTTTCCGATAAGAAGGGTTCAAGCTTTAGGATTCTTTCTTTAGCATTTTTAGAAAGTGCACAATCCTTAAGTAGATCTAGTACTTTATCAAATTCTAATGTGGTATACATGTTTTTAATCATTTTAGTAATACCTCCAATATTTTTACGTTGTTTGAAAGAAGTGCAATAAAAATGACCCGACAAACACACCTTGTCGCGCCATACATTCACAATTTCGATATAAAACTAATACAATCGAAAAGAGTATTGAAGCAGTCTGTAAGGTAATGTTATTTTTGGCACAAAGAAATAAATCTCAGAATTAATTTGAAAATGGCTGAGAAATTATAGACAAACAAAAACAAAACTCAATATACATAACATATTATATTGAATTCAATATAATTTACAGCACGCAAAATATATTTGTTTGTGCCTCTTCAACTTATTTAGTTGAACTTTACCATTACATAACTTACCGACATCAATACCATCCTTTGATTTGCTAATATATGTATAATTTATCATATAGAGATTCAAAAGTCAAGTTAGGAATAAATACAGGGGAATACAGGGTACAGCTTTTGATTTTGTAACATATTATTCCAATAACCAAAGCTCCGAGGCTGGTCGTTTCGCTACGCTACACTGCTCGCCTATGCAACCTAGGCTAAGAGAATGTAAACTCGCTACGGGTCGAATCAAAACTCGCTTCGCGAAGAAAAGTGATTCGACTAATCCTTCGCTTCGTTAACATTCTCTAAGCCTCTACGCAGATGTTCTTTCCATAATTATGTTACAAAAAGGTTGATCGCACCCATAAATACATAAATGAAGGACAGGATGCCTTAATACGCAGGGAATAATTATCAAGTCGAGGCTACAGATTCTATACGAAGGTCTTCAGATGCAGGCAAACAAAAAAATAGGGAACTTGCAGATGCAAGTCCCTTCTATTATTAAGTGATATCAAGTTTTTTAAGACTTATTCATAGAAATTTTCATACTTTTCTTTACGTTCATCAATAATTGCTTGACCACCAGATCTTAGATAATCTTGTAATCCACTGTCAAACACAGTATCAAAGTCCTCTGGTTTAGCAACTACAGCCTGAGATAGGAGTTTGTCACGTTTTTCTTTAAGAGCAGCACCCTGCCCTTCTTCAGATTCAATTTGTCCTACATTTACATGCTTACCAATGCGGGCATCTTTACTTGTGATGTCATAAGCTTTTGAGATCAATCTTGGTTCAACATCTGCATATCCGTTGGCAATTGACTTAACATTCAATTCTTCATCACCAAGATCTAAACCATTTATGGTTATAGTGTAGTCTATATTGTTTTGAGAGTTCATAATTTTTTTGCCTGTAGTAGCTATAGTTTTTATTGAGCCATCAGATAATTTCTCATATGTAACATCTTCTTCTCCAATCTGTAAGAACTTGCGGTTTTCAAGTTTTGAAATCCAGTCAAGATACAGTAATGAAGCAACAGGTTCATCATTTGATACTGGGAAGAAAATTTTACGGTCTATTGGAGGACTTAAAAACTTTTTGTATACGCCAGCATCGTTTTTGAAAGGCTCAACTGCAACAAATGTTGCATCTTCGCCAACTAACTTCTTGAGATTTGCAGAAATACCGTTTTTACCTTCTCGATATGGATAATCCCAGTTGTGCATGAAAGCACCAACATATCCAGCTTTCATATTATTATCCTCAGTTTTATCACCTGGTCCATAGAGAGCAAAATTTCCCCATATTAAACCTTCATTATACCATTCGTTAAGTTTTTTAACTCCGTCCTTTATACCTGGGTACAATAAGTGTCTGTCATCAAAACCATTTACATATATTTCTTTGTCAGAAATATCATTAGGAACAAATGATGTTAATAAATGATCAGCTCTCCAGCCTACATCGTAGCTGATAGAAAAAGGTATCATTTTATCTGCATCATCACCAAGTAGTGTAGAAGCGTTGGATTTAAATGCTTTAAGCATATCTTCAAATTGTTCAAGAGTTGTCGGCTCTTCAATGTCAAGTTTTTTCAACCAATCTTCACGAACGAAGGTATTGATACGTTTGTTGTGGAAAAGCTTAGCTTCAATAGCCCATATAGTGCCTTTTTCTGGGTCTTCATTCCAGTAGATGTTTTCGTCTCCCAACAAGTCCCAAAGGTTTGGAAGCATTTCCTTGTTTTGTTTTAAATATGGAGCTAAATCAACTATTCCGCCCATATTCGCATAGGTTTGAATTGTTGGATAGTCATAAGTAACACAAATATCGGGTGCATTGGTTGCAGCAAGTAGGTTGTTCATTGCTTCAACCTCTGTCCATCTCGGCACACGCTGAAATTCGACTTTTACGTTATGGTCGCGAAGCATGCCTTCCTTAATAAAGTCTGTGTAGAAATTGTCGTCTGGGTCTGTGCCTCCATCGTTTCCACGCTCGTAGATTTCAACTGTTATGGTTCTAGTTTCTTTAAATTTACCATCCACAAGTTCCTCAGTAGAGGCATTTGGAACTGATGATGGATTATCATCAACAACCTCTGGTTTTTTTGAACAGGACGGCAAAAGCATTGCCATGGCCATACAAATGGATAAAGCTGAAATTACTTTTTTCATTTTAATCCTCCCCCTGTTTTTTGTTTTCAGGATGTTATTATTAGACGCTTTGCGTCAATAAAGCCTAAATCAACCTTTTTCTGCACCTAAGGTTACACCGGATATGAAATATCTTTGCAACCAAGGATAAACTAAAAGTATTGGTACAGTGGCAAATATAACCGTCGCTGATTTGATAGTTTCAGAAACTCCAGGTACAACTTCATTTGCCGTATCAATGTTCTGAACATTATTGATAATATTATAAAGCAACAATTGTATAGGATAAAATTTAGTATCGTTCATATACATTAAAGCATCGGAAAAGCCATTCCAGCGTCCTACAGCATAAAACAATGAAAGCGTTGCAATTACTGAAGTGGACATCGGAAGATATATACTTACGAGTATACGAATTGGTCCTGCACCATCTATCTCAGCGGACTCACGTATACTATCAGGAATATTTTGCAAGAAACTACGCATAATAATCATATTAAATACACTTAAGCAGCTTGGCAATATTAAAACTAATGGTTTGTCAAGTAAATGTAAATCTTTAAACAGTAAATAGTTTGGAATTGTGCCTGCATTAAAATACATGGTGAAAATAATAAAGATATTGATAAAGCGACGTCCTTTAAGATGATCATATATTAATGGGTAAGCACAAATAGTAGTCATTACCATAGATACAATTGTACATATAACAGTCAGTATTGCAGTCCATAAAAGAGACCAAGTATACTTAGAGTCGCTTAGTATTGTTTTATAGGCGTCAACACTAAACTTTTTAGGCCAAAGAGCAACCTCATTTCGGATCAATGATTCGGGTGAACTGAAAGATCGTGCTATAACGTTAATTAAAGGCAGTAGACAAATTAAAATAAACAAAAAACAAATAAATGCAATGGTATAATCCCCAATTTTTTCGCTTTTTGACTTAATCATGCTCAATATCCTCCCTTTCAATCATACAATAAACGTAAATTACCATATTCCGCGTTCTCCAAACTTTCTTGCAAGGGCGTTGGCCATAAATAGGAATATGACGCAAACTAAAGATTGGAACAATCCTACGGCTACAGTTAAAGAGAACTGAAGTCCACGTATACCATATCTATAAACAAAAGTTGCAATAACGTCGGAAACACTTTGAACTAATTGATTTCCGAGTGCGTAAGGTCTGTCAAATTCACTTCCCAAAATGCGTCCAAGACTTAATATAAGCAGAACGATGATAGTTGGGCGTAAACAAGGTAATGTTACATGCCACACTTTTTTAATACGACCGGCTCCATCCATTGCAGCGGCTTCATAAAGTTCGGGATTAATACCGGCAATTGCTGCTAGATATATAATGGCGTTCCAACCGATACTTTGCCATATTCCAAGTACTATATAAGTTCCAACCCAATGGATAGGTTCGCTTACAAATGGAACAGAATCAAAGCCTAAACGTTCAATTAGGATGTTAAGAAGACCGGTTTTAGGTGCCAATAATTGTAGCATTAGACCTGCAATGATAATCCAGGAAAGGAAGTGGGGCATATAAGCTATAGTTTGTGTTATTCGTTTAAAGAATTTGAATTTTAATTCATTTAGCAATAGTGCTAGTATAATTGGTGCTGGAAATCCAATTACCAAATCAAGAAAGTTTAGAACAAAAGTGTTTCGAAGAGCGTATAGAAAATCACGATTGGAAAATGCTTTTATAAAGTACTCAAAGCCGTGATTTTCTGCTAGGGGCATATGCCAAACATCTTTAACGAGACTATAATCCTTAAATGCTATTTGTATATATGCCATGGGTCTATACTTAAAAATCACAAAATAAACGATGGGAAGAACTAACAAGAGATAGAGAGTCCAGTATCGTTTAAAATAGGTTAGAGTTTTTTTCGTTCTTTCAGAAGACATTAGAGCTTGTTTTTTTTTCCCTAACAAAGATAGTGGAGTTGACAAAATAGTTTTCACTTCTGCTCCCCCTTTAATTAAAAAATCTTTTACAGTTGGATAAAATAACTTGTATTGTTTGAGCTTAACTTGTATTTCTTTTATTATATAGAACAGTATAAAATACTTGTATTTTTTATAAAAAAAGGTTACCACATTCCTATAAACTTGTCAATACAAATTGTAGTGCGAATTTTTGCGAAATGTCATGAATATTGAATAAAAAATGCGTGCAAAAAAACCATAAAATTGAAATATGTAATTACAAATTCCGGGGGCATATTCTGACTATGTGACATATTATGGAAATAACATCTGCGTAGAGGCTTAGAGAATGTTAACGAAGCGAAGGATTAGTCGAATCACTTTTCTACTTAGAAGCGAGTTTTGATTCGACCCGCAGCGAGTTTTACATTCTCTTAGCCTAGGTTGCATAGGCGAGCAGTGTAGCGTAGCGAAACGGCCAGCCTCGGAGCTTTAGTTATTGGAATAATATGGTTCGAAATGATTAATTACACCCACAAATTCACAAATTCCTTTTTGCTTGCGTTTTGCTTGTGTGACAATTATAATATAAAGGTATTTGTGTGGTTGCTAAAAAATTATTATAAATATAGCGTTCAAATACTTGAAAGAGAGGGACAAAAAAGATGGCTAATGACCCTAAGTATATGGATATCGTAAACTGGACAATGGAACAGATTACTATTGGTGAATTTAAACCTAAGGACAAGTTTCTCTCGGAGGCGGAGCTTGGAAAAAGATTTTCTTGTTCACGCCAGACTGTGCGCCATGCCCTAGACATGTTGGAAAAGTCAGGTTATGTGTCACGTGTTCAAGGAAGTGGTACATATATTTCATCTGGCAAGCCAAGTATTAAGAATTATTCTCTTGAATCAGATACATCTTCAACTGTAGGCTTTGTTTCAACCTATCAAGATAATTATATTTTTCCAAGTATAATACGAGGGCTTGAAGGTGTTTTTACAGAGAAAGGTATTGGACTTCAAATGATATCTACCAATAATATGGTTGCAGGTGAAACCAGAGCCCTAAATCATATGATGGATAGACGTCTAGATGGCCTTATTGTGGAACCTACCAGAAGTGCTTTGCCATGTGTAAATGTGGAATTGTATCGTACAATTATACAAAGTGGTATGCCCCTTGTATTTATTGATTCATTTTATCCTGAGTTGAATATTCCTTATGTTGCACTCGATGATGTAAAAGCTGGCTATGTTGCCACAGAGTATTTGCTTAAAATGGGTCACAAAAATATAATAGGAATATTTCCACATAATAACCGACAAGCACACTTACGTTATTTGGGTTATGTGAAGGCACTGACAGATCATAAAGTACCTATCAGAGAAGACTATATTTGTTGGTATCCAATGCAAAGTATGTTGAAGACTATGCTATCTAAGCAGTTTGATGAGTCCTTGTCAATATGTACGGCATCGTTATGTTACAATGATTCAGTGGCATTAATGCTCATTGACTTTCTAAGAGATAGGGAAAGGATTGTGCCCGAAGATTTTTCAGTGATGGGAATTGATAACTCTGAACTTGCAAAGTTTTGCTCACTTACAAGCGTTGCCCATCCTGCTGAAAAATTAGGAGAATCAGTGGCAAAACTTTTGCTATCGATGATTGGAGGCTCTAAAGGAGAAAACATCTTGTTTGAGCCACAGTTGGTAGTTCGCGGCTCAGTGCGTCAATTAGATGGAAGATGCCATGAGACTTAAGTAGCAATTTATGTTTAATTGTTCCTTAACTCGTTGAACTTAATTATGAAATATAGTATATTAATTAATATATTTTAACTCCAAAATACTTGCGTTATATTATAAATAGCTACTAAAGGGTAATAGTGGATGTGATTAACCTTTTTGCAATATATTATGGAAAGAACATCTGCGTAGAGGCTTAGAGAATGTTAACGAAGCGAAGGATTAGTCGAATCACTGTTTGAGCGAAGCGAGTTTTGATTCGACCCGTAGCGAGTTTTACATTCTCTTAGCCTAGGTTGCATAGGCGAGCAGTGTAGCGTAGCGAAACGGCCAGCCTCGGAGCTTTAGTTCTTGGAATAATATGTTACAAAATCAAAAACTACACCCGTAATAGTGAAATATTAAAGAAGGGAAATAAGATATGGGGAATTTTTTTAGTTTTAATAAATATGACAAGCCAGGGCCTGGTGTGCCCAAAGACGAACCTGAGAAGCCAAGGAAAGTTTTATTTTTTCAATTATACTATAGAAAATTTTGGGAACTTGTAAAATTAAATCTGATATTTTCATTTTTTAACATACCAGCATTATTAATGATATATTTGATGTTTACAATATCTCATGGCACTTTAGAAACTTTTTTGCTAGAAGGAGAAACTCTCCTAAACTTTTTCATTTTCATATCATTTACTGCAGTGTTTTTAACTGTGCCTGCAATTACAACAGGGCCTGTCCAGGCAGGATTTACTTATGTATTGCGAAATTATTCGCGTCAGGAGCATGTATTTTTATTATCGGATTTTAAAGAGCATTTAGGCAAAAACTTTAAACAAGGTTTTGCAGTATCTGTAATTGATTTTGTTGTTGTTATGTTTTTACTTGTAGACATAATTATATGCATTAATTTAGGATTAGATAGTTTTTGGATGACTATACTAGTATATTTAATATTATTGGTTGCTGTGATCTTTTTAATGATGCATATATATATTTATCCTATGATTGTAACTTTTGAGCTATCATTAAAGCATATTTATAAAAATGCATTGATTTTTGCAATAGCGAAGTTTATTCCAAATTTAGGAATTTTGTTTTTGTGTTTTGTGCTTTCAGCGGTACCTTTTTTCTTGTATCCTCCTCTGGCTTTTGTATTATTTCTCCTTATTACGGTAAGTACTGTTGGATTTATAACAAACTTTTATGCATTTCCAACGCTGGAAAAATACATGATAAATAAAGAATAGAGGTTATTTCTATGGGTGGAACAAGGAGGATATAAAAAAATGTCTCTTGAGACTTTTGATAATTCAAAAGAGGGAAAATGGGTTGGAACTTGGTCGACTGCAATGCAACTGGTGGAGGAATCAAATATGCCGCCGCATCCTGGACTTTCCAACAATACATTTCGCCAGATTGTACGTGTTTCAATAGGTGGAAATCAATTGAGATTGAAGTTATCAAATGAGTATGGCACCTTACCAGTTACTGTGAATTCAGTGCATCTGGCTGAGTCCGCAGGTGACGGTTCGATAAAACCAGGTACCGATAAGGTGCTAACCTTTGGAGAAAAAGAATCTGTGATAATACCTAAAGGTGATACCGTTATTTCCGATACTCTTAATTATTGTGTGCCAAAACTGACTGATATGGCTATTACAATTTATTTTGGCAGTACATCAAATGCTTTGACAGGTCATCCCGGTTCAAGAACAACTTCCTATATAATGGAGGGTAATAATGTAAATAGTTTAAGTATGCCCACAGCAGTAACAACAGAACATTGGTATATAATTGAAGGCATAGATGTAGTTGTAGATGATTCTTATAATGCGGTAGTTGCTTTTGGGGATTCGATAACCGATGGAAGAGGTTCTACAACAGATATGCAGAACCGGTGGACTGATAATCTTGCTAAACGTTTGCAAGGAAATATTGCTACTAAAGATGTTGCAGTACTTAATAAAGGTATAGGTGGCAACAAAGTATTGTCTGGGGGATTAGGACCAAATGCTCTTTCAAGATTTGACCGTGATGTTCTTTGGCAAAGTGGTGTCCGATACTTAATACTATTTGAAGGTATTAATGACATTGGAGAAAGTAATAGCATGGAGGTTGCTACAAATTTGATAGATGCCTATAAAGAATTTATAAGTAAAGCTCACGCAAATAATATATTAGTATATGGTGCGACAATTTTACCCTTTGGGGGTTCACAGTATGATAATGAGGTTCATGAGAAGTCAAGACAGGTGGTAAACGATTGGATTAGAACATCGGGTGAATTTGACGCTGTAATAGATTTTGATGTAGTGCTAAGGTATCCTAAGGACAATACAGAACTTCAGTATATTTATGATAGTGGTGACCATTTGCATCCTAGTGCACAAGCGTATAAGAAGATGGCCGATATAATTGATCTTGATCTGTTTACTAAATAGGGTTATTCCCAAATACATTGTACGCTAAAGGGTGAAGTTTTTGATTTTGTAACATATTATTCCAAGAACTAAAGCTCCGAGGCTAAGAGAATGTAAACTTGCTACGGGTCGAATCAAAACTCGCTTCGCTCAGACAGTGATTCGACTAATCCTTCGCTTCGTTAACATTCTCTAAGCCTCTACGCAGATGTTCTTTCCATAATATGTTACAAAAAGGTTGATCACACCACTAAAATATCTATTGACGTGTCAGAAAAACAAGTGTAGTATAGTTGTGAGCATATGCACATATAGCACTGTAAGCTGAAATAAAAGTAATGTGTAAAATAGAAATTAAATAAGGTAAAATGTTTTTTGAGAAAAATATAGTTATTTGATTTTGCTTTTAAGTATAAAAAGTGTCCCGAAAAATAGTTTATGAATTGTAATTTTTAGGACGCTAGCAATATATATAAGAGGTGAAAAATATGAATGATAATGGTTGTGGATGCGATAGCACAGAATGTAGTGGTTCTTGTTCGTCAGGAAGTTGCGGGGAGAAGCCACAGGATTTTATTGAAAAAACTCATGAGCTCAATAAAATTAAGAGGGTTATAGGTGTTGTAAGTGGTAAAGGTGGAGTAGGAAAGTCTTTAGTAACTTCCACTTTAGCAGTTATGATGGGTAGAAAGGGATATAAAGTCGGAATTTTAGATGCAGATGTTACTGGCCCTTCCATACCTAAGATGTTTGGCATTACCAATAAGGCAGAAGGTAGCGAACTTGGTATTTATCCTCAAAAGACTCATAATGACATCGGAGTAATGTCGGCGAACCTACTACTTGAAAATGAGGATGCACCGGTTTTATGGAGAGGACCTATGATTTCTGGAGTGGTAAAACAGTTTTGGACTGATGTCATATGGGGAGAGGTTGACTATCTGTTTTTGGATATGCCTCCGGGAACCGGCGATGTACCTTTGACTGTTTTCCAATCGATACCTTTAGACGGTATAGTGGTTGTTACTTCACCACAGGATTTGGTGTCATTGATTGTAAAAAAAGCTTACAACATGGCAAAATCAATGAACATTCCTATTTTGGGTGTTGTTGAGAATATGAGCTATTTAAAGTGTCCAGATTGTGAAACGGAGATTAAGATTTTTGGAGAAAGTAAAATCGATTCTATAGCAGCTGATTTAGGAATAAAGGTGCTTGGGAAAATGCCTATTGATCCTGCGATTGCTCAGTTATCAGATAAAGGTGAGTTTGATAAAGTTAACAATGATTATTTGATTAATGCGGTTGAATACATTGAGAAAAGTTTAGCTGTAAGTCGATAGAACAAGTTGATTTAAATTTGGCATTTTAAAAAGTCACAGAACAGTTTTGGAAGCCTGTATCTGTGACTTTTTATATGAATTAGTTAAATTCTAATAAACATTTTATTGATAGTTTTAATCTCTTATAACTAATTCGTTTTCTTGTGTTGAAGGTGAAACTTCAACTGTCATTTCGGATTTATCATTATAATTTCCCATCCCTTGTGTTTTTTGTGTAAAAACTGCTAGCCCCTGATATCAATCAACTGATTTCCGCAAAGTATGTATTACATATATTTAACATTTTTTGCGTGTATTCATATTTGAGAAAAATGTGTCAAAGTAATATTGACAACTTCATATTATATCATTTAAAACTTTTCTTAGAATATCAGTGATTTTATTAAACTGAATACCTTATATTGACTTTGATTGTAAAGAACTGGGCTTCCACAGAGACTCTAAAATCATTATAGTCACTGACATCATGGATATTTTTAATAGCCTTTAGTCTAAAAGATACATTATCATCAAGCTCAATCGATAGAATCTCATTCAATATTTCTTCTAGGGCCTCTCTATTGACAGGAATCCCTTTTATCGTTGTATCCATGTCCATAGTGCTTCTCATATCTATGCCAACCATAGCTGCAATCAAGAATCCACCTTTGAGAATAAAATTGTCTTTGTACTTTGAGACCGAAATTCTTTCTAGGAGCCATTGCCGGAATATATGCATCCAAGAATGAATGCTAGGGGAATTATTTTAAAGATTGAGGATACAATTGTCGGAGCATATATTGATGCAGGGAGGAGTGGTTTTGCATGTTCTATAGATAGAAAAAATCTCAATCAAATTAAGCTACAACAGAGGATTATGAGATGATGGTTATAGCTGAAAAGTAAAATGAAAAGTCAATTAAGAGCAGTATCAAAAATTGATTTTGATTTTACAAAAAAATAGTGTAACGTATAAAATAATGTTCTTTTTATATACAATAAGAGAAAAGGCAATTGAAAATTGAGATATTTTTGTTACCTTTGCGATAATTATGTGCACGTTTTGTCACGTCTGCGATGCTTCTTACGAGAATTAGAGGGATTTGATTGATTTATACCGAATAATAATATTATAGTGTTTAAGTATAAAGCATTGTATGTATCATTACATAAAACTTTTTGTTTAGGAGGAACATGATTAATGAACAAAAGAAATGTTAAGTATAAACTAACGATTATAACACTATTGGTTATTATGGGATGTATGTTAAGCCGGAATGTTTTTGCAGCATTGCCTCAAGCAAGAAGTGCAGAAGTTAGTGGAGAAGTTTTTTTAGGCGGAGACTATTTAGAAATTGGAATTTCTTCCAGCGGGTCATTTGGTACTGATGGGAATGTTCCAGATGGATTTCATAAAACCACTTATACTGATATGATGATGACGGAGATCGAAAGAAATAATTTAGGACTTTCTATTGACAAAGATGGTTTTGATATTGGCAATCCGCCTACTACCGGAGACTTTTTTCTTCCTGCCAATCCTATTGAAGGGTTTATGATTGGTTATTATACAGGGGGCGAAATAGGTGAAGGGGTAAAAAATATTAAAAAAAATATTAATTATAGCCCTTCTAGACTAATAGATATACCTTCTACTACTACTGATATTTCTAGTGGAAATCTTTTATCATCCCAAACTGTTGGTGTGACAAACGATGGTAAAATAAAAAATACACAGATAATTAGTTTTAATAAATCTGATAAGTTTTACAAAACGACAGTTACACTTGAGAATGTATCTGATTCTGATCTATATGATATTCGCTATTCACGATGTGTTGATCCTGATCAGGATGCAGATAAAAATGGGGCCTATACTACAAATAACGAAGTTATAGATAATTCGGATGTAAATGGCAAGGCTTTAGTTTCTGCTGTAGGACCAGTTACAGGAGAAGCGTTTTTCTATCTAAGTACTGACTCAAGAGCTAGAGCGGCAATCACTGGTACTAGTATATATGATCCATATGATGCAACTATATATGCAGATGATGGTTCTACTCTTATTGGCACAGCAAATGGTCATCATTGGATTACTATTACATTTAGCATAGGAAATTTAGCGGTAGGAGAGTCGGCTAGTTTTGTGTATTATTCAAGTTTAAATCCTGACGCTCAAGCAGGAATTACAGAAATTGAAAATGTTTTGCCAGTAGATAATGAAGCACCAACGATATCAACAAACAATGGTTTGACATTAAATGAAGGAGCAACAAAGGCAATAACAACAACAGAATTAAGTGCAACAGATGTAGATACAGATGATACAACACTTACATATACAATAACAACAGGATTATCTAATGGACAATTAGAAAATACAGACAATCCAGGAACTCCGATAGCTAGTTTTACACAGCAGAATTTAATAGATGGAAAAATACAATATGTACATGATGGAAGTAATACAACAAGTGATAGTTTTGTATTTAAAGTAGCAGATGGAACACCAAATCAGCTAACAGGACAGACTTTTAATATAACAGTAAATCCAATAGATGATGAAACTCCAACAATAGCTATAAATAATGGTTTGACATTAAATGAAGGAGCAACAAAGGCAATAACAACAACAGAATTAAGTGCAACAGATGTAGATACAGATGATACAACACTTACATATACAATAACAACAGGATTATCTAATGGACAATTAGAAAATACAGACAATCCAGGAACTCCGATAGTTAGTTTTACACAGCAGAATTTAATAGATGGAAAAATACAATATGTACATGATGGAAGTAATACAACAAGTGATAGCTTTGTATTTAAAGTAGCAGATGGAACACCAAATGAACTAACAGGACAAACATTTAATATAACAGTAAATGCAATATATATTGTAAACTTTAAAGACTATAATGGAACAGTTTTAAAGACAGAGGAAGTTGAGGGAAATACAGGTGCTACACCTCCAGTTGACCCAATCAGAGAAGGGTATACCTTTATAAGCTGGGATAAAGATTTTAGCAATTTAACTTCAGATTTGACAGTGACAGCCCAATATAACATAAACCAATATACTGTAAGTTTTAATAGTAATGGAGGAAGTGAAGTACCAAGTCAAACTTTAGATTATAACTCAATAGTGACAGAGCCTACAGCACCAACAAAGGAAGGATATACATTTAGAGGATGGTATAAAGAAGCAGAGTTAATAGAACCATGGGATTTTTCAATAGAACGGATACCAGCAGAGGATATAGTCCTCTATGCAAAATGGTTAACACCTCAAGATAGTATAACTATGATAGCTATTCCAAATAGTATAGAGTTTACAGAGGAATTAAATCAGCTATTTACCTTAAATTTATCGAATGATACAGTTGTAGGACATGTGTATAAATCAGATTTAAGCTTGGGTGGAGTATTTAGTAGCTTAAGAATAGAAGCAATAGATAATAGTGAAACGACAGTAACAGCTAAGGTCTATGGTAATTTAAGTAGTGAAGGAATAGGCACAATTACGCTAAATGAAGATAAGCTTTTAAATAGACTAAGCCAATTATCAGCAGACATAACTGTTATTTCGAGGTCAACCTATGATGTAAGTTATAATGATAATGGAGCAACTTCTGGAACAGTTCCAGTGGATAGTGGAAATTATGAGCAGGGCGATACCGTGGAAATAAATGGTAACACAGGAAGCTTAGTTAAAACAGGATATCTATTTACAGGCTGGAATACTAAAGCAGATGGAACAGGGGTCGACTATGGTGGTGGAGATACATTTAGTATAGGAAGCTCAAATATAGTATTATATGCTAAGTGGAATATCAAAGAATATACAGTAACCTTCAAAGATTATGATGGAACTATATTAAAAACACAAACTGTAGAGCATGGAAATCAAGCCAAAGCTCCAGCTAACCCAACAAGAGAAGGCTATACATTTACTGACTGGGATATAGATTTTACTAATGTAGCTTTGAATTTAATAGTAACTGCTCAATATAACATTAATAACTATACAGTAAGCTTTGAGAGTAATGGAGGAAGTGAAGTATCACCAATAACAGCAGAATATAATAACAAAATAACACAGCCAGTACAACCAACAAAATCAGGATATAGATTTAAAGGGTGGTATGAGAATGAAGCCCTAACACAGGTCTTCGACTTTAATACTCCGATAGTAGATGATATAATCCTATATGCAAAATGGGAGAGAATAGAAAGTTATAATGACAATGATAATGATAATGATGATGATACAGAGTCAGACCAACAACAAAATGTAGCTAAAAAAAGAACTATAATAATAATAAACGGACAAGAAGAAAAGGCAGGAGAAGAAAGTGTTACAGAAGAAGAAGGTAAAAAAGTAGTTGAAGTAAAGGTCGACTTAGAAGCAGTTATTAAAAAAATAGAAGAGGTAGTAAATAAAGGGACACAAGAGAATGAAGAAAATGTAGTAGAAATACCAGTTGTAACACAGGAGGCTAGCAAAATAACTACTAAATTAACTGGAGATATAGTAAAAAAGATGGAAGAAAGTGAATTTAAGCTTTCAATTAAGTCAAGTGACATTAATTATGTCATGCCTGCAAAGGAAGTTGGAATTGAAAGTGTCGCAGAAAAGCTGGGTATATTAAAGGACAAGTTACAAGAAATAGAAGTAGAAGTTAAAATAAATAATGTAGCTGAAGAGATTGCTAAAATAATAGAAGAAACTGCAAAGGGAAATGATTATGAAGTAGTTTTTCCACCGGTTGAATTTAATGTAGTTGCAAAAGCAAAACCATCATCGGGAGAAGAAAAGGTAGTAACAATATCTAAATTCTCAGAATATGTAAAAAGAGCAATGGAAATACCAGAGGGTATTGACTTAAGTAAAATTACAACGGGTATACTATATAATGAGGATGGAACCTTTTCTCATATACCAACAACAGTATATATGGAAAATGGGAAATGGTACGCTAACCTAAATTCACTAACAAACTCAAGCTACTCGGTTATATGGAATCCAATAACAGTATCATCGGTAGAAAACCACTGGTCAAAGGAAGCTGTTAATGATATGGCTTCAAGGCTAATAATTAAAAACCCGCAAGGATTTGTACCCGATGAAAATATAACAAGGGGTGAATTTGCAGAATACATCACTAAGGCCCTTGGAATATATAGAACTAAAGTAGCTAGGGGAGATGAGTTTACAGATATTGACTTAACTAATAAACTAGTAGATGCAATTGAAATAGCAACTGAATATGGCATTATAACTGGATATCCAGACGGAACATTCAGATCAGATGCACAAATAAGTAGGGAAGAAGCCATGGTAATGTATTTAAGAGCAATGGATATAGCAGGGTTAAAGGAAGTAGATAATAACAGAATAGAAAGCTACATTGATAAAAATAAAATAGCAGCTTGGGCATATGATTCTGTTAAGAAAGTACTAAGTGCAGGAGTGTTTAATGGTAAAACCAATGAAACTATTGAACCAAAGGCCACCTTTACCTATGCAGAAGCAGCTACTGTAATTAGAAACCTATTAACCGAATCTAGATTGATAAATAAAAAATAAGATAATTATAAAAATATAGGATAGGATTATCAAATTCGTTTTACTAAACAAAAACAGTACTAATTAAAGTATAAATATTTAATGGCCCCTTAAATTTAGGGGCCTAACTTTATATTAAAAAATATATATTATAGATTTAACAGAATGTAAGCAGGTAATCATTTATCTATATTATTATTATAATCCAGTTCCATTTTTCCCATTGAGGATGCATTAGCTTCTTAAATATCTATTTTTCTATAATTCCCATTAAAGTTATTACTAATAGTTTCATCAGTATGCCAGATTGCAGCTCCTTTAATTGTTTTACTATGCAAAAAATTACATCAAATTTTTTGAAACTCAAGTTGCGCATTATTTATTTGATCTTACCTAATCTAGTAATTTTAATGTTGGATCACCAAATAAATTGAGTTCTTGTCCAAGATATATGTCTATACTTGTTGCTTTGTTGTAAAATTTGTTTCCCCTTGTTGAAAGTAGGTTTTTATGTGCTTCGCCAAAAGTTTTTCCATTCTTAAGGCTAGTTTTGAAAGCTGCATCCTGATCAGGAAAATAGTGACAGTCGCAGGTTGCTCCAATGTATTCTAGAGCAGTTGTTTCAAATAAAATTTTACCTGCAATGTAGTCTTTTTCCTCATATCTTGCGGTTGAACAAGCATGAGTATTATAGAAAAGGATGTTGGGATTACTTGTTTTGATGTCATTATAATTTATATTACCAAGGCTCCAAGGATTTGAATGTTCTATATAATCAAACCACTCATAGTCATCATTTATACATGCTATGGGATCTCCATTTTCTAATATCGTTGTGTTGTTTTTAGAATACAAGGCTTTAAGTGCATTACGATTTACTAATGTATCATCAAATGTTCCTAAGTAGCAAGCTTTATCTGAATGGGAAAGAGCACCGGTTCTGTATAAGTGATTTCGTTTAAAATAGCTTTTATATTGTGAGATGTTCGCATTATCAGAATCAGAATATATTCTTCCGGACCATAATTCAGGCTTCATATTGCCTTTTATTTTGTCTAAAATTCCGTTGTTATTACTGTCAGTCCATATACCATTCATGTCATTTAGATACCAGTCAGACATACAGTATTGACTTAAAGGTTCAATTGCTGTTTCTTCTTTTGACACTTTAGCATAAGGTAAGCTGCCGACCAATACAAAACCTTTTAAGCGTGAGTTTGGATTGCTCCAAGAAGTATATCTTGACTTTATTAATTCTTTTAACAAGTCTACGTTTCCATTACCAGAGTAGCTAGGAATAGATGAACTATGAATGTTGTTTTTATAAGGTTCAATAACAGCGTAATATCCCTGTTCTAATAAGTCACTTTTATAAGTTGCCAAACTATTCTCAATGTCGTTGTATATACTGTTTTCTACTAAAACAAGAACTCGTGGCAAAACATTTTGAATTTCGATTTTTTCACAAGTTTCATTACCATAAATATCTTTTGCATATATAGTGTATTCATCGTTTTCAAACACTTCAAAAGTATCAGCTGTAAATGAATTGCCTTTTTTGTGGAAGTATGATATATCATGGTTTCCTTTTGCCCATTTTTGTAGAACTGTTGAATTATTTGAAGACAAGCTAATTACAGCATTTTTGTTTGCTGGTAGACATTCAACTTGATTCAATTCAACAGTTAAACCAACTACATCTAATATTGGTAAATCTTCATAGGACTCTTTTATTGTATCATACCAACGCATATAGATTTTGTAGTTTGCGCCTTTCTGAAGTCCTGTCTGTGTATATATTCCGTTTGTTCGGTATGGTGCAGCATCAGCTGCTTGTCCATTAAAATTGGACCATTTGCCTGTTGATGAGTCATATATTTCAAGGTGATTTCCCCAAGTACTAGGGTATGGGTATTGAACTTTTATAGATATAGATGTGTCTGTTACTTTTTCAAGGCAAAGAGAAGGTGAGTAGAGATTAGTTGTTGAGTAACAATATGTATCAGTCCATTTTGTGTCGTACCAAGTTAAACTCGCTCTATAGTCTGTTCCAGGTGCTAGATTGAAAAAGGTGTAAGTGCCGTCATTCAGATAAAAATCTGGGGCTATTTGTCTCCATTCGTCATTTGTGAGATCGTATAATTCAAGCCTGTTTCCATATACATTTTGCTCTGGATAAGTTACCTTATAGGTAAGTGAAGTGTCTGTTTTTTCTATCAGAGATATTGTCGGTGTTCCTATGGCAAAAACTGTGTTTGATGAAATTAATCCAGTTGATATTAGTATTACTGCTATAATAAATATAATACTTTTTTTCATAAGCTAATCCTCCTAAAAATTATTTATATAAATTTATATTTTTTAAGTTTTGTTGTAGCCAAAAAAATCCTGTTATAATGTCCTAAAACAGTTATAAATGTTGTTAATGGTGCATAAAAAATAAACTGTTTGGTATAATAGGAATTGAGGCGCTTATGTTTTGCACTTCTATTAAGCGTATAATGGCTATATAGAAAGTTTTGATATAGGCGAAAAAAAGGATTTAGTTCATTATTTGATGTGTACATCATAAAAATATATGACTGATATTCTTTATATAAATTAAGATACTTATCGTTTACAACGAAAGTGATTTTAAAAAACTTTTTACAAAAATTCATTGTATTACTTATTATTGCTACGCACATTTTTAAATAACAAATTATAAAATTTTTACAATAACACAAATCTAGCATACTTTTCATTTTAGCCTTCCATATGTGTGGGGTTTTTATGCGGTGTTAATTATACAATATTTTAATAAATATGTGAAATGACAAAATTCTCAAATATTTCAAATACATTCATTGTTCTTTCTTTTTATTAAATATTGTACGTCTTTCTATTGAACTCACATTTTATAGTCAGGTGTTAATTTTCAAAGTTTTTTTGGTGCAGTTTTTAATAAGGTTAATCACACCTGTTTTTATTCTATGCTGCCTTAACATAATGAAAGAGAAAAAAGAAATAGACTTCTTATTTATTTAGAAGGAGGACTGTGGTATAATATTTTCCATGAATTACAGAATACTATTATGAATAGCGAAAGGAAAAAAATATGGATAATATAAAGAGCATAACGCAAAAATCAATTGTAAAAACAGTTATTTTTGTTGGAGTTGTACTATTGATAGTTCTAAACTTTAGCTCAACCATTGATATCCTAAGAAAAATATATGGAGTTATTTTTCCATTGATTCTAGGTTCAGGTATTGCTTATGTGCTTAATTTGCTAGTAGCAAAATATGAAAAGTTTTATTTTCCTAACAGTAAAAAGAAAATAGTTAAAAGCACCCGTAGAGTAGTGAGCGTATTGCTGTCTGTTGTGACTATTGGTGCTGTTGTGCTGTTCTTTATGTTGATACTTATTCCGCAGGTTAATAAATTTACTAATTTGCTTATAGAAAAGTTTCCAGAAATATATGAAAATGCAGTTGAATGGGCTAATAAATACGCCGATCAATTTCCGGTGTTGCAGCAAAAGCTTATGGATTTGAATATGGATGGTAATGCTGCTTTGGAAAAAGCTTCAAGAGTTTTGACTAGTTGGGCTGGAGGTACGGTTTCATTAGTTGGAACTATATTTGGTCAAATTATGAATTTTGTACTGGCATTGTTTTTTTCAATATATATTTTGTTTAGTAAAGAAGACCTTAAACATAAGTTTGATAAATTGTTAAATTCATTTGTCAGAGTTGATAAGAGAAAAAAGATATATAATATTTTTATAACAGCTAATGAATCTTTTTCAAGTTATATTGTTGGGCAATGTAAAGAAGCTGTGATTATTGGAGTATTATGTACTTTAGGGCTGTTGGTTTTTCGTTTTCCATATGCAACTGTAATAGGATCTGTAATAGGATTAACTGCTCTAATTCCGTTGATTGGTGCTTACATTGGTGCAGGTGTGGGTTTTTTACTGATTGTAAGTGTTGACCCTATAAAAGCTCTTTTGTTTATTTTATTTATTGTTATTTTACAACAGGTTGAGGGAAACATAATCTATCCAAAAGTGGTTGGAGAAAGTGTAGGACTGCCGGGGATATGGGTGTTCGCTGCGATTACTGTAGGTGGAGGATTAATGGGGATTGCTGGGATATTGTTTGGTGTTCCTATTTTTGCCACGCTATATAAATTGATTGGTCAGGCAGTTGATGAGCGGCAGCACAAATTAAGTGGGACTAAGTGATGTTAAAAAGTCAAAAAAACCGCAGTTGCAAAGTTTTTTTGGAATCACCCTATTAAAGTTACTACTAAACGGAGAGTTGAAATATGATGAAGAAAGTATTGACTATTGCAGGTTCTGATTGTAGCGGAGGTGCCGGAATTCAAGCAGATATAAAAACAATTACGGCACACAACATGTATGCTATGAGTGTGATTACTGCACTTACTGCACAGAATACAACAGGGGTATATGGGATATCAGAAGTTTCGTCGGAATTTGTAGGTCAGCAAATTGATTGTATTTTTTCCGATATACGTCCTGATGCTGTTAAAATTGGTATGGTATCAAACAGCCAAATTGTAGAAGTTATTGCAAATAAGCTAATAGAATACAAGGCAAAAAACATTGTTGTTGATCCTGTTATGATATCTACAAGTGGGAAACGATTATTATGCGATGAAGCTATAGATATGCTAATTTCAAAACTGCTTCCCATTGGTAATGTTATTACACCTAATATTCCTGAAGCAGAGGCATTATGTGGATTTGTCATTAAAAATGAAATTGATATGATAAGTGCGGCTAAGAAGATTTCAAATATGATAAAAGGTTGTGTACTTATTAAAGGTGGGCATTTAGAGAGTACAGCGGATGATTTGTTGTATATTGGTGAAAAATATCACTGGTTCAAATCAGAAAGGATAGAAAATCCTAATACACATGGGACTGGATGTACATTGTCCTCTGCTATTGCTTGTAACCTTGCGGCAGCATATACTATAGAGAAAAGTGTTGCAAATGCAAAAGATTATGTCTTTGGTGCAATTAAAGCAGGACTAAATTTAGGGAAAGGAAGCGGTCCGTTAAATCATACATATCGCAGCGGAAAAATATAAGCTTCCATAATGGGTTTTGCACGCAATTACTTGAAGTATAGTGATTCGCATACCACCAAGAAAATGTAAAATATAGTAGTGGATAGGCAACACACTAATAAACTATTGCATACGAACCTAATTAAGGTAGAACCTGTTTTAGTGTCAAATGACGTAATTCTTAGACATGAGCATTAGAATCTGTTGCCGAAGGCTTGATAATTTGAAGCAAAAATGTCACGGATGGCATTTTTAGCGTATAGGACAGGATGTCCTTAATACGCGGGCGAAAAATTATCAAGACAAGGCTTACAGATTCTATGAGAAGGTCTTCGAATGGAGACATTTGACACTAAAACGAGGCAGGGTATAACCTTAATGCTAGTTTATAAAATATAATTATCATTAATTTGTATTCTTAACAAAAAAGATTTAAAGTCATGAGTGAAGCGTTTTTTTAAATAACCGAATTAGGATTATATTGTTTATAAATAATTAAAATTGTAAATGGGGGAATATGATGGGAAGATCAAAAAATAAATATACTACAGGTATTATAGTTTCATTAATAGTTGGTATAGTATTATTTATGCTACTTTTCTATTTGGCAATGCCTGTTCTAAGTTTCAGTTTTGCAGGAATTTGGTTTGTTCTTATATTTACGACATTTGTGATTGCAGTTGTATTTTATTTGTTTAAAGTGAAATGGCTATATATAGTTCCAATATTACTATTGATTGTGTTTGTTGTTTTTTCGATTTCATCTTCGGCAATCTTTAAAGCCCAAGAAAAAAGAAGCTTAATTGGTGAGATAAAAACAAAAGAATTTTCTAATGAAATATCACCTGTTGATTTAACGAAAATTCCTGTTGTGGACGAAAGTCTTGCTAAGAACCTTGGAGACAAAAAGCTTGGAGAACAAGTGGCTTTGGGAAGTCAGGTTACTTTGCCGGATTTTACACTTATAAATGTAAATGATGAGCTTTTTTGGGTGGCACCCTTGGTTCATTCCGGTTTTTTTAAGTATCTAGACAATAAGGAAGGAACACCTGGATATATTAAAATTAGTGCTTCAAATCCTCAAAATATTAAATTGGTACAAGAAATCGACGGAAATAAAATTATGATAAAATATCAACCTCAGGCATATTGGGGGGATGACCTAAAAAGACATGTATATATGAGTGGGCATAAAAAAGAAGGTCTTACCGATTATTCTTTTGAGCTAGATGACTCGGGCAAACCCTATTGGGTTATTACAAAGTACGAAAACAAAATAGGAATTTCCGGCTCAGATGCAATAGGTGTGGTTGTTGTTAATGCGCAAACGGGTGAAATTAATGATTATGATATAGGCAATATTCCAAATTGGGTTGATAGAGTTATACCTGTTAATTTTGCTATAGATCAAATAAATGATTGGGGCAAATATGTTAATGGCTGGTGGAATCCATCAAGTAAAGATGTTCTGCAGACAAGTGAAGGAGTAAATTTTGTTTACAACAATGGAAGGTGCTATTATTATACAGGTTTGACTTCAGCAGGAGCTGATGAATCTTCGGTTGGCTTTGTATTGATAGATTCAAAGTCCAAAGATGTTAGTTTTTATAGGGTATCAGGTTCAACAGAGTACGCGGCAAGAGGATCGGCGGAAGGTAAGGTCCAAAATCTTGAATACTTTGCAACATTTCCGATATTGGTAAATATTGAGAATGAACCCACATATTTTATGACACTTAAGGATAAACAAGGGCTTGTAAAACTATATTCAATGGTAAATGTTAAAGATTATAGCATAGTTGGAACGGGTGAGACTCTTTCTAAAACTAGGTCAAATTATATGAAGTATCTTAGAAATACTGACAATTTAAATGGTCTTGTTAAGTCGGGAGATTTAAAAGAAATTACAGGCAAAGTAAAGAGGATATCTTATGCAGTAGTAGAAGACACTACTTACTATTATATAATATTTGAAAATAAAGATGATAAAATTTTCATAGCTTCTTTGAATTTGTCTAATGAATTGCCGCTTACAAGAGAAGGAGATAATGTGTCTGTAGGATTTTTAGAAAATCCCAATAGTTCAATTGATCTTGTGAAATTTGATAATTTGGAGTTTGTGCAGAGTGATTCCTAAAAATTAACTGGTCAATTGGTGTTTCAAAAAGCTATTTACATTTTAAAAAGCAAAGACGATGGGACTTTATGGTCTGAAGTTATAAAGATAAGGGGATTTTTGAATGAATGTTTTATCCGCAGAAAAAATATCAAAAAGTTATAGTGAAAAGATATTATTTAATGAGATATCTGTAAGTATAAATGACGGAGAAAAGCTTGGTCTGATAGGAATTAATGGAACAGGAAAATCCACCCTGCTTAAGGTGATCGCAGGACTTGAATCCACAGATACGGGAAGAATCATATATAGAAATGGCATAAAAATAGAATATTTGGATCAAAATCCACACTTTGAGGAGGGGACAACTGTACTCGAACAAGTTTTTAAAGGTAATTCACCCGTAATGAAATTGCTTCGAGGATATGAATCCATACTTCAAAGGGTTAGCGAGAATCCTAATGACAGCAGGCTTGAGAAGGAATTGATTAATTTATCACAAAGAATGGATAGCATGGAAGCTTGGACAATTGAAGCAGAGGCAAAAAGCATTCTTACAAAGCTTGGAATATTGGATTTCTATGCTAATGTGTCCAAATTATCTGGAGGACAGCGCAAAAGAGTTGCAATGGCGAGTATTTTGATAACGCCTTCCGATTTGTTGATTTTAGATGAGCCCACCAATCATATTGACAATGAAACGGTGGATTGGTTGGAAAAATACCTCGAAAAGAGAAAAGGTGCACTTTTGATGGTGACACACGACAGATACTTTTTAGACAGGGTGGCAAATAGGATAATAGAAATTGATAATGGAAAGCTCTACAGCTATCAGGCAAATTATTCAAAGTATCTTGAAATGAAGGCAGAAAGAGAGGAAATTGAGGAGGCATCCGAAAGAAAACGTCAAGGATTGATTCGAAATGAATTAAAGTGGATACGAAGAGGTGCACAGGCGCGTTCTACCAAACAGAAAGCACGAATTGAAAGATTTGAAAAACTTGTGGAACAACAAGGGCTTAAAGACAAAGAAAATATTGAAATACAAGCTGGGTTTTCTCGACTTGGGAAGAAGATTATTGAGATTGAAAATATAAGTAAGAGTTTTCCAGGTAAAGATGTAATAAAAGATTTTAGCTATTTGCTTCTTAGAGATGACAGAATTGGAATTATAGGTCCAAACGGCAGCGGTAAATCAACACTTATGAAAATTGCTGCCGGAAAACTCAAACCTGATTCAGGGATAGTAACAATAGGTGAAACAGTTAAAATAGGTCTTTTTTCTCAGGAAAATGAGGATATGAATGAGAACCTTAGAGTTATAGAATATATACGGGAACAAGCTGAATTTTTAACAACGACAGATGGCACAATAAGTGCATCACAGATGCTCGAAAGGTTCTTGTTTCCACCTAGTATGCAGTGGACACCTATTTCAAAGTTGTCCGGAGGAGAAAAAAGGCGGCTATATCTTTTGCATATTTTAATGGGAGCACCTAATGTGCTAATGCTGGACGAGCCTACAAATGACTTGGATATTCAGACTCTGACTATTTTAGAAAGTTATATTGATGAATTTCCGGGAGCAGTAATTGTTGTATCCCATGATAGGTATTTTTTAGACAGGTTAGTTGAGAGGATATTTGCATTTGAAGGAAATGGTACAATAACTCAGTATGTCGGAAACTATAGTGATTACAGCCAATATATGAAAGAGAGTGAAACTAAAGTTGAAGATGCAAGTTTGAAGGTATCAAAGGATAAAGTTAATAAAAAAGCAGAAAATAAAAACGAAAAACCTTTAAGATTTTCATATAAGGAACAAAGAGAATTTGACGAGATTGACGGTGTTATTGAAAAGTTAGAGCAGGATATAATGCAGATAGAAGATAAAATGAGTGGCGCATCAAGTGATTTTGAGCAACTACAAAAACTTGTAGAAGAAAAAGAACAGCTGGAAGATAAATTGGAATATTCAATGGAGCGTTGGACATATTTGAACGAGTTGGCTGAAGAAATTGAAAAGAGAAAAAAGGAGAACGAAAATGACTGAATTATTTGAAAATATGGGATTGAATCCAACCATTATAACTGCACTGGCAAAAGAAAATATTACGGTACCTACCGATGTACAAAGAAGGGTTATCCCCGAAGCTTTAGAGAATAAGGATATTATTGCACAATCGGAAACAGGAACGGGTAAAACTCTTGCATATCTTCTGCCTATATTTGAAAAACTCAACGCGGAGATAAACCAAATGCAGGCAATTGTTTTATGTCCAACTCATGAACTGGCAGTACAGATCATGAGACAAATTGAGCGGTTGTCGCAAAATTCAAGCATAAAACTTAAAGGTGCAACTATCATAGGTAATGTGAATATAGATAGGCAAATAAAAAAGCTCAAAGAGAAACCTCATATTATTGTAGGTACTCCTGGAAGAATATTAGAGCTCATTAAAAAGCGCAAAATATCTGCCCACACTATAAAGACGATAATTATAGATGAAGCGGACCGTTTAATGGATAAGAATAATGAGGAAAATGTAAAAGCAGTAATTAAGAGTACACTTAAAGAACGACAAATTATAGCGTGTTCTGCAACTATTTCCAAGTCAGTTGAAACATGTGTTGTTGAGCAAATGAAACAAGTACAGATAATTCGTGTAGAGGAAAAGCTCACAGTGCCTGACACTATTTCTCATATGTGTTTTTTAGCAGAGAAAAGAGATAAGATTGAGGTCTTAAGAAAATTGATAAGGATTTTGAATCCTAAAAAGGCCATTGTATTTGTAAACAATCAGGGCAATGAAATTGAAATTTTTACTTCCAAACTGAAGTATCACGGATTAAGAGCAGAGGGTATTCATGGTACTAGCAGAAAGCTTGAAAGAAAGAAAGCAATGGATGATTTTAAATCGGGTAAGATTCAACTTCTGGTTGCTTCAGATATTGCTGCTAGAGGACTTCATATTGAAGGGGTTACTCATATATTTAATGTTGACATACCTGAAGACGTAAAGGCCTATGTCCATAGAGTTGGCAGGAGCGGTAGAAATGGAAATGAAGGAATCGCTGTATCTGTTGCTACTAAAAGAGAATTACAGTTTATTAAAATGTATGAGAAGGAATTGAATATACATATTGAGCCGAAGGGTATGTATAAGGGTGCTATTGTTGAGGTTAAAAAGCCTAAAGGCAAAAGTTCCGTGTCTAATAAATCATAAAGAAAGAGTGTTTGTATGAAGCTTTTTTTAGCTCCTTTACAGGGTATGACAGTGTCGGGGTACAGAAATGCCTTTGCAAAGCATTTTGGAGCAATAGATGAATATTACTCGCCATTTATTGCAACCTCTACATTAATAAAAGTAAACAAGCAGCTGCTAAAAGATATACTGCCTGAAAACAATGATCCGTCAGTTAAACTTATTCCTCAAATTCTTGGAAACGACGGTGTACAGTTTAAGGATTTTGCCGATGCTATTTCAAATATGGGATATAGTGAGATAAATTGGAATATAGGTTGTCCTTATCCTACAGTGACAAGCAAAAAAAAGGGCGCCGGTATGCTTCAATATCCTGATATGATAAAAAGTGTATTAGATATAGCTTGCTCTAGTAGTTCTTATAAAGTAACTGTTAAGATGAGACTTGGTATGGAAAATACACAAGAGGGAATGAATGTTGTTGAGGTATTGAACGAATATCCATTAGGTGGTGTGATAATACATGCTAGGACAGGTATTCAGATGTATAAAGGGGATGTAAATCTCGATGATTTTTCTAAACTTGCATCCTCGTGCAATCACGAAACAACCTATAATGGTGATATTTTTACTTATGATGATTTTTTATTTATCAGTGAAAGATTACCTTTTGTTGAGAACTTCATGTTAGGAAGAGGAGCTCTTAGAGATCCTTTTCTTCCGCTTTCTATTAAAGGAAAAACAGTACCTTCAGAAAAGAAAATTGGTATAGTGAAAGAGTTTCATGACGAGGTTTTTAATTATTACAAAAGTAGAGTTTCAGGGGATAAGCATTTATGTGATAAAATGAAGGAGTTTTGGGATTACATGTATCTTCATTTAGACCAAAATGGTAAAATTATAAAAAGAGTTAAAAAATGTCGTCGTATAGATGACTATATAGGATTAGTTAATCAAATGTTTAGCTGTACATGGAGGGATATTTAGATGCTTGTAGAATGATGGGCGCAGTTTTTGGTTTTGTAACATATTATTCCTGAACTAAAGCTCCGAGGCTAAGAGAATGTAAACTCGCTACGGTGCTTATGAAGATGATTGATAATGGATAAAAATGAAAATGAATGGAAATAAATTAATGAAAAAATATTGATTAAATCGAAATATTGTGGTATAATATAATCGTTGTCATTATATATGAATAGGATTATTTTTCTGAAACCGACTCTCTTTAATTTTTTGGAGTGAAGTTAAGAATAATATGATCCAAACAAATTAAGGAGGTATAAATATGGCGGATAAAGTTTTAACTTGCAAAGATTGTGGTGCAGAATTTGTTTTTAGTGAAGGTGAACAGGAATTTTACAAAGAAAAAGGTTTCGATAATGAGCCTCAAAGATGTCCTGATTGCAGAAGAGCTAGGAAGCAACAAAGAAATAACAACAGGTCTGGTTTCGGTGGCGGAAACAGATGGTAAAAAATAAGGAGAGCAAATGCTCTCCTTTTATTATGCTTATTTTAGCAGAGATAAGGGAGTTTTAAAAAAATACATATTCATTATTTCTATTATAAAACTCATTATGGAAACTTCCAAGCATAAAAACATTATTTTTATATGCAAAAAATCGCAATAGAATTTTTTAACACCAATTGAGCAGTTTTTTTTGATTTTGCCTAAAATAAAAATGGTACTTTTTAATAATGGATTTTTGTTATATAATATAAATATAAATATAGAAAAGAGATTAATATCTCAAAGTTATTAAATTATTGAATTTTGTTTAGGGGAGAAGTTGTATGTCAAAAGTAAAGAAGATTTATGTCAACACTAATGAGAAAATGTGTCAATATAGGTTAAATCAGGAAACCTATAATCTAATCAATAAGATTGAAAAACAGTATAAGAGAATTGCGGTTGTATGTATTGGTACGGATCGTTCTACAGGGGATAGTTTTGGGCCTCTAGTGGGTTTTTTGTTATCTAAGTACAGAATATACGATTTTGATGTATATGGTACTATTTCTGAACCTGTACATGCTATGAATTTAGCAGAAACAGTGGAAAAAATCGATACGGAAAATACTCTTGTTATTGCTGTGGATGCCTCTATTGGGAAAATTGAGCATATTGCACATATAGGCTTAAGCAAAGGTTCAATTAAGCCTGGAAGTGGAGTGGGTAAGGATTTACCAGCGGTAGGCGATGTTTCCTTTTCCGGCGTTGTAACAATGGGAGGGATTATGCCTCAGATGATGCTTCAAAATACAAGTCTTGGTTTGGTTTACAAAATGGCTGAAATTACAGCCAATTCAATTAAGCATATACTGTATAAGCAACAGTTAGAACCACAAAGGACAAAGAAAGTCAGCGCTATTGCAACAGCATAATTAATTTATGACTAAGATAAAAAAGGAGTGTTAAGCTCCTTTTTTTGTTATAAAAATCATTGTAAAACATATCTGGACACGGAGGTATTAAAAGGCCTGATGCAGGAGGAAAACGCGAAAGAAGATGGTAAAGCTATGATAAAAGCGAATCCTCTCGTATACCTGGTTTTTGGTATACGGAGGTTGTGATTTTATTGTTTAGGAAACAGCTTGCGCAACAATCTGAAGATAAGTACAAATTTTTTAATTTGTCTTTGGTAAGGTGCTGTTTTGTGCAATGAGAAACTTTATTTTATGGCCTTGCTCAGAATACATTTTCTCATGTTCTGTTTCTATATTTTCGTCAAAATCACTGCTGTGTAAATCTTGGGTTATAAAGCTTATCTTAAAATTGCATTGCTCAAAATATTTCACTGAAGCATTAAATAAGATATCGTCATCAGTCTTAAACCAAATTTTGCCGTGAGGAGCCAAAAATTCTTTGTACTGTTCTAACTGATTGGGATGAGTAAGTCGCCTCGCTCTATGGGTGTTTTTATGCCACGGATTACAGAAGTTTATAAATATCCTATTAACAACATCGTTTTTATTCAACATTTTGTGAATTAACATTATTTCGTGTGCCATAAGTCGAATATTGCTTGTGCTTAAGTTATAAGATGCATATTCTTTTTCGATTTTTTCTTTTGCCAGAATCAAAACTTCGTCTTTAATATCTACAGCAATAAAGTTTTTATCGGGATTAGAAGAGGCAAGTTTAGATATAAACCCTCCTTTTCCACATCCTAATTCCAACCATATTTCTTGCTTATTTGAAAATACATTTTGCCATTTGCCTATATAATCTGTTGGATTTGTTACAAAAAATTCGCAAGCCTCTAATGTAGGTCTTGCCCAGGTTTTCTTTCTTATACGCATATCATACCTCACTTGATTAATAGTAGTGCCTATTAATTTTAAGACGATTTAATAAAAAATGCAACTACTATTGAACATCGAACAACATCGAATTTTACCTTTTGTCCTCTTATGGGTGTATTTAATCATCGTGGACCATATTATTCCAATAACTAAAGCTCCGAGGCTAAGAGAATGTATAACTTGCTACGGGTCGAATCAAAACTCGCTACGCGAAGAAAAGTGATTCGACTAATCCTTCACTTCGTTAACATTCTCTAAGCCTCTACGCAGATGTTATTTCCATAATATGTATCACGATTAAAATATGCACCCTCCTCTTATAATTGGTTTGAAAATTAAGATGTAATTATTTCATTTTTGTAATATAATAGTATTAGGTGAGTTCTTAAAATAACTGGTCACTTGTTGTTTCAAAAAATCTGATTTTCATTTTATGGATTAGAAAACAATGTTCCTCTGTTTGGAGGCTTTAAGCTTACGTGATGGGTTTTGTGACCTAAATACTCCATGGTTATTTTTTGAAACCGTCTTATTTAGAGGTGTTGGGTATATGGATAAAAAGCGTGAAAAGGAAATAATGGAGCAGCTTTTTGATGAAATGAAACAGGGAGAAGTCAGGACATATAGTGAAATGCAGCAGAGAAAGGCTGAACTTATGAGTAAAAGTGCAAGTTCAAAAACTGCTGCTGAGGTAAAAAGCATAAAAAAGCTGATACCTAAAATTATGCTATTTGCAGTTGCTTTTATTTTACTATTATTTGCAATTCATTTCTTTGGTGCTTTAAGAATGCCTGCGAGTCAGACAACCTATAATGGCCTTAGCGCAGAAAATGATCCAACTCAGACTGAGACGACAGCAACTAGTTTTTCTGTTACTACGTTGTGGAAAAAGTGGTATATCACTCCGATGGCCGAATATAAGATTGTTGCAAAGGTTAAAAGTAAGCATAAAATCTTTTTCTTTCAAGATGATGTTGCCCAATTAGGTAAATATGATCTTGCGTTGGCATGGGGAAAGCTTATTAAGCCTGAATATGATGAGTATATTAAGTATTATCAATCAGGAAGAAAATATACTGTTGTCAGTTCTGCTGATTGCCCCTTAAGTATGAGCTACATATCCAATCATTCTGCTAATAATCATATAATTGCAGCAAATAATGCTGTTTTAAGAGGTGTAAAGAATATCAAAAAAAATGATATTGTGTATATGGAAGGTTATTTAGTAAATGCATTCAGACAAGGAGAAGGCGGATATAATTCATGGGATACCAGTTTAGCTAGAAATGATAATTCTTCGGACGGAGGCTGCGAAGTTTTTTATGTAAAAAAGCTCCAAATCGGAAAGAAAACCTATGAATAAGAAATACAGTATAAAACTGTTATCCAAAAAAATTATGAAATAAGGTTCTTTCTAAAAAATACAGATTATGAGAATTTGATGGGGGTATTTAATCATCGTGATACATATTATTCCAATAACTAAAGCTCCGACGCTAAGAGAATGTAAAACTCGCTACGGGTCGAATCAAAACTCGCTACGCGAAGAAAAGTGATTCGACTAATCCTTCGCTTCGTTAACATTCTCTAAGCCTCTACGCAGATGTTATTTCCATAATATGTATCACAATTAAAATATGCACCCGAATTTGATAATTTGATAATAAAGATTGACATTATAAACCATATGAGGTACAATAAAAAAGACATTTCATTTCACTATCATTTTGTAGTAACTAATAATTCTGATTTAATATCACAAAAGATAATTAAAAGTAACTGAATAGAGTAAAGATTTTGATGTGTTGAGATATAGCATGTATTTGGGCACTATATGGCTATATTGAGCAAGTGGTGCAACCGGCATTTCTTTATCTGGTATTTGTCAATTGACTATACTAGACAAAATAATGCTGGTTTTTATTATTGTTAAGAGGATATTTTCTTTTTTCTTCTTTTTTCTTGGTCACATCTTTGATTTATTCAATTTAGGTATCAATTATAGCAATATTTTTATGGAGGTTCGAAATATGAAATCTGATTTTCTCAAACAATTTACTAGTCAAATTGTTTTATTTCCTTTTTTCAAATATAAGTTCCACTAGTTATAAAATTATCAATATTTATAAAGAAGTTTTTTATTTTAGGGGGTAATGAAATGTTTAGACAAAGAAAACTTATTTCTTTTATTGTGCTTTTTTTATTTATCTTTCACAATATTGGATTATTAGGAGCAAAAAATATTAGTTCGGACAAAGTTTATGGGGCTTTGGTAAAACCAACAAAAGTAACTGTTAAATACATTGGATCAAATACTATACAGTATTCCAATTCAATAAGCTTGATTGCAAGAGTTGTTCAAACTGGAGGAAAAGACAAACACAGTCTTTCGCTTGCAAAAGTGAATTTTAATATTTCTTCAATGACCGATGATAATCAAATGATTTCTGTAGGATCATATACAGCACAGTGTGATAAAAAGGGTTATGCTTCTACTAAAGCATCGCTTGGTGTTGGTGTGTATTCGATATCGGTGTCTGTAGCTGATGAAGGATATTTTACAGCAGCTACAGATACTGCGATTGTGACTGTATACAATCATAACAGTGGATATGCTACTGGTAGTGGATGGATTAAGGTAAATAGCTCTAAAAGCGGAAACGTAGCAAAAGCTAATTTTTCTTTTGATGCAAGATATAAAGGCAATAGTGCTACCGGAAAATTTGATTTCCAATATAAAGATAAAAAGATAGACTTTAAGAGTAAACAAATAGATTGGCTTAAAATAAATTCAACAAGGGCTGAATTCCAAGGCATCGGTGATATAAAGGGCATGACTGGAAAATATACTTTTAGAATAAGTTGTACAGATAATAAAGAATCTAAAAAAACTGATAAGGTAACAATTAGAATATGGAAGGGTACAGACACAAATGCAGAGCCAATATATAAAGCTTTGGATGTCGATTTAGGTGGTGGAAATATCTTGGTTAAAAGTGATATATCCACTGTGATACCAACATCAACAACTACTCCTCAAATTAAACCCACAAATATACCGACTAGTACTACCTATATACCAATACCAGGATATACACCTATATCAACCAATGATAATTCAGGTAAGCCTATTTATAAACACAACAAAGGGTTTGTGACCGGTGGTGGTTGGATTAAAGTAACAAGTTCTGAACAAGGAAACATAGGTAAAAGCAATTTTTCTTTCAACGTCAGATATAAAGGGAATAGCGCTACCGGAAAATTTGATTTCCAATATAAAGATAAAAAGATAGACTTAAAAAGTAAACAAATAGATTGGCTTAAAATAAATTCAACAAATGCTGAATTCCAAGGTATTGGTGATATAAAGGGCATGGCTGGAAAATATACTTTTAAAATAAGTTGTACAGATAATAAAGAAATTAAAGAAGATGATAAGGTAACAATTAGAATATGGAAGGGTACGAACACAAATGAAGAACCAATCTATAAGGCTTTGAATGTTAGTCTGGGTAGTGGAAATATATCTGTTAAAAGCGATAAAAATGCGTCAAATTTAAACACTCAGATAGGGACTAATGTTCAATATGTAGATTCCATAAGCGGTGTGAAGCTGAATTTTGAAAATGTAACAAATTCAGGGTATACAACTGTTACTACACTGGAACAATTACCTTCTGATGTATATTTCAACATTACTTCTGCTGTAAACTACTATGATATTTCTACAACTGCATCTTTCACAGGGATGGTAACGGTAGAAATTCCTTATACAACAGAAAATTTAAATGGAGAGGAAAATGATCTTAGATTATTTCAATTCAAAGATGGACAACCCATAGATATAACAAATAATGAGGCCAACAATCCTGATACAGAAAATAAACGCATAAGGGGTACTGTTACAGACCATTTCTGTGTTTTTGCTGTTGGTATACCAGCAGACACAGAAGCGCCAACAGCACCGCTTAATTTACGTTCTACCAATAAGACTGATACAACTGTTACCCTTCAGTGGGATGCTTCCACGGATAATGTTGGGATAGCTGGTTATGATATATATAATGGCGAGACACTTACCGGTTCTACTACAGGAGAAACAAACTTTACAGTATCAGGTTTGGAAATAGCAACACCATTCATTTTTACAGTGAAGGCAAAAGATGAAGCTGGCAATACTTCACAATCAAGCGATCCAATTACTGTTACAACTATAGACAGCATACCCCCGACTATACCCTCGAATTTTAGCTTAATAAATAAGACTGATTCTACTGTTAATATTTTATGGGATGCTTCAACTGATAATGTAGGTGTAATTGGTTATGAAATATACAGGGATGGCACAAAAATAGGCACTTCAACTGAAGCCAGTTATACTGATACAGACTTAATATCAGGTATTACATATGAATATGCATTAAAAGCGATGGACAAAGAAGGTAACTTATCAGAATTAAGTAAAGTTTTGAGTGTGACAACCGATGATATATTGGCTCCATCTGCACCTTCTGATTTAGAAGTAACTGAAAATATAACAGGTACTTCGATTGAACTTGCATGGAATCCTTCAACTGATAATGTAGGAGTTACAGAATATGAAGTATATATTGATGGAAATATAATTGGGACTACTGAGAATACTACATTTAATGTTGAAAGACTGCAGATGGTAACAACATATTTATTTTTAGTCAAGGCCAAGGATGCTGCTGGAAATGTATCTCAATCAAGTAATGAAATATCGGCTACAACTCCTGACACTGAAGCACCTATAGCTCCAACAGGTATATTTCAAACTCAAATAACAAACAGTTCAATATCAATTGAGTGGACTCCATCTGTAGACAACGTGGGTGTTATTGAATATGACGTATATAATAGAAATACTTTGATAGGTTCTACTGATACAAATAAGTTTACAATTTCAGATTTATCCCCAGGAGAATTGTGTGTGTTTACAATTAGAGCTAAAGATGCTGCTGAGAATGTTTCTGAACTAAGCAGTGCATTTAACGTAAAAACTAATTTTAACGGTGGGATAGTAACAAAAGATACAGTGTTAAGCAGTGTATATAGCCCATACATTATTGAGGAAAATCTTACTGTAACTGAGGGAGTATATTTACAGATAATGCCCGGCACAGTGTTTTTGCTAAATCCTGGAGTTAATATTACGGTAGATGGCAGAATGGATGTAGCTGGTACAAATGAAAATCCAGTAATATTTACTTCTGTAAAGGATCCGAATTATGGTGGAAGTGGAGTGGATAGTAATGAAGATTATTGGGGCAACATAAGCATCACAGAATCAGGTGAATTCAATGGTAATTATACTAAGATTAGATACGCATCAAGAGCCTTTAACGTCAGTGGAAAGTTAAGTATAGTTGATTCATATATAACTAAAATAAATGGAGCCTCTATATTTATAGCATCTGGAGATGATGTAACTATTAAAAATAGTAGTATTGAAAGTGTTTCAACAGGTATAGTAGTTGCAGTAAATAACCCTAGGTTAGGTAAATTAACTATTGAGGGAAACACAATAAAAAACTGTGGTATGGGAATTATAATTTCAAATTATAACTCCAGCCAGGGAAGTCTTATTATAGATAATAATATAATTACAAAAAATCAGAATACAGGCATTTGTATATATGGGTTTACAGCAGGAACTCTTAGTATAAAAGGAAATTCAATAACAAATAATGGATATGCACCAGTCTGTATATATTGGGGTCAAATCAGAGTACCAGTTGTTGACAAAATTATAAATAATACATTTTCAGGTAACTATATTAATGAGATACCTTGCGATTCTATTTATATGATTGGTAATCTAAGTTTCGATATGATGCTTACAAATAACAATAGTTATGTACTAAATAATTTTGTTATTAATAGCGGAGTTAATTTAACAATTCAGGAAGGTACAATTATAAAAACATTAAGAAGTGTAATAGACGTAAGAGGTAAACTAAATGCTGTTGGTACAGCAGACAAACCAGTTGTTTTTACTCCTATAGAGGATCCTTATAATGGAGGGGCAGGTTTACTAGAAGAAGATAAAGGTTGGATTGGAATTAATATATTTGATTCCGGTGAATTTAACGGAGAATATGTAAGAGTAAAGTGTGGTGGACGTTATATCGGTGGAAGTATAAACGTATCTGGGACATTCAGATTAATGAATTCGGAAGTAAATTATTCGTTTATGAACGGTATTAAAATTGATTCTTCCGCTATTGTGACGATTAAGAATAATTCTATATACAGCAGCACAAATGCGGGGATATTTGTATCAAATATTGCGGGATCAGGTATGTTAACTATTGAGGGGAATACAATAGGAAATTGTGAGAATGGGATAATAGTAGCAGGTTGTGATTCGGCTGAAGGTAACATAGTTGTCGATAATAATATTATTACTTCAAGCTCATCAGCCGGCATAGTTTTAAGTGGATGCATAGAGGGTAATATTGTAGTTAAAAATACAATGATAGTAACCTGTCCTACAGGAATTAATATAGATTCAACTTCAGGTACAGGAATTGTAACTATTGAAAGTAATACAATAACAGGTTGCGATTTTGGGATTTTAGTTTCTAACAAAGATTCCGGTATGTTGGCTATTGAAAATAACAATATAACAGATAATTCAGGTAATGGGATTCAAATAAACAGTTTTAAGTCAGATTCATTGTCAATTCAGGGAAATCAAATCAAGAATAATATGGGTTATCCAATAAGTGTTAATTTGACGGATATGATGCAGACTGCAGTTGATGGAATAAAAAACAACTCATTTAATAATAATATGGTAGACGAAAATTCTGTTGATTTGCTTGCTATTTCAGGAACTCTAAGCAATGATTTTAGATTGGCCACAGACGGATATATTGTAAATGGAGATTTAACTATAGCCCAGAGTAAGACACTCACTTTGGATCCAGGTGTAATCTTTAAGAGTATGCCAAAGGTTTATATATTTTCATATGGGAAAATTAATGCCATAGGCTCCATAGTTGATCCTATTGTATTTACATCAATAAAAGATTCGTCTTATGGAGGCAGCGGTATTGACGATATAGAGTCTGGAGCACCGTATCCAGCTTGCTATTGGGAAGGAATATTATTATTTGTAAATGGAGAACTTAATGGTGAAAATATAAAGGTAAAATATGCAAGGCATTGTATAACTAAGTATAATACTGGAAAGTTGAGTATTGTAGATTCTGAAATATCAATGTTTTATAGTTCTGGAATTCAATTTTCGTCAATGGGAGAAGCTATTATAAAAAATACGGTTATAGAGAATTCTGGAATAGGCTTAGGAATATCTGCCTCTGAATCTGTAGGTGGATATAAAATAATAATTGAAGGAAATACGATTAAGGGATGCCGTTTGGGATTAGGTATTACTAATTACAGTTCATTTACAGGGAATTGGAGTGTTGCAAATAATACCATCTATGGTAATGAAATGGCGATATCTGTATATGCTGAAGAACTCTATAATGTATCTATTAATAATAATGTTATAAATAATAACAAAATTGGATTGCATCTCCTGGCAGATATTGAGTTAGCTTATTCTTATGCTAATGGGTCAGTTCCTACATATGGATTTTCAATAGAGGGAAATAAAATAACAGATAATTCAGGATATCCGATACATATTAAGATGATAAATGGATTTGGACAAGGAGAATTTGAAAGTATAAAGAATAATATATTTAGTAACAATTTTTTTGATGGAAATCCATGTGATGCTATTGCTTTTACAGGTAATGTTGACAGAAATCTTATATTAAAAAAAGGTACATACTTTGTAAGTGATTATTTATATGTTGGGTATATATTAACTCTTAATCCAGGTGTTATTATAAAAGGTGATTATAGCACTATAGATATAAATACTGGAGTAAGCATTCCGGAAACTAGATGGTATGGTATAACAGTTTCAGGCAGAATTGATGCGATTGGATCTGCCGAGGATCCAGTAATATTTACAGTAAGTGGTGATCCTTTATATGGAGGGAATGGTAAGATATACTCAAATAAGAACATTGTAGGGATAAATTTATTAGAGGGTGGAGATTTTTACGGAGAAAATATAAAAATAAGATATTACGGTGATATCTCTGACACTAATCAAGATATTTGTAACCCTGCTATTAGTATTGGGCTATATAGTCAATTTAAATTGGTTGATTCTGAAATAAGCAACTCACTTTACGGCGGAATAAATTTTGATACGTATAAAGGATATACTCTTTCGGGTAATTCATTTAATAATAACAAAAACTATGCAATTTATAACTGTAATCCTGGAACTGTGACAATTGATGCATCCAATAATTCATGGGGATCTCTTGATGGACCATCGGTATATGATTCAGACACAGGTAAATGGATTGGAAACGGCGAGAAGGTAAGCCATGGTGTTATATATACGCCATGGCTCGGAGCAGAAAACAAAATTCAGGCACATTTCGGGGAAGTTGGCGCAAACACTGCAACAGGTAATTACTCAAAATCCTTTACAGATATGAGTGTGACTATACCTGGCTTTGAAGTAAGCCTCAGCAGGACATACAATTCCATGAATAAGAACAATGGTTCTATGGGAAGAGGGTGGACCTTCGGATTTGAAGGGAGTATAACAGATTATCAATATAATAATGATTCAATTAAAAAGAAAATAGTAAATCTGCCTAATGGAGGAGCATTGACCTTTGACTATTCCTCTGGTGTATTTATAGCTGATGACTCTAGAAACTCATTAGAGAAGTTAAACGATGGATCTTATATCTTAACAACCAAAGACCAGTATAGTTACGGATTTGATACAAATGGTTTTATGTCATGGATGATGGATAAAAACGGAAATAAACTTTTGATACAAGTGGATAGTGCTGGAAAGGTTCAGAAAATTACAGATGTTTCGGGAAGAAATTTTGTAATATCATATAATGCTGATGGCCTGATAGGATCTATATCTGATCCTGCAGGTAATTCTATAACCTACCGGTACGAAAACGGTTTGTTGGTAGAAGTAATTGATCGTTTGAGGAGTTTGAGCAAGTATAGTTATGATGAACAGGGATTTTTGGCAGAAATATGGGACAACGACTCAAATCTAATTGAATCTATAGTGTACAACCATTCTGAAGGTCCTAATAAGGATAAGATTGAAAAAATAACAAATGTATATGGAAATACTCTAACATATTCATATAATAACGTGAAGGGAATTACCACAATAACTGACACCAATGGTAGAAAAACTATACAAAATCATGATAATTCGTTTAATATTACTAAATCTATAGATATGGAAGATAAAACTACAGAGGTAGAATACTACAAGGATGAACATAACATAAACAGGTATGGAGAAGCAAAATCAGTAACCAACCGCAACGGCAATAAGAGTACATATGATAGAGATATTATAGGAAATATAACAAAAGTGACTAATCCTACTTTAAGCACAAAAGAGACGGATTATGATGAAAAGAACAATCTCATATTTGAAAAGGACGAGATGGGCAAATGCACATATTACATTTATGATGCTGATAAAATAAATCTCATTAAAAAGGTGCAACCCTTAAATGGAACAGATGTATACAGTGAAGCTGCCAACCAGTCGAAGTTTGCAATAACTGAATATACATATTATTCTGATTCAGAACGCCAGACACTTGGATATGCGGCAAAAGGTCTGTTAAAATCCGTTAAAGACCCGGAAGGTAAGATTACAACCTATGAATATGATGTTTATGGTAATGTTAAATCTGTAACTGATCCAATGGGCAATAAAACAACCTATGAATATGATATCCTCGGAAGAAAGACAAAGGAAACAACTCCTAAAGGGTATACTACGTATTTTGAATATGATGATAACGGAAATCTTCTGAAGAAAATAACACACGGTGGAGAAACAACAAATTTAATCTATGATGCAGAGGGTAGAAAAACTGAAGAAGTATCGCCAAAGCTTTATGCTGAAGGTAAAACAGGATATAAATATACATATTACACCAGCGGTAAAATTAAAACATCAACTGATCCTGAAGGCAATATAACTTCATATTCTTATGATTATTACGGTAATCTTGAGACAGAAACCAAACCAAATGGGGCAGTATATATTTACGAATATGATAATATGAACAGATTGGTAACATTAAGCTTCAGCGAAAATTCAACAGCAGTACCTTCAGTTCTTGAGACATACGCATACGAAATTTTAGATGATGGAAAAACCAGTAAAACTACTATTAAGTACCTTGATTTTGTAGATACAGCGGTGACAGTAAATACTTTTGATTATGCAGGACGACTTATTGAACAGTTAAATCCTGATGATTCTACAATAACAACTGTATACAATGAAAACGGGACGATTAAGTCATCAACGGATGCAAATGAGAATACCACGTATTTTTCATATGACGGGTTAAACAGGTTGACAGATAAATGGAATCCTTTTGAGGAGGTAAATGGAGTTACTAAATATACTTATACATCCACAACTTATGATAAGGCAGGGAAGAAAGTATGTGAAAAAGTTGGAAAGGATAAAGTTAACTTAAACGGTATTGCAAGCCAATATATTACAACCAATTATGAATACTATGATAACAGCAAAACATCAAAAGTAATGACTAATGACGGTAGAAAAACTGAATATACTTATGATGAAGATGGAAATATTACGAGAGAAAATGAGTATGTTGATTCAACCAGTAAAAATACTGTTGAATACGAATATAATTACCTTGGCAAACCGGTAGTAACAAAAGTACATGTTAATGCTGGGGAAATAAAAGATGGTAGTTTGGTGCTCATAACCACATATACGTACGACATCAACGGTAATTTGAAAACACAAACTACTCCTGACGGTGTAACTACAACTTATGAGTACGATAGTATGGATAGAAAAACTGTTGTAAGACAGCCAGGACAGGACGAAAACGGAAATTCTGTTGAGATAATTACGGAAACTACATACAATTGGGAAGGAAAACCACTTACTGTGAAGGATCCCAATGGAAATATAACTAATTATACTTACAACCAGAGGGGATTACTTGTATATTCCGTAGATGCCAAAGGTGGCACATCAGCTTATGAGTATGATAATGCAGGAAGGAAAACAGTAGAAATATCACCTAAGAATTATATTCCAGACGAGCAAACATCTAATATGAACAGGGTTGTATACCAGTACGATGAAATGGGCCGGGTATTAACTAAGTCGTATATAGGTAAATACACAACTTATAATCCTGAAAGCAAGACATGGAATGATACACCTGTTGCTACAATAATTAATGCTTACACCTATGATAACAATGGCAATGTATTAAAAGAGCAGGATGCTTTGGGATATAAAAACGGGTATGGTACAGAATACACCTACAACTGTGCCAATAAGCCAGTAACAGTGCTTGATCCTGTTGCAAAAGAAAGAGAGCTTTCTTATACAACATATTATACCTATGATGCGTTAGGAAGAAAAATAACTGAAACCAACGCTAAGGGCGTAATAACAAGTTACGAATATGATGATGCAGGCAATGTAACAAAAGTATCTGTTAAAAAGTCAGAAAGCAGTGCTGAACAAACTATTCAGTTAGGTACATATGACTTTCTTGGTAATGTATTAACTAAAACCGATGGCAATGGAAATACTACCACTTTTGAATATAATGCTTTAAATAAGGTTAAAAAGGTGGTATACCCATCAGATGATACAATTGGTGCAAATACTGTAACCTATGAGTACGATAATATGGGTAATGTTGTCTCTACAAAAGATACTTTAGGAAGAGTTGTTATTTACACCTATGATAATCAGGGTAGAGTACTGTCCAGTACACAGCAGAAAGAAAATGGATTAGAGAGTATTACTATTTCTGCAAGGTATGATAAAAACGGTAATAAACGATTTGAAATTGATGGAAGAGGTATAGTAAAGGAAAACAAATATGATGCCTTAAATAAGTTGAGTTCTACATCCATTTCAGGAAAGACAACTACATACGAATATGATGCAAATGGCAACCAGACCAAGCAGTCAGATTGGAGAGGCAACACTTACACAAATACATATGATGCCCTTGACAGATTGATTGAAAAGAAAGATCCAAATGGTAAGAGCATTCAGAAGATTGAATATAACGAAAATAATGCACAAATAAAAGCTTATGATACTTTGGACAATATGACTGGCTACATCTATGACAAAAATAACAGACTGATTAGTACTATAGATCCGGCTAATCATGAGACAAGCCAGACCTACGATAATGTTGGTAATGTTGAAACCAAGACTGACGGAAGGAATAATACAACCACCTACGAATATGATGAATTCAACAGGCTTGTATCGGTGAAAAACGCAAAGAATGAGACCACAAATTATACTTATGACTTGAACGGAAATATTCTTACACAAAAGGATGCAAAGGGTAATATTACTTTATTCAAATATAACGTAGTAAATAAAGTAATAGAGAAGACTTGTTCAGATAGTCAAGGAAATTCTTCAAATACCGAAAGCTACAGTTACAACGAAGATGGAACATTAAAAACCAGTGTGGATAGAAACGGAAACATTACAACATACACATATGATATTCATGGAAGGCTTACTAATAAACAAATAGGTGATATATCAGGTGATATATCCATAATCTATACATACGATGAAAATGGAAATCAACTAACAGTAAATGATGTAACTGGTACAACTGAACGCGAATTTGATGATTTTAACAGAGTAATTACAAAGAAAGTACCAAATATAGGTACAAGCACATATAATTATGATATAATAGAAGGTGTAAGCGAAGGTTTTACAGCAGAAAATTCTATTGATTCTAAAGGGAATAAAACTGTAAAGGTTTATGACAAGGCTGGAAGACTAAGCAGTGTAACTGCTGATGGAAAAACCACCACTTATGAGTACTATGATAATGGAAGCAGAAAGAGTGTAATTTACGCTGACGGCTCTAGAGAAGATTATACTTACGATGTTGATGGTTTACTAAGTACACTAACTAATATAAAAGCTGATGGTTCCGTAATGGACACCTATAAATACACCTATGACAGTGCCCATAACCAATTGACCAAGGAAGAGACGATAAATGGTATATACAAAGGTATTACATCATATACCTATGATGTTCTAAACAGACTCGAAACTGTTAGTGAGCCAAATCAAAGGGAAACAGTATATACTTTTGATGCTTCTGGTAACAGGAAAACCGAAACAATAACAGAAGGCCAGAATACAACAGTAAATGTATATTCGTATGATGGACAAAATAGATTGACAGGAATTACAACAACTCTAAACGGTACCAATACCCAAACAACAACTTATGAGTATGACAACAATGGCAATCAGACAAAGACTCTTATAAATGGTGAAGTAGCAGTAACCAATGTGTATGACAAGCTTAATCAGCTGATTAAAACCATATCCGAAGGAACAACAGTAGAAAATAAATACAATGGGGAAGGATACAGAGTTGAAAAGACAGTAAACGGTACTTTGACAAGGTATTTATATGAATATGACAAAGTTGTGCTTGAGGTAGATGGTAACGGTAATCAGACTGGACGCAACATTTATGGAACTAACTTATTGATGCGTTCAACTGGCGGTCAATCGTACTACTACATGTACAATGGTCATGCTGATGTAACCGCATTAATTAACGTTACAACTGGTCATGTTGATGCTACCTATTACTATGATGCGTTTGGTAACATAATTGAAAGTACTGGAGATGTAAACAATAACATAACTTATGCTGGATATCAGTATGATAAGGAAACTGGGTTTTATTATCTAAATGCCAGAATGTATGATCCAAAGATTGCGAGATTTTTACAGGAGGATACTTATTTGGGGGACACAAGTGATACCTTGAGTTTGAATCTGTATACTTATTGTGTAAATAATCCATTGATTTACTATGACCCAACAGGACACAGCCCAAAAGAACATGATTTTTATCGAAGTTTAGAAGCAAAAGCAAATGAAAAACAAAAATATTTAGAAGATGATAAAAATACTCTTGAACCGTACATTATAAAAAATGGTAAAATTGATGTAAAAGAAAATTATTTTAATAATACATTTGAATTAAGTCCTAAAAAGCCTACTAGCAGTATTAATAAAAATGAATCAAATTCTATAAGTCAGAATTTTATTGGACCACTTTTGCCAGAACAAAAAAGAGAAGTTCAACGTGGGGAACTTAATCCTTATGCACTAGAACAAAATATGGTTTATGATTTTCAAGGTAAAAACGAGAAAGATATAGGTGGAAATAATCTCTTTACAACTGCTGGAAGTAGATTGTTTGGCGTGTTTGAAAATGTAAACTGTTATGCCTATTCTTTGGGATTATATACTTACGCCGATGGAACTGTTTTTTCAAAAAAAGGAAATGGTGGTTCAGGTGGAATCGCACCTGGCGATATTGCTGCTTGGTATATAGAAAATAAGTATGGTGAGGATTTTTCACAGATGAGTAAAGATGATGTTAAATTATTACAAAACACCATTTTTAGGGAAAATAGACAAGACGTTATAAATTGTATTAAAGCAGATGCACAAGTTTTGGGGTGGGAAATTGAGGAGGTTGGCAAAGAAGAACCAATTCCTGAAGGTTCTTACAGAATAATGTTTGGGTTTAAGAATAAAATAGATGACCCTCAGCTTGTGAGAGACTTTCATTTTGTGAGAGAAAATAAAGATGGTACTTGGTCTTCAAAAAGTGGAGGAGGAGGTAAAGTTACAAACGATGGGAAAGAACCTGAAGATGTTTGGGGAGATTTCAATTATGAAAATAGTCGAATTTATTTCTATGTTAAAAGAAAGTAGATGCAATCTTTGCTTGTATATTATGTAATTGGAGTTGGTTGATTTGTTTAAAAAGATTAAGAATATAGTTGTGTTAATTATTTTAAATATAATTCTGATATTTTTACCAATGTCTTTTGCCATACCGGGAAAGTATTCAGATGCAATTAAAATACTAATATATGAAAAGTATATGTTTCTTATTGTTTTATTTGAAGTAGTGCTTTTTAGCACAAGTTTTTTAATTTCATATAATAAGAAACGTATTCTATTACTGATTTTTATAATATTTTTACCCATAAATATCTTGTTTAGTATTTGGATGGCAAAAAGGTAGTCTGTTGAAAGTGGGGGGCCTAAATACTGTATAGGTATTTTTTAAAATAGCCCTCCTGTTATTTATTTAAAAATTCAATTATTTTATTGGTTAAGCCAATCAACACATGACCTTGTTGATTGTCAAGTAGAATTGTTCTTTGTCAGGAAGGGGTATCTCTTTTTTTTAAGAGATTGCAGATAGTACTTTTGCCAACTGTCACAATCCCATCCTTCAGGATATTTGACGCAGCAACGGAACTTGTGCTGAGGGATACATCAATAATCTTATCTAAAAGCCGCTTTGTCTTTTTACCTTTTGAGAAAATGAAATCAAATTTTTCAGCGAAAGTGGTATGTCCGCAGTCAGGGTTTAGGCAAAACATCTTTCGGTTATTGATAATAAGTTTACATTTCTTACCCATGATAGGTAAATCCTGAAAACTTCGTTCGTAAGTGCTGTGTCTCTTATTTGATATGCTACCACAGTACGGACACCTCACTTCATTTCTGTTGGAAATAACATGAATTATCACCGTATCGTCAATGATTTCATGTCTAAGATAGTCTAAATTCTCGTCCAGCATCTTAATAAATTCATCCATTTTTATTTCCTCTGCTATCTTTAGTATACTGTGAGTATAGCATAGAAATGATTATAAATCAACTAACTTTGGAAAGAACCTAAAATTTACTTTACAATCAACAAGGTGGTATACCCATCAGATGAGACAATTGGTGCAAATACTGAAACCTATGAGTATGATAATATGGGTAATGTTGTCTCTACAAAAGATTGTTGATTTATAATTAAAAGTGAACACTGATTCACGAATAAAACTGGACACTTTTTAATGGTACCATAAAAAAGAATATAGTAGTTTTATTCTTTAAATAAATATAATTAACGTTTAGAATTGAAC
>Ga0207721_100101_pt1 | contig 69963 bp, 55 predicted proteins | sample TtaePargueraPR_3_FD_187756 | JGI IMG/M metagenome (GOLD analysis project Ga0207721, IMG submission 187756) | Aerobic enrichment media microbial communities from Bioluminiscent Bay, La Parguera, Puerto Rico - Tt and P2 (1) (SPAdes) | ecosystem: Environmental > Aquatic > Marine > Unclassified ...
ACCTCACTCTGGACTAACACACATGACACCATCCGAATTTGCCCAAAATCATAACGAAAAATCGATTTCATAATGAACATTTTAACTTTAAATATGGACCAAAAAAAGGGTGCTACTCATAGTATCAAAAACTAACATAAGTTATGGTATGAAGATTGGGGTCAGGTCACAGATATTCACATTGAAATCGGTAAACTATTTTCTCATCAAATCATTGCTTATCAATCTCAAGGAAATATTACACTTCCGATTTTTTTTCAGAACTATTATTGGCGTCTAGAATAATACTCGCTTTTCCACTCTTCGATTTTATCCTTTATTTCATTGATACCGACAAAACGCATCACGTCTGTTGAATCGTATGAAACAGATAATGCAGCCACACACTCGATTATTTCTTCATCCAACAACCAAAAATCATCTGTAAGTCGATTTCTTCTAATTGAGGACTTGAGTTGCTCCTTACTAATATAATTCATATATTCTGACTTATCTAATTCGAACTCCGATCTTATGCCGTTTGAACTCCATATTGAAACATCTAAAGAGGCAAAGATAATTCCATTCAAGCCATTACCTACTTCTTTCTGAATATACTCTGAGTAACTATCTTCTCCAATGAACTTCCATAGCATCAATACTCTTCTAAGTTCTTTCCATTCAAAGATGTTGCTGGTTGATATAAATCCATTTACTTTATTAAGAAATATTTCCTCTAATGCATGCAGCCCCTCTTCACTAACAAGTTTCGAATCATGAGCTCTTGATGTATCGCCAATTCTCCCATGAGATAATTCAATAATATGTAGAAGATGTAGTAAATTCTGAAAAGTAGTAATATTAGCATTAGACAACAATCGTGATAATATTTCATATCGAATTTCTTGGTCACCAATCCGAAACAAAATATCCGATACCATATATGCATTCATATTATTTGAGCCCACTCCAATAACTTGAGGCTTATTAATCATGTTATCATAGCTTTGAGATACAAATACAGTTAGCAGCAGTTCGATCCTACTTTCTGGAATCTTTTTAATATAGTGCCTTATTTCAGCATAATATAAGGGGAGTAAGTCTCTATCTGACAGCAAATTAACATAATTCCTCAGCTCATCCTCACCCATCGTCATTAATGAGGCATCTAACTCTTTTCTACTAATTTTCACATTATCCATAGATAGTGAGAAAAACACATCAAACTTACTATCTGATGCTATTCTCATATCTTGGTGAATTTCAGACGTACTGATCACCAAACCACTAAAGGAGACAGTATTCGAAAATTTGGGGAATAGACTCATTAAAGCATTCAGCATTATTAGTGGATTTTCTGAGTATATTTCCTTAAACTCTAGAAGTTTTTCTCTCTTGTTGTTCTCAATATCTTTATGAGACATCCCTCGACTTTCGCTACCACCAACAAGCGAATACTTATTATCCATAATCCATTCATGTATTGGTGGCGCAAATACTTGCAAAGCACAAATACCTGCCATATCAATGAAGTCAACTTCCTCTTCTACCGTTGGATAGCTAAATGACAAAGTATTATAGTATCGATTTACATCTCTCAGTGTTTTTATAAATGGACTAATACAGTTCTCAAAAACCTTAGACCATCTACTCGAATCAAACTCGATATTGTTATATATACCAATCAAATCATCCAGCTTTGTAAACAGTATATTATTAATTCTTGAAATACTCACTTGAGGTACATCAAATGGAACTTGAATGATTTTTTCTAGATACTCCTCACCTTTATATTGTTGAACATTACTTAATGCTCTCACAACAACATCCTTATCATATGATAGCAAATATGTTACATTTGGAAATCCTGCAACTAAGTTCACTAGCTGAAATATCAACTGTATCTGTGAATTTGGTAATCTATCGATATCATCAATGACAATTAGAAGTCTATCAGATAAGGAGTTTAAGGCTTCTTCAACCATACTTTTCCTATACGAAACATCATTTTCTCTTCTCTCCGCTTTTTCTTTTATTGATTTACCATATTTACCGAATAAACTTGGTACTAACTTGAGATACTTACCAATGACCGGTATATATTCAGAGTACTCAAGTGCTGCTGAATATTTTTCAATTGCAGAACCAATATTCTTCAGTTTCTCATTATTATTATCAACTTTAAGGGAGTTTGCTATTGTTAAGAAAAACTGGTTAATCAGTTGATTAGAATCAGTAAAATTCCATGGGTTAAACTTGATAACAATGATATTCCGCTTACTTTCATCCAAATTCCCAAGATTATCTATCTCTTCAAGTGCCATATTCACAACTGAAGTCTTCCCACACCCCCATTTACCTTGCAATGCAATAGCATAGTTCTCCTTTGTGTCAAACTGAACGATAGTTTTGGCCAACCTTCTGGCAAATGCACTTCTCCCGAGTTTGTCCTCAACAATATAATTTATTGGTTTATCAGTGTTAAACATATCTACCCCCTGGTATTGACTAAAAATATAAACATACCTTACATTACGCATAGAAAACAATAAGAAACCGTCTTCTGTGATTTATTATGTAAATGGAATCGCTGATCCAAAGATAGCTTTTACTCCCTTTTCAAATTCTGAAATATCATCAATATAAAGAATTCTCAAATTATTTATCGCCCTTGAACACGCTACATGAAGTAGATTTCTGGTTTGGATATACTTATCCTTTTTTTCACCCACTAGTGCATCCTTGTTGAAGTAATCAATGAAGAACCTACTTATATAATCATTAGTTTGTCCAAACCTATTTCCCATAATTATAAGGGCATTGTCAAATTCGAGGCCTTTTGTACCATGATACGTATGGAAAACAACATCGGCTGTTTCTCTAGAGGTGAGTAATCCATGCCAGTTCATGTACTCACTCATTGGAATATTCAAAATTCCATCGATCAAATCTTTCTCTGAACTAACTTCATTTGTGATTAATCCTTCCCGAATTGTCCGCCTGATGCTTTCAAGGCTCACGTCTCTGTCAGGAAAAACAGCTTCAATTATGCCTTTATAGGAGGGTTTCTGAAAATTATTATAAACCTCAGCTATTGACTGAACGTATATCTTCAGATTCTCTCCATCCATGTCTCTAAGTACAGAAATTAGTTGTCGTAAATCCTCAATGTTAAGATCTGCTAAAGATCTCTTCAGGATTACGTCAGTAATAGGTGTTGTATCGTCTCTTACCAGTACATATAAATTTACTATTTCAAATAGACTTCTTTGTACATACCATAATTTAGTAAGGTCTGTACTTAGAAGTTCTGTATTCAGCTGCTCATATCCCCTACCTGTACTATATTTAGGTGTATTTTTTATTGCCTTATAAAGGTTCTTGAATCCTGCGTAATTCGCAACATCTCTATTTGTAAGCAACATACAGTCAAATGTATGATCCCCTTGACTTTCCCAGTCTATCTTACATTTCTCAATCATCTTTTGAATATCATTACTGCCTCCTATGTAGAACTCTACACATCCCCCTTGATGATCGTCATAGATGGATCTCTGTGTAATATGGTCATTCCTGATTCTGTTAGATATATCAATAACTTCTGATGTGGATCTTCTGTTATATTCTTTTTTAACTTCTTTTAGGCATGGATGTTTCTCTCTTAGATGCACACCAACTCCAGTTTCATAGATATTCTGAGCTGCATCGCCAAAGTAGCCTACGAATAATGGATGTCCATATTCAACAGCTTTCTTATTCAATAAGCTCAGAATTTCTACGACTAGAGGGCTGGTATCCTGATATTCGTCGACAAAGATATAGGGATATAAATCGAATACAATTTGACACAATCTAGAATGTTGCTTAAATAACTTGTTTGCATACTCTATTAATGTATCATGACTGAACTGCATTCTGTCAAGTCTATCACTGTTATTTCTAGCAGTGTACTCGACAGATGTATATCCATCCGCCGACTCAATTATTTTTTCTATACACCTTTCGTATCCTTCTTTTCTAAATAATAAGGTAACCAGAGTCTTGAATTTCTTAACATTGCTCAGCAATGTGTTATAATCTCCAATAAATGGGCTTATACCAGCACGAAACTCTCTTGCACTATGATTATATATTTTATAGAAAGTTTCCATATAATCATTCATTAACGCTATAAAATTAGCTTGCTGCTCTGATGATAAAGAATTATAGGCCTGGTAACCCTCAGAGTCTATCTTCTCATTTAGTAAATTGATTTCTTCGATTATTTTTTCTTTATGAAGTTCTACAAGTGGCTTTTGGTACTTGCTGATTAAAGACCATAATCGTTCATGTATTGTTGAAATCAGAACGAGATCTGAATATTGAAGACGTTCTCTTAACTCCTCTGTCGCAACATTAGTATATGTGATGCATACAATCTTTTGCCCTCTGTCTTTTAGTAACTGCCCAGAATTTCGTAATGTAAACTTGATACTCTCCGCTAGTGCATAAGTCTTTCCAGATCCTGCACCGGAATCAAATACAATGCTATTGTTAGTTGCTATATAATGATTGATTTCTGCCTGTACCTCATTTTCAATCACCTTTTTTTCTTCAGATATGACTGATAAACTCATTTACATTTCACCCTCTAACTTGGTTCTTAGCCATGTGATCCCATCTGTAATGTAGCCAGGTAATTTCGGTATATTATCACTGTTGCTTTCGGCAAGATAATGATACAAAAGCGTATTGGCAAAGTCACTCTTATTGCTTGATAGCTTTCGTTGTAACTTGTATGAATTTCCAATCACACCTTCAGCACTTGCCTTGACTTGACTAAATATAGTAGGTTTTACTGAAGTTAATACCGCATCAAGTACTGGATTATCATGATTTTCAAGGATAAAAGCTTCTTCAAAGCTTGACGGATATTGATCTTGGCATTTACCTTGGTAGATAAGATTCATATTTTCAGGCACATGCTCTAACTCAATCTGCTCAATATCATCTCCATTCTTATTATAATAATCAAGAGTTTTATTCGTGGTTTTTCGACTCCCTAAAGAAGTTATGTTAATACAGTCTTCCTTCTCATCTTTACATCTTTTAATATCTAGATCCGTAATAACCAAAGTAGGAACAGAAAGTATTTTAATCAAATCATGATATACCAAACCATGGGCCCCATTGATGTTAAATATGGATAAATACCTATTACTGAGATAAGAATCATTTTCGATGTAATAGTGTAAGAGCACCTCCTCTGTGATGCCCTCAACGAAAATAACTGCATCAGAGAAGAATAGTTCAGATACTTTATACTTTATATGTTTCTTCAGAAATGCAAAATCTTTTTCCCTTTCAATAGGATCCTTGCTTCTAGTTGGTCTAACAAGTTCATCTGTTAGACATATAACTTTGGAAGCATTGTTGATGGCAGTTATATAATTGATAAAATCAAATGAACTGCCACTATGAATCTTACTGTTAAGTACATGGGATGAATGAGTCGTAATAATCAGTTGGCTGTTAACTCTTTTATTCCCAGTTTCAAGAAGAGAGCTAATCGCTTCATTTATGCTTTTAATAAAGTTTTCCTGCATCTGTGGATGCATATGATTTTCGGGTTCTTCTATTGAAATTAAATTAATTTGGCTATTAAATGCATCTTCTGGGTATTGTTCCATATAATCAATCAGTTCTGCTATAATCATCATTAGATTCGTGTAACCAAGCCCGAACTGGTTTTCAGGTATATTTTGATTATTTTCAACATACTCATACTTCACAACATCTGTCATAAGTTTCTCAAAAGTGGCATCAGAACGCAAATGTACTTTAATATGTTCAGCAGACTCAATCTTTGAGACTGATGTATTTATCCTGTCTGTATGCTTATCTTTCAAATTATTGGTGACACTTGTGTTGAATGTACTTAGAATATTATCTATATCTGTGCCTTGCCCTAATTTGTCTACTCTGTATTTTACAATTTTATTAAAGGCTCTTGATAAGCACTTCTCATCTTTAATAATATTAGCGTTTATTGGTTTTAACTCAATTAGCTGCTTTAAGCGGAAGTTCTTAACTGGTTCTCCTGTAGTATCATAGTACTTGGCTTTGAAAGTTGCCTTTCTTAGTAATTCAATATACTCATCATACTTTCCAATACCAATATTTCCAATATCATCTATGATCCCTTCGTCTTCCAATCCGCATTTCACACTGATACTAATCTCGGACTCTGCCACATCACCCAATGTCATGAAAGGTGCCAAATTGCTAATAATATCCTTACTATCAGATTCAACACCAATTATGAAATCAAACTCTATTCGTGGAACGGGAGAAACAACCTCCCCATCTGTAAATGATTCTTCATATTGTCTATATAACTCTTTTAGATATCCAAAATTCACATCAGAGTAGGTGAAAATTCCGTCTTTCTTTATTAAGGAATGTAGCGCAGAAATAACAGTCGTTTTTCCCACGTTATTCTTACCTACTATTAAAGTCGTTGTACTTGCAATATTAATTCCATTTCCATCAGCAGCTGCGTCTTTAAAAGCTCTAGCGTCAACAAAGCTCACTGTATTATTTGTTCCACCAAATTTCCTGAAATTTCTTAATGTAATACTTTTTAAATACATTATTTCTCCATCCCTTTCCCTGTAGATATTAATATTTTTAGTTAGAGGTTATTGCTCTTTATCTTCGGACAATTTGTTGTTCAGCCTACCTTATTCTAAGTTAAAGTAAAAAATCATAGTATGATGAGCTTCCATAATCATATAACGAAACAGATAATCCATTAACCGTCCCAGACAAATGACAACTAGACCCATAATCATAACCTTCGAATCTATTGTTATTAGTCCTCAATTCAATATGATGACCATCTCCGTAATGATAAAGGTTGGCTTGTTCTCCGAAAATACTCCCAGAAAAATGGCAGCCTTGCCCATAGTCATTTACATTAATGTCACTATCAGTAACTTTTCCATCTATGCTAAAATAGCCTGCTCCTTATAAGAATATATACTACTTGTTTATGCCCGCGAAATCTGACGCATGGACAGAGCTGGATACCAACAACAGCTACAACTTCCTTTTTTCTTTGTATTCATTCTTGCTATCACATTAGGCTACTGCATACCTTAAGTGTTTCTTCATATTTATCCTCCTCAAAATTTTCATAATATATGTTCAATAAAACTTTACAGTTGTTACATTTTCCAACGTATGGTCTAGATCAAAACTCAATAATTTCTTGCTAATAAGCTTTATAAATATATAATTTTTGTGTTATAAATAGGAGATAATACTTCTAATTTAGTATTATTAGACGTGTATTTATATTTATTCGTGAACACCTGCACAATAATGCCTCTGAACTAAATCTATGTAAATAAAATGACCAAAGGAGAGAAAAGTCAATTATCTATTTACTTTAATCTCAAGATGTTATGTGATTATCATTTTTTACTACTGTAGATACTCCCCTATCTCCAAATAGCCTTTATACTTACTATTATAACTTTATTATAGCTATTTGCCAATGTATTGATTGCATATGCGAACAATGTTACCTTACAATAAAGCCCTATAATGAGGTAATTATCAAACTGTAACAGAATTTTTTTCATCTCTGTTCAATATATCAAATATATACTCTTATATCTCTGAAAAAACCGCAGTCACTTATAACACCATTCCCTTCACCTAATCCTCAAAACTCTTCAAAACACCACCGCCTTCTCTACCCCACTCTTGCTCCAAAGGGGATAAAGGCTAGCTGGGCTAACTTGAAGTGTTGCTTAGCGAAGGGGATGCCGATGAGGGTTATAGCACTTAAGAGCGCTGCGAACAGATGGCCTATGGCAAGTTCCCATCCAATGAATATAACCCATAGTACATTGAGGAGCAAGCCGCCTGCACCAAAGTGTCCAAGTTCAATATTTCTCCCAAAAGGAAAGAGGACAAATCCTGCAATTTTAAAGCATTGAATGCCAAAGGGGATGCCGATAATTGTAATTGTTAGTAGAAGGCCTCCCAAAAACCATATCCCTGCGAGTATAACTCCACCAAATAGCCACCATATTATATTCCCTAGTACTTTCATTCTTCGCACTTCCTTTCTTTGAGTATGGTATGTATCAATCCGTTACCTTTAATGACACTATTTTTGTGCTAAAAAAACGCATAGCCATCTCGTGGGTATGCGTTAGTTTTTTGTATTCATATAGACTTTTCCTATTCGGCTGTCCCATCCGTCTCATCCCTGCACCTCACTGTATATATCTAGGTATATTTTACTATTTTACATCAGATATTGCAAGGTATGGATGGCTTTTATTAGCGAATTACCGTTTGCATGAAGACGTTTTGAAGTACATACAGTGACACCATCGATATAACCATGGATAGTATCGGGGTCATAACCCAGCCTGAACTTATTCGAAGCAGTTCACGACTATTAATATTACGACCGCCTTTTGCTATACCAATCCCCATAATCGCTCCAACAATCGCCTGTGACTGAGATACCGGAACTAGTGGCAGTGCCGGCAGGTTTCGCGATGTCAGCCACATATAAAGCGCTTCTGATGAGAATAAAAACAGAACAATCGAGGTTGCCAAGACAACGATAAAAGCACTGATCGGGGATAACTTAAAGATGCTTTTACCCACGGTTAACATGACCTTTTTAGAGTATGTATAGACTCCAACGGCAATAGCGATGCCTCCGAGTAAGAAAAGCTGTTGTACATCTGTGACAACAAAAGTATCCGAAATACTTAACGTGTTAAATGGCGACACATTGATAAAAACCCCCATCACATTGGCAATATTGTTCGCTCCAAGACTATATGCCCCAAAGGCTCCTACTATAACAAGGGCGTAGCGGGTGTACTTATCGACTCGAACCACATGAATGTTGATGTGTTCTAAGCTAAATCGAACAATCCAATAGATAACCATCGCAAAAATCGCAGCCAGCACAGGTGTAATCCCCCACGTACTGATAATCTTGGTCACTACAGATATATCCGTATCAATTCCGCCAAACAGATTCCAACCAATGATTGCACCTACAATTGCCTGTGACGTTGATACCGGAAGTCCACGCTTTGTCATCATCATAACGGTAAATGCTGCTGATGCTGATACCGCAAAGGCACCACCTATGGCATTAATCGCGCCAAGCTCACCAAGGGTATGGGATGCCCCTGCACCACTGACTACCGCTCCTAAGATGACGAAGATACTACAGATAAGCGCAGCCGTTGAAAATCTCACCATACGTGTTCCTACCGCTGTTCCAAAAATATTGGCGGCATCATTTCCCCCTAAGGACCATCCCATAAATAGACCTGCCGAGAGAAAAATCGTTGTTGATAGTGTAACATCCATTACAAAAACCTCCTCCGTCCCCTCTTATCTATAAGCTTCGTTTAAAACGAAATACCGCCAGTTTTCCGGCAATATCTTCTGCAATATCTGAGAGCTTAGCAATCTCTTGCGCAAAATAGCGCTCGTGCATCTTAATCGGAAAGTTCATGTCATCTTTATCCGAGAATATTTTCACCTTTAAGTTATAGAGCAATGTATCTACTTCTGATTCAAAATGGTAAACCTTACTGACATAATCTTCAATCGTCCTAAACTGCGTCAGATAAATACGTACGCCTTTAATCAAAGTCTCAACCGCCTTGCGCGAATATTTTGCAATCATTTTAAAGTCGCTTCTATGGTCCGGGTTAATACAAGGACGTTCAACATATAAACCTAACAAAACGTCTTTAGCTATATCGTTGATATCATCCATAGCATCCATCAGTTCCAAGATATCCGCGCTCAAGTCCGGCATCAAATTATATCTAAATAAGATGAACTTCAACGTTTGCAAATGTTCATCCGCATCATTTTCCAACTCAATAATGGATTTGATACGCTCATCAAACTGTCCTTCATTGTCATCCATAAAGTCTTTAATACCTTCATTAAATGTCATTACACCTTTTTGGAGGCAATTCAAATAGAGATCCATCTCAATCTCTAATTCTTTATTCCTGTCTTGAAAAATTTTCATTACAATCTCCTTCTTTCCATAAACCTTCGCATATATAACGCCTTAGCATAATCATACGCTCAAGTCCTTCTAAAAAAAATGTGTCATGTTAACTTTCACTGTGTTATATTAACTTATTCAATAGATACAGATAACTCTTGAGAAAGGATGTATGGATTTTCCTGTAGTATAGGAAAAGACCGCCTTAGATAAGACAGCCTTTTGATATACCTCTCGATTGTTTACATCATCACTCTTTATTAAGAATATCCAGATAATTCGTAAAAATACCATCCACGCCAAAAGTCTCAAACGCTTTAGCTACCTGTGGTTCATTCACTGTATAACTAAACACTTGATATCCATGGGCATGAGCCTGTTCAACAAACTGAGGATGAATAAATGCTTTGGATTGATTGATACTTATACAGTGAAGTCCTATAGATTGCATATAGTCCCATGGTCTAACCATTCCAGAGTCCAAAAGCAGTCCAAGCCGCTTTGCTCCCAACGACTGCAAATCCAAAAGTATCTGATGGTCAAATGCTGAAAAAGTTATGGATTCTAGCCGTCCTTTTTCTTCAACCATTGTATATACTTTTTGAGCTACATCTCTTCGATCGATACCCAAGCGTTTTATCTCAACATTAATCACCACATCAGAAGGCACAAGGTCAAGGACATCTTCTAGTAGTGGAATGTCCAGTTTTAGTAGGTCCTCACTTAGCTGATCTTTGATAAACCCTTCTCCTTTTGCTATTCTTCCAAGTTCAAAATCATGATAAACCACTATTTTTTCATCGGCAGTTAACTGAACATCCAGTTCAATCATCGTCGCCCCCATTTCAAGTGCTTTTTCAAAAGATGCCATGGTATTTTCGAGGCAATATCCTGATGCTCCTCTATGTGCTATTAGAATCATATTCTATATCCTTTCCATATGTATATTATATATATGTATTACATCAGATTTGGTAAAAACATAACGATTGCCGGGAAGAACGTTATAATAAGCAGTGCAATTAATAATGCCGCAATCATAGGGAGGCTCTCCCGTATAAAATCATGGACTTCCGTCTTAGTTATTGAACAGGTAGTAAACATCATCGACCCAAAGGGCGGCGTTACTCCACCAATCATAATATTAACAATAGCAATCATACCAAAGTGAATCGGATCCACGCCTAAATTTACAACAACAGGAACTACTAATGGCGTAACAATAATAAGCGCTGCACCACCTTCAATGAACATACCCAAAACCAAAAGCAATAAGTTAAGAATTAAAAGCATCACCCATTTATTTTCTGTCAGTCCCACTAAAGCCGTAGATAATGTCTGTGGAATACGTTCCCAGCTCATATAATATCCAAATACTGAAGCCGCTACAATAATCAATACGACTGTTCCGGTTCCATAAATCGTATCTTTGATGATTTCTTTAAAATGCATGATTTTTAGTTCTTTATAGACGAAGAATCCAATCAATACAGAGACAAGCACCATAATGGCTCCGGCTTCTGTTGGTGTAAACACACCAAAGCGTAATCCCATAATGACTCCAAAGGGTAGCAAAAGAGCCCAGATTGATTCAATCAACTGTTTAAAAATCTCTATCGGTGTTGCCCGGCGTTCTCTCGTTGGTGTATATCCTCGTTTTTTTGAGATAATCGCCACAGTAATCATGAGTGTCAAACACATCAATAAACCAGGAACATAGCCGCCGATAAACATCTTCCCAACAGATACTTTGGCTATAAGAGCATAAATAATCAGGTTAATCCCTGGTGGAATAACCGGTGAGATTGCAGAAGAAGCTGCCGTAATCGCTGCTGAAAACGCACGTGAATAACCTCGCTTTTCCATTTCAGGAACTAAGATTTTTGACTGCATCGCAGCGTCTGCATTGGCTGAGCCCGATACGCCTCCCATCATTGTACTTAGAACAACATTGACTTGTGCTAAACCACCGGACATATGCCCTGTTAAGACTTCTGCAAAGTTCATCAGCTTATTGCTGATGCCCGAATAGTTCATGACCGAACCTGCCATGATAAAAAAGGGAACCGCAAGTAACGGAAAAGATTGCGTTGAAGAGATGAATTTTTGTAGAATCAAATCCGGTGGCATCCCAACATTAATAAACGTAAAATATACAAGCGCTGCTGCAAATAATGCAAAGGCAATAGGAATACTTGAAAAATAAAGCAAAAACACTAAAACTATTGGAAGATATGCCATTATTCAACCTCCTCTTTCTTTTCAGTCATTACAAATTTTATGTCTTCAATAAAAAAACGAATGGCATGTATAAACATCAAACCAAAGCCTACCACAAGGGATGCATTCACATATGCAGAAGATATGCCTAATACCGCTGTTGGCTTGATGGATGCAATATTTGTAAATATAACGCTTAAATATACTAAATATCCGACAATGACAATTAACAAGACATCAACAAAAATCCGCATAATCTTTTGAATAACCAATGGACTTCGCTTCACCAAAAAATCAATGCCGATATTCATTTTATGTTTATAGGTTGCACTCGCTCCTACAAAAACTGCCCATACAAAACATATGGTCGCCACTTCTTCAGACCAATATAAGCCCATGTTAAAAAAATAGCGAAGGATAACGTTAATGATGACAATAATAACCGTAGCAACAATAAAGACTCCACTAATCAATTCTTCAATATTTTTAAAAATAAATTTTAACCACTTCATCTGTCGCACCTCTTTCGTAACCTTTGGTAAAAGAATAGATTCTGCAAATAACCTGCAGAATCTATTCAAAATCTAAACAATCTTTGGAGTCACTTTAGTTGTTTCGAATGATCTCAAGCTCTGCTTGAATTTCATCATAGATATCCATACTTAATCCTGGAAGTGTCTCATAAAGAGGTTTGGTTGCTGCCATGAACGCATCTTTATCAACTTCGTTAAACTCTACACCATATCCTTCAAGTTCTGTAACTACATCCGCATGTTGAGATTTTAAAAGTTCAACCATATTATGTGCTTCTGCTGTAAACTCTTCTTGAATAATTGTTTGATACTTCTCAGGTATCTCATTCCACACATCAATGGAGATATACACACCGCATGTTCCAAGGAAGTGATTTGTCAAAGCAACATTCTTCATCCCTGTTTCATAAACTTTTGTTCCGATATTCGTAAATTCAGACCCTTCTAATCCTTCAACAACACCTTGCTCCAATGCACTAAATGTCTCTCCCCATGGAAGTGGCGTCGCTGTTGCACCCATCGCATTTAAGGTTTCAATGAACAATTGGCTACCTGGTGTACGAAGCTTGACACCTTGAAGGTCTTCAGGTGTTTTGACAACCTTATCTGTGATAACATTTCTAAATCCAAAGACAAAATCAAGTGCTAAAATTTTGATTCCTTGTTCCTCTGCTTTTTTCTTCCAGCCTTCAACCATCTCTGTTTGAACCAATTCTACATACTCATCATAGTTGTTATAAAGCATAGGTCCTACAAGTGCTGTAAATTCTGGAACATAGTCTCCGATATAAGATGGGTCTTCTACAGAGATGAAGTTAGCTCCACGAACAACTTGCTCAACCCCGTCCTTATATGTTGCAATCTGACCTTGTGGGAACGTCTGAATCTCTATCGCTCCATCCGTTTTTTCTAAGATGCTTGCCGCTGCTGCATCCATGGATTTAGTTAATTGCTCATCTGGACTAAACACATGACTGAGTTTTAACACAAGTTTATAATCGTCTGGTGTCTCTTGTTCTTGCTCTGGCGCTGCTGTTTCTTCTGTTGTTGATTCATCTGCAGTTTCATTGGATCCGGCAGCCTCTTGTTGTGTGCCTGCATCCGTAGCTGCTTCTTCTTTTGCACATCCTGAGAATAAACTCATTATTAATACTAACCCCAATACAATTGCTAAAAGCTTTTTCATGATCACTTTCCTCCCAATTCATTTTGATACATTAATCATAGCGCATATTTCACATAATAGACTGTTCAATGTTAACTTTCATTGTTCAATATTAACTATTTTATACTTTTCTCTATAGTTACTGGCGGTTATACCACAGATTTTTTTGAACACAACAAAAAAATAATGGGTATTTGCATAGCCAATCTGTTCTGCAATCTCATATAGCTTCAAATTTGTAGTACGTATTAGCTTCTTGGCTTCGTTCACTCGTACTACATGAATATATTGGGTGATGGTTACGCCCATTTCCTTTTTAAAAATACGTGCAAGATAAACTTTATGCAAGTGTAAATAGTCCGAGATATCACTTAAGGACACCGCTTCACACATGTGTTCTTCAATATATTGCTTGGCAATCAGCACATGTCTTGAATATTGTTCTTTTTCTTGAAGCAGCCCAATTAATTGCTGAGTTAACGCTACAAACCAAGCTCGCATCTGGGCAATGGTATCCATACTGTCTAAGTCATGAAGCGGACTAATATTTTCATCCATCAGCTCTTTTTGATCCACTTCATACTCTCTTGCCATCTCGATAAACATCATAACCAGTTGCTCATTAACCTCCATAAGATAATGGTACTGTATAAACCCTGTGTTTTTATCTGAAAAAAGCTCAATAATGGACTCTATTGCCCCTTCTAGGTTTCGATTGTTAATCTGTGTTTGTACCTCATCAATCAGTTTTTCAACATTCGGCTTTGAAGTGTTGATGCTTTTAACGATGCTTGAGTTATACGATATGTTCTTAGCCCTACCAAGGTACAACCGATACCGTATAGCATCCATCGCTAAGTGAAAAGCTTCTTCTAGTTCATGTGCATGGCTAAATGTACGTCCCATAGCAATTGTTAACGTCTCTTTATGCTCCTTGGAATGAATATATCGAATAGCATTGGCCATTTTTGTCAACTCATAGTATAGCTGACCTTCACTAACTGTATTGGTCAATCGAGTTATAACGATGAACATTCCTTTTCCAATATGTGCAAACTCAAGGATGTGACTATTCTCCTGCTTTGCCCTGCACAATGTATCCAATACGCCACTTTTCATCTTTCCCTTGTCAAGTTCAGGATCATATAACTGATAACGTTTGTAGTCATCTATACTCACTACCATAATTCCATATGTTTCTCTTACCTGCATACGCAAAAACAAATACGCATCTTCAAAAGCTCCATTGACAATAAAATGCTTTAACCTACGACTGTTGATTTCCCAGTCTTCTTGGCTTACATCCATTGCCTCTTCCTCGCTTTGGTGTTTTGATACACTAGAAAACTGACACAGTTGATTAATGATTTCTTCTTTGGTTAACAGGTCTTTGATCATATATTCATCTACATTAAGGCGTATGGCTTCTCTGGCAAAAGCAAATTCTTCATAGCAACTGAGTATAATAAACTTTTGTGCTGCATCTGTTTGCCTAACCTTACGAATAAACTCCAGTCCATCAAGTACCGGCATATCAATATCTGTAATAATAAGATCAGGTTTTAACTTTTCATACAATTGATAGCCTTCCAAACCATTTTTGGCTTCTCCACAAACAATAAAACCGTATTCCTGCCAATCCACTAACGTTTTAACCAACTCTCTTGCCGGTTTTTCATCATCTACAATCAATACTGTATACTTACTGTCCACTCGTTTTCTCCTTTGTCTGTCGAATAATAAATGAAACACTGGTGCCCTCACCTACATGACTTTTAATGGTTAACTGACAACTTTTTCCATAATAAAGTTGCAGACGGTCTTTGATATTTTTTAAGCCGATGTTATTAAACCCTTTTTTACTTCGTACAAAGCTCTTTTCTTGGCGCATCACCTGTCCACTTAAGATTTGTTCTACTTTTTCCTTTGACATGCCTAGTCCATTATCACAAACTTCTATTTTCATCTTATCCGAATCTACAGGTGATATTTTTATTTTTAGATTGCCTTTGACGCCTTTGCCCAAGATTCCGTGGTATGCAGAATTTTCAACGATTGGCTGGAGAATAAGTTTAGGAACCAGGCATTTATTCAATTGAGGGTCAATATCAAAAATCATATCAATCGGATGATCATAGCGAATAGTAAAAATATTCATAAAACTCTTCACACACGCCATCTCATCATCTACGGTGATAAAATCAGAATCAATTGACATACTTGCACGTAACAGCATATTAAACGATTCAATTAAATCCACTAATTCCGATGCTTCTTTAACTTTTGCCAAATATTTAATACTATTTAACGTATTATGAACAAAATGCGGATTAATCTGCGATTGAAGCAACTCAAGCTTTAACTTCAGATTATTAATCTCAAAATGTGCTTTTTCCGTTTGTTCTTTTTCAATGGTTTCTATGGACGACTTAATGTCACGCACCATAGTGTTATACCCCTCGACAAGAATTCGAAGTTCATCATTAGTCTTTGGCACTAAAGCTTCGGGCCATACTCCATAGTCTAGTGATTCCATCGATTCCGACACTTCAATAATCGGCTTGGTTATCCGCTTGGCGATATAAAAAGCCAATAGCGAAACTGCTAATACACTGATTCCACCGATAAGGATGACGATATTCATAATCATACGATTACCTTCAAGGAGATTATTATAGTGAATGCCGCCAATAATCGTCCAACTTGGATGTGCTTCTATCGATTGATTAATAATATAAGTCTGCATCCCTGCACCTATAATATTACGGGTCTCTTGGTTTGCCATATCGTGGAGCACATCCTGCTTTTGAAAAGTAGTCGGAACCTCACCAGACTCTATGATTTTTCGCCCGTACTGATCCACAACAATAGCAAAATCCAGTTCTTTTTCACTTAGATCCATAAACTTTCCAAAGACACTATCAATATTGGTATTAATCATAATATATCCAATCTGGTCAAAGTGATTCAGATTAATGTATTTGGAAAAATAGGTAATGGTTGAAGCTTCTAATACCTGATTATTGTAGTGGCGATTAGGAAAAGTTGTCGGCACTGAAAACTCACTATATGCATCTGCTTCAATAAAGCGCTTAAATTCTTCAAACTCTGATACAATTTCATGATAAGGCTCAATACGATACAAGGGATCCAAAATATTTTTATTCAGATCAAACGCAAAGATTGAGTTTACACTCGTATTGGAGTACGAATAATCTCTTAACAAATCCGATAATTCTTTAATCACTTGAGCATCATCTTGTTCTAGACGTCGATGCTTTTCCATCAACTCTTGAATATTGTTGTCATTTTGAATTTGATTTTGTAATTCTAGGATTTGGTCGAGTTCTTCATCAATACTATCTGCAATTCGATCCATCTTCTGATTGGTGATGATAAATACTTGGCGCGTTAGTTCACGATTGTAGATATAACTTACTGCATAGGTTGTTAATAACAAGGCTCCAACGACAATCATGGAAACCGTAACCGCAATTCGATTGCGTATATGTGTAAATCGAAATAACATACTTACCTCCATTGATTAAATAGTTCATCCATTTTTGCCTGAGCATTTTTTGCCGCTTCATCAAGTGCTATCTGTGCATCCACATTCTCGATGAGGACTTTGTATGCAGCAAGTTCAAGTTGTTCGTTAATATGACCTTCTGTTGGGTCGATAAATGTTTTTGCCCCCATCTTGACTTGACGAATGGGTATAAAATAGTCTGGATTAGCAAGGACTGCTTCATAGAATGCATCTTGATCCATTACAGATTTGCGTACGGGTAGATACCCTGTTTTTGTTGCCCACAACACTCCTGAATCCACACTGGTCATATACTTAATAAAATCTATCGCCCCTTCTTGAACTGTGGCATCATTCATAGGCAAACAAAAAGATTGTAAGTTTACAACACCCTTAGGTTCATATAACTTATCATTCCAATTTGGCAACAGATATGTACCTATAATTGACATATCAAGATCTCCCATGTCACCACAAGAGCCTATATAACCTGCTGCTCTGCCTTGTTTGACATCATCAATCGTTGCATACCAGTGGTTCCACTCTTCCCCTCCATAATGAATATACATAACTTTTTCTTCATGAATCAGACGACGAAAATAGTTCCATGCATCAACCCACTCTTTCGAATTAATCTTTATTTTTTTTCCATCCGCATTTAAAAACTCCCCACCATTACTGATAGAGGCATCAATAAGATTTTCCACTCCATACATAAATTCCCATCCATAGACAATGGTCTCATCACCTTGCTTTTCCGACAATTTTTCTGAGACGGATGCCAGAGACTCCCACGTTAATAAATCGACTGGTTTGATATTATTATTTTCCAAAAAATCTTTTCGATAATATAAGACCTGGGTTCCTCCAAACATGGGCATCCCATAGACATTGTCTTGAATTGTGTTTTGGCTAAGATAGGAGTAAATAAAATCATCTAATTCAAAACTTTGCGTATCAATAGAATCAATGACCCCCTTTGAGACTAGGAAACTTAATTCTTGATTTTCCAAAAGTACAACCGAGGGAGCTTTTTGTCTTGCAATAGCAGCCTTTAAAGCAGCAAAGGTTTCTTCATGGCTGGTTTGTTCAACCCCTATAACCTCATAAGTGGATTGACTATGGTTATAGTCTTCAATCATTTTCTTCATTAATTGGTTGGGATATCCTTTTAGTCCATACCAAAATTCTATCACGATTGCTTCATCTTCTATCTCTTCTTGTATGGTCTCAATATTCGTACACCCTGCTAAAAGAATACCTATGACACATAAATATATGTATATTTTCACAATAAGCCTCCTAATCCTTTCGTACAGTTTGTTCAAATATACCATACTCTGATGGTTGTTGACAAGATTGTTCATCATTACGCGTGTTTTTTGATATCATTAGCTGTTGCAGTAAAAAAAGCTTGGATTCACTTTTTACAGGTGAATCCAAGCTTAAATCATTATCGTTGACTTATACATTGAAAAAATATAAGTATAAAAAATATTTATTTCAAATCTTTAAATAATTCATTCCAAAACTTATTCCCTTTTCAGTTTAAGTTCATCGTATAATTATCCACTCCACATATTAATTTAATGCTTTTTTTCACTTGCTAATTGATAAGCCTCTTTGACCGCTTTTACAAGTTGATCTGCACATGATGTTGGTCTGTTACCACATGTTATACCTGAAAGCTTGTTTTCAATATCTTCAACCGTCCACCCTTCAAGTATAGCCGGAAGTGCCTTAAGATTACCACTGCATCCACCATTCAAAAACTGAATATTGGTTACAATATTATCCTCTACGTCCACCTTTATGTTACGAGCACACACCTTTTGTGTTTTATAAATATATTCCATTGTTGCCTCCTTATAGATATTATTATATCTTCATTGTCTTTTGAATATTCTACGATAACCATTGATATATTAGCATATATTGATGCAAAATAAAACCCTTTGATTCATTTTTATGAATCAAAGGGTTTTAGATTTATATTCCTTATCAGTTTAAGTACAATCGTATATTTGTCCATGTAGCAACCAAAGAGTTAGTTGCATCAGTGACACCTAAAATCTCTGTAGGATGATTCCACGTCACTCCAAAATCCGTAGATACCATAAAATAGGTAGAGTCCATAGGATTTCCCGGTATATGACGCGGATTGATATACTCGGTAAATAATGGGGCAACCCCTTCCCATATTGGATTATATGATACCTCACCATTAATAATATAATTAGAATCATACAAAGCATCCTTGGTCGCACCAACATAGGATACGATTCCCCATTGATCACGCCCGATAAAACTATCTTGGGCTAAATCATAACTTAAATACTTTGCATGGTTGGCAGGTACAAACTGGAACCCTCCTCGTAAATTGCTATTCGTCGTATATCCGACTTTTGAGGATGTCGAAAGACAGATAACACCAGGATGAGCCGCACGCAGTCTACCGACTTCTGCATATTCACTTCCACCAAACCGTCCGGTTCCTTGGACTCTTTGAATGATATCCGCAATATGCTTTTGTGTCCCATTCGGATAATGCACTAATACTCTACCGTTTTCTGACTGAACTATTCCACCGACAGAATCATTTTTTGCCCAGTTCTCAAATTCAATATAATCGGGTGTTCCATTGTTTGTTGATGCTTCATATACCTCTATAAGCAATCGTTTAGGAATTGGCTTGGTAAAATCATTGTTAAAGTAGGTATCCAGACTTTCCCATACTCCATTGGCGGTTAAATATTTTACTGGATTTCCAACATAAGGTGCTGATGAGCCTCCAAAAATATTCGTTCCCCCTGCAATGGAAGTATAAATCATTGAGTCACTGTATGTTCCTCCTGCATGTACATAATCTTCATTGATACCAACACTGATTTGTTTGGGTGTCCATGCAGTTGCCTGAATCGGATTGTAAGAAGCTGTTGGTCCTACTTTTAAATGCATGGCATTGGCTCCTATGGCAGTCACACATGAGAACGTGCCATCAGAGGCCTTATCATAGTGAGCTGCCCAGAATCCATCACTGGAATTTTTTGCTACTGTTGCCGGACGATACACATTACCCACCACTACGTGGTTGCTGTTGTTATCAACAACACTCACAACGCCATTCGTAAAGTTTTCAATATAGATTCGATGTTTTTAAAAAGCTTAGGCTGAGCATACTTAAGCCATATTAGATCAATGCATTGGCATTTTATCGGTTGGATATATGCATTGACAAATGCAAACGCTGCAATTTCCCGATATATCGGATTGATTCTACACCCGATTTTTTTTGATAATGTCATGTCTACAGTCTCATAATGCCATTCTTCTAGATGATGAAAAAACTCATGTAACAAGATCATCTGCAACACTTCTCGTTTTTCCAGGTGTATTTTTTCTTGTTCACAAAATTGATACAGCTTTTCTAGAACGTTATCATTATATTGAATCATTTTTGTCTCAGGAAGATAATACGCTCTATGACTTTCATCGTGGATGTTCGCATCGCTAAATGTTACAATATGTGCGATTCCATAACGATAAATATCCTTTTCTAGCGTTGCCATATGTATAGGTGTTTTTCTAGCAATATCTTCTCCAAGTTTTACAGCTTCATCATATATATGTTCCTTATTTTTTTGTCTGGAAAAAACAGGCGAACTCAGCCACAAGACTTCATCGATTCGTCGTACATCGTCCCGCGCAATAATTGCTTCCATCGCTTACAACCACTTCTTCCCGGGGATCGCTCCCTGTTGATTAAGTACTGTTTGAACTTCTTGTATATTTATCGTATTAAAATTATAGTCACCTTTGGCACAAACACCTGCTGCGACACCTGCCGCCTCTCCAATCGCCATAGCTGTTGCTGATATTCTTGCTGATGCTATAGCCTCATGGGTCGCTGAAATACAACGTCCAGTTACCAATAGGTTGTCAAATTTTATAGGCACCATGACTCCAAAAGGTATATCATAGCAGCATGCCCTTTCTTTTCGCAACCAGTTAAGCTCCATGCCATTAGGATCATGTATATCAATAGGATAAGAGCAAATAGCGATACTCTCGTTACTTTCAAGATTTTGAATTACATTGTCAATTGTTAGTGTCTCTTTTCCTTTAATACGTCTACTTTCTCGTACCCCTGTTGTATTGGCAATCTTTTGTATATAGCACGATTGAAAACCATCTATGTATTTTTTGAAAAACTCTATAATCTCCATGATTTGCTTATGCGCTTCGAATTGAGTTATACTTAAATCCTTAGCATTAATTCCTGATAATTTAATAATTCTTGTCATATTCACTGTAATCTCACCTGGGTGTATCCCCTGAAAAAACAACACACGGTCTCTAGGAATGTTAAGGTCTCCATTTTCTTGCGCTTGTTTTACAAATTCAAAAAAACCTGAAACAGCTAGATATTTATTTAAATCGCTATTCTTGTTGAGTATAAATTGTTCTGTGTTATTCTCCACATATTCGATGACTTTTGATAACTCAACACCACCGACTGTAAAGATCAAGGTCATCGGTTGACATAGGCCATCTTTTGTCCTTCCAATATTAAACTCTGCCTTTGCCATGGCTGCCAAATCGCCATCCCCTGTCGAATCTACAAACATCTTACCTGTATATGTCGCACTTCCACTTTTATTAATCACACAAACTTTTTTTACAATTCCCTGGCTAGATTCGACAGAATAAAGTACGGTATCAAAGAGCACTGTGATATTAGGTAGCTCTTCTAACATCTCAAAATACACGATTTTTAAAATTTCTGTATCAATGGGCGTAATCGAAGACGCCATACCTATTGGATCCGGGATATGACCTAATGTTGCATTGTGTTTTGCAAGCCTGTCAATTATCTCTTGTGCTATACCTTTAATGACCTGCTGTTCTCCACAGTGAAATGTCAGTAGAGGCGATACCATAGCAGCTGTATTCATCCCTCCCGGATAGGAGTTCTTATCAATTAATAAGACCTCCAGTCCTTGTCTTGCAGCCGATATAGCAGTGGTCATACCACTGGGACCTGCCCCAATGACGACTAAATCATAAATTTTCTTCATATTATACACCTTTTAAGTATGTAACCTTATTTCCTTTCATCTGATTTTCTCATCATTCTACCTCTATATCTATCTCAAATGTTCTTGGCCACCAGATTTTATAGTTAAATGACGGTACCGAATGATTAAAGATTTGATTTAATACTCCCTGTTTGCTTTCAAAACCTTGATGCAACAGTGCGTTCCCTAGGGGTAAGTTTTCTATGCACCAAACATCTTGCTTGTGTTGACGAAGGTTTTGTTCCACCTTTTCACGCACAATAGCTTGATAGACCAAATCATCTAATATACGCTCCATCGTAAACTTCTGATTGAGCATTGTATTGCTAGAACGACATGCAACAATTTGTGATAGGATTGTTCCCAAGGCGTTACTTGCTGTATTCCAAGCCGCATATCCAAAGAGTTGCCTCACATCAAGCGTTGCTGACACCACTTTCATAAATTCCATATCTCCACCATTAGCATAGCCTAGGTCCAACAAAAAACAATTTTTTCCACGCTTGTGCTCGGCTAGAATTCTCTCTGCAAAATCTTGCATCTGGCTATCATCATATTGGTGAGAGGCTTCAAGTTTGGGACAATGATCTCCTTGACTTGCTTTTGGCGGATAAATGAATAATACATCTTGTGCGCTTTTTTCTTCACGGATATTCATCATCTGCATATGACTATACAGATTTTTTGAAAACTCTCGGTCTTCATATCGCGCTGTAAATGTCATGTTGTCTCCAAGCCAATGAATTTTTATGGATTTGCTTTGTCTAAGTGTGCAAAGTGCCAGCATACAAATCTCCATTCCGGCTTCATCGGTTCCATTATGAATATAGATTCTTTTTTGTAGGTTGTTTTTGTTGACAAACTCTTGAAGCACTTGTTGCTCAAATTTTTGAATCCCTTGTGTCGCACAGTCTTCTTGTAAGATTAGTAACCGCTCAAAAATGTTATCCTTGGCAAACTCCAAACACATCTTATTCATGGTATGATTCCTATTACGAACCTCCCAAAACTCCTCTAAGACGTCTCTAGGTATTTCCCTTTCTAATTCTTTAACGGCCTGCTGGTACTTTGGTTGGGACTGTGTTTGTTCTAGATAATACATCTTTGAATACTTGGCTACTTTTTCCCACCATTTTTTTGATTCTGCGTTAACGGTACTGACCGTAGTTCGCATTAAGATGTTATAGGCATAAATCTGCAAATTAGGCTTTGTCTGTTTTAGCTGTTTTATCAAGTCCAGTCTTTGTTTAGCCTCATCCATAGATACATAGTTTTGCCTTGATGCGATTAAACCTCCGTATAATAGCTGGTCAACAGACAAAATCAATATGTCGCTTTTACTTGCTGCATCTAATAGCCATGTTGATATCGCTTCATAGGACGAGGGTTGTTTAAAAAAATCCATCTGATCAATTGAAGGAACATTTAAGTCATATCCTAATAATTTGACCAGTTGTTGAGGAAAATTATACGTACACGGTCGTGAGTCTATAGGAAGCATACTAATTTTCATACGTTCATCTCCTATATTTTATCTATGGCATTTCGAAAATCACATACAGCTTTGGCAAGGCTCTCTTGATGATTACCTGTGACAATCGAGCCAATCATAATCCCCTTTACCTGACACTCTTGCAGATATTTTACATCATCGGCTTGGATATTATGCTGCGTCGGCACAACGATAGGAAGTGTTGAAAGACTTGCAAGCCTTCTATATTGTAATAAATCTCTTGCACTAAAGCCTTCTGCATATGTCTCCGGACGCATGATGGAGGCTTCCAGAACATCCACACCAATCTCACTTAGATTTTTAATTTCTAAATCTGTATATGTATAATCTACAGCTAACATCTTTGCAATGGTCTGCTCATTAAATATTCTAACCGGTGCATGATGGGCATACAGAGAAATAAAATCAAACCCTGCCCTAACCACCTGGTCAAAATCCCTATCTGCCGATGCCAAGTCTCCTGCAACAACAATGCCGCAAGGTCCTTTTGCCTCATCTATAATCCTACGAATCACATCGCTTTCTTCTTCAAAGCTTTTAAACGATGTTTTACTTGCCCTATGTTCAACATTTAAGTGTATTTTAACAATATCCGCCCCATTCTCCCATGCAGCTTTTGCCAACTGAAGATCATTGCAAGGCAAACTAACGACTAAGCTTAATTCTTTTTCCAATAATTTTTGCATAAATCTATTGTCCATATGTCCTCCTAACTATTTCGTGGATGTGCCAATAAAACAATAGGCTCATCTTCTTCTAGACCATCGAGTTCGATACGAATTAACTCCATCACCTGCTTATAATCTAAGATGGTTGAAAAATCAACCACTCGACTTTTATATAGCATAAAAATCTCAGGAATAATCATGCCGACATCATTGTAAATGGATTCACTTTGGATAAACTCCGGTATTTCACCATTGGCGCAGGTTTGCATATACGCACCTTTATTTAATTGAAGTTTGACCACCCCAGAATCATCAAGAATTCGATAGGTGATTTTATTTTTTGTCATCAGTCCAAAGAATTTTTTTATCTTTTCATGGTTTTGAAAGACGGTTAATCCTTTTGTTTTTGCTACCGCTGTTACACGATCTGCTTCTGACTTAAACGCTTTGATGGCACTTGCTGAGATTTCATCCTCGCTCAGGACCTTTTTATCCAGTGCATCTTTGTTCATGTGAAAAGCACCTGTTGCTATGGCACGTAGTATATTCTTTGCATTATCAACTTCAACTTGTACCTCAATGGTACTACTTTGTGCTCCCATGGCTTCTAATCGACCGATAGCTTCTTTTCGAATAGCAACAATCTCTTGTTCTGTCGGTTCTAATACGGTTCTTTCAATACAGTCTCTTAACATAGCCATTGCTGCACCAATTGCAGATATAACCTCTGCTTTTTCAGCAATCATATGCTTCATCTGCATAGATTTTCCCAACCAATTCACCACAGCCGTAGCGCCTCCACCTCCACCTACAAGAGATACCAGTTCAGCGTCAATGTTATATTCATATAGTAAATCCTCAACAACAGGTCTGACTTTAGCTATCGCTTGGTCTAGAATGTCTTTTGCCAAGTTTTTTGCCGTTGTATTATAAGCTTTTGCTAATTCGCAAAATACATGGTCGACCGTCTCTTTATTCGCATATGCATAATCGCCTTCTGCGGTCATCCCAAGAACAATGGATGCATCTGTAAGGGTTACTGCAAATTGTTTTCCGGCTTTATTTTCTACGATTAGGTAATCGTTTGGATCAGATGGCATGGGTCGAATTAATTTTGGCTTTAAATCAATCAGTTCATTAGGTTGACTAAAGGCAAGATAGCCTAATCCTGCAATATGCGCGCTTCGTGGTCCCACTTCCAGGACTTTATTATTATGCATCCGAACCATGGATCCCCCACCTACTCCTACGGTTCTTGAATCTAAGGTTTTTAAGTATGTCAGATGTCCCCCGACATTGGCGCTTTTAATCATCGCCTTGCCATTTTTAATGGCAGATATATCTGTACTGGTTCCACCAACCTCTAAAAATATACCATCGGATATCTTGGCATACATAAGGGCGGCGGCAATTCCTGCTGCTGGCCCTGATAACATCGTTAAAATCGGTCTCTTTTTCATCTGGGGCAAGTCCATAACACCACCATCACTTCGCATAATCATTAATGGTGACGTAATCCCACTATCTTTGATACTTTTTTCTGTCAAAAGCGCTGTCGTTGTCATCTTCGGTAAGATACTGGCATTAATGACAGCTGTACGTGTTCGTACCTTTAATCCATAGAGTTGAGATATCTCATGGCTCGCTGTTGCAGATAATCCCTTTTCACATGCAGCTTTGACAACCAACGCTTCATTTGTTGTATCATCGACACCAAAAGCTTCACTGACAACGATGACTTCACAATTTTCATTTTTTAATTCCTCAAGAACTATGCTAATCTCATCTTCATTAAACATTTTACTCCCTGAGTTTATATATCTATGAGATGTATCTAATAGTTTTCCTTGGCTTAATTCTAGGGATTTAACTTGGGTGTCGCTCTTTGCTTTTATACCATCTAGTCCCTTACCCATTCCAACAATTCCGACTTTTGCAACATCCCCTTCAAGCAAAGCGTTCGTTGCTTGGGTTGTACTATGCGCTACAAAATTAATCTCTGCATTGCTGGCGCCTGTCTGTTCAATGATGTCCTTAAAAACTTTAATAATCCCTTCTGATACCGACGCCTTTGACAAGTGCGTTGTCGGTGTAACTGCATGTGCAATCACTTCATTTTCCGGTTGTTGTATAGCTACTGCATGTGTAAAGGTTCCCCCTACATCAATACCTATACGTATAGTCCTTTTTTGCATTTGATAACCCCCTGTTTTTAAAGAGATACAGTACAAAGATTGTACCGCATCTCTTTTCATCATTTGGATAAGCCTTGTATTTAATAGAACATTACTGCTGCAATTACTAAACCAATAACGGATGCTATCCAAACAAAAGGTAATGTTTTTCGTAAAATATCATTTACGTCACATCCTATAGATGCAGCCGTCCATACATTATGTGTATTGGTCGGGTCACATATTCCTTGGATTTGACCAACGGACATTAAGGCCGCCATAATTGCTAATCCTGACATTCGCCCTGTTGCCATCATAATCGCTCCAATGCCTAATCCCAGTCCCCAAACATTCAGCGGTCCACGATATAATGCCAGTGGTGCTAAGATTGCAAAAAACAGTACAAAGGTAAGTCCGGTCGTTGGTAATATCTGAGCTAATTGCGGTCCTATATTCTCTGTTACTCTTGGATCCATAACTACTTTTAAAAGCATACCTATACCAATAATCAAGAAAATTGCTCCTGCTGAGTTGGATATTCCTTCAATAATCGACTTTGTCAGTTGTTTTAAGGAATCCTTATTAATCGTAGTCGCCATACAATACAATATTCCTACAACAAAACCTGTAATAATATCCACTTTTAATCCTAAAACCATAATAAGTGGTACAATAGGTGTTAACATCGCCAAGAGATTGACCTTTTTTTGTGATACAGCCATAGGTTCTGGTGCTGGCCATGCAATTTTTTGCTTCGCACGTTTATTGACTCCAAAAAGCTTCCCACCAAATTTGACATCTACTACCACAAATAATAGGCCAAACACTAAAAACACAGCTCCCAAAGGATATGCAAACTTACGAATCTGTTCTACACTAAGTCCCATAGCATCCGTATATAATCCCCAGTTAGCTAAGTTAAAAATCCCTCCTGTACTGAGTGAAATTAACAAAATACTTCCCGAAGTCAACGGTTTGATACCAACTGATGCCATAATAGGTAAGGCAATACTTCCGACCATAATAACTGAACCTAATCCTCCAAGTGTCGTAAATAGTAAGCTAAGAACAATCATGAACGACATTCCAAGTACAAGCGGTCGATCGCCTGCAAGCTCGGATACTTTTCTTACCGATGCTTCTGCGATGCCTGTAGTTTTTACATATTGTGCCAAAATAGCTCCAAATATCAACATCATCATAGCAGATGCTAATCGTGTCGGTCCTTCTACAAACATAAGTGTAAGGATTCCCGCTTGACTTGTCTCTTCAACCATTGTGTCCATAAACGGAATTCCGGAAACTAATGCAATGAGAAATGCCATCACAGGTAGAGCAAATAATGCGGATAGCTTCTTCGTGTACATCAGTACACACATCCCAATAAAAATTAAAATAATAAATACAGTTGTCATATAAAACCTCCTCCAAAAGATAATATATATTTTAGCTTAGAGCATAAAATATACGGACTTAAACCATTCTCTCTGCGCAGATATAGCCATGCCAATTTCAACATCATTATCCATTTGTTCAATGCAAATAATTGTTTTTTGATGTTCTTTGGCAAGTTGGTTCGCCATATTTTTAAACTCTTCTGTAAAATATCGAATAATAATTTTTGATACATCCAAAAATTTTATAAAAATATCTATATGCTCAAAAAATTCATGGATGCTATCAATTTTTCCGGTATAGTTTTCTTGACCGCGGCATATACTATTGTTCAGTACAAGTGCCGCCTTTGTCTGTGCCGATTCATGATAGCAAAGGTAATTCTCCGTCTCTTTTGCATATCCAAACAATCGTTCTCGATAAGCTACACCATTAGCCAAATGATCAATATATATAAACGTTAAAAATTTTCTCTCTAAAATCTCTTTCAAATGGACTTGCTTCCAGTTATATGCATCACAGCTGATAATAATCTGCTCTTTATAATTAATCTCTGCATCAAGACCGATACCAATCCCTATAATTTTAGGATATGTTCCCATGACTTTTTCGATAGCATTAATTAAGATTTTGATTACGCTGGCGGATGGTTCAATCTCTATACCAAAGCTTTCCACAAATTCACCAGCAAAATTTGTGATAACAAAATGAATGTTATTCTTGTATAAGCCTATGCCTAAAAAATGTGCATAACTACTATTCATTTTATATATAGTCGAGCGGCGACCACCGATGGATTCTTCAAACCCTGCTTTTTCTAATAAGTCTAACTTGATTAAGCTATTGACCGCCGAAGAGACTGTTGAGTTACTAAGCTCTGTATTTTCAACCAGGTCCGCTTTGGTTGTCACTTGTTTTGACAGTATACAGACCATAATCTTGGTAAGATTTTTAATCTTCATTTTATCTAACATCAGCATTGCTCCTTATATATTTTTACTTTTTACGAGCTTTGTAAGAAGTATTTGTTTATACCTTAGCACCTTTGTTTTTCTTTGTCAACTATTTATTATATTTTATTGATGAAAACATTTTTTTTGTGCATAACCAACAAGTTCTATGCTGAATATGAATTATAAAAAATAATATGTACGTGTGGGACAATCCGATATTTATGGTGTTAGCCTAATAAATAATAGCCTCTTCGTAAAAATCAGGGAATAGATGCTTTTATGGCAAAAAAAGAAGCCTTATAAAAAAGACTTCTTTTTCTATCAAATATTTTCACGCAATTCCCATGAAAAATTTTCCCATATTTTTATCCTATTTTTTCCTTTTTTTAACACTGAAAATGGACCGATACAACTGTCAGATTTTCTTTTTTTCAATTTATAATCTAGATTCAATTCGAGTATCTCGCCATTTGGACTATCATATGGTGAATCAACAATCCTAGGTTTGCCTAACGAATAAGAATCAATGTTATTATTCATAATCTCTAGGATTTCTTCCTTTAACTCCATTTCCAAATATATGCCTTCTTCTTTTTCAACAATTTGAACATTCGGATTAAAATCATAATTCTTATAATGATCTATTTCATTTTTATAAGGGTTTGCTCCATTTAGATAAGCATTGTTATGAATATATACCGGCTGATGAACCATAAAAAAACGTTCATGATCCAACTTTTTCAAATCATTAATTTGCTGAAAATATGCATCATCTACATCTGTATGTAGGTCATATCCATCGGTCCCATAAAAAATGCCTTCTCCTTCATAATCATTATTTCCAATAAAAATATTATTATAATATCTGTCATCTCCACCATAAACAAATGCATATCCTAAAACGTCTGTTGAATGAGGTACATGGTATGGCGTAGCTCTATTAAGTATGTTTGTTTTATACATACATCCACACATCAAATTATTAACAAACGCTGTACCTTGAGCAACATTGTCAATCCCATATTTGGAAGCAAATATATTATGGTCTATGATGAGCGGTCCATGGGTAACCTCAATCATGCCATCTCTATCATTCCGATAAAACAAATTTTTACTTATCCTTGCCCCTTGCGCTTGCCAATCAAGCCAAATACCTGCTGTACAATCATGAATACAATTTTGATATATTTGAGTATCAATTGCTGCATGAAGTTTGATTCCAGCGATTTCCCATCCAAAGAATTCATGCTTTATTCCAATATGAAATATATGATTTCCATATATTTCACTAAATGCACATCCCAAATGTCCGACAATTGCGTTTTGTCCACAATTGTAGATTCTATTGTTACGAACAACATGTGATCCAATTTTCTCTTTGCTCCATCCAGCTTTTAAGGCACTGAACACGGATTCCATCTGGCATTCATATCCTGATTTTCTACCCATTTCAAAGGAAAGCTGCTCCCCCGTACTACCTTCTTTACCAAGGCTAACTGCGCTACACTTAGCGTCATGCAAAATATTATTTTCAATAATCCAACCCTTGCTCCAATGTGTTCCTATCATTCCCACTTGATGAGCCGTTGGAGGAGCCCAAGTTGTTGCCGCATGAGCCATTTCAAACCCTCGTACAGTAATATAATTTAGTCCGCTTTTTTTAGGATAAAAGCAGCATTTTCTGACATTTATTTCTATACATTCTTTGTTCGGATCCATTCCATGAAAATTCGCATAAAGTTTTGTAGTTTTTTCATTCACTTTAGCATACCATTGGAACAAGGTATCTTGGGGATTATAAATATATTCTTTTCTGACACTATCTGGAAAATCAAAAAACTCTCTCTTTACTGGATTCACTACATCTTCCAAAGTTTTTGCTTCATATAGAGACTTTCCATTCAAGTAAACATCTCCTGTATGAGTTTTCCAGTCTGTCGGCTCTAAAATCCAGTCTCCATCAATGGTTTGAGCATATGGATTATAATCACCAAACATGATATTATCAAGCTCTTTTTTCCATACTGATCCCTCTACATTTTCCCAGCCCTTTATCTCTTCCGAACCTTTTATTATCACCTTTTCTCCTTCTATTGCCTGGTAGGTTATTCGGTTCAGCTGACTGGTTCCACCGTTATTGGGAGATACACATTCCCTGTATATACCAGCACCTACATATACAGTATCTCCCGCCTTCGCTACAGAAGCAGCTTTTGATATTGTTTGAAAAGGACTTTTTTCACTCCCGCTTGCATAATCATTTCCCTTCACAGAAACAAAATATTTTCTACACATTTTTCTTTTATCCTTTCACCTGATCATCCTTTGACAGCTCCAGCAGTCATGCCTTCTTGAATTCTTGAACCTAGTAACATATATATAATAATCAGTGGACATGCTGCTATAACCAAGGATGCCCCTAATGTCGAATAGTCTGTTACATACGTTCCTTGTAAAGCCATCAGTCCAAGAGGAATTGTTAATTTTCTAGCGTCGTTAATCAATATCAATGCAAAGCTAAATTCATTCCATGTACTTACCAGTGTTAAAATCACAGAAGTAATAATAGCCGGTTTTCCCAATGGGAGAAAAACATGCCAATACATTTTATATACATTACATCCATCAATTACCGATGCTTCCTGAAGTTCATTAGGTAATTGTCTATAAATTCCATAAGTTAAAAACACACTCATTGGTAAGTTAAATGCTATATACACAATCACTAACGCTAATAAACTATCAATTAATCCCACTTTGTTCGCCATTGAAAAAAGTGGAATCAACACACAATGAATAGGTATCATATTTCCAATAAAGAAAATGTAGGACATTTTTTCAGATCCTTTAAATGGAAATCTTGCCAACATGAATGAAAACATTGAACTTATCATAATTACAACAAGGGTAGAAAGACCGGCCACAAAAATACTATTCAAAAAATATCCTTGGATACCTTTTTCCCATGCGCTGATATAGTTTTCAACTCTCCATACTGCTGGAAGATTCCATGGTGATAACATAAACTCATTATTACTTTTAAATGATGACATTAACATCCAAAACATTGGATATAATATGATAATTGAATATATCAATAAAAATATGTGGACCATCAGGTTTAATGCTTTGTTTCTTAAATTCATGTCTTCTCCTTTTTATATGTCTTCCCTATTCATTATTTTGCTGATTAATAGAATAAAAATACAGCCGATAAAGAATAACAACATTGATAATGCACTAGCATAGCCAAATCGCATTGAACTAAATGCATTTCTTATTATCACTGTAGCCATTACGTCTGAAGCATGATTAGGTCCCCCCTGAGTCATGATATATATTAGATCAAAATATCTTAGGGAATTGACAATAACCAACATAGTTGTTAATTGAATAGTCGGCCATATTAGTGGCAGTTGAAACAAGAAAAAGAGCTTGACTGGTGGAACACCTTCTATCTTCGTATACTCCATAACATCTCTTGGAATAGATTGAAGTGCTCCAAAATAAATCAACACATAATTACCCACATAATACCAAAGCATTACTGCAATTACAGAACGCAGCGCAACTTCTGGCTCACCTAACCAAGCATGCTGCCACTCGGGCTTACCTATAAACTCAAGAAAATTATTTAGTAACCCAAAATTTGGTTCATATATTTGCATCCATAAAATCCCAACAATTGAAGATGAAAGTATAACTGGCAAGAAAAAAATACTTCTAAAAAAAGATCTTCCTTTTATTTTTTTTGATGTGATAAAAAGTGCTATGATCATAGCTACAGGAAGTTGAATAATTGTTGATGCCACTGTCATTATGATTGTATTGACAAAAGCTTTAATTACAATTTCATCTTCAAATGCCTTTAAAAAGTTATCAAAGCCAATAAACACTCTATCCGTAACGCCATCCCAAGCAAACAAGCTATTATAAAACGACACAAATACTGGAAGAACAACAATACCTATAAATAGGAAAAAGGCTGGTCCCATAAATATAATTCTAGTTCTTAATTTTACGCTATTCATATATCCTCCTTGTAGTTAGCAAATCACCATATCAAAGTTTACTATGGTGATTTGTCTAAAAACTATTACTTGATTTTACTTAATTCTTTTTCTACATCTGTCTCCCCACCAACTACAATTGCTGACATCGCATCCAGCAGATTTTCAGCTTGCTCTGGTTTCAAAGCCTGATCTGTATATGGGAAAAACCCTGTTACTTCATTATTGAAGAATTCAGTAATTTCATAGGATATTGGAAGCATTTCATCTTCTTTAACATCAATTTTTAGGACACTCAATGCACCGATTTCCTTAATTAGTTTTTCACTATTTTCTACGGAATATAAATATTGAATTAGCTCATATGCTTCCTCAGAAACTTCACTAGAATTACTAATTGCTACACAGTTTCCAACCCCTCCATAAACTGTGGTCGCTTCTTTTTCAACTCCATTTTCAACAACAGGAAATGAACAAAAACCAATATCATCTATCGTTTCTTCATTATCTTTAAACAATGCGATATCCCATGTTCCACCAACAAACATTGCTGCCTGGCCTGTTGCAAATTGCGCTGCAGCGCTTTCAGCTTTAATCGCAAGACTTCCATTGATGAAATAATTATCTGCTAAATATCGTAATCTTTCACCTGCAACAACAAATGCATCTTCCGTAAATGTTTTGTCGCTTGATCCGTCCGTCACTTCTTTGTATAATTCTGTCCCTCCTTCTCTTACCGCCAAATAAGAGAACCAGCCAAGAAGCGGCCATCGATCTTTTGAACCAACAACAATCGGTACAACGCCCTCAGCTTTAATTTTTTCACAGATACTTAACAATTCATCATACGTTGTAGGAACTGACTCTATACCTGCATCTTTAAATATTTGTTTATTATAAAATAAAATTTGTCCTCCAACCCCTGTTGGGACTCCATAGACCTTATTATCTATCGTTAAACTATCAAAGGCACCACCGATAAATAAGTCTTTATATTCTGGATCTGCGTTTACTAAATCCGTAATATCCTTAACATTTTCTGATAATACAAGTGTATTAAACGTTTCCCCGGTCCAATAGTCAAATACATCTGGAAGAGAGTTAGATGCCATATTGGTTTTAATTTTAGTTTTATATGCTTCTTCTTCCATTATTGACAAGTTAACTTTATTACCTGTATCACTTTCATACTTCGCAATAGCATCTTTAATAATCTGATTTGTAACTTCATCCCTCATTGACGTAAAGTAATCTATTTCTACCGAACTTTCTTTTACTGCCTCTTCATTTTGCTCATTTGATTGTCCGCCGCTTGTTTCCCCCTCTTGATTTGTGCATCCTGTCAGTATTCCAGAAATAACCATCACTATTGCCAATAACATACAAAATATTTTTTTCATTTGCCTTTTTCCTCCATTTTTTTTGATATTAATATCATATCAAACAAGATTATATAAAATAAGGCAATATATTTGGTTAAAATACCTCTTTTTTTGGTATGCCTAAAAAACTTCATGTAACATTTTACGAAATTTGGCTGGTGTCACACCTGTAATACTCGAAAATTTTTTTATAAAGTATTTGGCACTACTATAGCCTAATTGTTCAGATATTTCGTTCACTGAGTAATGAGTCTCAATCAACAAATGTTTTGCCTCTTCAACTTTGAGCTGTAAAATATAAAGATTGATATTCGTCCCCTTCGCTTTTTTAAACAAATCCGACAAATAACTTTTATTGACGAACAACGCTTCTGCCACATCAGCTAGCGAAATAGACTCATAAAGGTTTTCTTTAATATAGTTTTCCGCTGCTTCAACATATTTATGACCTACAACAAATGTTTCCTTCGTTTCTTTTACTTTTTGAAGTTCATTTTTTTCATTTTCCATACACATAATTTCTTTGATTGTATTTAGCAAATCCGAAACTTCTATAGGCTTTAGAAGATATTTTTTTATTTGAAATGGTATTAATTCTTGAGCATATTTAAAATTTGCATGTGCAGAGACAACAACAATGGGCACACTTTGTTCTCTTTCTCGCAAATGCTCAATTAATTCCACGCCATTCATCCCCGGCATACAAATATCAATGATAAACAAATCAATATTAACCGACTTAATAAGCTCTAAACATTCAAGTCCATTTCTTGATATATAAATACATACTTCATGTCCTATATAGTTTTCAACAGTTTTTTTCATGTTATGTGCTATTTTTTCTTCATCATCTACAAGCAATATGTTATACACTTTACTGCTCCTCCCAAATATTAAGATAGTCTTTAAGAATTATTTTAACTTCCGTTCCTTTGTTAGGCGTTGAGTCAATAAAAACTTCTGCTTCCTTACCATAGTATATTCTTATTCGCTGGGCTACGTTATATAAGCCAAGACTGCTTCCAAGTAAAGTTGGCGTATCTGCATCCTGCTTTATCATCTCTCTAACTTCCTCCAATCGAACAGCTTCCATCCCAATCCCATTATCTCGAATATTTACGATCATTATATTGTTATACCCTGTGATATTTAAACCGATATAACATTCCTTATTACAAGGTTCTATCCCATGTTTTACTGCATTTTCCACCAAGGGTTGGATAAGCAACTTTGGAATCATCGCATTTTCCATGGAACGATCTACCGATATATTCCAACGAATCCTCTTTCCAAATCTAAATTTCTCTATTTCAAGGTATTTTCTAATAACATTTATTTCTTTGGACAACTCAATGCTATTTTCTCCTTTTAGCGCATAACGGAATAATTCTGAAAGCGAAAAAACAATATTGGCGGCCTCATGGTTGTTTAGTGCCGCAAGTGAATAATAAACTGAATCCAATGTATTATATAAAAAATGTGGGTTAATTTGGCTTTGGATACTTTCAAGCTGAGTCTGCAATACTTGTAATTGTTTAATATATATATCATGAATAAGTTGTTGATTTCTTTCTACCAACTGGTTATAACTTTCTGTAAATTCCATCACTTCATAATTGCGATATTTATTTTCTATTTTATTGAATTCTCCGTTTGAATTTTTCATAATTGTGATAAGATCTCTAAATGGCTGAGTAATCATGCCACCGATAACTACGGACATCGCAAAATATACAATACTGGCAACAAAAAGTACTTGAACAAACACCACAATCATCCATGAAATATCATCCAATAATACTCTTCTAGAAATATAAAAACGTAGTGTCGCATTCGCAGAATCAATTTTACGAACAAACTCAAAACTACTTTCTTTAGAAATTTCATGTGGATTATACGAAGCTAATATTTCACCATTTGAGTTTGCTAATTCCATCGCTACTTCTTTATATAATAGGTCTTCTTTAAAAAGTTCCAGAATTTGTTTGTCTAGATAAGCAAGCACATACCCTCCCGCAGTATAATTATGTTCAGACAATAATATTTTTTTCACAACCATAATATGATTGTATTGTGTTGGGATCCATACTGCATTCCCATTATTTTCCTTAATTACATTAAGATTATCTTCACTTAGAAGCTCACCAATATCCGAATCAATATTGGGGTATATGCTTTTACCTTTGACATTATATATATTGATCTGTTTAATGGAATTCCCAGTGCTATATGCTTCTGCAACAACCGTTTTTTGACGCAATAGAGATGTAGTTTCAGAATTGACAGGAGCATCCTCAGCCAAAACATCTTGGACGGTTGAATCATCAAGCATTCTTGATAACTCAACATTAACGCCATCAAAAATAAGTTCGATTCGTTCGGATAACTGCTCTAAAATAATTTTTGTATTTTCTTCTGTATTTTCTTCCAGTTTTTTATACATCGTAAAATACCCAAATATCGTAATACTTAAAACCAATATAATAAACACTAAAAGCATGGAAAAATATATTTCTGTACGTATTTTTATTGTTTTGCTCCTCTATGGTCAGCAATATTTCGTAATCCTTTATTATGGAAACAGCCTGTTCATACACCATATTAATGTAAACTTCTATATCATAAAAGTCAAGCATAACAAAGGGGCTGTTGCGTTAACAAAAGAAATTTGTTGACACTCAGCTACTTTTCGAAGCTTCTCGTGCATGTGTTTCGTCACAGATTTCTTCCAGACAAAAGTGTATCTGTTAGCTTTGGCTGTTAGCTTTGGCTTCTATTTTTGTTCCATCAATAAAACAACTTTCAGAAGTTCTTTCGGTGTTACCTGATTTTCCCTTACAAAGAAAGGCAGTATACTAACTATTAGTTAGTATACTGCCCCCCTAAATTAATCCGGTAAATAAGTACTCTTTTTTACACAGAAAACTCTATCTAATAAAATATTGATAATTTTCAATTTCTCTTTTTTTCATTTCCTTCAAACATTCCAAATAATCCAATGAGTGCTGCAAAAGCAATTCCTGCAACCGGCCATATAATCCAAGTAATTCCCCAATCCATTGTCCATAAGCTCCAGCCGATATAGACAGCTGTAACTAACGGCCAATAAAAGGCACCAATTTTTTCCGCACGTTGATTCTCACTTTTTTTGTGTGGTGCATACTCTCCTTCACCAATCAGAAAGTTCAATGCATCATTCTCCATCGAAGCCGGTATAATAATGTAAGTGCCCATACCGACAATAATAACGAGCAGAACAACCATTAGAATTTCTAACATATCAGAAGATATCAATAAACTCACTGTTAATAACGGAACAACACTCATAACAAATAAGGTTACACTCAATGAAATTTTTCTGATATATTCTGGTTTATACTCTTTATACTTTTCTACATAGATACTGCGAACACCATAAGCAAGCTCAAATGGGGTGTTTTGAAGTTTTTCAAAGTCATCACTATATTGACTAGTTCTTAAAAACTGTACAACACCTATGGCTACAATTGCAAAAAGCAGAATAAGTCCTAGTGCAGATGCAATGTCTGAGGATAAGTTGATTCCCGGATTTTCCGTAAGTGCTTCTAAAAAAAGTAAAGGAACGATTGAATATATACATAATAGAACGCCTCTTGAGATTAACTTTGCCGCATCGCGTTTATTCTCAAGATACTCCCTTGCCTCTTCTAATGTGATTTTTTTGATTTCTGGGTCCGTATCTTCCGACACGCCTTCAACTTCTTCTATATCATCTTTGACTAAGTAGTCTGTAGATACACCAAATATTTCGCTAAGCATTAGAATTTTATTGAGGTCAGGTATACTGCTTGCACTCTCCCATTTTGAAATTGACTGTCGTGATACATTCATTTTTTCAGCCAACTCTTCTTGCGACCACCCAAACTTCTTTCTTAATGTAACAATCTTATCAGCTAATATCATATTGTTTCCTCCTCGTGTATGTTTTTATTTTTTATGTACTTAGCTTACCTAATAATCCAGTTGCACACTACCAAATCTACTTTGAAATCTGTCAACCAGTGGTTGCATTTGTGATAAAATCAAGTGTTTAGGGCAATTTGTTCAATATTTTCTAAAACCATATGCTTTTTTGAATAATAATATAAAATATATCCCACAGAACTCTTTTTTTCATATATACTTAGGTTAATGAACTATTCATTATTATATCATAGGAGGGATTTTACATGAAACGATTAATTAGTTGTTATGCCAGTGACTGTCAAAAAATGTTGCCTGACGAACTAAAACTTTCAATTATGGCTAGCGCCGGAAGAACCATTCTCGCCGAAACGGTTGTGACAGCCGCCCCACTGATTGAAGGTGTCACTAATGCTGAAATGATGGCTTCTTTTGGTGCCGACTTGATTTTATTAAATGAATTTGATGTGTTTGATAAAAAAATAAAGGGTATGTATACATGTGATAATCCTATCGCTGAGATAAAAAAGCTCACCGGGCGTCCCGTGGGGATTAACTTGGAGCCCGTCGATACGGATGCTGAATTTATTGAAAACCGATTAGAAATCGCCTCAGGTCGCCTTGCGTCAATAGACACTTTTATTGAAGCAAAAAATCTAGGTGTTGACTTTATATGTTTAACCGGCAATCCAGCCACCGGCGTCTCAAACTTATCTATAAACGCTGCAATCGCTGATGCCAAAAAACACTACACAGGCTTGGTTTTCGCTGGGAAAATGCATGCCGGAGGTTTGAGCGAAAAAGTTCTAGATGCCTCACAAATCCTTGACTTCATCAAATCCGGAGCCGATGGCGTATTGATTCCTACTGTTGGAACAGTCCCTGGAGTATATGAAGATGAAGCCAGAATGATTACTCAACAAGTCCATGCACTCGGCGGCCTTGTCATCAGCGCCATCGGGACAAGTCAAGAAAGCGCAGATAGCTTTACCATTAAACAGTTTGGCTTAAGCAACAAACGCGTTGGCGTAGATATTCACCATATTGGTGATGGCGGCTATGGACGAATGCCTGACCCTGAAAATATTATGGCACTCTCCATAACAATTCGGGGCAAGCGTCATACATACTTTAAAATGGGACAGTCCTCCCTTAGATAGGGTTATTCTATAGTTTTTCAATTGCAAAAGTCAAGAATCAATAGTATAATTTTAAAAAACAATATACATTTACTGACAAATGACATATACAACTTGCATACAGGTTTATAAGGTGATACTTTGGATAATGAAAAAAGAGTTCGACGACGCATCGACTACAAAAATCATATTTTGTGTTATAATCACATTCCATACGACAAAGGTAAAAAACCAGATCTTGTTCCTATTAGGATAACCATCAAAAACATCTCTTACAGCGGACTAGGTATTATTAGTACGAAAAAGCTGGATAAAGACGATGTTCTTAGTTTTAACCTTGCCAATACCGTTGAAAAGCGGGAGGTTTGTGTGCAAGTCGTCTGGTGCCGTTATTCCAACGGCGAATATGAAGTCGGTCTAAAATTTATTAACATAACCAAAGATACACTTTTGTTTCTTGACCGATTCATCAAAAGTTATCTTCGTCAAAAAAGCTATCTTACTTCTGATGCCACAACAACTCGATTGCGGCCTTCACTTTTTGCCTGATATAACGCTTGGTCGGCTATTTTTATTAGTCGTTCAGGCGTTTGTTTTTTGTCTGGCACACTTGATGCAATACCTAAACTTATCGTAACTTTTGTCACTGCATCTTCATGCTTTATACATAGCTTTTCAATCTTATCACGTATTTTTTCTGCAATAACCATCGCTTGGTCGGCGCTTGAATTTGACAGTAGAATCACAAATTCTTCACCACCAAAGCGTGCAATAACATCTTCCGGTCTATTTAGTGCATGTTTTATGACTTTAGCTACTTGCTTTAGACAGCCATCACCTGCTAAGTGTCCATAGGTATCGTTATAATGTTTAAACTTATCGATATCAATCATAATAACGGATACTTGATGCATCTTTTGTTTATTCTCATACCATACCTTCTCAAGTACCACATCAAAATATCTGCGATTATATAACCCAGTCAGCGGATCAAGCATTGTCATCTGCTCAAGTTCTTCATTCATTCGACTAAGCTGTTTAAACTTTCGAAGACTGAATACAGATAGTAACACTACACTCACGAGTACGCCACTACTTATCAACCATATTCTTCTTCGAAGGCTTTCTTCTGTAAAATAAACGACTTTTTTCCCTTGCCATTCGTTGAGTATATCTGCCATGGTTCCATCATCATATAATGCCTCTAACCCCGAGTTAATCAAATCAAGAATCTGCTGATTGCCCTTTTTGACTGCAATGTGCGAATAGAGACTTTCTATGGGTTTTTCTAAAATTTCAATCCCCTCAACCTTGCTCCTTGCCAAGTGATATTCTCCAATCCATCGATCTGCAACAATTGCATCGACTTCTTGAGATTCTAGCTTGCCAAACCCCTTCTCCCAATCGTCAATTATAACAAGTTGTACTTGCTCCATATTTTTAAGCATATGAAAAGGGTATCCACCCGATTCAGCGCCGACTACTTTTCCTTTCAAATCCCTTGCCGAATAAATACTTCGGTTATCATGCTGCTTAAAAATCGAGAATTCTGAGCAGAGCAACGCTTGGGAAAAGTCATATATTGCATCGCGCTCTCGACTTGGATTAATGTGCAGCAATGCATCTGCCTGTCCCAACAACACTTTGTCTTGTGCTTCGTCCCAATTTACCGCTTTGATTTCAACCGAATATCCAATGCGCTCTCCCAGCGCTTTGGCAATGTCAGCTGCAATCCCTTTTGCTTCTCCATTTTCTTCATACAAAATCGGTGCAATCTGATTATTTCCCATAAAAATCAAGGTACCTCTATCATCCTTGTCCGCGGAATGTAAAGATACCATATGTTGAAACAAAAAGACTACCACTATTGATGTAATGGCAACGGTAATATTTGTTGTATTTAGTTTGTTTTTTCTCATACTGACTTCAACCTTACCTTCTTGTTGCACTGATCATACAATGTCGACACCTTCATAATCAGTATTATTTTACTATTATATGTAAAATAATGCAAGATACAGTTTTAGGATTCATCAACTATCGTGTTAATAACCATACGCCTAAAACCATAAAGGCCAACGCCCATACATAGAAAAACACCTCTGTGCCTTTTACGCCCAATACTTTTTCAAACAGTTGAATTTTTTTCATTTTCCAAATAGCCGCAGGTTTTGTAATGGCTAATACAAGAACAACGGCTGCATACACTAATGATAAGACTGCCCATATTTTCATAAGAAAACCTCCTCTTTGATTTGATTTAATCTATTCCAACCCTTTGCGTATTCTTGGTGCCAACACCAAAAATACAACACCACTTATGCCCGCAACAATACCTGCATAGGTTAAAATATCCATCCAAGTCCCTCTTCCAGATAAAACAAGGTCATTGCCTTTGTATGTCCAATAAAATGGAATCCAGTAAAATAGCACTTGCCATTTATCTGCCAACAGTTCTTCGCCAGCAATTGATCCAAAGAGTGGTAAAAAGAGTAATTTCATGTTGCCTGCTGCATTCATGACATCATCATTGTTAATCCCTTCAATAAAGCCCACCAATATACTGATAATGCACGACACCAAAATCATGACCAGCACATGAAAAAAATTGATCTCACGAAAACCTGTAATCACTAAAAGTAAAATACTACCGACAAGTGGCACTACAACGCCAATCATACTTTTACCTGCAATATATCCTACCCTTGAGACTGGCGATAGATGCATGGCACTAATGGTATTATCCGCTTTTTCTTCCACAATGTTTAATGCAATAATCATGCCTCCTAGAATGGATGTAAAAATCATCGCTGTATTGACCATAAGTTTTTTTAGTGGTGGAATATCTCGACCATAGTCTCTAATATCTGCCATAGTATCTTCCACACGAATGTCAAAATGTTCAAACGCCGCTAGGTTTTTCACATAATCAATAACATACTCCGGTTCATTTCCTTGTGCTAAAATATAATACGCACCCGAATCTCCCGGTAATATGGCAACAATATTATCTCTTTTTCTGACCCTTTCTTCAATAGCTTCAAGGCTTTCTAGATGCTCGACTTTTGCAAATTGTTTCAAATACGTACTCTGTTCTATATTCTCCCCTTCAAGTAACGCAATCTCAACCGTTGTATCGTTAATGCCGGGAGAAAACACATTAATAATAATACCAAATATAATTGGAACGACGAGAATGTACAAGGTGATAAAATTACGTACGCTGGTTTTAACATCCCGCCAAAATATAACAAAGATTTTTCTTATCATCTCGTAACACTCCTTTACAAGGACAGGGTTTTTTTAAAGCGATAATTGGCTAGGACAAACAATCCCAATCCAACCATTAGAAAAGCCATAGACGCTACAGCTACATAGGTCATATTGCCTCCAACCGATATAATGTCTTTGAAGCTTTGCAACATTACATAGCTTGGTATAATCTTTATCCAGTCCGGATCCCAACTAGGGGTAAAGTATGAAATATTTGGCATAATCATAATTATAATAACCACATACATCGCTCCAAAAGCTTCTACAATATCTTGGTAAAAGCTTGTCAGCAGCAAGCCTAATGAAGCTGCAAAAAAGCCTGAGGTAATTAAAAAGATTAGCATCATGAAGTAATTAGGTTGTGTTCCCATAATCGGAATCGTAATAATGAGTGTTGTTATAACACTCGTTAGAATGATAACTCCAATCTTACTTAATAAATAGTGCCATACTGAAGATGCTGTGACCGAATAGGCTTTAATAATCCCTTCGCTTTTATCTAAAAATATATATGCGCCAATGATAAACAAGCTCATAAGACTTCCATTAAATGTTAAAAAGACCGGAATCATATTTTCCTTGTCATTAAGGGGCGCTGAATCTTCATAGATACGCTTAACCGGTATTGTATCCGAATAGGCTTCAATGACATCATGTCCTGCCAAACGATTATGATACACGCGTAGCAGATTTTGAAGCTTTTGCGTCTCATAACCTTGCAAGAAGTAAGTGTAGACTATCTGTCCCTCGGTATTTAGGTGGGCATATGCTGTCGGTACACGTTCTGAATTGGTAATCGCCTCTAATGCTTTTTTACTCTCTAATAGATATATCTTAGATTTTTCTGTTTCAAAAAGCATCGCTTCATAGTGTACATTATCCGCTTCAAGCTCGACCACTTCTGCATGTTCATCCAAATCTTCTTCAAGTAGATTCTTCACATAGCGCTCCTTAACCACTTGAGGCAATTCCAGGTAAAAATACTCCTTGCCCTTGCTGTCAAAGTCTTGTGGTACGATAAAAAGAAGGATGACCAAAAGGATGATAGCCATTACTAGCTCAACATAAAAATACCAGCTTTTTGAAGATAACTTCAGTTCCTTTGAAAAACTGTACCAGAGCTTCATCTATACCAAACCCCTTCCGGTGACTTTTATAAATATTTCCTCTAGTGTGGCTTCTTTTGTATGCATGGTCTGTATATCATGCTGTTTTATGACCTCAACTAGCCTTAGCTTTTCTGCTTCATCCACTGTTGAAAAGCTTTCTTTGACCACTTGACCGTCGTTAAAATACTCAACGTCAACAAGTTTTTGTCCATACTTAAGCTTTAAGGCTTTGGGTGAATCAATGAGCCGAATCTTACCATCGACAACAAAAGCTACCCGATCACACAGCTCATCAGCAATATACATATTGTGGGTTGTCAAAAAAACAGTTGCACCTTTTTGATTTTCTTGACGTATAATATTTTTAATGCCTGCTGCAATCGAGGGATCGAGTCCGGTAGTCGGTTCATCCAAAAACCACATCTTCGGATTGTTAATCATTGATCTTGCAAAGGTAAGGCGATGTTTCATGCCCTTTGAGTACTTTCCGGCCTTAACATGTTCATTGCCTTCTAATCCCACTAGCTTGATTAACTCTTTTGGGTCTCTTGTCTCTACATCAAAAAGCTTTCTATAGAATTCAAGATTCTCCAGCCCGGACATTTTACTATACACATTGGACTGTTCAAAGGACATCCCTATATTGTTAAACATCTTGTCTTTTATATGCTTTACATCATAGCCTGCAACTTCGACTTCACCTTGTTGAAGCTGTAACAGCCCGACTAGAATGTTTTGTGTCGTTGATTTGCCCGCACCGGAAGGACCTAAAAACCCAAAAATCTCACCTTTTTCGATTTCAAAGCTAATATCATTGACGGCATAGACATCATCGTTATTGTATGAATGGTACAGGTTTTTGACTTTTATCATCGAACTCATCCCTTCTTTATTGCCAGGCTTATAGCTATATCTACCATCCTTTTATCTACTCTGATTGATAATTGATGATGACATATTCGTCTGCTTTGACCCCTTCAATAATCTCAATGTTATCACCGCTTTTAATGCCTGTTGTCACTTCTCGTTCAATTGGCACTTTGTCTTGAAGAACGTTGACATACTGTTTTGAATCTTTTTGAATAATACAGCCCATCGGTACTACCAATCGCTGTCTTGCTGGTTCTACAACGACCTGCGTCTCAACTTCAACGCCAAACGCCAGACTCTTTTCCATTGGCGAAAGGGCAATCTCAACAGTTTGACGATTTTCCTCTACACCCAGTTCGGATAAAGTGACAAATGCCTTAGGATATACCTGTTCAACGAACAGTCCGTTAATCTCTACATCTAATGATGTATCCTTTAGTTTTGCCTCTAAGCCCGGATGGATCTGTATAGCATCTTCTAACATAAAATCTACTAAGACTATCTTTTGAGACGGATCATATACTTCAAGCATTAGCATTCCTGCAAAAGGTTTATCCCCTTCAAATGTATTCACTTGCGTTACGACACCTTCAATATCCGAATATATACCTGCCTCTTGACGGCTTTGATCTAAAATATCCACCGATAAAAGCAACGCCCCGATTTCCGCTTCATACTTTTCTCGCATATTCTTTGAAAGCCCCTTAGACACTTGATTATAGGTATTTTGGGCAATATCCAAACTGCTTTGAAGTTGTTGAATGTTTTCGTTGACTTGTTCAAGTTCTACAAGAGAGACAACCCCTTCTTGATACAATGCTTCTGTTCTATCTCTTGTTTTTGTCGCTGCATCTATCTGATTTTTAATCCTTGCAATTTCAATCCTTGCTCCATTAACACTTCCCATATCTGTCCCAGATTGCGCCTCGCTGTATGCCGCTTCTAGTGCATCGATTTGTTTTTCCACTTTTTGGATTTCAAGGTCAATCTGTTGATTATTATCTTCATATTTTATAAGAAGTTGCCCTTTTTCAACCTGATCTCCTCGTTTAAGAGAGATTTGTTCCACTTTTTGTGCGCCATTACCATAATATCTTCGGATATTCTTAGAACTAATCGTTCCCGTATCTGCAACAGATTTGCCAATCTCTTCTGTCATCACTTGAACTGTATCATACTTGACACCGATATTGCCTATAGTTAAATAATAAAATAAACCGGCGCCTATGGATATAAATATTACAAATACGATAATCAACTTTTTCTTCATAATGACCTCCAAATCCAGCAAAACTGCTTTTTCATCAATGTTAACGTGATATCCGTATGCCACTTAAGTATTCGTTTTTTTGTAGTACATTTGTCGAAAATGCGATAAAAAGGCTTTAACTTCATTGATAATGCTTTCCATGTCGGGCTCAAATCCCATGTTGCGTTGCACCATGTAGCGTTCTCCGACTTTTTCTAATGTATACTGAATAATCTTAACCGCCATCTCTACATCCACGTCATCTTTAAAAAGGGACTTATCCACATTATGAGTATAGTACATATCAACGGATATAGGATTATACTTTTCAATCACTTTTTTCACATCTTCATAATCCATCCCTGCATACATCGCCTTTGTAAAGGAAACCAAGCTGGGCAGTTCATGAAATATCTCTACCTTTAACTTTGTAATCCGTTCAATACGCCGTATAATATCAGTCTCTTCTAATCCAACTTCTTGAGCTATCGGTACTGCAACCGCCTTCATTGCATAGTCAAAAAGATATTCATATAGTTCTTCTTTTGAGCGAAAGTAATGATATAACAACCCCTTAGAAATCCCTGCTGCTTTGACAATGGCATTGGTTGAGGCTTTTTCAAAACGATTTTCCCCAAACTCTTTCATTGCCGCATTAATCAATCGCATTTTTTTGTCAGGATCCATTTTATCTAATCTATCTGTCAAGAGCTCATCTCCTATCGACCGACCATTTCGGTCGGTACCTTTGTTTTTATTATACACCCACTGACCAAACTGGTCAACAGTTTTTTTCTATCTATAATCTACATATACTTAGGTAACTCTGACACACTTTTTTTAAGCGCTTCAATCGTCTTGGCTTCGATAACACATCGCACATGATAGTTTTTAGCAAATCCAATATAGCGCTCTAACTGCATCTCCCCACTGCCAAGGGCTAGATGATGATCTATGCCGATGGCATCGTGTATATGCATGTGTCGGATTTTTTCTAAATGTTCAATAATAAACCCACGGTCATTTCCAAAGGAATAATCATGTCCAATATCATACGTCATCACAATATTTGGGCGTTCTATGAGATTAAGGGTCCCTGCACGCATAAACTCCCGATCAAAATCCCCTGTATTTTCCACGCCTAAAAAAACCTTCTTGTCCTTAAGCTCTTTTTCAATCCTTTCTCCAAAACTATCTACATACGTCATATATCGCTCAATATATTTTTGATATATGTAGATTTTTTCTGTGGGCATAGTAAAATAGACCCCTTTTTGCATATGCATATTCACAAGGGGACTTCCGATAGATTCTGCAAATTCAAGTGTTTTAATAACAAGCTCCACATTAACGCGTCGAACCTCTTCCTGAAAATTAGCAATATCCATATTATCAGCCATATGAAAAGTGAAATAAATCTTATATTGCTCCATCAATTCAAGTAAATGTCCTCTATCTAAAGCCTCCACCTGAAAGTCCGGAACATTCATATTAATCTCTACAAACTTTAATCCAAGTTCATGACAGAACTTCGCATTGGCTTCTAATCCATCTAATTCTAATAACGTTGGCATCCCAAAATCTAACATGGGCTCACCATCCTTTCTCTTGATTTTATATTCATCTAAACACATGTGCTTAACATTTGTCAATACACTGTATCCTTAACATTTTTAGTGTAGAACGAAGCCCTCCTATTGAATAAAAAAAGTGTAAACCTTTGCAGTTCACACTTTTCACTCTTTGAGTTATATGTACTTATCCTTTTACCGCTCCCGCAGTTAATCCTTTAACGATTTGTTTTTGTCCTATAAGATATACAATCAGTACCGGTATAATCACCAGTGTCACTGATGCTGCCATTAATCCATAGTCTGTTCCATATTTACTACTTATTTCATTAAGCAGGTTGCTAATTGGAAAATATGTAGGATCTCTTAATATGATAAGGGATGTAAATAAATCATTGTATGACCATAAAAACGTAAAAATCCCGACGGTTGCAAATGAAGACTTTGACAGAGGAAGAATAATCTTAACAAAAATCTGCCAAGTACTATATCCTTCGACATAGGCTGCCTCTTCCATTTCAATAGGAATTGTTTTCATAAAACTTGTTAAAACAATGATAGCAAAAGCCATATTTCCTGCAGTCTGTGGTAATATAACACCAAAGTAGTTGTTGATTAACTTCATTTTAAAAAGCATCTCAAAAACAGGAACAATGGTGCAATATACAGGAAACAACAAACTTGATACTAATATTGCATGTATTAATTTCTTCATTCTAAACTCATATCTTGCCATAATGTATGCCGACATACCCCCAAACACTATAACACCAATCACCACACAGCATGAGATAAAAATGCTATTAAAATATGCTCTGCCAATGTTGAGTCGACTAAATGCTGTAATATAATTAGATACATCAAAACTTTTTGCTAAGCTAAATGAATCGGAAAATACTAAAGCCGAGGTTTTAAACGAGTTATTTACAACCCAAAACAATAAATACAATGTCGTAAATGCCCAGCTACATAAAAAGAAATATATTAATGCTTTGGTTACATAGCGTGCAAAAACGCTTATGTCCGTATTTTGTCTAGCCACTACCTTTCCTCCTCTTAATAGGTGATGCTTTCTCGACTTAGCAACTTATTAACCGTTAGCGATATGACAATCCCAACAATAACAATCATGACCGCAATCGCTGATCCATATCCGATCTTTGCCGCTTCAAAAGTCTGTTTATACATATATGTTCCTAATACTTCTGTTCCTTCTCTTCCTCCTGATATAATCCAAACCAAGTCAAACACTTTGATTGTCCCTGTAATCGCAAGCACTATACACACTTGAATCACATCCCATATAAGTGGAATTGTAATGTAGATTGCTTTTTTAAAGCCTGTCACACCTTCAAGTTCAGCCGATTCATATAGTGAATTGGGGATACGCTGTATACCGGTAAAGATAATAACAAAGTAGAATCCAACATATTGCCAGATAATCGGAACACTAATCATTTTCAACGCATGCTTGGTCCCTAACCAAAGAACCGGGTCACGCCCTAAGCTTTCTAACACTTGGTTAAGCATTCCACCATTAAAATCAAAAATGAGTTTACATAATAATCCTAATGCTGTAGCCGAGATAACTATAGGAAAAAAATACACTGTTTGAAAGAATTTTTTTCCAAAACCTATGGATTCTACTAGTAATGCAAGAATTAATCCTAGTCCAACTTGAAATACCAGTGTCCATAACATAAGCACTAATGTATTTCTAAGTGCTTCCCAAAACAAGGGAGAATTGAGTGGAAAGGGATCACTTAACATCGTTTTATAATTATCCCATCCGACAAAGCGCCCCATAGATCCCCACGCTGTTATTTCAAAGAAACTATTAAATATATTTCTTAAAAATGGATAGAGTAAGAATAAGGAAATATACATCATAGCCGGAAATAAGAATAAAAATATCATCTTCTTATTTTTATAAATCATGAAACTTTTGCCTCCTTATCATTGTTTTTACAAGTGCCTTTTACCTGCCTTCATCACCTATTTTTGTAGATGTTTTTTGTCTGTTTTTTCTGTATTTTTTCCTCCATTCAACGTTTATGCACTTTTGTCTATCTCACATAATGTGAATGGAGAAAAAAACAGAATATTGTGTCTTTTAGATAATTAAAAATATATAAGGCTTAGTAATTATTTTCTTCAACCACTTGTAAAAGCAACTCTTCTGATGTTATCTTTCCTTCAACAACAAGTGGAATACCTTTTGTAAAGATTTCCCAAGCTGGTTTTTGAAGTCGACTATCAATTGGCATATCCGCACCCTTAGCTGCACCTGTAACTTCTGCCATTGATGTTAACAATGGATTATCAGCTTCGGCTACAACAGATGCCGCTGGCATTCCTGCATTAGCCGTAACGATGTTGCGAATTACTTCATCTGAAGTCAGATAGCTCACTAGGTCAACAACAGCTTTTTGCTTTGCTGAATCATTGTAGGCTTTTTCAGAGATGAAAAATCCTGAAGAAAATCCGGCAATCACTGAGCTAGGATCTTTTTTATCTGTTGATGATGGGAAAGGTAAAAACACGGTATTTTCAGTATCAACCATGCGTCCAGATAACCATGAACCATCAATAACCATCGCTGCTTTTTTGTCTACAAAAGCTTGTACTGTAAACTCATCTTCTGTTACTAACGTATCTTGAGGAAACGCACCCATGTCATATAACATTTTGATATTGTCTAATCCTTCAATCCATGATTGTGGAATCTCTTCTTTTGTCTTAGGATTGACTCTATGCTCTTCTACACCACCTGCTGAGAGAATAAAGTGCTCGATGACATAATGAGGAATATTTCCAAGTGCAACTGAAATCGGTACGATATCCGTATCTGCAAATGTCTCAACTGCTGTCATGAACTTATCCCAATCTGTTGGTAACTCTAATCCATACTCATCAAAAAGATCTTTGTTAACAAACATACCTTCATAAAATCCACTAACAGGTACACAGTAATTTACACCATCTTCTGCCTTCACCATTTCCATTGGGTCTTTATTGATATTGCTGGCATAATCTGGATAATCTTTTCTAATCGTATCAATTGAAACAACCTTGCCACTTTCAACAATTGGTTTTTGGTCTACGCCAGTAAAATACAAAAGAACATCCGGCTCATTTCCAACGGAAAAGTCCAATACAATTTTTTGTTTCCATGCTTCATCAGGATTTTGAGAACTATCCATGATTTTTACATGTGGATTATCTAGTTGAAATTGTTCTAATGCTGCCTGATATGGTGGTGCTGCTGCATTTGTTCCTCCAAATTGACTGGCAATAGTAATCTCTACTTGCTCTAGCTCTTGCTCTGCTTCATCTGTTGCAGTCGTCTCTTCTTGTGTTTGCCCCTCTGTTGTTGCCTCTTCTGCTGCTCCTTCTCCTGTCTGTTCTGTATTTTGGCACCCTGTAACCAGTGCTGTTAAAAATGTAAGAACTAGAAGAACAGAAATGATTTTTTTCATCTGTTTCATTGTGTAATACTCCTTCCTTTTTCTTTGAATTTTGAGTCTTGCAAGCTCATTTTATCTGATAGCTCATTGAGCGAGCTGATCATTCACTTCCATTTGAATCTGGTCAAGTTCTTTCATACTTCGCATAAGCCCACCGTCTTTATTGCGTAGCCCCCATAATCGCTTAAACTCATTCCTAACTTCTTCAAGCATTGTCTGTATTGATTGCAGTATCTGCCGCCTGTCTGTATACGTCATATCCGTATGCGTCAAAGTATAGTGTCGAATCATCGCTCCTAATACAATCATCTTCGTTGCGTGCTTATACTCTTTAATAATCAACGCTCCATCATCACTTTTTAAATCCACTTTCTCCAGTTGACTTTCTAATTTTTTTACATATGCTACAAGAGCGTCATATGCATATGTTTTTTTGTTCTTCAACCGTTGATGAATGGATATGGACATCGGTTCTTTTTTTTGTTCTGCATCAAGTATTCCAAATCTATCATGCAAAAGTTGTACGATATCTTGTTGTAAACCAAACGTATATGAAGACATGGTTAAGGTCATATTAAACATCGGAAATTCTTCAAATTGATTGTACCGGCCATAATCTAAAACAATGTCGCCCATAAGCTGCTTGGCATCTTTAAAAACATAGGTATTTAAATGCTTCGAAACATCTGCCTCACTGCAATCTGCTAAATTCCAACTTAGCCCCATAGCATATACATATGCGGGATAACTGATTGGAAGGTGTTGCCAATGCCCTTTGTCTCCCCATTCTGTAACAACAACCCCTTTTGCCTTATGCTTTTGCGCCGCATCACATGCATTTTGAATATGATGCAACATATTCTGGGTTCTTCCTGTCAAACTCAGCCAAGCATTCGTCCCCGGACAGAGATAAAAATCTTTTTGGGACTGGCTTAAAATCTTAGCATATGCATCAAATGGATAGTCTTGTTCATACCCCCATAGCATCACCGTTATATCTTCGGGCAATTTATCTACGAGCTTAGGATCTTTTATGAGGATATCGCCCCACATTAGCATCTTTTTTTTGTAGGAACTAATTAGGTCATAGACCCAGCCAACATGTTGCAAATAGAGGTCTTCTGCACTGATTCCTTCCTCGATGGCATTACTTCTTCCAGTACCGAGCATAATAGGTTCATCTAGATTGGCATTAAAATAATCTGATGAAAAACAAGGCAATATATCTTCAAACATTTGCTGAATCAACGCTAGACTCTTAGGATTTCTTGGATTAATTGTGGTCGGAGGCGAATCAAAGACCCCCATAATCTTCACCGATTCTGTATTTTCTGCTAGCTCTTTATACTCTTCTTGTGCCAACCATTGCTCCATATGCCCCAAGCAATTTTGATTGCCTACAAGATCAATAAACCTATCCGAACAATATTTTTCCAGTTGTTGGAGTTCCTCAATTGTAATCGGCGTCTCTTTTCCCTCCCATAGGTGCCTAAATGAAGGGTAGGCAAATGAAAAACCTTCAATATATAATTGAAAATGATTTATTTTTAAATCACTTAACATATCAATCAAACGCTGTAGTGTCTCAAGTGTTGGAACCTTGTCACGACTTATATCAAGCATCACACCCCGTACCTCTATATCCGGCTTGTCTTTTATAAGAAGGCACGGTAAATTCTCTTTAAATTGATGTATTATATGCTTTAATGTGATAAGGGCATAATATAGTCCTGGCTTTTGTCCATATGAAATAATCACACGTTCCGGCATAATCTCTAATATATATTCTTCTTTGGAAAACCCTTGTGCTTCCTTAAAAGCCACATTGGCATCTAAAGTATTCGCTTTTGTTATTTTCTGTTTTATTTGATGTGTGAAAAAGTCGGTAATCAGTTGCTCTACCTGCGCATCACTGGAAAAGTAAAAATTCTCTAAAGATAGCCTGCCGCTGGAAAAGCAGACTTCCTTTGGCTTCGGTAAAAAATTCAGTGCATACTCCATAATTCCCTCCACAATCCATGTAATATCTCTTTATAGTTGCAATGTACAAAACTTTGTATATTGAGAGTGTACCATTAGCCAATTTTTTTGTCAATAGCAATTTACATGTCTTTACATTTGTAATTCTTTATAAAATATATACAAAAAAAACAGAGTACGGGTCCGTACTCTGTTGACTTTAACCCACGATAAATGGCACTTTGTTGATCATCACTTGCCCACAATGGTTCAGTTTAAGCTCTTTTGATTGCACCTCAACATCAAATTTATTATTAACAAATTCTAAATGTGCAATACTTTGTCCATAGACTACTGGACGCTCTCCTGGATCAATGGCATTATCTGCAATGACTATGTGCTTATGATAAAACTTGTCTTGAATATGCCTTGACATTTCAGGGTCAATATCAAATAATCCTGTTCCCCAGATAGGATTATTGTTAACGCTTTTTATCGTGTTCCGACGAATCTTCACAATACTGGTCGGTCCGGCTTCATACCAAAGATTAGTATCGCCACTTATTTTAATTGCTGCCGATTCAGAAATAATCGTATTGTCCTCAACCAAAATCTTTTGTCGTGAGGTCAATAGCAATCCACGCGCACGATTTTTCCATACCGTGTTATTTCTAAATATCACCTCTGGATAGCGCTCTACATCTTCAATACAATAGCCCTTGCCTGCATCCAAATCCAGTGCATCCTCAAATGTTAACAACACATACTCTCGGTTGATAATCTTCTTGGCTTGTAAGTGTGTCTGCGCCACTGGAAGCATCGTCTCGACATCAACAATCTGGATAGTCGTCTGTTCATCCAAACCAAAAATTCCCTGCTGCTGATAATGACCAATCTTGGCTAGGACTTGATTATCGCTAACTTGCCGCTCCATAATCAAGTAGTTTCCATGCACATTGATGGCATCATCCAACTGACTTTCAAATAAGCTGTTTTCCACGCGTACAGTTCCTTTGCACCCTACAAAGTGTGTCGCATCTGTATTGGTTGAAACCACACGTTCTGAGTCTTCATCCGTTGCAACGATCACTTTATTCAGATACACATCTTCACAATATTGTGCGACAAAGCCCATAGTTCCTGCTTGACGAATCGTTACATTTTTAAGCATAACCTGTTTACAATGATCGCACACAATCGCTGGAATTAGCCGCTTTTCATGTTTAATCACAAGAACTTTTCCAACCATTGGTTTTCGATGGAATGTATGATAAATCTTAAGGCGCCCATCCTCAAGTTCCTCTGCACGCACTCGGTCATCCACAAAAAAATCCTCACACCCATAAATGGGTTTTTTCTCTTCTGCCTCAAACTCAATGAACTCATGGACAAAATCACTGAAATAATGCTTTCCTTTAAAAACCAAGTTTCCCTTATCTATCATGTAGGGATAACGCTCCTTATCCACTGTAATAATTACATGCTCTAAAGAGGACTCTTGTATGATTCCTTGTGTATAGTATGGTCGATCAACATCAATTGTGATGTTTTTTATTGTTAAATTCTCAATGTTTTTCGCAAAAAAAGGTAGGATTCTTCCAGAAAAGACAAACGTAGATCCTTGTCCATCAATTGTAACATTTTGTCCATCCAAGATTGGAAACGCCATTTTTTTAAGCCCATGATCATTGTTCGTTACATAGGTATACTGTTCATAGGCATATGTGCTTTCAAAAAGATAGGTCGCTTGCTCAAAAATTATTTCAATATTTTCTCGCTCTTTTGTCAGCAATTGATTGATGTTATACGTCATATCTCCAAATGGTGATGGGCGCTTCGTATCAATATATATTTTTTTCATCATCTTATCCCTCTATATGCTTGGCGCTTCAACATGCCATGGTATATGACTGTTTTCACCAAGTTCAATCAACTTATCCATTAATTTTAATCGCATCTCTTTTTTTACCTTTGAATATCTCCCATTGTCCCACAGATTATATTTTTCCTCTGGATCAATCGCCAAATCATACAGTTCTCCGTAAGAGCGGTTCATGTAATAGACGAATTTGAATCGTTCATCACGGATACTTCGAATATCCCTCGCTTCAAGATAGATTCTTGACCACCGCTTAACTGTTTGGGGCTCTGTATAAAAAGATGTAAGACTACGTGTTGAAATATTTTTAGGAATAGGAAGTTCTGCCGCTTTAAGGCACGTTGCCGCAATCTCTACAGAGCTGATAAAGGACTTTTCTTCATATCCGGCAAAGTCTTTTATTGGAGGTTTCATTAAAAACGGAATACGAAGCAAAGCTTCTGAACAATACTGAGCTTTACTTGCCACTCCAAAGTCTCCAAGAAAATCTCCATGGTCCGATGTAAAGAGAATAAGTGTATCGTCATATAAGTCCAGAGCTTTTAGTTTCTCAATCACCGCACCTATTTTCCGGTCAATCAACGTCATATTGGCATAGTAGGCACGTTTGAGTAAGCGTAGTTCTTCATCTGTAAAGCCATCCGGGGATGTCTGGTTTTCCAAATCAACTTTTCCATATTTTTTTACAATATCTAAAAAATGAGGCGGCTTAGTAAAAAGGTCTTGAACCGACGTAGTCGGCAAAGACATGTCCATATCTTCATAAAGGGCATCATCGGGTAATCCCAGACCATCAAAGGGCATATGAGGACCAGGAAATGATAGGGTCATAAACCAAGGTTGATCCGTTGGACGTTTTTCTTCAATCCATTCAAGGCCTCTATCACCGACATAGCTATCCACATAATATTTTTCATCACCAAAAAATTCATAGATTCCCTTGGCGTTCACCTCACGATATAATTGTTCACCTCGAGTAAAACCACTATCATATAAAAATTGCACATAGCTAGACACTCGATCTGCCGTTGTCCGATGTGCCGGCAATCCAAAATAATCGTCTGTAATTTGGTCAAAAATCACCTCTGGCGGTTCATGTTCATCAACAATATCTTCATAATCATAGCCTCTATCCACAGCTGACTTCCAAAAGTGCTGTTTCCCAACTACTGCTGTATGATATCCACCGTCTTGAAGCAACTTCATAAATGTCGTCTCATTTTCATTTAAGGGCGTCATATAACCAGAAGCTCCATTTTGGGATGGATATCTGCCTGTAAAAATAGCTGCTCTTGCCGGAATACAGGAAGGGTTTGTCGTATAGGCATTCGAAAAATTAATTGACTGTTTTGCGAGTGCATCTAAGTGGGGGGTAATAACTTCTGGGTTTCTATAGCCGATGGCATCAAATTTTTGCTCATCTGTCATAATAAACAATATATTCGGTTTCTTCTTCATCTTCGACTCCTTTTTCACACTACAGAGGCATTCGAATCATTACTGACGTTCCTTCCAAATACTGGCTTTCAATATGTAGTCCATATTCTTCGCCATAATACAAGCGAATGCGCCGATGAATATTTTGAAGACCTATACTCGTATGGCGATTGTCCTCTTTTGTGTTTTTCTTTTTCGTATAATTTTCGAGTTCTTCTTGAAGGTTTTGTAACTGGATTGGTTCAATTCCTTCTCCGTTGTCTTCAACTTTGATGATTAAATGTGTCCCTTCTTTAGTGATTGCCACGTGAATCTCTCCTTCATTTCCTCGATGAGACAATCCATGGTTGATGGAGTTTTCCACCAAAGGCTGAAGGCAAAGTTTAATCATCTCACAATAAAGCACATCCTCATCAACGTCTAGTTGAAAGCGTATTTTCTTATCGAATCGTGCATCAATAATTTTTATGTAATTTTTTAAATTCTTGATTTCTTCTTGAACCGGAACAACAAGCACATCGTTTTTTGTACTGTATCGAAAAATACCTGATAAGGCTTTTGCAATCTCTCCAATCTCATCTTGTCCTTCGATTTCAGCCATACTTTTGACCATATCCAGCGTATTATATAAAAAATGCGGATTAATCTGTGCTGTCAGTGCTGATATAACCGCTTCTTTTTCTGTAAGCTTTGAAGTCAGGACTTCATTAATCAAGACATCCATACGATTAGCCATTAAGTTAAATGTGTCACATAACTCGCCCAGTTCATCTTTTCTTTTAATTTTAATATTGACATCATAGTTCCCATCAGCGACCTTACTTATTCCACGCTTTAACTGCCGAATAGAAATCGTTAAATTGCTCGCTAGCAGAAAAGCCACTATGACCACGACCAAAATACTAACCCCCATAAGTATCAACGTAATTTTCTGCAATTCTCGTACAGGGCTTAAAAGTAGATTGACATTATCATAATAAATCACTTTAAATTTGGAATTCTCAAGGAAAAACTCACTACGTCGCATTGTACTGGATAAGGTTTGTTGTGATATTTCCTTTGGTACGCTGGTATAGATGACATTACCCACTTCATTTTCAATGGTCAGGTAGCCACGATTGCCGTGGGTGTAGCCTTCAAAGGATTCCAATATTTCCTCTTTCTCAAATAAAATTGACACGATGCCCAAATCCGTCCCAACATCGCGTATCCCAGAAATTAAGCGGACATAGACGAATGTTCCTGTATCCGTTGTGATGACATCAAAATTTTTATACCTTTGCTTTAGCATTTCTTTTTCAATCTCTAACTCCGGAAAACTATAGGTCACATCATTTTCTTGCTGAATAATATAGGAATTACCAAAGCTATTCTCTATTTTTACAGCATCAAGAACATCAAAAACTTTAAAAAGCTCAAGATTTACCCGGAAAATCCGTTCTATTTGCTGTAAGTATGTATAATTTTCCAAGGCATTTTGAATGTCCTTGGATAGAATATCTTGAATTCCTAAGTCATAACACACATTCGATGTAAACTCGATTTTATTGAGTGTCGCATCCAGCTCATTTACACTACTTTGCTGCAATAACGTGTTTTCATAATATATGTTTTCTTCAAGATTATCATAGTAGTTGGATGAAATATATCCAAACAATAACGCCATCGGGACAATCGCTACACAGAACATATACACAAAAATTCGCATACCAATTTTACTTTTCATAATGCCCTCCTAATGCTTTTCTCGATATTGTGAAGGTGTCATCCCATAGTACTTTCGAAACACACGGCTAAAATATTTGGGGTCATTAAAACCTACATTTTCACTAATATCTACTAGAGACATTTTGGTACTGCTAATTAACTGCGTTGCGGCGTCTAATCGAATATTGGTTAACATGTCCGAAAAATTCATACCCGCCTTTTCTTTAAAACATTTGCTAAAATAGGAACGGTTCACACCAAACTTATCACACATTGCCGATAGACTTATCTCCTCTGCATAATGTATAAGCAAATGTTTCCTTGCCCGATCCACCAGGTCTGTTACATTGCTGTATTGATTGCTTTGTAAATACTTAATCACTTTTACACCAAACTTTTCCACCCAACTGACCATGGAAAAAACATTGGAATATTTTTGTATTTTCACACAAAAATCATATCCTTCACTAATCAATATATTTCTTAATTCTCCATCTGTCTCTTCGATTTTTTTAATCACATCACTGACGAGTCCAAAGATGAACATCCGGATTTCATCTAGGGCGTATTCATTATTTTCTAAACGAAAACTAAGTTGTCGACAATAATCTATAAAAGTATTGTCATCAAAGCTATTCATCGCAAGTAGCATGCTTGAGCGAATCGCATACATCACATCTTTGTTAAATGCCTCTATCACCTGTCCGTCTTTTGCATTGACGACGTGCGTTTTTTGCATCGCTTGTTCAACCTTCTCTAAAGCATCGGAAAGTTTTTCTACTCTTGTGTACATCTGACTTAATACGACCCTACTTTGGATATACATGCGTTCAATGCGATCGATTAAAAACTGTTTCATCAAAAAAATATCTTTGGTTAACTGGTGGTGAAAAAAAATAATCACTTTGTAACGAAGAGCACTTTCCGCAATAAGATATACATGTTGTTGCAGATATAAGGGTAGGATGCTTTCTTCAAAATACTGTTGAAGCGTAACCCTATTGTACTGTGCTATGTCTAGTTGAATCTCGCCAACAACCATTGCTTGAATGCCTAATCCACTGGTCACGCCTATAATTTCTAACAACGTTTTTTCTTGTCGCGATTTTATATACGCACTTAATAGATTTTGAAGGGCATTGTCAACCGTCATAGCATCTGCATTTGATTTCCCAGTATTTTTTATCGTCTCTATGGTTGTCTCCAGCACTTCATCCAATTCACTTTTTTCAATAGGCTTTAGGAGATACCCCATTACTTGTAACTTAATCGCTTTTTTAGCATAAGCAAACTCATCATAGCCGCTTATGAGAATGATCTTGACATCTTGGGCCATTTCTGCCACTTCTAGTCCTGTCATAAGAGGCATCTGTATATCTGTAACCAAAATATCCACATGCTCTTTTTGCAAAATGTCTAAAGCATCTTTTCCATTATCCACTGCTGCAACGATCTCTATATCCGTTCGAAGTTCTCCAATCATTTTGGTTAACCATTTTCTTATCCATAATTCATCATCTGCTATAAGTACCTTGTATTTCATTATGTCACCATCCTTAGATTTTATTATAAATGACGAAGGATAAGAATACAAAGCTGAATGTTAACATTAAGCCCCTAAAGTAAAATATACATGAATGAATTGACCGCCAGTAAGCGGTCAATTCAGTTGTTATCTACTTAAGTTCTATGGCAATCTCAATCGCCTGATCAAGTTCTTCAACAGCTTCATCTACCGTTGCACCACCTAAGACATTTGCACCATATTCTTTTGCCAGTGCCCATGGATTATAGTTTGCAAAAGATGCATTAACCCATGGTGCGTCTTTTCCTTCTTTTAACAATTGCGCAACAGGAGCCACTTCTTTAATATCTGTACTCGTGCCATCTTTTAATACCGTAAAGGCACTTTGACCTTGCACATATGTATTTTGGTTTTCTGTTGTCAACATAAACTCTAAAAACCGTTTTGCTGCTTCTTGATTTTTTGAATTTGCGTTCACACAAATGAACACGCCTGTATTACTAAGAACAACAGGCTCTTGTCCAATAGGAAGTCCCTCAAGTGTAAAGTTCAGCTCCGGTGCAGCTTCTTTAACCGCTTTAACCATCCAGTTTCCTGTAAGCATAAATGCCACTTCACCCGATGCAAATTGCCCGACAGAGTCTGGACCTGCATTCATCACTAACGCTTCTAGTGGATCGATATACTCTTTATCCACTAGCTCTTGAACCATCTCAAATCCGGGACGAAGTACTTCTCCTAACTTTTCTTCTCCTTTGTCTAATGCCTGTAATCGTGTCGATGCATCTGCGTCCTTATACACAGGATATAAGCCTTTGGCTGTGATAAAAAGAGCCGCTCCTGTTCCGTCTTTTGATCCTGCGACAACAGGTATCTTCCCAGCTTGCTGTACTTTTTCACATACCGATAAAAATTCTTCATATGTTTTAGGAACCTCTAAGCCTAGTTCCTCCAGCAAATCTTGATTTGTATACATTGCAAAAACCGATTTTTCATTTGGAAGACCTAAGACATTGCCATTAATCGAGATATCACTGGCATAATTATCAACTACCTCCATATCATTTAAGGCAAGGACATACCCTGCTTCATACAAAGGCAAAATATTGGTTCCATTCCCAAAGAACAAATCATCACCTTGTCCTGAAGCAAGACGTGTATTTAAGACATCTTGATAACCTGAGGCATTAGCTACACCTTCATACGTTAAGTTAATATCTGCATTTTCTGCATTGAATTTTTCAATCAATGTCTCAATAACTTCTGCTTCACTTGCTGTCTTAAAGCCAAACATTGTAATTTCTTTAACTTCATTATCCGAAGCCGTGTCTTGTTCTGTCTCTGTCTGTGTGGTATTCGTTTGTTCGCTTTCCCCGCCATTTCCATTTGCTTGTGTTACAGGTTCTTCTTTTGGTGTACACCCTGCAAAAAGTACTCCCACCAAAACCAAAACCAGCACAATGCTTAACATTTTTTTCATACTCATTCTCCTTTTCTTTATTATAGATTAGAATCATTTATAATAAAATGCTTATTGCATTTTATTGTTACATTTTAACGGAGCCACTTGTCATTCCATCAATAATCTGTCTCTGTAGAACAAAGTAAAAGATAAGTAGTGGAAGAACCACAAGGGTAGTTGCTGCAAACATGATGTTCCACTCAACCACATTGTCACCTTTGAAAAAATAGACCGTTAATGGCAATGTCCTTGAGTTTTTCCCCTGAAGTAAGATAAGTGGATACAAAAAGTTATTGTATACACGTAAAACCATAATAATCATCAGGGTCACCATTGGCGTCTTAAGTAATGGCAAAACAATTTTTCGAAAAACTGTAAATTGTGATGCCCCATCAATCCTTGCCGCTTCTTCAAGTGCGATCGGTACCGTTTTGACAAATCCTGTAAAGAAAAACACACCAAAAGCCGCATTGGCAGCTACATAAACTAAGGCCACCCCAAAAAGATTGCCACTTAATCCTAAGCGTTTCATCCATAAAACAAGAGGAACCATAGCAACTTGCTGTGGAAGTGCAATACCAAACCAGAAAAAGCTAAATAATAAGCCAAATAGCTTCTTCCCTTTAAGCGCACGTGCAATACCATATGAGGCCGTTGCACATAAAAAAGTACACATAATCGCTGATATTCCGGTAATATATACCGAGTTAAACAATGCTCTCCAATAATTCATAGCTTCAATAGCTGTTTTATAATTGCTCCATTGAAAAACCTCTGGAATACTATATGGATTCATAATATAATCCGCTTGTGTCTTTAATGAAATGTTCATCATCATAATAATGGGATAAAAAATAAGTATCGCCGCAATTACAATCAATACTACTGTCATTTTTTTTCTGAATGTACTTTGAATCATTAGTAAAGAACCTCCTCACGCTTTTTGAGATATTTCGTCAAGAAATGTCCCGATACAACGATAAGCACCATCATAATGATTGTCAAAGCCGAAGCAAATCCATGCATATTTTCATTCATCTTCTTCATGACATATGTCCCCATCGTCTCTGTTGCACCGTTGGGTCCTCCATTGGTCATCGCATACACAAGATCAAAAATCTTAAGACTTCCCATAAAAGCTAAGCTAACATTGACCGTTGTTGATGTTGCAATCATTGGAAATGTTATTTTTTTAAATTTTTGCCATGGATTACATCCATCAATGGCCGCCGCTTCAAGAATATCTTTTGAAATACCTTGTAGATCCGCTAGATATATGGTTGCTGAATATCCAATCCACACCCACGTATGGGCAACCATAATACAGATTAGTGCCGTATTGGGATTGCCCAACCAGACATTTTCACTTCCTGTCAATCGATTAAGAAGTCCATCTGAACTGTAAATGAACTGCCACAGATAGGCAACAACGACCGGTGCCAACATACAAGGCGCAAAAATCAATGTTCGTACTAATCCTCTTGCTTTGAACTTATGATTCAACCCAAGTGCCACTAAAATCGCTAGGCCATTTTGCAACAGTGTAATACCCACTGCCAAAAAAACTGTATTCTTAATTGTTCCAAGAAATACGCGATTCGTCAGTGCAACTCTATAATTTGCCCATCCTATAAAGCGTACATTTGGATTAATTCCGTTAAAGTTGGTGAAGCTATAGTAAAAACTTTGCACCACAGGAATAATAAAAAATACAACATAGATAATCAAAACCGGTAAAACTAAAAAAAGGTAGTAGTAAAAATTATTATAGGTCAGTTTCTTTTTATTCATGTATAACCCTCCTTTACATAAAATTATAGGGGGTAGACACCTCTAAAGAAATTCTACAATTTAGTTATACAGGGTGAAAAATGTTTGTTTTTTTTGTTCTGACTTTACAGCCTTCATTCAAAGGGTGTTTTTTTGTTGTTTAGGGTAGATTATTTGTTCACCTGTAAAAAAACTTCATCCACTATAAAAAAAATAGAGGTTATGTGAAGTGGAAACACTCTTCCTCTTCATATAACCTCTATATTAACGCCTATTAAATTGTGTCTAATAATGTATATTTATTTTTCATGCGCAAAAGTGCTTCATCTAGCCTTGACTTTGAAGTGGCAAGATTGACTCGGATATATCCTTGTCCCTCTTTTCCAAATTTTGACCCCATATATACTTCAACTTTTGCCTGTTCAATAAACCATTGTTCCAATTTTTCCTCGGATATCCCTAACTTGCTACAATCAATCCATAGAAGATAGGTGCCTTCCCTAGGTAGGATATGAAACTTTGGCATGTGCTGCGACATATATTCTCGAACAAAGGCTTCATTGGCATCGATATAGCTGTTAAGAGATGCTAACCACGTATCACAGGCACTATATCCTGCTTCAATTGCAGCCAGAGAAAATATATTGGGATTATGCATACCTATTCGATCAATTTCCGCTTCCACTTTTTGACGTATTTGCGGATCTGGAATAACCATATAGGAGACAATAACGCCTGGAATATTAAAAGTTTTTGTCAAAGAGTTCGCATAGATAACCTTATTGTCTAATGGGTTAAGCAATGTTAATGCACTGGTATATTCTACATCTTTTGCAAGAATATCTGCATGAATTTCATCTGAGAATAAAATCAAGTGGTGTTTTTTACAAAATACCGCTAATTGATTTAATTCCTCTTTTGACCATGCTCTTCCACTTGGATTATCTGGATTGACAAGGATAAACATTTCACTTTGATCATTAACGATTTTTTCCAAATGATCAAAATCCATAACAAAGCGATCATCGATTCGCTTAAGCGGATTCATTATGGCTGTGCGCTTATTCTTAACAATTGCATCTACTAAAGGAGAATATGCAGGTGCATTAATGATTACATGCCCATCTTCCTGTGTTATGCTCTCTACACAGACACTGGATGCAATATTAATTCTTGGGCAAAATACAATCCATTCCTTTAAAATCTTGATTCCTGTTTTTTTAAAAACCCAGTTCTCGATACTAGAGTAAAATGCATCGTTAAGGTCTGTATAACCTAAAATCCCATGTTCTATCACCTTTTGCATTGCGTCTAAAATCGGCCGTGGTGCTTGAAAATCCATATCCGCAACTCCTAGGTGAATCAAATCATTTTTTCCATATTTTTTTGCCAACGAATCCCATTTTGCGCAGTTGGTATTTCGTCGGTCAATTGTTACGTCAAAATCACTATATTTTGTCATTGAAATAACCTTTCCACATATGCTTTTCTTTGTTAGCCGTCGTCAAATTTATTCAGTAGCAAATGTTTTCTTTACACGTGCTTGTGTATGTTCTTCTTCTTGATTAAGGCGAACATATTCTTCATAGTATTCATCACCTTTTTCAATCTTCTTGATTCCAATTCCTGTTGCTGCCCATATTAGAGCAAAAATAACACCTGTATAACATAGAATTGCCCAAGGAAGTAATTCCAGTGTCGGTACCCCAAGTGTTGTTGCCATATATACCCCAGCTGCTGTCCAAGGTACAATGGGTTCAACAACTGTTGCTGAATCTTCAAGTGTTCTTGACAGGTTTTTAGGTTGTAATCCGCGCTTGATATATGTATCTCTAAACATTTCCCCAGGGATTAGAATAGATAACTGTCCATTGGATGTTACAAAAACAGCGGTTATACAAGAAACAACGGTTGCCCCAACGAGTCCAAGTGTTGATTTTACAGACTTTGTTAATTTTTCAAGAACAATATTTAACGAGTTGGTCACTGCAAGCGTACCTGCAAATCCATAGGCACAAAATGCAATAAGCACTGTACTTAGCATCGATTTCATACCGCCTCGATTAAGTAGTCTTGCCACATCCGGGATCAATGTTGCCGGGTCAAATCCTTCAATGTTAACCATCGAAAGATTAAATCCTTCAATTGCTGCACTAAATCCTTGTTGTAAGGTAAATCCTTCAAAAGCCACACCATTAAATAGGGCTATCGCACTTGAAAGGAGCATCACTGGAATTGTTGGTTTTTTTGTGATTGAGCCAAAAAGAACGAGAACGACTGGTAATAACAAGAAAATATTAAAATTAAAAATAGATTCTAATGAAAATAATACAGCTTCGACTTTTTCAGGTGTTCCATAGCTTGCTGTGTCAAGATTAAATCCAGCAACTGTATAGACAATAATACATAGGATTGCTCCTGGACCTGTTGTCCATAGCATATGTCCTATATGGTCATATAGCTTTGATCCGGCTGCAATCGGCGCAAGATTGGTTGTATCTGATAGTGGAGAGAGCTTATCTCCAAAGTATGCCCCTGATACCACTGCTCCTGCAACGATAGGTAGTGGAGCACCCATTCCTGCCGCTACCCCCATGATAGCAACCCCAACCGTTCCAGCCGATCCCCATGAAGTTCCTGTACATATCGATACAAATGCAGTCACCAAAAACGACGTTACAATTAAAAACTTAGGGCTGATAATTTTTAATCCATAATAAACCATCATCGGAATGGTTCCACCAATCATCCATGTCCCGATCAGTAATCCTACAATAATTAAAATAAAAATTGCAGGCATCGTCTTAGATAATTTTGCAACTATCGAATTCATAATATCATCCCAGGAATATCCCAGGCTATAGGCAATAACTCCTGCAACCGCTGCTGAGACTAACATAAGTATCTCCGGACTTAACCCCATGACCCCATATCCAATACTCAATAATACAATCATCACTAAAATCGGGACTAATGCTAAAAATAAAGTGGGTTGCTTTTTTACCTTCTCTTGTTTTGCATTCATTTTTTATTCCTCCATCGTCTATGATTAGTTTTTCACTGCAATGACTTCAACTTCACAAAGGACATCTTTTGGAAGCTGCTTAACGGCTACACATGATCTTGCCGGCTTATTGGTAAAGTACTTGCTATAGGTTGCGTTGAATTTTTCAAAGTCCTCCATGTTTTTTAGGAAGCATGTTGTTTTTAACACTTGGTCAAAGCAACTGCCTGCTTCGTGTAAAACCGCCTCTAAATTTTTCATAACCTGCTCTGCCTGTATCGTAATATCATTATCTACCACCTCTCCACTTACAGGATCAATCGGAATTTGACCTGAAGTTAAGATAAGGTTTTCAAACACAACGGCTTGAGAATAAGGGCCTATGGCTGCCGGTGCTTTAGTTGTATTTATTTTGTTCATCATGTTGTATCCTCCGTGTTAATTCATTTTATCTGACTGGCCAGTCATAAATAACTTTTTATTAGCTATAAATAGTATTATAGCGATGAAATATTTTTTAGTCAATGAAATATTGTTTGTTTTATGTACAAATTTTTCCGTCTATTTTGTTGATTTTCACTAAACTTTTTTTTATTGCATGAATTTATTTTTAGGGTTATAATGAAATAAAGCGATATTGGAGGTATTTTTTTGAAAACGAATTTTCTTACATTAACACATACAGATCGACTTATTCTTGATTCGTATAAGTCCCTCATTGATGGTCTAGATAACTACCTAGGCAAGGGATATGAATTTGTTCTACATAGCTTGGAAAATCTAAATGAATCTGTTATTAAGATTGTAAATGGGCACTACACCGGTCGGGTTGAGGGCTCTCCCATTACTGATTATGCGCTATCTATGCTGGAACAAATCAAGCATAATAACGACCTGCAGTCTGTCAGTTATTTTAACAAAACCGCTACAGGTGTTGATATTAAATCAACCACCATTCCTATTATCGGGGAAAATAACCGCATCATCGGTTTACTTTGCATTAATTTTTATATGAATATGCCCTTTTCAGATATCATTGAAAACTTTATTCCAAAAGCTCGCATGGTTCCTAGTCCTGCTGAGGATTTTGTGGTCGAAAACTTTTCAAATTCTATTGATGATATTTTACTCAAAGCTCTGGATGAAGCCAAAAAAAGTGTTCTGTCGAATCAAGCGATTTCAGCTTCGAACAAGAACAAAGAAATTATTGCTTTATTAAATTCAAAAGGAATCTTTAACATGAAAGATTCCGTTGTGAAAGTTGCTGATTTAATGAATATCTCAAAAAATACAGTCTATATGCATTTACGCAATTTAACCAATTCTTAAGTTTATTGGACGCGATACACTTTTGTTGCGTGTCTTGGAACCATCACGGAAAAAGTATCTTCAACTTTGATATCTTGATGGTTCCAAGCGTCTCTAATTTTTGATATCTTTTCTAATCCTAATGCTTTCCATTCAATGTTCACTTCAATGTCATGGTCACTTCGGTTCAATATGGCTATGGCTTTTTGTGTTCCATTTTCTTCACCTAAATCTTTTAGCCAATACTCCACTTCTCCATCAGATACAGCCACATACGGCATACGACAGGCTTTATCTTGATTAATGGCAATCAGTTCTTCATTCTTTACAATCTCTAAAGTTTCTTGTGCTATCGATGTTAAGTCATTACCTAGCATTAAGGGTGTAGACATCATACACCACATCGCAAAGTGTGTCTTATCTTCTTCCAAGCTTAAACCTCGCCCAACTTGAAGCATATCAAGATCATTAACATGTCCCGGGCCATGATATTGGGCCAATGGTTTGACTGCATCAATTTGTCTTAGGACACTTTCAAAAGATAAGTCTATATCAGCACTGGTTCTCCATGAATCTGCTACATCAACAACCCATGCTCCTGGAAACTCCCAACGGCAGACATTATAGATTATATCTTGTCCTTTTTCTTGACGAAGTGTCTCAATTAATTGACCGATTCTACTGTAGCGTGCTTTCTCATCTAGTTTTAGACATAAGCCTCCACACCAGTCAACTTTGATAAAGTCATAATCCCATTCTACTAAATATGTTCTAAGATCTTGTTCATCATAGCCATATAAACCGACACCTAAACCATCCGTATTGCCATCATCATTATCATGCATGTGGGCACATGTATTTTCTCCAGCATCCGAATATATCCCTGCTTTTAATCCTTTGTCATGAATATATTCTGCCATCGCCTTCATTCCACTTGGAAATCGTTTGGGATGGGAGCGAATCTTTCCGTCTTGATCTCTTCCCGCAAAAAAACCATCATCAATGTTAAAATACGTATACCCAACGTCAGCAAGTCCTGTCTCCACTAATGCATCGACTTGCTTTTTCAATAGTTCTTCATTAATATGAATTCGATAGTTATTCCACGATGCCCACCCCATAAGGGGGGTCAGTCTTTTTTCATATGCTGTACTCATTATCCTTCACTCCTTTAATATGATTACGTTCTTGCCTCTTATAATTATAATCGAATATATGCTATTCTCCTATACACAAAAAGACAGATTTTTGTCACTATCTGTCTTTTTATTACTCGATATGGTAAAATATGAACATCTTCTAATAAATGCCGAGGTGTTTTATGAATCAATTTGTCAATGACTTTTCTCTTTCAAAAATTGAATTCTATCATCGTTACACCCTCAATCCAAGCTATGTATTTAATGGACATAGTCATAATTCTTGGGAGTTAAACGTTGTACTTGATGGTGCCCTAGAAATCACCTATGACACCTTTGTTTTTAGGCTCAATAAAAACCAGGCTTTCCTCAGTGAACCCAATATTTTTCACCGAAATAAAGTCATCGAAAACACTTGTGCCAACATGGTTGTCATCCATTTTCTAAGTTCAGATTTACCACGTTTGGCTTTGCCTAAAATCTATGAAGTTAATGCGCTACAATTAGATTTATTGCACTATGCACTAAAAGATATAGAGATTTTTTTAGACGCACAAAAAATACCTTGTGGAGAAATGTCTATTCTTCCTTTCAGTTTTAAAAAAATTATTGAAATCTTTCTATCGAAAATAACTCAAGATGCTAGACCTTTAATTTATACAAAAAACAAAGATACCCATATCTATAATAAAGCTGTACAACATATGAAAGCTAACCTTAGTAGCGGATGTTCATTATCCGAACTTACAGCTATATGTTGTGTTAGCGAGTCAAAGCTAAAACAGGTCTTTAAAGCTTATACCGGTCATGGTCCTATGACATACTATAATCATATTCGTTTAGAATATGGTCGACAATTACTCACAGATAACCATAGTATAGCCGACGTAAGTGCCCGTCTTGGTTATTCTTCTCAAAGTTATTTTTCTCGGGTGTTCAAGAAAAAATATCATCAATCCCCTTTAGCTTTTCAACAGACGCGACATTCTTTCATTCTATAATCAAAAGGTTACTCGACTAATTGATTTTTCATTTTATCCTCTATTACGTTCAAGACATCCTCTTGGCTGGTTAATGTTAATGCCTCCTTGGCTATCTTACTTGCCTGGCGGCTATCAATCCTTGCGGCTTGCTGGCGCGCTCTTAAGATTCCTGGCGCACTCATGCTAAACTCATCTAACCCCAAACCAATCAGTAATCCAAGGGCCAAAGGTTCCCCTGCCATCTCTCCGCACATGCCGACCCACTTACCTTCTTTATGGGCCGCCTCTATTACCATATGTACTAGATTCAAGATTGCCGGATTAAACGGTTGATATAGATAGGATACGTTCTCATTCATACGGTCTGCTGCAAATGTATACTGAATCAAGTCATTGGTCCCTATGGAAAAGAAGTCCACCTCTTTTGCAAATACCGGCGCCATTATGGCTGTTGACGGTATCTCTACCATGATTCCAATCTTATACTTAAACTCGGCTTCACTATACTTTGTGTTTT
>Ga0207721_100102_pt1 | contig 67611 bp, 43 predicted proteins | sample TtaePargueraPR_3_FD_187756 | JGI IMG/M metagenome (GOLD analysis project Ga0207721, IMG submission 187756) | Aerobic enrichment media microbial communities from Bioluminiscent Bay, La Parguera, Puerto Rico - Tt and P2 (1) (SPAdes) | ecosystem: Environmental > Aquatic > Marine > Unclassified ...
ATTACGAGAAGGTCACACCCGTTCCCATACCGAACACGGTAGTTAAGCTTCCCAGTGCCGATGATACTTGGATGGAGACGTCCCGGGAAAGTAGGTCGCTGCCAGATTTATATCAAAGCCTTATGGTTTATGCCATAAGGCTTTGTTTTAATGTTCTTATCATGAGTGAACTTTCGTAAGAGAAAGTCTTATATAGAGTTGATTGTGCTATGTCTGTTTATTTATAACTAAAAGATAATAGTGGTTCTCCAGATTCTGCGTCTATGACTATGTTGATTTCGGTTTTTATTCTGATACTACTTATGCTTTCTGTTCTAATTCCACTTTCGGCGACAGGGTCACTAGATGGAGATAATAAGTTTAATCCCTTGAAAGTAACAATATATACAGGAAGTGATTTTAAAGATTTATCTGCTTTTAACTTAGCGTTTTTTCTAAGGCTTTTTCTGAAAAGAGTTCGTAATCGCAAGTCATTGCTACATATTCAATACTAATTTCTTTAGCGTCCTTAGCACAGCTCTCATATTCACTCTTAGCACTTTCTACAGCAACATCAGATGTGATTTTAGCAGGACTAGAGGTTTTCTCTAACTTAATATTCATTTTGTCAAGGTATTCCATATCAAATGAATCTAAAATAGACTCGTACTGTGATTCTACACCAGTAATAGCGTTTGCATAAACCACAAACGATACTGCCAATGTTGTAATAAGAACCAATGAAGTAATAAATAAGGGTTTATTCACAATAGTCTCATCCTTTTCAATAATATCTTTAATCTAATTATATTAAAATTTCCACAATAAGTCTACTCCAGAAATTATTATATTTATTATATGAAACTGACAGTATAGTTGCAAATATTTACAAAATAAGAATTTGATTCGATAGTACGACGTAAAAACATCCTGAGAAAATAGTAGAAAAAACACAAAAAAACAAGTAAAGTAAAAATATTTGAAGTATATGAAAAAAAATAAGTGTTTACAATATGTATACATATATTATAAGTTAAGGAATGGTAAAACATTTAAGCAAGAATCTTAGAAAACTTTATATACTTGAATGTTATAGAAAATTTTTAAAAGGATGTTATGGCCAGAATTAGACTGTATGATAACAGGAAGTTTTAATTCACATTAATATGAAGTCTGAATTAAATTTTTTTTGTAGTATCATGATTTTATATATTTACACATATTAATACTTTTGGCCAAAATGTATAAATTAAAAGTAAATATTAAATTAGTGTGCTGAATATAAGTTTCATGTAATTATGATGCTTGTATTCGGCACTAATGTTTTTTAAAAGGAGGTCAAATGGATTTGATAAGGTCAATAAAAATGCAGTTTTGTATTATGATTACCAGTATAAGTTTTAAAGTGGGCTTTTCAATTGTAATGTTGTATGTATTGGTTTCATATATAACAACTTTGGTATTAAACATGAATACAGATATTGCTTTTATGTATTCTGCACATGATATGTTTTGTGGTGTTGAGTATAGTGCATTACGAAATAACTTTGAAGCGGTATTTCCCTTTATTGTTGTTTTCCCCTTTTCCTTTTCATATTTAACTGATTTAGGTGTTAAAGTACATCCATACGTTATTGGTAGAATGGGAAGACGTAATTACTTTGCGGGTAAAATTATAACAAATTTTCTTGGATCATTTATTATAATTTTTATACCTTTTTGTATCAATTTATTGTTATGCTATGTAACTTTTCCGTGGAATAACAATCATATTTTTGGAGACTATAATGCTTTAAACTATGCAGAGACTTTGTTGGGGACAAATATTGTTGTAAACACAGTTCAATCAGGTTTACCCTTTGTAAAGCTCTATTTATTTAGTCCTATGGCATATAATTTTTTGTTTTTATGTATAATATCTTTATTTTCAGGTATATTAGGCACTGTTTCTGGGTTATTTTCGTTTTATATTACCAAATTCAAAATATTGCTTTTTGTGCCTATTTATCTATTATTCTATTTGGGCAATTTTCTAACTATATTATCAAAACGTTATATAAGTTTTAAATTAATCGAATACATGTATGTTAATCACATGTTTGGCAAAAGTTTTTTTGTAATATTATCCTTTATACTTGCTGTGATATTATTTTCTGTTTTTTCTTTTAGATATGCTTGTAAAAAGGAAGAGATTTAGGAGGGGGTACATTGTCTAATTGGGAAAAATTTATAAGAATAATATCTATTGTACCAGTTACGTTTTTTTTCTCTTTATACTCATTGATTTCAGATAAACATGATATTGCAATTGCTAGTATGTTGACAGGTAAAATATTTGGGTCAGTTACTGATGATACTTCAAAAGCTTTTGTTCTCATGTTGAGTAATATATTATACCTTGTCTTGTTTAACATATTTTTTGGAAATTTGATTTCGGAGGATTTCAGGTTTAGTAGTGTTTATTTATTTTCAAGGTTAAGAAACCGTAAAGTATGGTTTTATAAGAGAGCATTTGAATTATTAATGATTTCTTCTGTTTATGCATTATTGTTTTTAGTGAGCAACTTAATGATATGTACGTTTTGTTCCACTAGTAAAATTGAATTAAATGAAGTAAAAATATTTTTAGTTCTATTTGGATTGATTACAATGATTTTAGCTATAACGACTATTATTATAAATTTGCTTGCGATAAAATTTGGTAGTACTACAGCTTTTATTGCAGTATATATTAGTGTTATTATGCTGATTTTTTTATCGCTTAAGCATGAGTCCATACCTTTTTTAGGGAAGTATTATTTTGTTCGACTATTTAATCCATTGAGTGGAATAGTACTTAATTTATTTGATAACCCTATTGCTCAGAGTATAGTGGCGTTTTACTACTTTATTCTAATGGTGCTTACATTTATTTTAGGTGGTAGATTTGTTGATAATGTTGATATAGCTTTATTAGATTGCGAAAGTATATAAAGGGGTGAAAGTGAATGCATAGTATTGAAATAAGAAATTTAAACAAAGAAATAAAAGGTAAAAATATTTTGAAAAACATAAATCTAGAAATAAGTAGCGATAAGATATATGGAATAGTTGGGAGAAACGGTTCTGGCAAAACAATGCTGTTTAGAGTATTAGGAGGACTTATTAGGCCGTCATCTGGAAAAGTGTTTCTAGACGAAAAAGAGATACATGTTGAAAAGCATAATAGTGCCAAAATAGGTTTGGTGATAGAGAATGCTTCTCTCTATCCAGCATATACGGGACTAAAAAATTTGATGCTTTTAGCAAAGATAAACAATCATATTGGAGAACAGGAAGTCAGAAATGCAATAAAAAGAGTAGGGTTAGAGCCCGAAGATAAAAGAACAGTAAGAAAGTATTCGCTAGGTATGAAGCAAAGAATAGTAATTGCACAAGCTATCATGGAAAAACCGGATTTTCTTTTTCTTGATGAACCAACAAATGCTCTAGATACAGAAGGAGTTGAACTTGTTAGAAATATAATAAGAGAAGAGGCCAAAAGAGGAGCCTTGGTCTTTATTGCAAGTCATAATAAGGAAGATATAGATATGCTTTGTGATGGGACGTTTAAAATGGCAGAGGGTAAATTGTATAAGGGGGCAGAAGCATGAAAAAATGGTTGTCATATCAATTATTGATAATTATAATTGTCTTTGTTATGGGTCAAATTTGTAAAGCAAATTTTATAGATCATGGTTTGTATAAAATGAAAACTATTGAAGATGGATATTTATTAAAATGTGGTGTTGAATATATTTTGGAAAAGAAAGATTTAGATGGTTTTATTGATTATCAAAATTCGTACATTGAATCATCGGAAGAATATCCTATTGTTGTCATAGGAAAACCAACTGGTAATATAGAACAAGCTCTTAGAAGTTTTGGACAGGAAATAATTGTGGAAAAGATTTTAAAAGGAACTGGTATAGAGAAAGAAAATAAATATTTTGTATATAAAGAATATGGATTTAATATAACTAGTGGAAATGAACTTTCTTTATCTGATACTATGAATGTAATAAATATTTTTAATGAGAATAATGGTAATAGACTTGTTTATGGTGATACAACGAATGTTATGAATCCTGATTGTTATTATCTCATCTTTTTAAAGCCATCGGATTTAAACCCTTTGACTTCAATAGACAGTTATATGTGTCTTAATTATTTTCCGTATCTAAATATTTCGAGGGATAGATCCTTTCCTATTAATGAAGATTTGTATTCGATAAAGTACGCAGATTTAAAGGACAGTGAGTTTTTTGCAAGTAATCAAGAGATTATTGATCAGGTTCATATAATAAAACATAAAATAGTATCAAAATATAAGGATGAAATAGGTGATTACTTAGGTATGGATTTAGAATGATTAAAAAGTTATTATATTAAAATTACTGTTGAAATAAAGAATATTATGATACTGTTAGAGGGTAGTGTATAAAAAACAGAACTCCTAACAGTATTTTTAGTTTTTACTGTTTCTACTAAAAAGTTAATAGAAGTTAATAAATAATTATATTCAAAGGCGATGATAATTTTGGTATAATGGTTAAAATACATAGAAATATAGTGAATTTAATTTGTATATTTAAAAAACTTAAAAATATGTACATGGTATTTCAAAAAAAAAATAAGGTGATTACCAAATAACTTATCAATTGAGTGAAAAAAACAGTTAACATTTTATGTAATGAAAAATGATGTTCCTGTGTTTGAAAGTTTTAGTTTTCTATGAGAGAATTGAGAACTTGAATATTTAAAGTTTATTTTTTGAAATTGTTTATGTGATAATTTATAGAGAATTATATAGTTTGTATAGACAAAATAAGAGGTGTTTATAAATGAAAATTAGCTATATGAATAAAGTCGATGCAATGCTTATACAAAAACAAGGTTTTGCACCTGTTATAAACAAAGATGGGCATCGTATGCAGAATGAAGGAATGAGAATTGTACAAAAAGTAGAAAAAGGGAAATTTATAATTGTTGAGTTACTAGATGCCGATTTCATGAGCGAAGTACAGATAAAGCACAAGCTTGAGATGGTTGGTAAGAATTTGACACAAATTAGTGGCTCAAATATTATAGCTTTTCAGGTTTTTGTTTTTAATTCAAGACCGGATGATACAAAACTTCAATTGATAAAACAGGGGCAAATGGAAGATGTATATATCAAAAAATATATACCATGTATAACCGTAAACTTGACAAATAAAGTAGTTGATAAATTGTACAATCTTCCTATACAAGCTCAGGGCATAGAAGATGTGCTAAATTCAATGTTACATACAGATACTACCAATGAAGGCATGTCAATAGATAAAGATATTTATACAAATACTGTTTTGGAAAAACAGAATAAAGAAAACTATTCACCGGCTAGACTTATGGCTAAGGTTCCTTTTTTAACCTATAGTTTGATTATAATAAACGCAGTGATATGGTTAGCAATGAATATATTTGCGTGGGTAAAGGGTATTAGCGTCCAGAGTTTATTTCTCCCACTTGGTGCAAAAGAGAATTACTTGATTCTCTCCGGTGAGTATTGGCGATTTTTGACTCCTATATTCTTGCATGCCGATTTTCAGCATCTAGCAATGAATTGTTTATCTCTATTTGTTTTTGGAAAACTAGTTGAGGGGATATACGGTCACAAAAAATTTGCCATTGTCTATATTGCAGCAGGTATAATTGGGAATATAGCAAGTTTTATGTTTTCACCACATTCGGCAGTAGGTGCGTCGGGTGCTATATTCGGATTGATGGGAGCTTTGTTGTATTTTAGTGTTGAAAATCCTAATCGTTTTAAAAAGTATTTTGGTTATAATATACTAATTATGGTGGTTGTAAATCTTGTCTATGGATTTACAAATCCCGGAATAGATAACTTTGGGCATATAGGTGGGCTTATAGGCGGTTTTCTTATTTCAGGAGTAGTAAAAATTAAAAAAGCTCCTAATAAACTTCTAGGAAGACCTGTTTTTATAGTTGTGACCATTCTGCTTTTGACTGGCAGTTTGTACTATGGTTTTAATATTAGCGGCAATGCTAAGTATTATCAATTTAGCAACTTAGCTCAAGAAAATAAGTTGTTTGAGGCTGAAAAAATGGGTGAAGAAATTATCGATATGAAGATAATAGACACCGATTTAAAAGTAAATGCCTTATTGAAGGTAGCAATATTGGAATATGCTCAAGGAAAATATGATGATGCAATGAAAAAAGCGAGCTATTTAAAGGAGCTTAATCCTTCAAGAGGGCATTATCTTAGTGGCATATTATATTTCTATGAACAGAAATATGAATTAGCAGAGAAAGAACTAAAATCTGCGGTTGAAATAGATCCAGAATTGAGAGATGATGTTGATACATATTTATCGCAGTTAGATAAGTAACGATTAAAATATAAGTTCCAACTCTGGGATAACGAAAAAACTTGATTTAATAGTATTTTCAAAATTATTAGGGAGTTTCAAAAAATACATATTCAATATTTCAGGTGCAAAGCCCATTATGGAAGTTTTTAAACTTTCTACAATAGGAATATTATTTTGCAATGCAAAAAATGTAATCAATTTTTGAAACTCAAGTTAATCAGTTAATTTTTAATCTTGACTAAAACTGGAAGTTATTTTTTGCTATACCTTAGATTAAGAAGAGAGTTTAAAAAAATGTAAATCAAATTACAAAAAACTTATTAACCGGATGACAAGGTTTTATATGAAGGAGACATTGCTTCACAGAATATATCTACAATCTCAGGATCGAATTGGGAACCTGAATACATTTTTAATTCCATTAGAGCATCTTCGGTGGTTTTTCTTTTACAGTAAGGACGTTCTGAAATCATGGCATCAAAAGAATCGGCGACACATAGTATTCTTGCACCTAAACTTATTTCATTACATGCAAGGCCGTCAGGATATCCTGAACCATCGAATCTTTCATGATGGTGTCTTACATAGTCCAATAGATTATCAATATCTTCAAGAGGTTCAAGAATATTTTCACTGTATACTGGATGTTGGCGGATTATAAGTTGCTCGTCATATGTTAAGCTGCTGTTTTTATTTAACAGGGATTTGGGAATTTCAATTTTTCCAATATCATGAAGTAGCCCCGCATATTCAAGAACAGTTATTTCATCAAGGCTTAGGCTCATAGCTTTGCCTATTATAACGGCATAAGAAGAAACACGTTCACTGTGAGCATGGGTATATTTATCTTTTGCAGATATAGTACTGAGAAGCCCTTTAAAGGCACCAATTAATTGCTGATTATCTGAACTGAGATTTTTTCGAATTTGAGAGATTATATCCTGATATAAGTGTACTCTTCCTCTACCAAGATTTTTTGCGTGGTATAAAGCCATATCTGATTGGGAAATTAACTCACTTTTACTGCAAGATCTGTTGGGGTATTCTGAAAGGCCTATAGAAAGTGTGACTTTTTCAGAAAGCTTTTCAGAAAAATAATTACTTCTTACCCTTTCAAATTTTTGAACTATATTGTATGCAATCATTTCAAGTGATTCAATGTTTGTATTTGGAAAAATAATTGCAAATTCATCGCCACCATATCTACATACATAACCATTTTGTTTAACTATTGACTTTAAGATGGTTGAAGTTGCCTTAAGTATCTTGTCACCGCATTCGTGACCATATAAATCGTTATACATATTAAAATTATCTATATCCATCATTATTAAACCAAGAGTGCTATTATTTTTATTTGTATTATCTATTTCATTTTCTAGCAAAATCCTAAATTGTCTTTGATTGTATACATCAGTTAATTCATCAGTTATTGCAAGTTTTTGGAGTTTTTTCTTTTGTATATCTTGTTTAAAGGCAAGTATAGCAATTATAGTTCCTACTATTATAGTAAGTAGCCTCAATGTAAAACCAATTAAGTAATCTATATTGTAATCTTGATTATATAAAATAAACAATGAAATTAAATCAATTGAACTCGATAATATGCAGAAGATTAAACCTAGAAAATTAAAACGAAAAATCAAGTAAAATGCTATAAGAATTTGGATTTGTGAAACAAATGCTCGTAGAACTTCAGGTGTCATTTCAAGATAAAGTGCCAGTGATAGAAAAAGGATAAGAAAAACGCATGAAATATACTCAAACAATTTAATTTTACTGTCAAAGTGATTAGAGAGTACATTTCCTATTAACTTGCCTATAAATGTCCTAAAAGACGCTATAGCATTCATTTTACCACCCTTTTTTAAATTTTGCACAATTTTAACATTTTTATTATACTTGATTATTTAATAATTTTCCACATAATTAATAAAAACAGTTTATGTAAAACATGATTTTAGATATTACAAATACTTTGCAACTGCCGTTACATGAAATCTATATAGATGGGTTTTATGAACTATATACTATATAGGTTATTTTTAAAACCGACTTAACACAACCCCGCTTTTAATTAATATAATAAAAAGTTAATTTTATGTATGTACAATGTTTGCTTAGTAAAAATAATTCCATGGATTTGTTTTAATAATTATATCACATTATAATGTATTCTAAACAAGAATAATAAAATTACTTTATACTATATCATATTTTGTTAAAGCATAGTCTAAAGCATTTGGTACTTGTAAATGTAAATGGAAATCGGATATTCTATTAATAAGTTGTAATAAACATTATAAATAAAGGTAAAAATTTATTACATTGAAAGAATTTAATGAAGGGTGTTAGAGATGAAAGATAATAATAAACTTTTGACCTTTATATGGTGTACAAAAAGTATTTGAATGAGAGGCGAATATATGAAAGCAATTATTTTTGATATGGATGGATTGATGGTCGATACGGAGGTATTATATCATGAAACGGACAGAGAGATGGCAAAATCTTTTGGTAAAAAAGTCAGTGAAGAAACTTTAAGTAGGATGATGGGTAGAAAGCCTGTGGAATCATATACAATTTTTTGCAATGATTTAGATATAGATCAACCAATTGAGGAATTATTGAAAACGAGATATCGTTTAGTTGAGAAAAAACTTTTGAATGAAGTTAGACCAATGCCTGGACTTTTTGATATTTTAAATGAGTTCAAAGGAAAAATGAGAATGGCTATTGCAACAGGTTCACCACAAAAATTTTTAGAAATAACTTTGAACAAATTAAATATAGGTCAATATTTTGACGCTACACAGCCATCGGACCCAATTGTAAATGGTAAACCCAATCCGGAGATTTATTTGAAGGTAGCACAAAAGCTCAATGTCAGTCCAAAAGAGAGCATAGTTATTGAGGACTCAAGTAATGGTGCAAGAGCAGGTAAAAATGCAGGTTGTTATACTATAGCGGTGCCATCGGAATATACATATAAGCAAGATTTTAGCTTTGTAGATTTTGTTGCGAGAGATTTAAATGTTGCTAAGGATCATATAAAAAGCTTGTTAAAGGGATAGAGTTTTTAGGAATGATTAGTGTCTTATAAAGTTATATTCAATTTATGAGAACTATATTATGGGAGTAGCTAGTGAATTGAAAGGAGTTCTTGAAAGTTGTTTGCTTAGATATATTTTTAGTATTTATAATTTTCTGTAGTTCATTAAGTTGTGTTAATCGTATCAAACCATAGCATACTATCTTTGAGTATGCTATTTATATTAAATTCTTTAATATAAATACTATTTTATAAAATAAAGCAAATTATTGTTGATGGTGATAATTTTTTTTACTTTATTTAGTATCTAGAAGGTAATCTGTAACATGATAGGTAAAAGAACAGAAAACCTAGTGTAATAGTATATAGTTGGATTTATGGAGTTGATAATTCAAATGTAATATATGCAAAAAAAATAAGCTTTTTATTATTAATGATATTTTAACCCCCCTAAAAATCATTTTTTTTGCGTATTACTATTATAGATTAATGGATTGTAAGGAAGGAGTTGCTTTTATGAACGTAATGCTTATATTCTTTGCTAAAGTAGTTGTTGAAAGATAAAAAGTTTTAATATATAATAAAACTATAATCATAAACAAAATACTGAAATATAAAGATTTATAGTATTAAGGGAGTAGAGAAGTTATTGTAAATCCAAAACCTTACATTCAAATCCAATCTTATTTCTTATAAGGTTTAATCTCTATTTTTAGATTTTTTCTCTAAATACCCTTAATGTAGTAAAATATAAGATATTATTATATATATATATTATATACAGGTTTAATATAAGGAGGAGTTTGTGAGGAAAGATGAATTCTAATCTGTTGTGACTTCGTAGAATTTTAAATTGTTTAGAATGAATAATACTAGAGAAATAATTCACAGTTTTCTATTTACTTATTGTAGCATTTGTTTTCAGTTATAAATATTTCCCAGTTAAAGTCGTAGTAGTGTTTTTAGTTATCTTTCTATTATTGTATGTATTCTCTCTCTAATTCAAATCTATTTTCTAATTTTTCTATTTATAGTACTGTGGTATTGTAATTAGTTTAGTTTAATTACTCATTTAGAGTAATACCTAGTTTGTATAATAGGTACCTGCTTTATTAAGGCACCTTAAAGATCTTTAAATAGATCGTATAAAAATAAAATTTTTGGGAGGAATGGTTAAATGAAAAAGGTTATCAGTATGATTGTAGCTATTGCTATGCTTGTTACCATGTTTTCAACAATAATAACCCCTGGAACAGCATTTGCAGCACAAGATTACGACACAGAAGCACTTAGTTATGTAGTTCAAGATTCTGCAAGCGAGTGCGGTTCAGATGTAGTAACAAATAATGGAGGTTATTCAAAGGCAATACCAGCAGGCGTGCTGGGATGGGCAAAGTATGGATACGAAAATGCTATCAACCAAATGGAAGATGCTAGTACAACATATTTTGCAGCTGCTTCAAATGGATTTACAGTTAGTGTGGATTCAGTTGCAGGAAAAAAAGGAGAAGAAATAACAGTACCTATAAAATTTGTGAACATACCTGATAAGGGAATTAGCACAGCTGACATGACAATTACATATGATGCAGACAAGTTAGAGTATGTAGACGCAGATGCAGGTAGTATAGTTAAAAATGCTACTACAAATTTTGCAATAAATAAAGAATCTGACGGTAAATTAAAAGCATTATTCCTTGATTATACAATGGATACACAGTACATAGATGAGGAAGGTGTATTTGCGAATATTACGTTTAAAGTTTTAAGTTCCGCATCTACTACTTCAACTGTGAAAATTACAGATTCAACATATGGAGACAATGAACTTTCAGGTGTTACTGCAGCTGTTACTGCAGGAGAAGTTTCATTAAATGATAGTGTATCAGTACCTACACCTGAAAGCACATCAGCACCTATTTCATCAGATGGATTTACAGCATATATTGGTTCTAGTGAAGGAGAGTCGGGAGAAGAAATAGTTGTACCTGTAAACTTTGCAAAAATACCTACAAATGGAATAAGCGCAGTGGATATGACAGTTAAATATGATGCAGATAAGCTTGAGTATGTAGATGGCGAGGCAGGTAGCATAGTAACAAATGCATCTACAAACTTTGCAATAAACAAAGAATCAGATGGTGCATTGAAATTATTGTTCCTTGACTACACAATGGAAGATGAGTATATAAGTGAAGAAGGAGCATTTGCAAATTTAACATTTAAAGTTATAGCATCAGCAGAAGCTTCAACAAAGGTGTCTATAGATAATGCTACATTTGGAGATAAAGACCTTACTGATTTAACTGCAACATTAGCTGAAGGAAAGATAGATTTAAATGGTGGTGGAACAGTATCAACACCAGAGGTTACAAGTTCAGTGCCAACACCAGAGGTTACAAGTTCAGTACCAACTTCTAAACCAACAGAAGAACCAACAGAATTTACAGTATATATTGGTTCAGCTGCTGGAGAAAAAGGAGAAGAAATAACAGTACCTGTAAACTTTGTTAAAGTACCTTCAAACAGAGTAAGCACAGCAGATATGACAGTAAAATATGATGCAGATATGCTTGAGTATGTAGATGGAGAAGCAGGAAGCATAGTAAAAAATGCATCTACAAACTTTGCAATAAACAAAGAGTCAGACGGCACATTGAAATTATTATTCCTAGATTACACAATGGAAGATGAGTATATAGGAGAAGATGGAGTTTTTGCAAACTTAACATTTGAAGTAAAAACATCATCAGCTGTTTCAACAAATGTGTCTATAAATAATGCAACATTTGGAGATAAAGACCTTACTGGTTTAACTGCAGCACTAGCTGAAGGAAAGATAGATTTAAATGGCGGTGGAGCAATAGCAACACCAGTAGTTACAAGTTCAGTACCAACTTCTAAACCAACAGAAGAACCAACAGAATTTACAGTATATATTGGTTCAGCTGCTGGAGAAAAAGGAGAAGAAATAACAGTACCTGTAAACTTTGTTAAAGTACCTTCAAACAGAGTAAGCACAGCAGATATGACAGTAAAATATGATGCAGATATGCTTGAGTATGTAGATGGAGAAGCAGGAAGCATAGTAAAAAATGCATCTACAAACTTTGCAATAAACAAAGAGTCAGACGGCACATTGAAATTATTATTCCTAGATTACACAATGGAAGATGAGTATATAGGAGAAGATGGAGTTTTTGCAAACTTAACATTTGAAGTAAAAACGTCATCAGCTGTTTCAACAAATGTGTCTATAAATAATGCAACATTTGGAGATAAAGACCTTACTGGTTTAACTGCAGCACTAGCTGAAGGAAGGATAGATTTAAATGGCGGTGGAGTAATAGTAACACCGGTACCTGAAGAGCCAACACCTACTAAGACATTTACAGCTAATAAATTTACAGTACAGGTTGATTCAGTTGCTGGAGAAAAAGGAGAACAAATATCAGTACCAGTATATTTTGTTAAAGTACCTGCAAATGGTGTGAGTACAGCAGATATGACAATTACATATGACTCAGATAAGCTTGAGTATATCAGTGGGGATGCTGGAAGCATAGTAACAAATTCTTCTACAAACTATGCAATAAATAAAGAATCTGACGGTAAATTAAAAGCTTTATTCCTAGATTACACAATGGAAGATGAATATATAAGTGAAGATGGAGTATTTATAAATCTAGTATTTGAAGTGAAAACGTCATCCGCTGTTTCAACACAAGTTAAAATAAGTAAAGCAACATTTGGTGACAGGGAATTAGGTAAATTAACTGCTGATTTAAAAGCGGGAAGAGTGGATCTAAATGGTGGTGGAACAATTTCAACACCAGTTGTTACAGACGAACCAACACCAGTTGTAACAAAGAAACCAACACCTACAAAAGCACCTGTTGATTCTAACTTAAAAGTAGAGTTCTTTAATACAAATACACAAGCACAATCAAATAGTATTTATCCTAAGTTTAAACTTACAAATACAGGTGGATCAACAATTAATCTTTCAGATGTGAAGTTGCGTTATTACTATACAGTTGATGGAGATAAGGATCAGAAATTCTGGTGTGATTGGTCACCAATAGGAAGTTCTAATGTAAAAGGTGAATTTAAAAAGATGACAGCAACTGATGGTGCAGATTATTACCTTGAGGTGTCATTTAGTAGTGGAGCAATTGAAGCTAATACTTCTATTGACGTTCAATGTAGATTTGCTAAGTCTGATTGGACAAATTACAATCAAGCAGATGACTATTCATTTAACTCAAGTGCTTCAAATTATACAACGTGGAATAAAGTGACTGCATATATGTCAGGTAGCTTGGTATGGGGTGAAGAACCTAATGGTGGTACACCAGCAACACCAACTCCTACAAAAGTAACTACACCAACAAAAACTCCAACTGTAACAGTAACACCGAAGCCAACAGATGAAAAGACGCCAAGTCCTAATGATTTGACAGTGACTGTTGAGACAGTACAAGGTGGAACAGGTGATACTGTAACAGTACCTGTAACATTTGATAAAGTGCCTGAAGATGGAGTAAGTACAGCTGATATGGCAATAGCATATGATGATTCTAAGTTAGAATTTGTTAGTGGCGAAGCAGGAAGTATTGTTACAGACCCTGATACAAACTTTGCAATAAACTTAGAGAAAGACGGTTTGATAAAAGTATTGTTCCTTGACTATACAATGGACGAGGGATATATAAGTGAAGATGGAGTTTTTGCGAACTTGACCTTCAAGATTAAATCAAGTGCAGAAGTTGGTACTACTGAAGTAACAATAGATGGTAAACCAACATTTGGTGATAGTTCTTTAAGTTCAATAACAGCAGCTTTAATTGATGGTGAGGTAGAAATAATCGATGGATCAGCAATGAAGCTAGTTATAGGTGATGTAACTGGAAAAGCTGGATCAGAAGTAGTGGTACCTCTTTCATTAGAAGGAGTTTCAGATGGAGTAAGTACAGCTGATATGGCGATTGCTTATGATACAGATATTCTTGAATATGTGAGTGCAGAAGCAGGAAGCATAATCACTAATGCAGAAACAAACTTTGCAATAAACTTAGAAAAAGACGGTTTGATAAAAGTCTTGTTCCTTGACTACACAATGGAAGATGAATATATTAGTGAAGATGGAGTGTTTGCGAACTTAACATTTATGATTAAATCATCGGCAGATGATGGTGCAGTAGCGGAAATTAGTAAGTCAGGTAAAGCAACATTTGGAGACAAGAACTTAGAAGGTGTAAGTATAGTTATTACAAGTGGTTCTGTTAAAGTAGGTGATGTAGCTTCAACACCAGCACCAACAGATGAACCGACTTCAACACCAACAGCAACGACTGAACCAACTTCAACACCAACAGCTGAACCAACTTCTACACCAGTAACAGAAGGATTCAGTCTTGTGATAGATACAGTAGAAGCAAATCCAGGTTCTTCAGTTGTAGTACCTGTGAAACTTTCAGATGTTGAAAGTGTAGGAGGAGTTAGTACAACAGATATGACAATTGAGTACGATTCAGATAAGCTTGAGTTTATAAGTGGTGAAGCAGGCGATATAATTATAAATCCAAGTACTAATTTTGCAATAAACTTAGAAAAAGACGGTTTGATAAAAGTGTTGTTCCTTGACTACACAATGGAAGATGAATATATTAGCGAAGATGGTGTATTTGCAAATCTTAACTTCAATGTAAAGTCGGGTGCAGAAGTCGGCACAAAAGCTGAATTGAATGTAAGTGGAAAAGCTACATTTGGTGATAGTGACTTAAACGGAATAACAGCAAACGTTGTAAACGGCGGAGTTAACATAGTTAAAAAAGCTGATCCAAATGCCTTCAAGGTTGTAGTAGATACGGTGGATGCAGCAAAAGGTGAAGAGGTAATTGTTCCAGTATCATTTGTGAATGTTCCTGAATCAGGAATTAGTACATCAAATATGACAATCACTTATGATGCAGATAAGATAGAGTTTGTGGGTGCAGAACCAGGAAGTATAGTTACAAATGCAGAAACAAACTTTGACATAAACAACGAAACCAATGGTGTATTAAAGGTGTTGTTCCTTGACTATACAATGGAAACTCAGTCTATTAATGAAGACGGCGTGTTTATGAATTTAACTTTCAAAGTAATTGCAGATGAAGGTTTAGCTGAAATAAGTAAGACAGAATCAACTTTTGGAGACCCTGATTTATTGCCTGTAGTTGAAGAATTTGAAGTTGGTGGAGTTAATATAGTTGAAGCTGCAGAAGGATTTACAGTTTCAGGTTATATAAACCCAGACTTTATGGCAACATCAACAACAGCTCCTATAGTAAATGCAGGATTTAAAGTAGAAATAGTTGAAGCAGAAAAATCTGTTGAGACAGATAGTGAAGGATATTTTGAAATTGAAGGTATAACTGCTGGTACGTATACAGTTAAGATAACTAAAGACAATTATCTTTCAAGGGAAATTGCAGAAGTTGTAGTAAGTGATAACTTAGAGTTATCTACAGCAGATGAACCAACACTTATGTGGGCAGGAGATATGATAATAGGAGATGCGCAAGATGGTGCAATTAACCTAGAAGATATAATGGAAATCTGTAAAGGATTCAATACAATATCTACTGATGATAACTATAAGGAAGGTTCAGATTTAAACAAAGATGGTGCTATAAATCTAGAGGATGTAATGATAGTTGCAAAACACTTCAATAAAATATCTTCAGATTATTAAGAAGGTTTAACACTTACAAATATGAGGAAGGGTACAAGTGTATCCTTCCTCATATCAAATAAAGACTTGTAATTAAAGTTTACTAAGTCTTGGAGGTGCAGTTTAGTAAATTGGAAAAGTATATCCTAAAATATTATTGGGTTATACTTAAGGAATTATTAGAAGGGGAGAGGTATCATCGATGAAGGTTAATAGATTATTATCGTTTCTGCTAACTTTGATGTTAGTAATATGCAGTTTTAGTGGTAACCTGGTAAATGCAGCTCCAACATCTGGTATTGAAATTGTACTAGATAAAACTGAGGCATCTGTTGGGGAGATTGTTACTGCATCAATAAAGGTCAAAAATATTAGTGACTTTTCAGGATATCAGGTAAATATGAAATATGACCCAGATGTATTACAACCAGTTACTTCTGAAGGGGCGGACTATGCAAAATCAACATTACCAGAAGCTGGAGATATTCTGAGAAATTCAGACTTTGGACTGAATGTGATGGCTGCAAACAAAGTTCAAGAAGGTATTTTAAATTTTTCAAGAGCGTATACACGTCTTGAAGAATATCGTGAAGAAGCGAGTTCTGAAAATACAGGAGTAGTTGCAGCTATAAAATTTAAAGTATTAAAAGAAGGATCAACTTCAATTGGGTTTGAAGAGTCGGAAACACTTCCAAATTCAATAGGCGGAACATATTTATTTGATTGGAATGGAAATAGAATAGTTTCGGGATATGAAGTTGGACAGGCACAGACAATTAATTTTGCAAAAGAAGATTCAAGTTACATAAGTATGGAATTTGATAAGAATAATGCAGAAGTAGGAGAAATTATAACTGCAACTTTAAAAATAAATAAAATTCAAAATTTTGCTGGATATCAGGTAAATATAAAATATGATCCAGCGGTATTACAAGCTGTAAAAACAACCAATGGAAGTGAGTACAAAAACAGTACAATACCATCAAAAGGTGAACTGCTCATATCAGATGATTATGGTGCTATGCCTGCTGCAGCGAACAATATTGATAATGGAACATTGAATTTTTCAAAATCATATTTGAATTTAGCAGCATATAGAGAAGCTGGAGTACCAGAGGAAACAGGAACTATAGCAGTTGTTGGTTTTAAAGTTCTACAGAAAAAAAGTACATCAGTAACATTTGAAGATACAAGTTCCATGCCTAATTCAGTTACTGGAACAGCTTTGTTTAATTGGTTTGGAGATAAGATAAGTTCAGAATATATTGTTATTCAACCTGAGGAAATTAATGTTGAAACAACGTCAACGTCAACACCGACACCAACATCAATTCCAACAGTTGAACCAACAGTCACAGCAACATCAGTTCCAACATCTGAGCCAGGAAATGATAGTTATATAACAATGACTTATGATAAGAGCTCAGCAGAAGTAGGAGAAATTATAACAGCAACATTGAAAGTAAATAAAATAAATAATTTTGCTGGGTATCAAGTGAACATAAAGTATGATTCAGAAGTTTTGCAAGCAGTGAATCCAAGTACAGGTAAAAAGTATTTAGATAGTTCAATACCATCAAAAGGTGAATTGTTTGTATCTGAAGATTACAGTGCAATGCCTGCTGCATCAAATGATATAGAAAATGGAATTTTGAACTTTTCTAAATCATATATGAATTTAGAAGCATATAGAGAAAACGGAGTTGCAGAGGAAACAGGAACAGTAGCAGTAATAGGTTTTAAGGTACTAAAGCAAGAAGAGACATCTGTAGTTTTTGAAAATACAAATACTATGCCTAATGCGATTACTGGAACTATGTTAATGGATTGGTTCGGAGATAGAATAGAATCTGGATATTCTGTAATTCAGCCTCAGAAAATCAATGGGGAAGGACAGCCAACAGTGGAACCAACAGCAACACCAACAGCAGAACCAACAGCAGAACCAACAGCAGAACCAACAGCAGAACCAACAGCAGAACCAACAGCAGAACCAACAGCAGAACCAACAGCAGAACCAACAGCAGAACCAACTGCAGAACCAACTGCAGAACCAACAGCAGAACCAACAGCAGAACCAACTGCAGAACCAACTGCAGAACCAACAGCAACACCAACAGCAGAACCAACTGTAGAACCAACTGCGGAACCAACAGCAGAACCAACAGCAGAACCAACTGCAGAACCAACTGCAGAACCAACAGCAGAACCAACTGCAGAACCAACAGCGGAACCAACAGCAACACCAACAGCGGAACCAACTGTAGAACCAACAGCAACACCAACAGTTGAACCAACAGCGGAACCAACTGTAGAACCAACAGCAACACCAACACCAACAGCAGAACCAACTGCAGAACCAACAGCAGAACCAACTGCAGAGCCAACAGCAGAACCAACAGCAGAGCCAACTGCAGAACCAACAGCACAACCAACAGCGGAACCAACAGCGGAACCAACAGTGGAACCAACAGTGGAACCGACAGCAGAACCAACCGCAGAACCAACAGCAACACCAACAGCGGAACCAACTGTAGAACCAACAGCAACACCAACAGCAACACCAACACCAACAGCAACAGGAGATAGCTATATTACAATTGATTTAGATAAGACAGATGTTTTTGTAGGTGACATTATAAAAGCATCAGTTAGAGTTAATGATATAAGCACTTTATCAGGATATCAGGTGAATTTAAAATATGATCCAACTGTATTAAAGCCTGTAGACCCAGTAAGTGCTAGTGAATATTCAAATAGTTCATTGCCATTAGACGGTGAATTGCTTATAAATAGTGATTATTCGATTTATGCGCAGGCTGAAAATAATATAGACGATGGAATATTGAATTTCAGTAAAGGATATGCCAATATTAATGCGTATAAGAGTGATAATGATCCAGAAGAATCAGGTACCATATTAGTTGTAGGATTTGAAGTTCTTCAGGCTAAAAATACTTTTATAAAATTTGAAGATGCTACAACTATGCCAGCTGGAATAGATGGAACAATGTTATTTGACTGGAACGGTGATAGAATTACCAATGGCTATTCTGTTGTGCAACCAGAAGAAATAACTGTAAGTGAGACACCAGTTCCTGAGTTCATATATGGTGATGTTGATGGAAATGGAAGCGTAAGAATAAATGATTCCGTTCTTATAAGAGATTATATACTAGGAAAAATTGATGAACTTCCATATGAATATGGGATGCTTGCAGCAGATGTTGACGGAGATGGAAGAGTTAGAATAAATGATTCTGTGCTCGTGAGAGATTATATACTAGGAAAAATATTCATATTTCCTGTAGAAGAGGAAGAGTAGTCTGAAGATGTAGTTAATTAGTTCAGATAAGGTAAAAGGAAGGAAATTGCATATGTTAAAAAATAGTGGTAAAAGTTTATTTAACTTTAACAAAATAACATGCTTATTTCTAGTAATATGTATTTTGCTGAGCACATCTTCATTATCATTTGTGCAGGCCGCAGAGCAAACACAAGAACTTTGGCCGACAGGTACTCAGATGGATGTAGAAATTGCGAACGTTAGTGGAGTAAAAGGAGATACAGTAGAAGTACCTGTGTACTTTGAAAATGTACCTGATATCGGTATATATACTTGTAGTTTGCTTATTGGATTTGATGCGTCTAAGCTTGAAGTTGTTGATATAAATTATGGTGAATTGATTGAAAATGAAGCAGAATTCAATTCATACTATAATAATACCAACGATAATGAATTTGCTTTCGCTTATGCTTCAATGACTTTTGGAGCTCAATCGGAGGATGTTAGCGAAAAAATAATTGAAGATGGTAATATTGCAAAAATTAAATTCAAACTATTAGATGATGTTGAAGTAGGAGATATTTTCCCTCTTGTAAATTATCTAGATAGAAGTCGTGTTTATGCAAATGCAATGAACGAAATAACAAATGTCAAATTTAATAATGGTTCTATTAATGTTACATCAGTGCCAATACCTACAGCAGTTCCAACAGAGATTGTAACTGCTACGCCCACATCGGCATGGACACCTACAGTTGTACCTACTGCTACACCAACATTTTCACCGATAGCTACTCAGATGGATGTAAAAATTGGTAGTGTTAGTGGAGTAAAAGGAGATACAGTAGAAGTACCTGTATACTTTGAAAATGTGCCTGATATTGGTATAGGTAATTGTAGTTTATTTGTTGAATTTGATGCGTCTAAGCTTGAAGTTGTTGATATTAAATACGGAGATATTATTGAAAATGCATTGGATTTTTATTCATATTATCGAAATGACAACGATAATAAACTTGCTACAGGCTATGCTGCGATGGTTTTCGTAGCTCCATCAGATGATAGTCGGAGTATAAATGAAGATGGAAATATTGCAAAAATTGTGTTCAAACTTTTAGATGGTGTTGAAGTGGGAGATGTTTACTCACTTGTAAATTATCTTGATAGAAGTTGTATTTACGCAGATGCAAATAATGAAATAAAGAATGTTAAATTTACAGATGGATTAATAACCGTTTTGGAGACACCAAAACCGACGGAAATACCAACAAGTACACCGGTAAAAACAGCGACACCAGAACCGACGGAGACACCAACAAGTACACCGGTAAATACAGCGACACCAGAACCAACGGAGACACCAACAAGTACACCGGTAAATACAGCAACACCAGAACCAACGGAAACATCAACAAGTACACCGGTAAATACAGAAACACCAAAACCGACGGAAACACCAACAAGTACACCGGTAAATACAGCGACACCAAAACCGACGGAAACATCAACAAGTACACCGGTAAATACAGCGACAACAGAACCGACGGAAACACCAACAAGTACACCGGTAAAAACAGCGACACCAAAACCGACGGAAACACCAACAAGTACACCGGTAAAAACAGCGACACCAAAACCGACGGAAACATCAACAAGTACACCGGTAAATACAGCGACACCAAAACCGACGGAAACACCAACAAGTACACCGGTAAATACAGCGACACCAGAACCGACGGAAACATCAACAAGTACACCGGTAAATACAGCGACACCAAAACCGACGGAAACATCAACAAGTACACCGGTAAATACAGCGACACCAAAACCGACGGAAACATCAACAAGTACACCGGTAAATACAGCGACACCAAAACCGACGGAAACACCAACAAGTACACCAGTATATACAGTGACACCTTCTCCGACAGATACTCATATGAACGTAAGTGTTGGGAGAGTTAATGGAGTAAAAGGAAGTAAAGTAGAAGTACCTGTATACTTACATAATATTCCGCAAGATGGTGTGTATACTTGTAGTTTATTTGTTATATTTGATGCAACAAATCTTGAAGTTGTGGCAGTAAAACCTGGTGAGTTAATCAAAAGCAGAACAGATTTTACAACAAATTTTGATAATGACAACGATAACTTTGTGAAATCAGGATTTGCATCAATGGTTTTTCAAGCTCCAATAGATGATAGTAGAATAATAACTGAAGATGGTATTGTAGCAAATATTGAATTTAAGGTTTTAGATAGTGCTGAAGTGGAGGATGTTTATTTACTTATAAATTATCTAGACAGATCGGGTTTTTATATTGATGGAGTAAATGAAATAACAGAAATTAAGTATAATGATGGTTCAATAACTGTTATAGCAACACCAGAACCAACACAGACACCGACACCAACAGCGGTGCCAACAGAAGAACCAACACAGACACCAAAACCAACAGTGGTACCAACGGAAGATGTAACACCGACACCAAAACCAACAGCGGAGCCAACGGGAGGTGTAACACCGACACCAAAACCAACAGCGGAACCAACGGTAGATGTAACATCAACGCCGGCACCAACAGCGGAGCCAACGGGAGAAGTAACACCTACGCCGACACCAACAGTGGAGCCAACGGGAGAAGTAACACCTACGCCGACACCAACAGCGGAACCAACGGGAGATGCAACATCAACGCCGGCACCAACAGCGGAGCCAACGGGAGAAGTAACACCTACGCCGACACCAACAGTGGAGCCAACGGGAGAAGTAACACCTACGCCGACACCAACAGTGGAGCCAACGGGAGATGTAACACCTACGCCGACACCAACAGTGGAGCCAACGGGAGAAGTAACACCTACGCCGACACCAACAGTGGAGCCAACGGGAGATGTAACACCGACACCAACACTAACACAAAGTGCTACACCGAGACCTACATCAACTAAAAAGAGTGGCGGAGGGTCAAGTGGTGGTTCAAAATCTACACCTAAGCCAACATCAAGTGCAACACCAACACCATCACCTACAGTAGTTGAACCAACACCTGAAGTACCTGGTGTGGATGTAAAAAGTCATAGTGCATATTTAAAAGGTTATCCTAATGGATTGTTTTTACCAGAAAACAATATTACAAGGGCAGAAGCTGCTACTATTTTGGCTAAGCTGTCAGGTGCTGATATAACCTATACAAATGACCAGATGAGTTTCCCTGATGTAGAGGAAACGCATTGGGCACTATGGGCAATTAAATATTCAACTGATAAAGGATATTTTGTTGGATATACCGATGGAACATTTAAACCTGATCAGAGTATTACAAGGGCTGAATTTGCAACAATAGTTTATCATTTCCTCGGTATTAAAGATGAACATATTAGTAATTACAAGTTTGAGGATGTAAAGGGACATTGGGCTCAGATATACATTGAAAAACTTACTGAACTAAAATATATTAGTGGATATCCTGACGGTACTTTCCAACCACAATCAAGTATTAAACGTTGTGAAAGTGTGGCTATGCTAAATAGAGCGCTTAATAGAGGACCGTTATATGGATCGTTACAGATATTCCCAGATGTGCCAAAGACACATTGGGCATTTAAGGATATAGCAGAAGGTGCTTTAGATCATAGTTACATTATGGATGGGGACATCGAAAGGATATACTTAAAATAGGGTAATAGATGAATTGACACCCTTACCTAAAAAAAGGTAGGGGTGTTTTTTTATTTCATAAGAAAGTGTGGTGTTTATTAAAATGAAAAGCTGTGAATAGTAGAATATAATGGATGTGAAATAAATGAAAAAGTGTACTAAACATAATTGAAAGATTGAGTTGACCTGATACATAGTGAGTTATACATTTTCATAGCCACGGAGCTTTGGTTTTATAATAATATATCAGAAAATTAAAAACTGAACACTGTGTTGATGGTGGGATTAACCTTTTTGAAACATATTATAGAAAGAACATCTGCGTAGAGGCTTAGAGAATGTTAACGAAGTGAAGGATTAGTCGAATCACTGTTCAACTTAGAAGGAAATGTTGATTCGACCCGTAGCTTTTTTTACATTCTCTTAGCCTAGGTTGCATAGGTGAGCAGCGTAGCGAAACAGCCAGCCTCTGAACTTTAATTCTTGGAATAATATGTTACAAATTCAAAAACTGCACCCGTGTTGATTTAGTTATTGAAACTATGATGGATTTGATATATAATAACATTATAAGGAAATGTGTGAACTGTTTTATGGGGGGATAATTAGATTATATAAAAGTCTAAAATTTTATTAAACTTTATATTTTTTGCTTTTATAATCTTATGTATATTATTTTTCGAAAAATATAATTAACTAATTTAAAATGTTTTTTGAGAAAAATACAAATTAAATCATTTTTTAAAGATAGTAATATACCTTTTTTGTTCTTAGCTTTCGTCTTAATATTTTCATATCATAAAGATGTTGTTTTACAATTGTTTGATTTATGAATCCTCTCAAAAATTCCAAATTCAGCCTTTAAAATTACAAAAAATTGAAATTAAGGTGGTATGCAGAAATTTTAAGTCAAATAAAGTTGTACTAAATTATATTGGATTCTGTATTTTATTACAGATTTAAGATTTGAGTTCATAATATAATTATGAGATTTCTCGAAAACCTAAAGAATTATTTGAGAATCATGTAGTTCAGCTTTGTGATTTAATACTTATACGTTTTAGGTGAATCTAAATAATAACTGGCCATCTGCGGTTTTAAAAACCTAGATTGAAGAGCTTTGTGGCTTAAACACTGTATAGGTTATTTATTGAAACCGCCTTATATAGATGTATAAGTGAGAAAATTAATTGAATTGGTAACTTTTAATTCTTTTATCTTCTCCATAAATACTACTTTTAATAAAATATTTAAATTAAATCTATTTTGGGAGGAATATGTAATGAAAAAAGCAATAAGTGTAGCTACTATTTTTTTATTATTAACAACAATGTACTTTCAAATGTTTTCACAGGTAAGTGCAAGTAGTAATCCTTATATTACAATGGAGCTCGATAAAACGACAGTTGAATTAGATGACATTATAACAGCTAAAATAAGAATAAATAACATCTCTGGATTTGCTGGGTATCAAGCAAATATTAAATTTGATCCTGAAGTATTACAGGCAGTAAATCCTGAGTCTGGTGAGCCTTATAGTAATAGTACACAACCAAAAGCAGGAGAGTTATTGGAAAATTCAAACTATACCAAGTTTGGCGACGCAGAAAATGATTTGCAAGAAGGTATACTTAATGTTTGCAAGTCGTATCTAAATCTTGAAGACTATAAAGATAGTGGAATTGACGAAAACACAGGTACAGTTGCTATTATTGGATTTAGAGTTTTAAAAGTAGAGGATACAACTATTTCTTTCCAAGATACACAAACGATGCCTAATGGGCTAAATGGCACTGTTGTTTTTGATTGGAGTGGTAATAGAGTCTCAACAGGATATGAAGTTATGCAGCCTGCAAAAATTGAGGCCAAAGACTCTTCAGATCCTACCAATACAGAAACAGCAACACCAACACCAACAGTAACAGTAACAGAAACACCAACACCAACACCAACACCAACAACATCCGCATCAACAGATAGCTATATAGCAATAGAGTTAAATAAAGAAATAGCATCTGTAGGTGATACTATTAAAGCTGCAATAAAGATAAATAATATAAATAATTTTTCGGGTTTTCACGTCAATATAAAATATGATCCAAATGTATTAATGGCAGTAGATCCAAATACGGGTGATGCTTATAAAAATAGTACAGTACCTTCAAATGGTAATATGCTTAGAAATAGTGATTTTAGTCCTTTTCAAGAGGCTGATAACAGCATAGAAGATGGGATTTTGAATTTTAGCAAAGCGTATCTTAATCTTGAAGAATATAGAAGTAGAGAAGAAGCGGAAGAGACAGGTACATTAGCTATAATTGGGTTTAAGGTTCTAAAAGAGGGAAGTACTTCTGTATCTTTTGAAAATTCAGATACCTTACCAAATGCAGTATCGGGAACAACTTTGTTTGATTGGAATGGTAATCGTATGCAATCAGAGTATTTTGTTATTCAACCAAATAGTATAAAAGCAATAAAGTCAACAGCAACAGCAACACCAACACCAACAGCAACACCAACACCAACAGTAACGCCAACAGCAACAAAAACACCGACATCAGCAGATAGCTATATAGCAATAGAGTTAAATAAAGAAACAGCATCTATAGGTGATATTATTAAAGCTGCAATAAAGGTAAATAATATAAATAATTTTTCGGGTTTTCACGTCAATATAAAATATGATCCAAATGTATTAATGGCAGTAGATCCAAATACGGGTGATGCTTATAAAAACAATACAGTACCTTCAAATGGTAATATGCTTAGAAATAGTGATTTTAGTCCTTTTGAGAAGGCTGATAATAGCATAGAAGATGGGATTTTAAATTTTAGCAAAGCGTATCTTAACCTCGAAGAATATAGAAGTAGTGAAGAAGCTGAAGATACAGGAATATTAGCTTTAATTGGGTTTAAAGTCTTAAAAGAGGGAAGTACTTCTATATCTTTTGAAAATTCAGATACTCTCCCAAATGCGATATCAGGAACAATTTTGTTTGATTGGAATGGTAATCGTATGCAATCAGAGTATTCTGTTATTCAACCAAATAGTATAAAAGCAATAAAGTCAACACCAACACCAACAGCAACGCCAACACCAACAGGATTTGAAGTGAAAATCGTTTCGGATTCAGCGGAATATGGCGAAAAAATAACAGTTCCTATTAAATTCAAAAATGTGCCAGCTACAGGTATAAGTACTGCAGATCTAACTATTATATATGATGAGGATGAACTTAGATTCATAAATGCATCAGCTGGTGAAATTGTTACTAATTCTAATACAAACTTTGAAATTAACAAGGAAAAGGATGGAGTTTTAAAACTTTTATTCTTAGATTATACAATGGAAAATGGATACATTAGCTCTGATGGAGTGTTTGTAAATCTTAAATTTAAAGTGATAACTTCTGAACGTACTACATCTAGAATAAAGGTCAGTAATAAGGTATTTGGAAGTAGAGAATTAGAATCAATACCTACAACTGTAACTAATGGTATAATTAAATTGAATTATACTGAAACACCAAAAAAGACTGCAAAACCAACACCGAAAAAGGATTCTTCAAGGAGGACACCGTCGCCTACTAGTACTGTAGTAGAGCCAACGTCTGATATACCAGGAGGTGCTAAGACAGGAGAACATAAAGCATATCTTAGAGGATATACCGATGGATCTTTTAGGCCTAACAAAGAAATAACAAGAGCAGAGGCAGCTGTTATAATTGCAAAATTTGTTGACCAAACTTCTTTGACAAATAATAATCTTAACTTCCCAGATGTAGATTATGATCATTGGGCAAGAGAGTCTATTGGAATTGTTGCTAGTGCAGGTTTGTTCCAAGGGTATCCTAATGGCAGTTTTAAACCGGATGATACAATAACAAGAGGTGAGTTTGCCACTGTTATTTTCAAGTTGCTTGATCTTAGAACAAGCAGTTATTTAACAAACAATTTTAGTGATATAAATAATCATTGGGCTAAGAATTACATACTGAAACTCTCCAATATGAAATATATAAATGGTTATTCTGATAAAACTTTCAGACCTAATAATAAAATTAGCAGAGCTGAATGTGTTGTATTAGTAAATAGAGCATTAGCTAGAGGGCCATTAAATGGAGTAGAATTGGATTTTGTTGATGTATCTAAAGGATTTTGGGCATATAAAGATATTGCAGAAGGGGCATTAGACCATAAGTATTATATAGATTCTGAAGGAGAAGAAGTATTAATAAAGTGATGTAGGTGATTAAAATATTCTATATTTGTAATTTAAAAAAAATTAAAGTTGTATTTTTTGAATTGCAAAATGTTATCTCTCTTTTTTAGAAGTTTTAGACTTCATTGATGTGCTTTGTAAATAAATACTATACAAGTTATGTCTTAAATTATATAAAAAGTAAAAAAGTATAATAAAATGTATTGCTTGGCATTTATAGTTAGAGAAATATTGTTTTACCAAAAATAAACTAAGTAATGTAAAATGTGTTTCGTCAAAAAATATAGTTTTAATAATGGAGTTTCAAAAAAATACATATTCAGTATTTCCGGTGCAAAGTCCATTAAATCGAATTTTTTGAAACTCCAATTGATTAGTTATTTTTTTGATTTTGCCTAAAATAAACAACAAAAGCTGCTTTATTAAATAAGGTAGCTTTTTTTGTTAGGTAAAATCAAATAAAACTCTGCAACGGGAGGTTCAAATAACTAAACTCCATTAATATTCAGAGATTTTTTCATGATCTACATAAAAGTCACTATTATCAAAATAATTTGTACCTAAACTGTATGCAAATGTTGTATCGACATTTATCCAGCGATTTTCTTCAGGTATATATATTTCATTCCAGGCATGGAGTTCATTGCGATAGGGATTAACGAAATTTCCTTTTATAACTTTCACCTGAAGATTAACAGCTCTTCCTAATGCTGCTACAAGGACTGAATAGTCATAACAGACACCTGTTCCGGTTTTTAATGTATGTAGAGCTCCATATTCATTATCATAGTTCTTATTTAATTGTCTTAAATACTTATCGTAATCATATTCAATATTCTCTGATACCCAATTGTAAATGGATTTTGCTTTGTCTTTAGCTGTTTCAGAGTCCTTAGTAATATTTTTTGCGAGTTCAATTATTTCTTCATTATTGCTTTCAACATGCTTGGTTGGAACAAGAAATCTATTGACATCTACAGTGTTATTAACTTCAAGTGTAGGTCCGTAAGAATATGTTCTTCCATATTCGTGAACAACAACAGAAATTTTGTACTTGCCCTTACCATTAATAAGCCAGATTTCCTTATTATACTTACCTTGAGTTAAGTCAATATCATACCAATTTGAATTGTTATCCTTTGAAACAATTACTTTTATTTTGTCTTGTGATGTATTTCCTGCAACAACAATTTTACCTTCAACAGTGTAAGGTAATTTTTGAAGGGCAACACCATTTGACACAACGGAACCTATTTTTGGAGCACTAAAAGCTTGGATAGGATTTAGACAAAGGGTGATAACAATGCTTAGTAGAAAGAAGTAGCGTAGAACATTTTTCATAATAATTCCTCCCTTTTTCGGTAACTCAGCCATCATAGTAAATGCACCTTAGATCTGTAGTTTTGCGTCCCCAATTTTCATTGAGTTTGCTATTGTCGAAAGGGTTTTAACGTTAAGAAATAGCAAATAAAGTTTCTAAAAATTGAACCCCTCACGTTTTACCTCTTTCTATGAGTTTGGATTAGTAAAAATAAGAAATCGTAGGCTTTATGCTTTTCTTACTTTCACTTTGCTTAGAAAGAGGTGAATAAAGATAGCCTTTCACTTTTGTTACATAGATGTGTAATAAAAAAGCTCTTATTGGGATCACCAATAAGAGCACAAAACTCTTAACATTTGGCAACCCGGCTGTCGTAGTCAAGCGACTTTAGACCCGTAGCTTTGCGTCTCTACCTTTCGATAGATTTGCCTTTTACAAAAAAAGAAAATTTAATTGTCTAATATTATTATAACAGAAAATCAGTGAAAGTTCAATGGCCTTGAAAGCTATTTAAAGCTATTTAATGATCTTTAGAGATAATAAGAGCTTGGTTTATACAAGATGAATAAGGTTGTTAGTTGTATATATACTAATTATAAAATATTTCTTATTGATTTTAAATAGTATTTTAGTTTCATTTTATTTGATACATAATTACTATATCAATTTAGGAATTGCCTTAGGAGGTTAAAAAATAGGCAAGTGACCAGTTTGTTTTTAGGAACCATCTTATATATACATATAAGCTCTGTTACAAAATAAGAGAGTTTTATGATTCTTATAGTTCAAACACGCATAATTCCATTGTTGCTTTTAAAATTTATGCTGTTTGTAACAGACTATAAAAGAAAAATGTAAGAAAATTTTATTTTTTATATAATAAACTTATACATAAATTGAAATAATAGATTTAGACGGATCAAAAATCTAAGTATCACTAATTTGATTATTAACAAAAAGGATTTTTGTAAGTTCTAAAAATCTTTGCTTAAGGATAAAATAATGATTTACATTATTTGTTTTGCAAAATATATTACTAGGAACGATTAAAATATAAGTTCCAAAACTGGGATAACGAAAAAGCTTGATTTAATAATGTTTTCACAAAATAAGAATAGGAAGTTATTTTTTCGTTATTTCTAAGTGAGCAAAGTGAAATTTTCGAGCTGTGAAATAGGTTGCTTACACAAAGCTTCAAAACCAATGAAAAATCCTTCTGTTAGCTAGGGTATTTCTATAAAAGCTGGATTTTACATTTGAAGTATACCCTTGAGCCAATGAAGCATTGTTCCAGTAATACTATTTCACAGGTGGAATTTTTTAAAAGATCTTTAAATTATGAATAAGGAAATGGAGGAATATATCATAGAAAATAATATTTATCGCGACTCTAAAGATTTAATAGAAGAACTTGAGATTATGCAAAAGGACATATGTAATCTACCGGATGTGTTTACACAAATATTGAAAGATGAGATTAATGCAAATGATGAGCAGAGATTATTTAATGGATTTAAAAGGATTTTTAAAAAGTATTCTCAAGAAAAAAAAGCATTAGAAGCAATGGATGAGATGATAAGAGTTTTATGTGGAGGTGCTTCTATAAACGAAATACTTCAAGTTACAAAAGATGAGTGCATAGATCCCACCTTAGAAACAGGTATAACTATAGATAACAGTTGCAATAACTAATGATATCAATTATGTTTAAAAGAGGAAGTTTAACAGATGTCTTTTTTGAATGGAACACTAAGTTTTTGATTATCAACAAGGGAGCATCAACAAATAGAATATACTAAATATATTTCAAAAAATAGTATATAACAAGTTTATATACAAAGCCTATTATGAAAGGTGTTGAGCTTTCAAGCAAAGATATACTATTTTGCTATGCAAAAAATGTAAAACAAGTTTTTTGAAACTCTAGTTGAAAAGATTTTATTTGCAGTACAATGAGGCATTATCATAAGTTGATCATATTGATCTTTGTCTAATTTATAAAAATTTATTGATTAGAAGACTTTCAATGTATATAATGAAAATGCTATATAAAAGTCAACAAGTTGAAATAGCAAGGGGTGCATATTTTAATTGTAAGACATATTATGGAAATGACATCTGCGTAGAGGCTTAGAGAATGTTAACAAAGCGAAGGAGTAGTCGAATCACTTTTCTTCGCGTAGCGAGTTTTGATTCGACTCTTAGCGAGTTATACATTCTCTTAGCCTAGGTTGCATAGGCGAGCAGTGTAGCGTAGCGAAACGACCAGCCTCGGAGTTTTAGTTATTGGAAGAATATGGTCCACGATGATTAAATACACCTAATAGCAAGTGAAAAGATTCGAGCTACGAAGGTCTTAAATTGGAGTAATTAAAAAATATAAAAAGAACTTGAGGTATTAGTATATGGGAAAAGTGCATTTAATAGCTACATCTGCTTTTGGAATAGAGGCGATTGTAGGGAGGGAACTTAGAAACTTAGGTTATAACGATCAATATGTAGAAAATGGCAAAGTTACTTTTGCAGGAGATGAAAGTGCTATATGTAAGACAAATTTATGGTTGAGGACTGCAGATCGTGTATTATTAAAAATGGGAGAGTTTAAAGCATTATCCTTTGAAGAGTTGTTTGAAAAAACAAAAGCACTCCCATGGGAACAATGGATACCAAAAGATGGTGAATTTCCTGTAGATGGAAAGTCGGTTGACTCAAAACTTTTTAGTATCTCTGATTGTCAAGCTATCGTAAAGAAGGCTATAGTTGAACGGCTAAAGCAAAAGTATAAATGTGAATGGTTTGAAGAAACTGGTCCTCGTTATAGAGTTGAAGTGGCATTGTTAAAAGATATGGCCACACTAACTATTGACACAAGTGGTTCTGGACTTCATAAAAGAGGTTATAGAAAGCTTGTGGGAGGGGCGCCTTTGAAAGAAACAATGGCATGTGCTCTAATACTTATCAGCAGGTGGCGTAATGACAGGGCTTTGTTTGATCCTTTTTGTGGTTCAGGTACTATTCCAATTGAAGCAGCTATGATTGGATTAGATATAGCACCTGGTTTAAATAGGGAATTTGATTGTGAAAAATGGCCTAATATTCCTAATTCACTTTGGTTAGATGCGAGAAAAGAAGCCCGTGGAATGATAAAAGTTGATAGAGAGTTAAAAATTCAAGGAACTGATATAAGCGAAGATGCTATAAGCCTTGCAAGATATCATGCAAAGAATGCAGGTGTGGATAGCTATATACATATTCAAAGAATGCCTATGAAGGATATCCGTTCTAAAGAAAGGTATGGGTTTATAATATGTAATCCACCATACGGAGAACGTCTCGGACAGATAAAGGAGATTGAAAAGCTTTATAAGGAAATGGGAATTGTATTTAGTTCACTAGATACGTGGTCTCATTATATTTTGTCATCCCACAAGGAATTTGAAAAGCATTTTGGCAAAAAAGCAAATAAAAAAAGAAAATTATTTAATGGTAGAATTTTATGTAATTACTATCAGTTTTATGGGCCGCCACCGAAGAGATCTGTGGTTAGAAATAATACAAATGCTTAGCTTAGGTAAGGCTAAAATATAAGTTTCAACTTTGGATAAGGGAGTTTAAAAAAAATACATATTCAATAATTTAGCCATAACTCCCTTTAAATCGAATTTTTTGAAACTCCAGTTGCTCAGTTATTTATTTGATTTTGCCTAATGAAAAAACTTGATTTTATGGGATTCTTACATTAGATGATTCTAAAAAAATAACTGGTCAATTGCGGTTTCAAAAAATTTGATTTGAGCGGATTTGTGCTTTGAATGCTGTATAGGTTATTTTTTGAAACCGCCTTATGAATAAAGGAAGATATTTTTTCATTATCCCTTAGGTTAGATAATCTTACTTAAGAAAGATTAATTAGTAAGTTTAAAAATATGCTTTTAGATATGTTTAGTTTTTTATGATGGAATGGACTATTTATATTTTTGGTAGGTTTTTTGAGCGTGATTAAGTTTGTTTATGCCTATGTTTGTTATTTTTTCAAGCATAATTTTATCTTCGACTTTTTTTAAAGCCTTTTTCATGATAGCTTGAAATGTTCTACCATCATGAGGGAAAGTGGCATAAACAGTATAAAAGAAATCGGTAGAAATATTAAGTTCATTTAGGCTATTAATTAATTCATCATTTATTTTATTCACAACTGTTTTGGCGCCTATAGAATCTGTAAAGGGTAATATGACTAATATGTCCTTACCATCATTGAAAATAACCGTGTCAGTTGATCTTGAAGCAGATTTTACATTTTCTATAGCTATTTGATACGCTTTTTCTTTTTGGGAAAAAGACAATGTTTTGGATTGTTCAGACGCGGATTTTTCTATATTTATATGTGTTATAAACACAATTGATAAACTCTGATTTGCCCTAGATGCTATTTTAAATTCTTTTGTAATATAATCTTCAACTGACATAGTTATAACATTAGCATCATCTAAATTATATCTAAAACTACTATTTATTTTTAAAATGCTTTTAACAGAGTTCTCTAAACGCTTGGTTGTATATGGTTTTGTAATAAAGTCATTTACATTAAATTTAAGTGCATGGCTTTTATATTCAACATTGTCGGATTTAGTTAGAATTATAATTGGTGTATTTGCTGTAGAAGTGTTTTCTTTGAGTAAAGAAATAACCCTAAAGCCTTCTTTTTCAGTGGGGAAAGATATATCAACAATTATTAGGGATAAATCGGATAAGTTTTGAAAAGCTTGATTAAGCATACTTAAGTCTTTTATTTCAATAAAGCTAAATTCTCCAATATTATCAAAGGCAATCTTGACTTTTTCTCTTTCATATTCTGAATTGTCTATAAGTAAAATAGTTTTGCACATAATTGATTCCTCATTATATATTTTATTAGATTTCTTTCAAACGAAGTTAAGTTTTTAGGAACTTGTAGTTTTTTATTGCTCAGTATAAAAAATATGTATTTATTTTAGCATAATTTTGCTATATAATATAGTACTTCTTAAAAGAAAAGTTTGTAATATTAAACCGTTGACTTAAAAATTGTAACTAGGATTTTAAGATTTTCTATGTTCTTTAACATTTCATTATTGTGTGATAATATATAGTGGACAGTGTCAATAATTAACTAAATTAAGCTTTTGAAACCGACTTATAGAGCATATAAATATTAATTTGAGATAAATATTGAAGGGAGTTCATTATGATATTAAAAGTTAAAAAATCAAAAGTAAATGGCAATATAAAAATTCCAGGGTCAAAATCCCATACAATTAGAGCGCTTTTTATGGCTAGTCTTGCTAAAGGCCAATCTAAAATATGTAATCCTCTTATTTCGAGTGATGCCCTTTCTGCTGTTGAGGTTTGTAAAGCATTAGGTGCAAAAATAGATTTGAAGGATAATGAGTTTGTTGTAAAGGGTTTTAGCGGTAGTCCATGTACTCCTGCTGATGTTATTAATGTTGGTAATTCTGGCACCACTTTAAGAATTGGGTTATATTTGGCGGCGCTAGGTGAGGGGTATTCTGTATTTACTGGAGATTATCAAGTTAGAAAGAGACCATTAGGACCTCTCTTAGATGCTATAAATAATCTTGGAGGAAAAGCTTTTTCAACTAACGGTAATGCTATGGCGCCTGTTGTTGTTAGAGGGAAGCTAAAAGGTGGCAAAACAGAGCTTGATTCTGTTACATCCCAGTTTCTGTCTTCAATTTTAATTAGCTCTCCATTAATTGAAAATGACACAGAGATAATACTCACACGTCTTAACGAAATTCCTTATGTAGATATAACGATGTGGTGGATGGATAGACTAGGTATAAAATACGAAAACAACAATTACAAATCTTTTTATGTAAAGGGTGGACAGAAGTATGATGCTTTTGATGTTACAATTGCGGGAGATTTTTCATCGGCAACTTTTTTTGCTGTTCTAGCTGCTATATCAGGCGAGGAGTTTGTGTTGGAGAATCTAGATATTACAGATTCTCAGGGCGATAAGGCTGTTTTCTCGATACTTGAGGATATGGGAGCAAAAGTAACAAGATTAAAAGACAGAATTATAATAAAAGGTGAGGAGCTTTGTGGCAGAGATATAGACATGAATGCTATTCCAGATGCTTTGCCTGCTATGGCGGTTGCTGGATGTTTTGCAAAGGGACAGACAAGGTTGTTAAATGTTTCTCAAGCAAGATTAAAGGAAACAGACAGAATTCATGTTATGTGTGAGCAGCTTGGAAAGATGGGGGCCAATATTGAAGAGATGGAAGATGGACTTATTATACGTGAAAGTAAACTCAAAGGATGCAGGGTAAACGGATGTGATGATCACCGTGTTGTTATGGCTTTGGCAATAGCTGGGTTAAATAGTGAGGGCGAGACTATTATTGATTCTGCAGAAGCAATAAATGTAACTTTTCCGGATTTTGTAAAAAACGTAAGCGGTTGTAGAGGTGAAATTGAAATTTATTGATGGATTTTAAATCAAAATGTATTATTTTATTGATTTTTATATTATAATTAGTATTATAGATTATTTATAGTTTTACTTAGATAATTATAAAAATATGTAATTACTATTTTTAAAAATGATTTTCATTTTTGCAATTGGTGTTTGAGAAACTCGATTTGCATTATTATGTTTCAGAATAATGTTCCCAATAATGAAGTTTTTAGCTTCATTATTGGAGTAAGACTATAAATTATCTACTAAAGGTTTTTTAAACACCTAATATAATTTTATTTATTGCAAAATGGTGCTATTTAGGTATAGATGGCTTTAAATTTAGTTATGGGCACTATGTGTAAATTGTTTTTTGGAAATGGTTTTAGTAAAGGGAGTATAAAATGAAAGAACAGATTTCAGTTTTAATTGCAGATGATAATTTAGAGTTTGTAGATTTGTTAAAAGAGTATATGGATCAATATGATGATTTAAAAGTTGTAGGTATTGCCAAAGATGGAGTACAAGCTTTAGATATGATTAAATCAATAAAGCCGGATGTTGTTGTGCTCGATATTATTATGCCCAATATTGATGGAATAGGTGTTCTAGAAAAGCTAGAGTCTTATCAAATGGAACGAAGGCCAATTTTTATTATGCTATCTGCAATTGGTCAGGATGTGTTTATTCAAAAATCAGTATCTTTAGGTGCAGAATACTACATAATAAAACCTTTTGATGTTGAGGTTTTAGTAACTAGGATTAGACAGTTATATGAGGAGAAATACCTTTCGGCGTTTTCGAGCAGAACAGTGAATAAAAATACTGAGTTTGCAAACGCAAATGCTCTTGATCGCACTTATGACATTGAAGTGGAAGTGACGAATTTGATGCATGATGTTGGAATACCTCCGCATATGGCTGGGTATCAATATCTTCGTGAAGCGATTGTACTAACGGTTAAAAACTCAAAAATGTTTAGTTCAATAACAAAAAGTTTGTATCCTGCTGTTGCAGAAAAATTTAATACTACTCCACAGAAAGTAGAAAGGGCTATAAGAAATGCTATTGAAAGTGCATGGGCAAGAGGAAATCTTGATACTATAGATTCATTGTTTGGTTATACAATAAATTATACAAAAGGTAAACCTACAAATTCTGAATGTATTGCTATGATGGCAGACAAGATTCGGATTTCTATGGGAATTAGGTAAGGTGCTTTAAAAAAATTCTTTAATCAGTAATTATTGCTCTAATCCAATGATTGAGCGAAATAGCTTCAAACAAAGGATGGTTATTTAGCAAAGCGCAAAGTGAATTTTTTTGAAATAAATTATATAAAAATATTAAAGTCCTGCCTGATTTCAGACGGGACTTTAATATTTATTAATAATTTAATATCACTACTTATTAACAATATCTTTTAGGCCTTTACCTGCTTTAAATACAGGAGCTTTTGATGCAGGAATTGTGATCTCTTTTTTAGTCTGTGGGTTTCTTCCCTTTCTAGCAGCCCTCTGCCTTACTTCAAATGTACCAAAGCCAACAAGCACAACTTTATCGCCTTTTTCAAGAGTTTCTTCAACTGAAGCGATTAAAGCATTTAGTGCAGCTTCACTGTTCTTTTTGTTCAAACCTGATTTTGAAGCGATTGAGTTTACCAATTCTGTTTTGTTCATGTACACAACCTCCTATATTTGGAATTCGACAATATTTTATAATGAAAATAGAAGAAAGTCAAGCTATTCCTGATAAATTCATGGTTTTAATCAACATTTTTTTTATTTTAGTATATTTTTCTTAAAAAACAAGTTCTTAATGTGTATAATATTGTACAAACTTCCAAACATAGTAACAATTATATTTCTTCCTGAGGTACTATTTTTATTTCAACATCTGCAAGAGTATATTTTAATTCATTAAAGAAATTATTTTCCTTATGATCGTTTGGGGATTCCCCCATTACAATATATGAGATTTTTCTTTCTTTTACAAATTCAACTATGGTTTCAACAATATTATCTGACTTTAATACTGATAAATCAGCGCCAACTGATTTAGAAATTCTAAATAGATAGTCCAGTGCTTCTCCTTCTTTTTTGTTATCTAAAAAGTTCCATTCATTTTTCGCAACATGTATGACAAAGAGCTCACCTTTTAGCTCTTCCTTTAAATTAGCTGCATTTCTAATTAATCTTTCACATGTTTTTTGTTGTGTTACGCATACTAGTATATTTTTAGGAGAATTCAAACTAAAAACCCCTTTCATTTATTAAAAAGATAAAAATTCAAACACAAAAATCCAAAGGTAATATTAGCACATTTATTTGGCATAGTAAAGATTAACAAATTGAGATATAGGGCAAAATCAAATAAATAAAAGGATTTTTCATTGGTTTTGAAGCTTTGTATAAGTAATCTATTTCACAGCTCGTAAAATTTTAGATTCAATAATAATTATAACAGAATTTAAACGTCTATGTGTGAACAAATTTTTAACATTGCTTAGCATAATGAAAAACTTTTTTTATAACTTAATTTAAAAATATGATTTTTTTTAGTATACTATTATTGCTAGGTTTTTAAGAAGAGATGGAGGGTAGTTATGAGAAATGTACATATTGATGCAGTAATTGAAGCAGTTGAGAAACTTTCAAAAAGTGCGAATTATTATCTCAATGAAGACATACTAAATAGCTTACAGGGCGCACTCAAAACAGAGAAATCTGATACAGGAAAGGATATATTAGCAAAGTTAATCCAAAACGCTGAGATTGCAAAGGAAAAAGGAGTTGCTATTTGTCAGGATACTGGTATGACGGTCGTTTTTGTGGATATAGGACAAGAAGTGCATATAACTGGGGGAAGTCTTACCGACGCTATAAATGAAGGTGTACGAAGGGGATATGAAAAAGGCTACCTTAGAAAGTCTGTTGTAAAAGATCCTTTAAAAAGGGTTAATACAAAGGACAATACTCCGGCTGTTATTCATTATAATATAGTCGAAGGTGAAAAATTTAAAATTACTGTTGCACCTAAGGGTTTTGGAAGCGAAAATATGAGTGCATTAAAAATGTTAAAACCTGCAGAAGGAATAGAAGGGGTTAAGAAGTTTGTTATCGATACTGTAGATAATGCAGGTCCTAATCCGTGTCCTCCAATTATAGTAGGAGTTGGTATAGGTGGGACTATGGAAAAGGCTGCTCTATTGGCCAAAAAAGCACTTTTAAGACCCATAGACAGGAGAAATGATATTGAGTATGTTAAAGAACTTGAAGCTCAGCTGCTAAAGAATATAAATGAATTAGGTATAGGTCCCTCGGGACTTGGAGGAATAACTACTGCTTTGGCAGTTAACGTTGAAATATACCCTACACACATAGCGGGTCTTCCTGTTGCTGTTAATATTAATTGTCATGCAACAAGACATGCTGAAGTTGAGTTATAGAAGAATAAGAAATATATAAAATAAGTTTCTACTTTGGATGAGGTGATTTCAAAAAAACCTTGCAACTGCGGTTTCAAAAAATCTAGATTGAAGGGCTTTGTAATATGAATACTGTATAGGTTATTTTTTGAAACAGCCTAACGAAAAAACTTGATTTGACAGTATTTTCAAAATATGAGAATAGCAAGTTGTTTTTTCTTTATACCTAACGCAAGATCAAATAAAAACTTTGAAATCGGAGTTTCAAAAAAATTTAATTTTCATTTTCGCAGAGCAAAAAATTTCCATAACGGGATTTGTAAGTGAAATATAGAAGATGTGTTTTTTGAAATTCCCTAAAATGGAGGGATAAAATTGCTTTACAATATTGATGCACCTTTATGTAAAGAACAGGTTGAGAAGCTTAAAGCAGGAGATATAGTAAATATAAGTGGTGTTATTTATACTGCGAGGGATGCTGCTCATAAAAGAATGATAGGTATGATTGAAGAAGGTAAAAGCCTTCCTTTTGACATAAAGAATCAAATTATATATTATGTGGGCCCTTGTCCCGCGAAACCTGGAGAAGTTATAGGGTCTGCAGGGCCAACGACTAGTGGGCGCGTAGACGCATATACTCCTAAACTTATTGAGTTGGGGCTTAGTGGTATGATAGGAAAGGGATTAAGAGATGATAGTGTCATAGAGGCTATGAAAAAATATAAATCAGTATATTTTGGTGCAATTGGAGGTGCAGGAGCACTAATTGCAAAAACAATTATCGCAGAAGAGATAATTGCATTTGCTGAATTAGGAACAGAAGCTTTAAGAAAGTTAACTGTAAAGGAGTTTCCTGCAACCGTTATTATTGACAGCTTTGGCAATAATCTTTATGAAACCGGAAAGAAAATGTTTAGACAAACAATTTAGGAGGTATATTTTTAGTAATAAATAGTGTATAATAACTAGTGGTTTGCTGACTACACCTTAAAAAAGTCTATAATATTATATTTTGTTGACTTTTTTAATAGTATGAATGCTATTAGAATATTTTCAAGAAAAAAAGCAATTTAAATTTAGGAGGGAAAATATGAGTAAGATTACATCGGATATGATAATATCAGAAGTTTTGAAAATTGACGAGGGAACTGTACCTATATTTTTAAGTAATGGAATGCACTGTTTGGGTTGCCCAGCTTCATCAGGGGAAAGTATTGAACAGGCGTGTGCAGTGCACGGTATAGATTCTAAAAAGCTTATAAAAGAGCTTAACGATTATTTTGAAAAAAAAGAACAGGAATAATTTATGGAGCTTATTAAAAATAGGACACGTTTTATGTGTCTTATTTTTACGTTATTATGTCTATTGGATTTTTTAAAGCACCAATTGGAAAGTTTTTTGGAATTATATAAGGGATAACGAAAAATAACTTTCTATTATCAAATTGTGAAAACATTATTAAATCAAGTTTTTTCGTTATCCCAAAGTTGGAACTTATATTATAATCGTTCCTAAAGTTAGTTATGGATTTTAGTATTATAAAGTTGAACAATATATAGAAATGCTTTGAATGTTGGGAAAAATGATTGTTTTATTATACATATCTTAGTATAATAAAGAAGGATTACGGTTTTTATTGTATTTGTTTTGCTTTACAGTTATAATTTAAATTGTGTTAAAAATAAGGAAATTTGCAGTACCATTAAGAACTATTATTTGTGGTCTGACTTCCGGAATAGGGGGAATGGTAGAATGGCTACCAGAGTAGTGATAGGCACACAATGGGGTGACGAGGGAAAGGGAAAGTATATTGATATGCTTGCTAAAACCTCAGATGTGGTTGTACGTTTTTCAGGTGGTAATAATGCTGGACATACTATAGTAGCGGATGGTGTTAAATATGCTCTGCATCTCACACCTTCAGGTATTCTTCATAAAGGGAAGACTTGTATAATTGGAAATGGTGTAGTTGTAGATCCGGCTGTTTTATTAAAGGAAATGAAGGAGCTTGCTGATAAAGGCATTAATACGGATAAGCTTTTGATTAGTGACAGGGCACATGTTATAATGCCATATCACAGACTTTTAGATGAACTTCAGGAGAAGTTTAGAGGAGAAAACTCGATTGGAACTACCAAAAGAGGTATAGGGCCAGCGTATGCTGACAAGACAGAAAGATGCGGGATAAGAATGTGTGACTTAATAGATGAAGAACAATTTGTCAAAAAGGTAAAAGAAAATCTTGCAGTTAAAAATCTTATAATTGAAAAGGTATATGGTGGACAGGCAATTAATGAGGATGAGGTTATTTCAGAATACTTAGATTATGCTAAAAAGCTAAAACCTCATATTATAGAGACCAGCAGTGTGATATTTGATAATATGGAGTCTGGTAAAGACATTTTGTTTGAGGGAGCTCAAGCAACTTTTCTAGATTTGGATTTTGGAACATATCCCTATGTTACATCATCTAATCCAATTGCTGGTGGAGTTTGCACAGGTGCAGGAATAGGACCAGTATATATAGATGAGATATATGGTGTGTTAAAAGCATATACTTCTAGAGTTGGAGCGGGTCCATTTCCAACAGAGCAGGATAATGAAACAGGTGACACCATAAGAGATCTTGGGTGGGAGTATGGTACAACAACTGGAAGACCAAGACGTTGTGGATGGCTTGATCTTGTTATGATAAAAACTGCTGCTAGAGTAAATGGCCTGACTGGGCTTGCCATAAATCATGTAGACACAATTGGAAAGCTATCTAAGATTAAACTTTGTATAGCATACAAAAAAGATGGTGAGGAGTCGAAAGTTTTTCCTGCTAGTCTAAAAGAGCTTGCTAAGTGTGAGCCTGTATATGAAGAATTTGACGGATGGGATGAGGATATTTCAAACGTCAGAAGCTTTAGTGATTTGCCAGAGAATGCAAAGAAGTACCTTAAAAGAATTGAAGAGGTTGTAGGTGTCAAAATAAAGCTAATTGGCGTAGGAAAAGAAAGAGAACAGACAATTGTTGTGTAGAATTGTTTAGACGGTTTTAATAAATGATTTTAATCTAAAAAGGGAAGGTTCTATTTAGTATAGAACAGCTTCCCTTTTTTATTAGCAACATAATATTCTCCCATAGTGTTTGCTTATAAAAACTACTTTTTATAAATTTTTTTAAAAATATAGTTGACAGAATCTAAAGCCTGTTGTATCATATATAATTGTGTGACGGACATAACACTTACATAAGGGCTATTAGCTCAGTTGGCAGAGCACTTGACTTTTAATCAAGGTGTCCCGCGTTCGAGTCGCGGATGGCTCACCAGAAAAACCACTTATCTAAAGAGATAAGTGGTTTTTTGATTACTTAATAAAGTGCAGTGATTTTTTAAAAATTAGAGCATTGAATCGCAGAATATGCAGGGTAAGAGAGAACTATAAAAGTGTAACAAACGGATCTGAAGGGGGGAGTAATCCCATTTATTCTTGCTTAAGTGAGTGCATTGATTTTTTTAAAATAAACTCTTGAGATGTAGAAGATGCAAGAGCTTCAAAAGTAATATAAAAGTGTACCAACTGAATTTAAAGGGGCGTTAGATCCATTTGTTCTAATTTCTACAATTAAAAAAGACTTTAACAAGTCTGTTAAAGTCTTTTTTATAAGCAGATATTCTATAAAATATTAATTATATTTTAGATACGTTAGCTGCTTGCTCGCCTTTGTTGCCTTGAATAATATCAAAGCTAACTTCTTGGCCTTCATCTAATGACTTATATCCATCTCCTTGAATAGCTGAGAAATGAACAAATATGTCATCACCATCATTTCTTTCGATAAATCCAAATCCTTTTTCTGCGTTAAACCATTTTACTGTACCTGTATTCATGAGGTACCTCCTATCATTTTCTTGTATTTTATTGCAAATAAAAATCTCACATATTTTCACAAATCATATATAGTTCCTGTATATATAATTTCTGAAAACATGTGAAATCTATAAATACATCTGCAACACTTATTGATTATAACACAATAATTTTTTGGTTGTCAATAGTAATTTTTTAAGTTTTTTCATAAGTAAACCAATTTTGAGAGCTGTGTTGGGTTATTGAGTGTGATTAACCTTTTTGCAACATATTATGGAGTTTATACATTTTTAGCTGCTGAAAATATATCTAAAGAGGAGCTAGAGGTGTTAAGAGAAATGATATCTAAAATGGAGGCGGATACTTAAATATGGAATGGCAAATACGATTCTTTGAGGTCATAGAATATTTTACAAGTGGAGAGAAAAGAAATTATGCTGGGGCAATTGTGTCAATAGCAGGAATGAATAGCAAAAAATACAGAACATCTATGCATAGTGGTATGCTTTGTAGTAGTGGTATTGGTTATAGAATATGGTTATTGCAGAAGGAAAATAAGAGATGGAGTAGATTAGGTCTTATTATAACTATAATATTTGCACTTATATTTTTATATGCAGTGGTTAAAAAAGAAACACTGGGCATTTTTGGACATACATTTGTTTTTTAGAAACACCTAGGGAAATAAGGCATGTAGCTATATTGTCTATAGAATTTTAAAGGGGGGATAAAATTCTACAATATTTTTTAAAAAAATGCTTGACTTTTTGCTCTAATCTAGTTAGAATATATTTTGTCGGTTGACGCAGGGAGCAAGAAAACGAGAAGCCGATAATATATATGGCCCATTGGTCAAGCGGTTAAGACACCGCCCTTTCACGGCGGTAACAGGGGTTCGAGTCCCCTATGGGTCACCATTATAACCTGTTTTAAGTGCTGGTCTGCTAGAATGTAAAATAGCTGGCAGATCAGTTGGCAGGTCAAACAAAATATATGGCCCGGTAGTTCAGTTGGTTAGAATGCCAGCCTGTCACGCTGGAGGTCGAGGGTTCGAGTCCCTTCCGGGTCGCCATTAAAATCTAATATGCTGGTGTAGCTCAGCAGGTAGAGCAATTGACTTGTAATCAATAGGTCGGGGGTTCGATTCCGTCCACCAGCTCCAATATGGGAGGGTTCCCGAGTGGCCAAAGGGGGCAGACTGTAAATCTGTTGTCTCTGACTTCGATGGTTCGAATCCATCTCCTCCCACCAAAAAAGCCTTGTATTGTTTTGTGAAAAATGTACAGGGTTTTTTACTATCCATATTTCTTTTTTGTGTAAAAGCCTTAAATATGTCTTAAGTTAAAAGATATTACTAGGGATAGATTAATATTTCACCTAAGTATAGCAATTTATAAAACATATAGTAATATAAAAGATAGTAGTGGATAAAAAACAAAAAAAACAGCCTAATTTAAGACAATAACCTGTTTTAGTGTCAAATGACGTAATTCTTAGACCTGAGCATTAGAAGCTGTAGCCGAAGGCTTGATAATTTGAAGCAAAAATGCCACGGACGGCATTTTTAGCGTATAGGACAGGATGTCCTTAATACGCGGGCGAAAAATTATCAAGACAAGGCATACAGATTCTATGCGAAGGTCTTCGAATGGAGACATTTGGCACTAAAACGAGGTGGGTACAACCTTAATGCTAGTTTATAAAATTTACGCTATTACAAATCTGTATCTCTCAACGTAAAAAAAGTAACAGCAATTCCAAAAAAATAACTGTTACTTTACCATTTCAAAAAATTTGATTTTGAGAGGAATTGTTACTCTATATTGTTTAGGTAATTTTTTGAAACCGCCTAAAGTCATGAGCAAACCAAGTTTTCTTGAATTATTTTCTTCCTACTATCTTATCAGATTTATCTTCTGAGAAGTTTTTTGTTTGCTTTACAATGTACAAAGGTCTTCCTTTTGCCTCATCATAAATCCTTCCAATATATTCACCTATTATACCAAGAATCATCAACGTTATGCCATTAAAGAACAGGTTAACAGCGATTGTAGACGCCCAGCCCGATTGTGTAACCTGTGGCATAAACAGTTTGGTATAAAGCACTACAAGAAGGTAAATGAAGCTTATAAAGGATAAAACCATCCCAGCATATGATGCAAGTTTTAAAGGCTTATATGAAAAAGATGTAATTGCATCAAGAGCAAATTTAAGCATTTTTTTGAACGGGTATTTTGTTTCCCCGGCAAAACGCTTGTCCCTATTAAATTCAATTCCAATTTGTTTAAAGCCAAGCCAACTTATAATACCACGTATATATCTATTTCTCTCATTTACCAGTTTAAGAGCTTCACAAACCTTTCTGTCAATCAACCGGAAGTCTCCAGTATCAACAGGAATGTCTACATCGGTCATGCTCCTTAAGAAGCGGTAGAAAATTTTGGCAGTAAACTTTTTAAAGAAAGTTTCCCCTTTTCTGCTTACTCTTTTGCCATAGACAACATCATAGCCCTCGCGCCATTTTTCAATCATCTCAGGTATCAGCTCCGGAGGGTCTTGTAAGTCGGCATCAATTACCACTATACAGTCACCTTCTGAAAAGTCCATTCCGGCAGTAATAGCTGTTTGGTGACCGAAATTCCTAGCAAAATCTACTAATTTTATTGTGTTATCTTTGTTACAAATCTCATATACCATTTGAACGGTCTTATCTCTACTGCCATCATTTACAAAGACTATTTCGTAAGAATCATTTAATGAGCCCATGACTTTTTTTAGCCTATTATACGTTTCAAGTATAACTTCTTCTTCGTTATAAAGTGGTACTACAACAGAACAAACTATTTTATCTGACATAAAAACCTCCTAAGACTTAATATACTCTTTAAATTATTTTTTGAAAGAGTCCTATGGGAAAAACATTGCTTAAAGCCTCTTCCTAGTAAAAAACTAAAAATACCATGTGTCAAACCATTTCATATTACCCATGTATTCTACAGGTACTTCAAGTCCTGAAAGGCCTGGATAGTAAAGGACAAAAAGCGCGAACACCAAACCTAAATAAACATAGGCTAAAGTTTTTCCCTTAGGGTATTTATCGACAAAAATCTTAATTATATAAACTATAGAAAGTATTAAAAATGGAACTACAGAGAAGTAGTGATATATGAAGGATGATCTTGTTATAAATATCCATGGCGCATATTGAAATACCATAGCGGTCATTATCAATAGTAGTTTTCTGTCGTATTTATAAATTCCTACAAATAAGATAGAAATACAAATTGCAAGAAAAATCAAAATAGCCAAGCGTGTATTGAGTTGTTTGAAAAAATCGATATTTCGTTCTGCTTTGCTAAAGGTTAATATTGTTACAAGAAAAACTATATATGAAACAGTTGAAACTAATAGTTGCTTTATTTCAAATTTATAAAATGCAAGAATCAAAGCTAGAATAATTGCACATATGGTCATACTCCATGTTGTTATACTTCCATATTTGATTAATTCAGTTATAGAAGCTGGTAAAAGCATAAATATAGAAGATATAGCTGATACAGCAAATATCGGAACAAAATACTTTTTAACTTTTGAAAGTGCAAATAGCGTAAATATTACAAAGACTAGGATTCCTGTCCACCATATTGCAGGGTTTCCCATTGTGAAGATCTTTGAAGCCATATTTGGCCCTAGATCACTTCCGAAATAGAAAGCCATAGGTTTTGTCATAATAGGCCATTGCCACCACATTGATTGATAAGGATGGTCATCTACAAGTTTGGAGTGATAATCAAACATACTAAGTGAATTTTTATAAAAAAGATTTATTCCATGATCTTCTCCGGGAACTTGCATCCATGGTATATATGACAGAATGTATATAAGTAAAGGTAATAAAATAAAAGCGAAAATACAGTATAGTATTGTAGAATTCACATAAATAGGATAAAAGCGGTATACCCAAGAGCCTTTTGGAGGTTGTTTGCTAATGAGTTTTTTATAATCATTGTACTCGCTTATCTTAGTTATAAAGAACAATAGTGCAAGTCCGGCGGCACCATAAAAAGCTATCCACTTGCTTGCGGCACCTAGTCCAAAAAATAAACCACTTAATAACAATGGCTTTAAGGATGCCCTAAATCCCAAAACATAGGATTTATTTGCAAAATAGTCATACATATAATAGTACATAAGTATAATGAAGAAAGTAACATAACTGTCAATGGTAGCAATCCTCGTCTGACTAAAGTGCATAAATTCAAACATCATAAGAAATGCTGCACAAAAAGCGTAAAATCTCTTGTGAAACATTTTTTTGCCAAAGGCATACATTGCAGGAATCATAGCTACTCCAAACAATGTTCCCATTATTCTCCAACCAAAAGGTACCATACCAAAAATAAGTATGCCCAAAGACATAATAATTTTACCTAAAGGGGGGTGGGTTGTTTCAAAGGGTTCTATTTTGTGAATGTGCTCATAGGCTGTTCGTGCATGATAAACCTCATCAAAGTACATACCATTTTTATAGGAAGGCTTGAATACTATAAGATTTTGTTCATCAAAAAGATTTTCTACACTTCCAATACTATTTTGGTCTACATTTTTTTCGGTTATTGTAATGTTCTCTAGAGGTTTAGTGTTTCCATATTCAATAATTCCTATTTCATTGAGTGTTCCTCCAGCAGTATCGACTATAAACTTAAGTTTTTTAGTCTTTACGGGAGCAGTGTCAATATATTTCCAAATAAACATATCTTCCTTTTCAAAGGTTGCCAGATGCATATAGCCGTTTTCTTTATCAAAGTATTCAACTCTGTAATTACCGTGGTCATTTCTGTCTTTGCCCAGCCCTAAATAAAAATAAATTCTTGAAAGTGTGGTGTCTTTTCCTAGATCCACAACAAAGCTTTCGCCTGGTTTTGAAGGTAGCCAAGAAGTTGTAGGTACTTTTAAGGCGCCAAGGTTGAATAGAGCTACAAAAAGATATATTAAAGACATTGAAGTTATTATGATAAAGTCTTTTTTGTCAAATCTCACTTTCATAAGTTGAGTCCTTTTAGGCAAACCATTTGCAGAATTAGATTGGGATGGTTTGGTCTTAGAATTGGATTTTGGCGTTTTATATTTGTACATAATAAATAAGGCAGATAATATTATTCCAAGCATTATAACTATGAATGCCAGTAAAAAGGGATTAACTATACTGTTTTGGTTTTGATTTTGCTCCATATTCCAGTTTGGATCCATACTTACAAAGTTTTTTCCGGGAGGTAGACTGTCAAGTTCAATTACTTCAATGTTGTCAAACCATGCTCTTCCTGTATTTGTACTGCCATAACCTCCAATACCAATTGTAAGGGTAAAACTTTCTTGATTGGGACTTGTCTTTCCATAAAGCTCTACATATTCCCAATACTTGCTTGTACCTTTTATATCCTTTGAAGTATCAAAAGAATTCTCGATGGATAGATTGGCACCTTTATTTTCAGAGCCTACATTTTGTGTTTTTATCCAGCAGGACATTCTATAAAAGGTGTTAGCTTTGACTTTAAAAGTCTGCTTATACCTTGAATCATTTTGTGAGTTGTTTATTATTAAAGCACTCTTATTTCCACTATGTACTTGAGTTTCATCTAGTAAAAATTGTGTAGCACCTTCATTTTTGTCCCAGCAATCTGAAGTCCAAGAAAATTCACCAGCTATACTGCCTTCTTCAAATCCTGGGTTCTTAGCAAGGTTTTCACTTGCAGCAAAGGAGTTTTGCGGCAATACCAATTGTATTAGTATTAATATTAATATTAATACTAAGAAGAAAACACCCATTGTTTTTTTAGACACTATGAAAGCACCCCCAAATAAATTATCGCAAATTCCCAGCAGGTATTGTTTTATTTTTAAGAACCGTTCTAACTGCAACTATACATAATAGTATCAATATAACTACATTTGCAAGAGATCCAATGAAAAGTAAAGTATCATCTGCAGGTATATGTGGGTAATCAGTTAAAAACATTCTTTTAAGTACATCGTAAGCATTCACGAAGGTTGTGGCGCTTAATCCCACAAAAAGCAGTAAGTAGCCAATGTTTTTATAAAAGATATATGAAATAAGTGCAAGAGCTACAGCTGGAAATAGATATCTCTCATGCATTCTTGTAGATAGAACGAACACACCTGTTATTTGTATTAACGAAGCTAATGGAGCAATACTAGTTTTTTGTTTATGTTTTAGGAAGTTTGCAAAATATAAAAATCCGGTAAAAAGTGAAGTTAAAACAATGGAAAACATACCCCAGATATAATAGCTGAATATGAAAAGTGTTTGATCATCTGGTCTTGAGTTTGCACCAAATAGGCTGAAAAGATTATATGCGTTCATTGAAGCATAGGTATATCCGCCGGCAGTGTTTTTATAAAGATCAATGAGCCATGTAGGTGATTTTCCACTTGAAAATGGAATTACGATTATTGCTGTTGTTATAATAGCGTATAAAGCTGAAAAAGCAATATTTTTGATGTTTTTTGTTTTCAAAAAATCAATTATTAGTTCATATCCTATCACAGGAAGGAAAATTATACCTTGTGGTTTCATTAAAACAGAAATCGTAAAGAAAATTACAGAGAAGCTAAGTTTTCCTTTATCAATAAACATTATTGCAAAGAGCAGAATCATCGTAAAGAATGAATCAACCTGTCCCCAAAGTGTTGAATTTAAAAAGACAACAGGATTAAAGATATATAGTATTGATAGAAAAAGACTCATAGTTTTATTAATACGCTTGCCTGAAAGCTTATACACTAGGTATGCTGTAACAATATCAGCAATAATTGAAGGAAGTTTAATCATTATTAAATGTGTTGATAAGTTGGCAGTAAAGCCAATTATATTTGATACAAACCCTACAACTGCTAATACAAGAATATAAAAAGGCGGATAATCGCAAAAGTATTCCGGGGAATAGAATTTAGAAATTCCATTAACACTCGAAGCTGTCATTGACCACGACCTGAAGCAGGCTATATCGTTGCTGAAACCTTCTATTATAGGAGCCGCTATAAGTCGTACTGCAAGTCCAATAATCATAAAAGTAATGAGGTAAACCTTTTCACGTCCTGGTTTTATTTTTATAATTTTTTTCTTTGTAAGAAATATAAGTAATATTGCGACAATAAAAAAGAATATAGAATAAGGTGTCATAAACGCTATATTCTTACTTCTAGGTATATCTATGCTTTTAAAACTGTCTTCATTGTAAAGATTGGCAACCTTAACATCAGAAGGGATTTTGTCCACTTTTTCCACGGTTACATCATCAAACCAAACTTTTCCGGAATTTTCGTTACCATAAGCACCAAGGGCTATTGAAAGTAAAAAACTGTCTTGTTTTTTGTGGGTTGATCCGTATAGTTCCATATACTTCCAATTATTTGTGCCTTCAAAATGATTGGAAGTATCAAGAATTCCTTCCACAGTTATATTTGCTCCTGTATGATCAGACCCTATGTTTTCTGTCTTTACCCAACAGGACAATTTATAATAAGAATTTCCTTTGACTTTTATTTTTTGATTGAACCGTGAATGATTTGGTGAGCTGTTTACAATACATGCACTCTTATTACCTAAGTGTGACACAGTGTCATCAATAAAGAACTCACTTATTTCATTCGTATAGGCTTGTGTTTGCCACTTATCGAGAGAACCTTGCTCAAACCCGAAATTTTTTACAAGGTTGTTGTTATCTGCAAAAACGGAAATATTTATTAATAGTGTAAATAGTACAACTATAAAGGGTAATAGCTTTTTCATATCTATCCTCCAGCAAATGGTAAATTATATTTAACTATTAGGAAGTTAGAACCTCCAATTAGGGAGTTTCAAAAAATACATATTAATTATTTCAGTTACAAAGCTCATTATGCAAGCTTTTAAGCTGCCATGTTTATAAACATTATTTTACTTTGCAAAAAATGCTAATTAAGTCTTTTGAAACCCCAGTTGCAAAGTTATTTATTTGATTTTAGGAACAATTAAAGTATAAGTTCCAATTGTAGGATAACGAAAAAACTTGATTTGATAATGTTTTCACAATATGAAAATAGGAAGCTATTTTTTCGTTATCCTTACCTTATTGTTTATCCGAATCTGAATTGTCTAATTCATCGGTATTGTTTAAAGGTTCATTACTTTCATTTTGTTTTACTACATCCTCTATATTTTGTGCTGATTCATTGTCGTCATCATAAGAATCATCCTCTTCGATATCGTCTTTCGATGGGGATTTAAAAGTGTTGTATATAGCTGCTGCTGCAATTAGTATACACACTGCAAGTATTATCCATACTGTTCTGTTTGTATTTGGACCGTTTTGAGATTCAGAATCGATATCAGAATCAGATGATGTATCAGAAAGTGAGTTGTCTTGTTTTGGCATTTCCACAACTGCAACGGTAGCATTGTCGGGTATGGTATCAACTTCTTTTACTATTACTTCATCAAAAGATGCTTTCCCAGTACTAACAGCTCCATATCCCCCAACTCCTACAGTAACGTTGAAGGAACTGATGCCATCTCCGGTTTTTACATACATCTCAGTATATTCCCAAAGGTCATTGGTATTTCTAAGAGGGGTTGTTGCGCTTACCTGACCTTCAACAGACAAAACTGCACCATTTCCCGTGTCGCTTATATTTTCGCCTTTTATGTAGCAAGATAGTTTGTAGATGGTGTTTGGTTGTGCATTGATAGTTTGAATATATCTTGAATCATTTTCTACATTATTTACTATTGTTGCACATCTTATGTCCGAATAAGCTCCATCGGTTTCGATTTTAAATTCTGCTGCACCTTCGTCACCATTGTAGGAATAAGTTGTCCAACCGATAGGATTTCCGTCTTGTACATCTTCAAAAGAACCGTTTTTAATGAGATTTCCTTCTGCCCAAACATTTGTTGTTAAAGTTATTGTTATAAAAGTTATGCAAAAGAAAATACTCAGTTTCTTGCACATTTTTTATACCTCCTGTACATTTTTAAAGAAAACACTTTTTTCAAAAAGGTTAGAAAGCCTTAAATTTGGCAATCTATTCTTATAATATTGTAGCAAAAAGAGAAATAATAAGCAATGATTTTAAAGAATGGAGGCATATTTTAATTTTTTAACATATTAGGGAGTTTCAAAAAATACATAATCAACAATAAAAGCTTCCAAACAGAGGAACGTATTTTGCAAAGCAAAAAATGTAAATATTTTTTTGAGTTCACCTAAACGGAGAATTTTTTGAAACTTGCTTAGTGTGTGAACCCATTTTTAGATAATAAAATGATAGATCTAAGATAATTTAAATATGGTTATGGTTCTGTACCAAATACTCTTGCGCCGGAAATATAGACAGGCGTATTAAATAAATTCTCCATTGGTGAAGAGACATACGAGTAATCATCTTCTTGTATATAGGTATTAGACCAGTCGGATTTTGATATTCGTGTGCAGATATTAACAAAGTCACCGGGATAAAGTACTTGTGTGCAGTTTATAAATCTTATTTCTATATAATGATCTGCATAAGCACTTTTTTTGGTAAGTTCAACGAAATTACCAGTTACATTTGATGGGTTAATGATGGTAAAATCATTTATACTGGCATAATCGCAGAAAAAGTTCTGACTGTTTATGCCATTTATTGTATAGTAATATTTTACTTTTAAATCCGATAGATTAATTGCCTCTGAACTGCTATTTGTAATTTTAATGTTTGTTTTGATTTGATTTGTCGGACTTTTGCTATTTATATTAAAATACTCGACATTGACAGCAGGTAAAGGCACTTGTAATTGATTGTCCAATATAGGTGTACTATCGTTTTGAGAGGATGGTTGGTTATCATCGGATATCATATCGGAATAAGGATTTGAAAATTTGTTATTGTATGAAGGCATACCTAAATCATAAGGTAGATCTTTAGTAGCAGTGACAGTTTTGTTTGACGTAGAGGATGAATTGTTATCAGATAGAGTAATATCTCGAATAGATGCTTGTATTGCTTCAAAAGTTGAAAAGTGAGTGTCTTTAGATGATGGTATGCCAATTATTTCGATTTTATCAATATCAGGTGCATAACCATTATCATTAAAAAACTTAATTCTGTTATTTCCTTCCCTTAGAGTTAATGTAATATCCTTTGTGGAAACGCTACTCCAATCATACCCTTCAAATAAATATGATTTCTCCTTATCATGATTTGTGCTTATATTGCATGTTCTGTCCTCGTCAGTTATATAGCTGACTCTTACTGTATAATCGCCAGTCTTGTCCACTGCAACATTATTAAATACTAAAATGTTTTTACCAATTATGCTCCCAACAGCTTTGCACCCAGAGTATATTGAATCGATCCAAATTTGTACATCGCCATGAAATGAATTACAAGCAGCTTCAGCTTCAAAGTTAAGAGGTAGAGAATCTGAGAGGGTAAAGGGAAGACTTATCTTGTCAATATCAGGTGCCCATGAATCAATGTTATAAAATTTAATAGTATTATACCCAGATTGCAAATAGAGCGATATTTCTTTATAGACAGGTTCACTAGAATTATTACCTTCGAAAATATACTTTACTCCAGTGTCTTCATTTACGCTTATAAAGCATGAACGCGTTTGAGTAGGAATATAATATACTCTAATGGTATAATTTCCGGATTTGTCCGTATAAATATCATTAAAAGTTAGGGAATTATTAAATCCACCTCCTATGTTTCCAACGACATTGCCTGAAGGAGTTGTATTGTGGAATATTTGCGCATCTCCACAAATGGTATTTTTATCCCATTCAGCTTCATCAAATAAAGAACTATTAAATATCCATTCCGAGTCACTTAGTACTTGACATTCATTTTGAACAAATGAATTGGCAGGGTTTTCTGTTTCGGTCCAGCCCCAATTCCAATTAACTTGATTAACATCATCTTCAAAATCTACTCCATTGCCATCTTTAACGGCAAAAATACGGTTTGCCTTTCGGAAGCCGGAAGTCATGATAGAGCTATTATCGGAGCCAGGTTTGATAGTTTCTGGGTTGTCCCAGTCTATCATCAATGAACTGTCGAGATGGTCTAATCCAAAGCAGTGACCTAGTTCATGCAATCCACCACCAATGGAAAGGCCGAACTGTTCCCAATAAGGGTAGGGATCAGTTTCTATTCCTATATCTGTGTTGTAAAGAATACTGTCTATGTCACTGATATGTTCAGGCATTTTATATAAGTATGTACTTTCTCCTAAAGCCAAATCATTTCCACCAAGAGCTGTTGATGCTTGTGAAATGATTTCTCCGTTGGGCAGAAATTCATCTATAAGTGTACTCGAACTTGGAATAACAAAATTTTTTATATCATATGGATGAGGACTGACTTGACTCTTAACGTAATTATACAAATCTATATTCGTTCTACCAGGGAAATTTTCATTGGAATATTCACGAATCTGAGCTTCAGTTTTATCAGCAGTTTTTACAAATACAACATTTGAAGTTTCGCCTATTGGGCGCTTAATTCTAAATGTATTTCTCCCATATCCGCGGTCATACATACATTCTGCCCACGCAGATTGCATTAATAGGGCCTGTACGGTATATCTTTTTTTTGCACTGTCTAGAGAATTATCCACTCCAAAAGGAGCACGGAAACTTCCATCTATATCAGAAGGAATAAGGTATATGAATTTTACTGAAGGTCCTGTAAGCGGTGGATTATAAGTGATTCTAAGGTATGTATCATCATTTCCATCAGCGGATAATTTTATGATATTCATACCTTGATTTAGTTGAGCTATAGCTTTAAATGTATATTTAGCAGGATGAACGGTCCATTCAGTTTCGGCACCGTTATTAACTGAAACTTTAACTTTGTCCGCATATGTATTTATAGTTCCTTTGATTATGGGTAATTCATAGGTGATTGTTTCATTATTTCTAAAATTGCTAATTGTAATAGGATTAGATGACGCATAAGTTTTTGAATGATTTGGTGTAAAACATGTAATTTGTAGTACTGTTAATGTAATTAAAATTGACAACTTATTAAATGCATTTTTCATTTTTGCTAATGTCTCCTTTATGGTGTTTATGTAAAATTGTTCATAAGCTTTACTGATGAGGTAAATTATGAATCAAATGTAAATTGTACGTGAAAGATTATATCTTTTGCTGATTTAAATGTCAAATCTTATCATTATTTGGGTGCATATTTTAACTGTGAGACATATTATGGAAATAACATCTGCGTAGAGGCTTAGAGAATGTTAACGAAGCGAAGGATTAGTCGAATCACTTTTCTTCTTAGAAGCGAGTTTTGATTCGACCCGTAGCGAGTTATACATTCTCTTAGCCTCGGAGCTTTAGTTATTGGAATAATATGGTCCACGATGATTAAATACACCCTCATTATTTTTAAATTTGAATATTTCAAGAAATTTAGAAATTTTAGAGGTTGTAATAGAAAAAATGTATGTTATAATGATACAAATGCAAGTTTGAAATTGGGAGGTTGCAAAAATGAAGTTTACAAAGATGCAAGGACTGGGCAATGACTATATATATGTTAATTGTTTTAAAGAAAACGTGGTCAATCCCTCTGAAACAGCTAAGTTTGTGAGCGATAGGCATTTTGGAATTGGTTCGGATGGATTGGTATTGATTATGCCATCTGATACATGTGATTTTAGAATGAGGATGTTCAATTCCGACGGATCAGAAGCTGAGATGTGTGGAAATGCAATAAGGTGTGTAGGTAAATACGTCTATGACAATGGTATGACCCAAAAATCAGTTATAAAAGTTGAAACACTAGCTGGAATAAAAATTCTTGATATGACGGTTGAAAATGGTGAAGTTGCAATGGTGAAAGTCGACATGGGAGAACCTGTTTTAGAACCATCAAAGATACCAGTGGATACCGAAAAGGAGTTGTTTATATCTCAGCCAGTGGTTATTGATAATAGAGAATTTAAAGTTACTTGTGTATCAATGGGAAATCCCCATGCGGTTACTTATATTGATGATGTTGAGAAGTTTCCCCTTGAGATAATAGGTCCTAAGATAGAAAATAACAGTTTGTTTCCTAAAAGAATAAATGCTGAATTTGTACAGATATTAGATAGGAATACTTTAAAAATGAGAGTATGGGAAAGAGGTGCTGGTGAAACCCTTGCTTGTGGAACAGGTGCATGTGCCGTGCTAGTTTCGTCTGTACTCAATAATATCAGTGAACGAAGAGTAGTAGTAAAGCTTTTAGGTGGGGATCTTATTATTGAATGGAATGAAGAAGATAACCATGTATATATGACGGGTCCTGCGACTAAGGTGTTTGAAGGGGAAATTTAAATTAGGTGATTCCCAAAAAGTAGCTGGTCACTTGCGGTTTCAAAAAATCTAGATTTAAGGGCTTTATGACCTGAATACTGTATAGGTTATTTTTTGAAACCGCCTAAGAAATCATAAATATGGAAAGGAAGATAATTAATGGCACTTATTAATGAAAACTATTTAAGACTTCAGGGAAGCTATCTTTTTGCAGAGATTGCAAGAAGGGTAAACGAGTATAAAGCACAAAATCCTGATGCAAATATTATACGTTTAGGAATAGGAGATGTAACAAAACCTTTAGCGCCTGCAATTGTTGAAGCTATGCATGATGCTGTCACTGAAATGGGAAAAGAAGAAACTTTTAGGGGTTATGGACCGGAACAGGGTTATAGCTTTTTGATAAACAAAATTATTGAAAACGATTATAAGACACGGTCAATAGACCTAGATGAAGATGAAGTTTTTGTAAGTGACGGAGCTAAAAGTGATACCGGAAATATTCAGGACATATTTGGTTTGGATAATATAATTGCAGTTACAGATCCCGTATATCCAGTATATATTGATAGCAATGTTATGTCTGGAAGGACTGGAGTTATTGATGACAGCGGACGCTTTGAAAAAATCACATATATTCCTTGTACTGCCAAAAACAATTTTGTACCTGAGTTGCCAAAAAACAGAGTGGATATGATTTATTTATGTTTTCCAAACAACCCTACAGGAATGACTCTTTCAAAAGAACAACTTAAAAAATGGGTAGATTATGCAAAAGAGAATAAGTCCATAATATTATATGATTCTGCATATGAGGCTTTTATAAGTGAAGATAATGTAGCGCACAGTATCTATGAAATAGAGGGCGCAAAGGAAGTTGCCATAGAATTTAGAAGTTTTTCAAAGACTGCAGGATTTACAGGAACTAGGTGTGCATACACTGTTGTCCCTAAAGAGGTTGTTGCCTATACGAAAAATGGTGAAAAACATCAATTAAACAAACTATGGAATAGAAGGCAGACTACAAAGTTTAACGGTGTTCCCTATGTGATTCAGAAAGCTGCGGCTGCTGTTTACTCATCAGAAGGACAAAAACAGATTAAAGAGACAATAAATTACTACATGACAAATGCTTCAATAATAAGAGAAGGTCTTAAGAGTATTGGCTTTACAGTATTCGGAGGAGTGAACGCCCCTTATATATGGTTGAAAACGCCAGAAGGGTTGAGTTCATGGGACTTTTTTGATAAGTTGTTGAGTGAAGTTAGTGTTGTGGGTACACCAGGAGCAGGCTTTGGACCAAGTGGTGAGGGGTATTTCAGACTTACTGCATTTGGAAGTAGAGAAAATACGGAAGAAGCAATTCAAAGAATAAAATCAAAGTTTGAAATATAAGAAATTGGAATTTAGGTAACATCAAATATAAGTCAAAATCAAATAAATAACTGAGAAACTGGAGTTTCAAAAAATTTGATTTCAAGGGATTTGTGCCTAAATTATTGAATATGTATTTTTTTGAAACTCCCTAACATTATAATAGGTGTTTCAAAAAATTAGAGTGACACTTTTAGGACTTGAGAATATCTCAGGTCCTTTTTTGTATTAAATGATTTAAAATACATATAATAAAACTTGCAGGGCAAAATCAAAAAATAACTGATAAAATGAAATGGGATGAATATGAAGACAAGAAAAATTATTTTTTGGATTACGTTGACAATTTCTATATTTTTATTTGTTGAAGGTGTATATACACTAAATATACTTAATGATGATAATATTCATTATTACACAGAAAGTACGCCTCTGAACAGAATAAGGTACAACACTAGAGCCACAAATATTGATTATAGCACCAATATATTGGTTTTGGGTTTAGATGACGAAGAATTAAGATCGGATGTTATAGCTCTAATAAATTTTAATCCTGTCGGCGAAAAGATAAATATATTATCAATAGCAAGGGACACAAGAGTTAGGACAACTGGAAAATATAGTAAAGTAAATTCTTTGATTTCAAAAGGTGGAGAAGAACTTGTTGTAAAAGAGGTTGAGGATATTACAGGACTAAAGGTAGATTATTATATGACTTTAAATTTCAAAGGATTTAGAGAAATTGTTGATGTAGTGGGAGGAGTAGAAATTGATGTGCCTATGGATATGGATTATGATGATCCTATACAGAAACTACATATTCATCTAAAGAAGGGTAAACAGACTCTTGATGGAAAAAAATCTGAACAATTTGTAAGGTATAGAAAAGGAAATTATAAGGGGGAAGGTTATGATAATGGGGATATAGGCAGGATTGAAGCGCAGCAAGTGTTTTTTAAGGAGTTTATAAACCAAAAACTTAAGGCTAAATATGTTCTTAAGGCAGGTAGTATTTTGTCTATTCTTGGCGAAAATATGAGTACAAATATTGAAATGGATGAGATTGATTTTTTTGTAAGACAGATGAATAATATTAAAGTAAGTAACATCAGTACATTTACGCTTCCCGGAGAATCGTTGTATAAAAATGGTATTTGGTACTATGTTTACAATAGGGAAAAAACTAATAAGATAATAGAAGATAATTTTTACTAAAAGAAAAACTAGAGAAAAAATAGGTACATATTGCTCATGACTAAAAGAAAAAAAAGTGATATAATAATTTCTATGAAAGTGATTTCAAAAAAATAAACAATTAAAATGCGTCAAAAAACTATACAACTTTGTTTTTATAAACTTGATTTTTATTGGTGTTCTAATGATACCTAAACTATAAATACAAAGGCATAAGATTGATATATTTTTATATACAATTAATAGAAGTAGGCGAGTTCTAAAAAATGACTGGTTATTTTTGGTTTAAAAATCCGATTTGCATTTTTTGCATAGCAAAATAATGTTCCTCTTTTAGAAAGTTCTAAATTTCCAGGAGTGGATTTGTAACTTAAATACTGTATAGGTTATTTTTAAAACTGCCTTTTTAAGCGTATGTTCTAATGTTATTGGTTCTAATTTATTAAAACAAACGAATTTTTAAAACGAGAAAATACAATCACTTCTTAAAATATTTCAAAACTGAGAGGGTGTTTTAATGGATCCCATCACTCATGGAGTCATTGGTGTTGCTGTTTCTAAAATTGCTGGAAATGAAATTTCTATTTATAATGCAGCCACTGTAAGTATGGTAATTGGTTCAGTTTTTCCTGATATTGATATAGTTTTTCAAAAATGGGGCGACTATGCCTATTTAAAAAACCATAGAGGTCTTACCCATTCCATCTTAGGACTTACTATTTCGGCATCATTTTTATCTGTTGTATTAAGCTTTATTTATAGAGGTACTGCCATATACGAGCTTTTTTTATGGGCTTTGTTGGGAGGGGTAACTCATTCTTGTTTTGATTTGTTAAACTCATATGGCGCAAAGCTGTTATGGCCTTTTTGCAATAAAAAATTTTCTTTGGGGATTTTAAATTCTTTTGATCCCTTATTTCTGATGGGTTTGGTAGGATATATAATTTCTCCTGGATGGTTAAAAAATGCATCTCTTATTTTATTTGTTTCATATATAGCGTTAAGGGTTTTAATGAAATGGGTTGTTTCGAAAAATATTCACAAAAACTTTAGCGATAAATGTGAAAAATTAAGTCTATTACCTTCTGTGACAGGTCTTTTTAGATGGCATTTTATACTAGAGGAGCCAGGAAGGAATGTAGTGGGAGAGAAGAATATATTAAAACAAAATATAAAGGTATTTAAGGTGCTTGATAAAATAGAGGAAGAAGTTCTTGAAAAGGTTTCTATTTCTTATGTGGGCAAGTTTTTTAGTGAATTTACGCCGGTTTCACATGTGATGTGTGAAAACATAGGTGATGTTACTAGATATGTTTTTATTGATATGCGATATTATATGAGGGATACTTTCTTGCACCACGCTATTCTTGAGGTTGATAAAGATGATAACGTTATAAATGCCAGTTTTAATCCCTATTCTATAAATCGTATAAATGATATTCCAAATCCTGATCAAATGACAAACAGTACGTTTTTTACAAGATTAGTAGGAATATGAATTTATTTTTGTAGGTTATTTTTAAGCTTAGTAGTTTGCGCTAGCACAAACTACTAAGCTTTTATACATTTTCTTACATTAGTCTGCATAGACGAGTAGTGTAGAATGTTAAATTGACGAGTTTTAGAGTTTTTGTACTTTACATAATATATTACAAAACAAAAACTACATTCTTTTTGAGTAGATGCCTTTCAACTTTTGTTTCTTTATATTATAATAAAAAATCATGTAACTATATAAAAGTCAAAAAGTTTATTACATTATATCTTTTTTACTTTTATAGTCACATATATATTATTTCTCGAAAATAAAGATTAAATCATGTAAAATGTTTTTCGAGAAAAAATATATATAAAAGGCCTGTTGTATTTTTTTAACTACTTTTTGAAGTAAGGGTTGAGATTTTTATAGAAATCCTTTTAGAATTACTTTAAATATAAAAATAGGCTTTGTTCTTGTGTATAAAAATAGGCAAAAACAAAAAAACTGATCAACTGGAGTTCCAAAAAATTCGATTTGATGGGCTTTGTAGCAAAAATAATGAATATGTATTTTTTTGAAACTCCCTTATAGATTTTGAAGAAGAGGTGAACCATTGAAAAGTATTGGATTTACAACAAGCATACCAGTGGAAATAATATATGCTGCAGGTCTTAGACCTATAGATTTGAATAATGTTTTCATAACTGATAAAAATGCGGTGGGCCTAATAGAGGAAGCTGAAAATGAAGGTTTCCCAAGAAATACATGTTCATGGATAAAGGGAATGTATTCTGCGGTGCTTAACTCAAAAAATATTGATACGGTTGTTAGTGTAGTAGAAGGCGATTGTTCGAATGCAAGAGCGCTTTCGGAAGTTTTAGATTTAAAGGGTATAAGGTGTATCCCTTTTTCCTATCCAAATTCTAAAAGCTATAAAGATTTAGAAGAAGAAATGGAGAATTTATGCCATGCATTTGATACCACTTTTGAGCAGGCACATAAAATAAAGAAGGAATTGGACAAAATAAGAAAGCGTTTGGTATATGTTGATGAACTTACTTGGAAATATAACAAGGTAACAGGGTTTGAAAATCATATTTGGCAAGTTTCAAGCAGTGATTTTGATACTGATTATAGAGCGTTTAGTGCTAAACTTGAGCAGGAGATTTCAGATATGGAAAATAGGCAGACTCGAACAGAAAAGGTCAGACTTGGGTACATTGGAGTTCCGCCAATAAATACTGACTTGTATGAGTTTATTGAAAATATGGATGCTAGAATAGTTTATAATGAAGTTCAAAGACAATTTACTATGGCACATGGTATTGGGATTGATGATCTAGTTGAAGTTTATAGAACTTTTACTTATCCCTATGACCTATATGGGAGGATTAAGGACATAAAAAATCAGATTAGCAAAAGGGAAATAGATGGAATTATTCATTATACTCAAGCTTTTTGTTTTAGGGGTATAGAGGACATTGTTATAAGAAAGGAATTGGATGTGCCCATTCTCACTCTTGAGGGAGATCATCCAGGAGCGTTAGATTCAAGAAGCAAGCTTAGAATAGAATCCTTTATTGAGATGCTGGAGTGACCATTTTTTTGGAATAAGGGGATTTAAAATAAAAACTTTGCAACGGTCGTTTCAAAAAATTCGATGCCATTTTTTGCATAGCAAAATAATGTTCCTATGATTGGAAGCTTAAAAGCTTCCATGATAGGCTTTGTAACAGAGATAATGAATAGGTATTTTTTTGAAACTCCCTAAGGCAAAATCAAAAAAACTTTTCAACTCCCTAACCTTATTTGATTTTGACTGATGAAATATTATTTGGTGGTGTAATATGAAGATAATAGGAATTGACTTAGGAAGCAGAACTGTAAAAGTTGTGGTTTTTGAAGATAATAGTTTCCTTTTGGGAAAGATGTATGACACAGCATCTTTTTATAGAGATTATTGTAAAAATGTGAACAATACAATTAGAGTGGATTTTTCGAAACTTGAATTTGGTGACATACAAAAGATAATAAGTACAGGCTATGGTAGAAATAATGTTAATGTGAATAATGCTGAAGTTATTACTGAATTAAAAGCACATACATTTGGTGTGATGTGGCAAACAGGATTGAAGGATTTTACACTTCTTGACATAGGTGGACAGGATAGTAAGGTGATATCGGTAAAAAACGGCAGAATGGCAGATATGGTTTTGAATGACAAGTGTGCTGCATCTTGTGGAAGATATCTTGAAAATATGGCAAATGTAATTGGTATTAGTATTGAAGAAATGAAAAAATATTATAAAAATCCTGTAGAATTGAATTCGACGTGTGCAGTTTTCGGGGAATCAGAGCTAATTGGTAGAATTTCTGAAGGTTATGGTGTAGAGCAATTAGCATCAGGTGTAAATTATTCCTTATATAAAAGGATAAAGCCTATGATTGCAAGATTCCCTGAAAAAGACCTTGTATTGACTGGTGGTGTTGCAAATAATGAAGCTCTTGCACAATTTATCAAATCGGATTTAGGCTGGACGAATATAATCGTTCCAAAGAAACCTCAGCTAAATGGTGCAATTGGTTGTTGTGCCTATTATTTAAATAAAAAATAATATTTTGATAAAGACAGTATATATTGTTATACTTATATATGTTGAGTTTTGGTATAAGGTAGAATCAAATAAAAAACTTTGCAACTGGAGTTTCAAAAAACTTGATTGATATTTTTGCATGGCAAAATAATGTTCCTATGTTTGGAAACTTAGAAGCGTGCATATAAGGTTTAGGAACTGAAATATTTAATATGTATTTTTGAAACTCCCTAACTAAAAATAGGGAGGATAACAAAATGAGTAAAGCAATTGTTCTACTTTCAGGTGGTCTTGATAGCGCTACATGTTTGTCCGAGTCATTAGCAAAAGGTTATGAGGTTTATCCTATATCCTTTGATTATGGGCAGCGCCACAAGAAAGAACTTAGTTGTGTAGAGAAAATTGTTAAATACTATAAAATAAAAAGTCATAAATTAATTCATATTGACAATGTGGGTGGAAGCGCATTAACAGATTCTAGCATTGAGGTGCCAGAGTATAAAGGGTTACCCAACATACCTGTAACTTATGTACCCGCTAGAAATATCATATTTTTAAGTTATGCAGTGGGATATGCTGAAGCAATAGATGCAGATGCTATCTATATAGGAGTTAATGCTGTAGATTATAGCGGTTATCCTGATTGCAGGCCTGAATTCATTGAGGCCTTTGAAAAAATGATAAAGGTGGGAACAAAAAGAGGAGTAAACGGAAAACCAATAAAAATTGAGACTCCGTTGATAAACCTTAGCAAGGCACAAATAATTCGGCTTGCTTGTGAAAATAAAGCGCCGCTTCATCTGACAACTAGTTGTTATAAAGGTGGGGATAAGGCTTGCGGTGTTTGTGACAGTTGTGTTTTAAGACTTAAAGGCTTTAAAGAAGCAGGTATTGAAGATCCAATAGAGTATTTAAGTTGATGCTTGGTATAAACTAAAAACTCCATTTGACAATATTTTTAAAATATAAAAAATAGGAAGTTCATTTTAGGCAAAATCAAAAAAACTTTGCAACTGGAGTTTCAAAAAGTTCCATTAGCATTTTTTATAAAGTAAAACAATGTACCTATGCTTGGAAGCTTAAAAGCTTCTATAATTGGATTTGTAATAGAAATATTGAATTTGAACCTCTATTACTAATAGTAATAGAGGTTAAGGACATAATTGAAAGGAAAGTATTTATGAAAATTGCAAAAATAAGTATAACCAAGGTGTTTACATTTGATTGTGCTCACCACTTAAATGATTATCCGGGAAAGTGTAAAAATATTCATGGGCACACATATAAACTTGAAGTTACGTTAAAAGGTATGCCTGATAAGAATGGATTAGTCGTTGATTTTCATGATTTAAGTGATATTGTAGAGAATGAAATACTGACTAAGGTTGATCATAAGTATCTTAATGATATTTTTGATTTTAATCCCACTTGTGAAATGCTCGGTTTGTGGGTTTGGGATCAGCTTTTAAAGAAAATAGAAGGTTTGCAATGCAATGTTGAGAAAGTGGTACTTTGGGAAACGCCAACAAGTTATATAACAATAGAAGCAAAAGATATGATTGACTAAGGGATAAGGAAAAAATAACTTCTAATTTTAATGTTTTCAAAACACTATCAAATAAAGTTTTTTCGCTATCCAAAGTAGGAACGACTAAAATATAAGGTGTTTCAAAGAATTACGTATTCATTTTTAATATAATTGTTTTGCATTTTAGGTAATTCAATAGTATAGGAATTTTCATTTTAAAGTTCGCCCGAAGGGCGCTAAGTTCAAAAAACTTTGCAACTGCCTTTTCAAAAAGTCTAGATTTACATTTTTTGCTTTGCAAAATAATGTTTTATGTTTGGAAGGTATTAGTTTCCGTGAAGGGCTTTTTGACCTGAATACTGTATAGGTTATTTTTTGAAACCGCCTTAATGAAAAGGTGATATAAATGTTGGTTAATGAGATTTTTTTGAGTATTCAAGGGGAAAGTATGTATACTGGTTTCCCAACTATTTTTATCCGGTTTACCGGTTGTAATTTAAGATGTAGCTATTGTGATACTACATATGCTTATGAACAAGGAAATGATATGTCACCTTTAGAAGTGTTTGAACAGGTAAAAAAGCTTCATTACAAGCGCGTGTGTATTACTGGTGGAGAACCGTTGTTACAAAAGGATTTAGAAGAGTTATTGCTTCTTTTAGATGATTATAATTGTACTGTTACAATTGAGACAAATGGATCTGTTTGTGTTAAGAATATCAAATTAGGTGAAGACCAATCATGGGTTATGGATATGAAAACTCCGTCTTCAGGGTGTTCAGAGAAAATGGTTTTGGATAATTTTAAATATTTGAGCCATAGGGATGAAATAAAATTTGTGATTGGAGATAGAAAAGACTACGATTGGTCTAAGGATATAATAAAGAACAATTATATAAAGGGCATAATAACTTTTTCGCCAATATACGGAAAAATTGATTGTGAAAGTATGGTTAGCTGGATATTATCAGATAAGTTGGATGTTAGATTTCAGATACAGCTTCATAAGCTGATATGGGGTGTGGACAGGACAGGAGTATAATAGCTATGTTAGATTGGGAAGAATTACTTGAAACCTGTAAAGGGTGCTGTAAATGTGATTTGGGAAAAACAAGAACAAATATGGTATTTGGACGAGGCAATAAAGATGCTGATATATTGATGATTGGGGAAGGCCCCGGTGAACAGGAGGATCTATCAGGGATACCTTTTGTTGGGGCTGCCGGCAAGCTTTTGGAAACATTATTGAAAGCACAAATGATAAATGAAGAACAGTATTATATTGCCAATATAGTTAAGTGCAGGCCTCCTAGAAATCGTGTTCCTACGGAACAGGAAGCTGAAAGGTGTTTGCCGTATTTAAGAAATCAGGTTTATCTTATTAAGCCAAAGATTATTGTGTGCTTAGGTGGTACTGCTGTTAAGTATGTTGTGGATAAAAATGCAAGAATAACTCGAATCAGAGGTCAGTGGATTGAACGAAAGGGATATTGGATTATGCCGACTTTTCATCCAGCAGCTCTATTAAGGGATGAATCTAAAAAGGTTTTAATGTGGAAAGACTTTAAAAAGGTAAAGCAGAGGATGGATTACTTATGTCAAAATCAGAACGATTGAGTATATTATATAGTAGATATAAAGAAAAGTTTGACAAAGAAGAGATTGTTACAGGTGATGGGAATTCTAATTCGTTACTATTGTTGATTGGGGAAGCACCAGGTAAGGATGAGGTTCTTAAATCAAAACCTTTTGTAGGAAAGGCAGGCAAAAATTTAGCCCAGTTCCTAGAGATTTTAGAGCTTAAGAGAGAAGATATTTATATAACAAATGCCATAAAGTACAGACTTTCAAAGGTGAATGCTAATACAGGTAGGACATCAAATAGGCCTGCAACAAGGAGAGAAATTGAGCAAAATAGAGAATATCTTATTGAAGAAATAGATATAATTAATCCTAAATACATTGTCACTCTTGGTAATGTACCTTTGAGATCTGTTCTTGGAGATTATAAAGTTTCAATAGGGTGTAAGCATGGTGTGATTGATAAGGTAATATTAAAGGATAATGAATATGGATTGTATCCTTTGTACCATCCTGCAAGTATTATATATAATGTATCTTTAAAAGATGTGTATTTAAAGGATATAGAAAATTTAAGTAAATTGTTAGAGCTTTCTTATAAAATTTAAAGTAAACTTTGAAAATTAATTAAAACAAATGGGTGCAGTTTTTGATTTTGCAACATATTATTCCAATAACAAAGATCCAAGGCAGGTCGTTACGCTACACTGTTCGCCTATGCAACCTAGGCAAAGAGAATGTAAAAAAGCTACGGGCTGAATCAAAACTCGTTTCTAAGTAGAACAGTGATTCGATTAATCCTTCGCTTCGTTAACATTGTCTAAGCCTCTACGCAGATGTTCATTCCATAATATGTTGCAAAAGGTTAATTACACCTGAAAGTAATCCGCTTTATGAGTGTGCTTTAATAGTAGGGTATAACTAAAATATAAGTTGCAACTTTGGATAATGAAAAAATTTGATTTTATGGGATTCCCACATTATGAGAATAGGAAGTTGTTTTTTCATTATCCCTAGGTTGATTAATAATGGCAAAGAAATATATGCCTAAGGAAAAGAAAGGTCAGTAATTTCTGGAGTTACTGCCTAAGTTGAATTAGGAAAAGAGATGATCAGATATGACATTTGAAACAGAACGTTTGTTATTGCGTCGGTGGCTAGTATCAGATGCAGAGTCTTTGTATGAATATGCAAAAGACCCCCAAGTTGGACCCATTGCAGGATGGCCACCCCATACCAGTGTGGAAAACAGTCGTGAAATTATCACACATGTACTATCAGCTCAGGAAACATATGCTGTAGTTCTGAAGGAAACAGGAAAAACTGTTGGAAGCATAGGACTGATTTCTCCAATGCAGTCAAATACAAAGGCAGATGCCACTGAACTTGAAATTGGTTACTGGATTGGTGTTCCTTATTGGGGCCAGGGTCTGATTCCAGAGGCAGTACGAAGACTGCAGAGGTATGCTTTTGAGGAACTTGGATGCACTGCAATGTGGTGTGGATATTATGATGGGAATGAGAAATCCAAGCGTGCTCAAGAAAAGTGTGGTTTTGTTTATCATCATACGGAAAAAGATAAACCTTGTTTATTAATGGGAGATGTAAGGACAGAGCATTTTACATATTTGACAAAAGAACAGTGGGAAAAAAGAAGTAGTTAATCCGTCCGTAATGTGTGATCAGAAAATTTTGATTTTTATCAAAAAAACTCTTGACTTTAATTTGTTTATAGTGTTATAATCTAAAAGCTGTCGCATCCGAAAGATTTAAGTCGAGTAGGTGAGAAAAAACTAAAAAATACCTTAAAAAAGGTGTTGACAAAGTTGAAACAGCGTGGTAATATATAAAAGTCGCTCGTAGCGAGTGACTGAGATAAAATAAAGTATTATGGACTTTGAAAAGTAAACAGTGTAAGACGATAAGGAACTCGTTAATTAATTGAGTAACTTGCGAATCAAAATAAATGATTTAGTAAATCATTTAGCCAAAAACGCGAGTAAGTAATTTAGAGCCAAAAGGCTTTCTAAAATGATTTTATTTAGCAGAATATCGAATATATTTGATATGAAGCGAAATATATAAATTTTTCTTAGAGAGTTTGATCCTGGCTCAG
>Ga0207721_100112_pt1 | contig 59768 bp, 58 predicted proteins | sample TtaePargueraPR_3_FD_187756 | JGI IMG/M metagenome (GOLD analysis project Ga0207721, IMG submission 187756) | Aerobic enrichment media microbial communities from Bioluminiscent Bay, La Parguera, Puerto Rico - Tt and P2 (1) (SPAdes) | ecosystem: Environmental > Aquatic > Marine > Unclassified ...
CGTTTGCGCTTAAGCTGCGCAAGGAAAAGAAGGACGAGATCGACAGGAAAGTGAAGCAGGCCGCAGAGATTCTCGGCATCACGGATCTTTTAAAACGCAAGCCCAAAGCGCTTTCGGGCGGTCAGCGCCAGCGTGTCGCGATCGGCCGTGCGATTGTCCGTGAACCCAAGGTGTTTTTGATGGATGAGCCGCTGTCCAATTTGGACGCGAAATTGAGGAACCAGATGCGTGCGGAGATTATCAAGCTGCGTGGTCGCATCGACACGACGTTCATCTATGTCACGCACGACCAGATTGAGGCAATGACGCTGGGTGACCGTATCGTGATCATGAAGGACGGCTATATCCAGCAGATCGGTACATCACAGGATGTATTCAATAGGCCGGCCAACAAGTTTGTGGCGGGCTTCATCGGCACACCGCAGATGAACTTTTTTGATGCGGAGCTGGCGCTCTCGGGCGGCAATTACGTCGTGCGCGCCGCCGGAGTCGAGGTCATACTCGCTTCCGACAAGCAAAAGATACTTCAGCAGAAGAAGCAAGAGCCCTGCAAGGCAATTCTCGGTATTCGTCCGGAGCACATCAACGTGGTCACAGCGGATACACCAAATGCCATTCAGGCCAAGGTTGACGTGTCAGAGATGATGGGCAGCGAAATTTACCTGCACGTGGTTGTGGGTGAAAAGGACGTGGTGATCCGCGTTCAGATTGCCGACCTTACGCCGCAGACGTTTGAGCCGGGCAAGGCGAACTATATCCATTTCGAGATACCCGAATCGATGATACATCTGTTCGATGCAGAGTCGGAGAACAATTTGCTGTAACTAAGACATACAAATAAACGTTAAAAGCCGGTTTCTGTACATTGGGGATCGGCTTTTTTATATCCAAAACTCTTAATGAGAGTTCTCAATGGCATCGCGTACAGCCTGTTTGATCTCCTGATAGCTCGTGCATCGGCACAGATTGGACTGAAGCCATGATTCAATTGTAAAATCATCCGGATGGGGGTGGTTGAGCAGAAGCGAATAGCATACCATAATAAATCCAGGCGTACAAAAGCCGCATTGGTACGCCTGAAGATTTGCAAAAGCGATCTGTATGGGTGTATTGGTTAGTCCTTCGATTGTGGTGATGCTGTGGCCGATGGCTTCCACAGCCAGCATCAGGCAGGATTTAACCGGCCATCCGTCTATTAGCACGGTACAAGCGCCGCAGTCGCCATTTTCGCATCCGATTTTCGTTCCTGTCAGGCCAAGCTGTCTGCGCAGGACATCCACCAGAATATCAGATGGACGAACCGCCACTTCGTACACACGGTTGTTCACAGTTAACGAAATTATGCTTTTACCCGACAGCTTAAGCATGGCTGCTGCCTCCGTTCTTTTTTGACTCAATAATAATTTTTTCTACCGTCTTTTTAAAAATGAAAAGACGGTAGTTTGCTGACCCCTCCAAGTCATCCAGCACGGGAGCCGGTATTTGTGCGGCAAGCTGCTCGGCAATATCCGCAGCTGAATGACTGCCTTTCACTTTTGTACTATTAAACCGAAAGGGGTATTCGCTAAGGCCGCTTGCGGCGAGACGCAGGTCTCCGCCCGAATAAACCGCGCAAAGAGAGATTAAAGGATAACCGATTTTTTCTGTTTTTGATTTTTTGATGTGAAAATATTTAAGATTGGTGATCTGCTGATCAACATTTACTCTGATAATCAATTCGCCGGGAGCAAGTTTCTTTCCGTTGGAAAGCACATCTGCGATTGGAACGCTTCTTGATCCCATAGAGCCGAAAATCTCTATTGTGCTGTCTGCCAGTAGCAATGGCAGCAGCGTTTCATGATAAATAATCGTTCCGGCAAGGTTACCGCCCAGTGTGAGCTTACATTGAATGGTATGATCCGCAACGCGGCTTGCTGCCAAACTCAGCAGTGGAAAAAGATCAGCCTCCTGTATGGCACTAAGCGTGGACGCGGCGCCGAAAATCAGCCTTGACCCATCTGTACCGATGCCGCTGCATTCTGGGATGTTTTTAATATCTATCACGGCGTCAGGTTTTAAATTAAATACGCGGCTCATGCTGATAATCTCAGTACCTCCGCCATAATAGAACGGATGCTTTCCTTCATTTTGTACCGCTGTATAAATATCAAAAGCTTCCTGCAAAGTATCCGGCAGATAATACTCAAAATCATAAGCCAGCATTTAAGCGTTCCCTCCGTTCTCTACTGCATTCCATAGGCTTTCAAAAGTGATAGGAAGTGTATCAAGCTGAACGTTTGCAGCCTTGCACAGCGCATTGGCTAAAGCGGGAGGTATACCAAGGATGCCATGCTCTGCGATTCCGCGAGCGCCAAATGGTCCGCTGAGATTGGGTGTTTCAATGAACTCTGCAATATATATGGGGTTTTCTCCGTAATGTGTGATCTTATATGTGCGAAAGCTGGTATCCTTTAGCTCGCCGATTTGGTCATAGTGATTGATTTCTCGTGTGGCAATGCCAAGACCGGTGTTCATGGCTCCGAGCACCTGTCCCGTAGCGCATTCCTGCTCTATCACCTTGCCTGCGTCTATCACAGTGACAGCTCTGACCACACGATATGTATGCTCACGCTGGTCATATTCAACTTCTACAGCTTGCGCACCGACTGTCCAATATGGGCCGGGCTGCCCTTTGCCGGTTTCCTTATCAAGGCCGGACAGATGCTTCATAATAAAATGACCGCGGCCGATTACCGGACCGCCCATGGCATTGCCTTCCTGCGTCTTCACTCCAAAAACCATATCTTTAAACGGCAGCGAAATCGACGGGTCTTCTTTGAGATGCGCTGTTTCGTTTCCAATCACAATATCATCCGTGGCACACCGAAGAGCGAGAGCTGCGTTCGCTTTAAGCTGCTTAATTGCGTCATCTGCTGCCGCAATAATCGCATTGCCTGCCATATAGGTAGACATGCTGGCCACCGTTTTCCAATGCTCAGGATGCGAATGGGTATTGACATCCATATTCATAAAAACTTTGCTTGGATCGATTTTTAAACGTTCTGCGAGTATTTTAGGGAGTGCTGTTGTCATACCTGGCCCGCACTCGATGACGCTGCAGTTAAGACTCACACTGCCGTCTGAGCAGAACATGACAACAGCGGAGGACGACGCGTCGGTGGGGGAACTTGATGTCTTTGAAAAGCATGCCATGCCTTTGGCACGAATAAGGTTTTTGGTGATTTGAAACGCTGATCCCTTTTTCCACTCTATGATCTCTTTAACGCGGTCAATACAGCTGTCTAGATTACCGAAATTGCTAAGCGTTACCTTGGTTTGTGTCGGTGTATAGCCGCCCTCCTTCATGGCGTTCATCTGCCTTATCTTTGCCGCATCAATATTTAGCTTCTCCGCAAGTTTCTCCATTGTTCGCTCAATCGCAAAGGTGGAAACACCGTGACCGAAGCCTCGAAAAGACGTGGTATAGACGTGATTAGTATACACAGTCGCAGAGTCGCATTGAATATGGGGGATATTATATGCGCCGCTGCAATTGGCGGCTGCCGCTCTTGTCATGACGGGCGCGGTATCGGCATACGCGCCTGAATCTATAAAAAAATCCGCCTGCAGCGCTTGAAGCTTGCCTGTTTTGGAAGCACCGAGTTTGATATGCGCTTTGGCGCCGATTTTGCAGGCACTCGAATAGAAGCTTTCCTCGCGAGTCAGCGATATACGCACCTCTTTGCCACCCACTGCCCGAGACGCGATATAAGCCAATATTTCCGGGTGAGGGTTCACTTTACCGCCGTAACCGCCGCCCACAAAAGGCACTTCAATAATAATATCGCTTTCGGGGAGATGAAAATACTGTGCTATTAGAGCCCTTGATGCATGGGCTGCTTGAGATGTGGTATGGATACAGACGCGGCCGTTAGGCAGAATTCTTGCCCGCGCGTTACGCGTTTCTATAAATGCGTGATTTGCTTGTGGAATTCGATATTCAGCTTCAACGATAATGTCACTGCTGGCCCACCCATAATTCACGCTCCCTTTTCGTATTTTGACTCTGTTGGATATGTTCGAGTTCATCTCTGGATATACGTTCTCGCCATTGTGCTTATACTGCATCAGCCTTGGATGAAGGATTGTGGCGTTTTCTTGAATTGCATCGTCGATTGAGTTGACAATCGGCAGCGATTCATATTGGATTTTTATGAGCTTCGCCGCCTGCGCGGCCTGCCACTCTTCGTCGGCCACGACAATAGCCACAGGTTCACCAAAGTATCGCACTTTGTCTATGGCCAAAACGGGCATATCTTCAAGTATCGATCCTGTGAGTTGTGGGCAGTCTTGTCCCGTCAACACTGCACGAACGCCTGGGACTTTATACGCTTTGGACATATCTATGGAAATGACTCGAGCATGAGCGAAGACGCTGGTTAACAATCTGGCATGCAGGCAAGAGACAGGAACGTCGTCATCATTGAATTTTGCTTTTCCTTCAACTTTCAACCATGCATCATTTCTGATCATTAATAATTCTCCAACTTGATATGAAAATATTATTTCCAAAAAATGAAGATTGTATAAGAAACAAAACAGAACTTAGAAACAGAGCATATTAAAGATTAATTCAGAGAAGAATAAAAGAAAACTTGATCGGAGGAAATAATATTTATGGGTATTATATCATGGATTGTTCTAGGTGCGCTCGCAGGATGGGTCGCGAGCATCATAATGAAAAATAACCCTTCTATGGGTGCTTTTGCGAATATTGCGGTAGGAATCATCGGTGCGTTTATTGGCGGCTTCATCATGAATCTGATTGGTGCTAATGCCGATGTCACTGGTTTTACTTTGGAAAGCTTTCTGGTGGCACTGCTGGGTTCGGTGATACTTCTCGCGATAATTAATCTCATCCGCAAGGGATCAGTGACAAATAAATAAATCAAGTTTCTAAGAGCATATGAAAAAGCAAAAACTTTGCTTTTTTTATGTACCAGATAATACCGGATTAATACAATTGTTTTTGATGAATCATAATCATGGAGGTGGTTTATCTGGATAAGGGTATTATAAGCGAAGAATATATCGTGTTAATCATAACGGGTGTTGTTATGGGAACGGTGGCAAGAGTCATCACATTGGTCATTGATTACCGCCAAAACCCGTCATTTCCTAACGGGCAGTTTATCAATATTGTGACGGGCTTTATTGCCGCTGCCTTGGGCTCGGTTGCTATCCCGGCCATCATTGAGAAAGACTTTACGGCCATCACGTTTTTGGCACTGGGGATCCAGCATTTTCGTGAAATAAGGAAACTGGAACGCGACAGTCTTGGAAAACTGGAGCATACCGAATATACAAAACGGGGAGAAGCGTATATTGACGGTATCGCAAAGACATATGAAGCAAGAAATTATATCTCACTGCTCACTGCATTCGCCACCGTCTTTGTAATGAAAATTGCAGGAGTTCAGAATGTTTTTCTCAATGTGCTACTGGGCATCGTTGTCGGTTTAATAAGCATATATACAATGAAATGGATTACAAAGGGAAAAACAGTGGGTGATATTTGTACGGTTAAACAAGGTCAAATCACTGTGGAGGGATCAGAACTTTATGTAGACGGTATGTATGTCAGCAACATTTTAGGAACAGACAGAAGCAGACAATTGGTTTTAAATGAGGGGCTCGCCGTCGTGATAGAACCCAAAAAACCGATTTTTCGCATCACTTTAGAGAACTATGGACAGCGGCAGGCTATGCTTTTTGAGTCAGTCAGAGCTTTGGGCGCCAAAAGATACAGATTCACAAGAAGAAATTTTACACAAGGAAAGGTTGCCATTGCGTTGGTGCCGATTGTCAATGATATTGACGCCATGATTTCGGCCGTAAAGAATACGCCCGTACTAGAAAACAGCCGAAAGATTCATCGAATCATGAAGCCAAAAACGGAGGATAGCTGAATGAAAGACAAACCTGAAATCATTGTCTATATCACAAACAACAGAGAAAAAATAATTACGGGTAATCCGTTATGTTTATACATTGAAGATGAAGAGGAAAGAAAGCAGATTCTTTCAGATATAGGGCGGGGCCTCAGAGCGAATATAATTCAGTTGAAAAACGGAGACCATATTATTGTTTCAGATCCATAATTGTGACAGGATAAGAGCTTTGGGTTTTACCAGAGCTCTTTTTTATTTATATGCGTATGTTTAATTTTGCCGTTATGCTATAATATATTGCATATGGATACTAATAAATACAAAAGAAATGAACTGGATAAGCATTTTAATAGCATATTTGAAGCTGTTAATGATGCTATCATTGCGACAAACGAGCAAAACTTAGTTTGTTATATGAATAGCGTTGCAAGAAAAGCATATGGCTTGATTGAAGACGAATGGATAGGCCAGTCTTGTGATAAACTGCGCATGGACTTAACACATAGGATCGGAATGGAAAACATAAGCAAGAAGTCACTCGGTTCCGATAGTTATATATATGAGTTTAGTTTTGAAAATATTGACGGAGAACTCATTTTCCATGAAGTCCGAACCAATGTTATAAGAGATGAAGACGGAAGTTTCGCTGGTACTGTCAGCACTGGGACGGATATTACGGAGCGCAAGAGATTCGAAGAGACCATTAGTAAAAAAAATACAATCTTAAAAGCGATAAATGCAATATGCAAGCAAACCATGATTTCTGTGACAATGAAAGACTTGGCAAAGGCATCTCTCGAAATTGCAAATTCAATTACAAAAAGTCAATTCGGTTTTATTGGAGAATTCAATGATGATGGAAAGTACCATAATTTAGAGTTCGTCGATTCTTCAGAAAAAAATATTTTCAATAATAAGAATATACATAATAATTTTTACAAATTACACAATCGTCTGTTCAGTTCGCATAAAACTTTGTTAGTGAATGATATGTCTGTTTATATAACCCCTCAAAGTCATCCTGACATTCATTCCTTTCTTTGTGTGCCTTATATTAAAACAGATAAAATCATCGGTCTTGTAGGCGTTACTAATCGTGAGGGCGGCTATTACCAGAAGGAAAAAGAAATAATTGAAGCCATCACGCCGGTGATACTTGAAGCCCTGCAGAAAAAGCGTACTGAAGAGCTGGTTAAGGAAAATGAATTATTGATGCGTACAATCATGGACAGCGCCTCAGATTTTATATTCTTAAAAGACAAGCACAGCCGGGTTGTGATGGTTAATCAGGCGTATGGTAAGGTGTTTAATACGGATATCGACAAAGTCATTGGAAAAAACGATTATGAACTTTATCCAGACAAAGTAGCCAAGCGAGCTATTAAGAATGACAGGCATGTGATGAAAACAGGAGAAACACTGATTTGTCAGGAAACGGCTGATACAGCGGATGGCTTAAAGACATTTTCACTATCTAAAACACCGTGGAGAAACGCTAATGGCGAAATTATCGGTGTACTGGGAACGGCTCACGATGTTACTGAACTCAAACAAGTCAAGGATTCGCTGCAAGAAACGGTTGCTTCCTTAAGGCACAGTAAAGAGTATATTGAAGTGCTATATGAAACGACAGGAAAGATTCTTAGCAGTGAAACGCCCCGCAAGGACATAGAAGAACTCTGTATAAAGGTGATGCAATTTTTAGGATGCGACTGCTTTTTTAATTACTTCTATGAAGAAGGAGATGAAGTGCTGCATCTTAATTGCTGCTATGGCATACCATCAGACATAGTCAATGAACTCAAAACTTTGCCGTGCGGGAGTGCTGTGTGTGGATATGCCGTGCAGAACAAGTGCAGAGTGGTTGCTGAAAACATTCAATATCAGTACGATAAAAAAACAACTGAACTTAAGCCACTTGGTATTCGTGCCTATGCATGCCATCCATTGATGGCGGATGGCGGTGTAATGGGGTCTCTCGCATTTGGAACACGTTCCAAAGACAGGTTTAAGCAAGAAGAATTAAAACTCATGAAAGCTGTTGCCGAGAGTGTCGCTGTATCCATAAGAAGAAAAAGAACAGAAGAAAAGCTGCTCAGACAAGCCAAAGAGCTTGAAGATAAGAACAGGCTTATTACCGACTTCTTTATCAATCTTTCACATGAATTTAAAACGCCGTTATCCATACTCAAACTGGCTGCGGAACTCATTGACCATTATGTTAATGAGGGCGATATTAATAAGAATAACATGATAAATCACATTAACATGATTAAATCCAATGCCAACAGACTGACGCGTCTTGTCGGAAATCTGCTTGACATGACAAAGGTGGACGCCGGATTCATGTCGCCGCAGATGATATATTTAGATATTGTGGAATTCCTTAAAAACATGGTTCAGTCGATATTTTATTATGCATCAAAGCGGAATCTGACAATAAGCTTTCATTCAAATGCACAAAGCAAGCTATTATACACTGACAGTGAATTCATAGAAAGAATCGTCTTAAACCTTGTCTCTAATGCCATTAAACATACACCCAAAGGAGGGCATATTAACGTTGTATTTAATGACGGTAAAGATAAAGTTGAGATCGTGGTTCAGGATAACGGAGAGGGGATTCCCGACGATAAAAAGGAGATCATTTTTGACCGGTTCCGCCAAGTCAATAACTCGCTCTCTCGTCCTAACGAAGGGTGCGGCATCGGGCTGGCATTGACCAAATCACTTGTTGGACTGCTCGGAGGACGCATATGGTTAACCAGCACTTTGGGTAAGGGAAGTGAGTTCACTGTTGAGTTGCCAGCATCAAAGATTAAAACCGATACAAGCATCAATGTGAAGCCTGACAGCCTGGAAAACAAAATTATTCTGGAATTTTCGGATATCAGATTTGATTAAGACGTAAGAACATGATTTTTTAAGAGGGAATCAAGTCCTGTTTCATATTTTTCATCGTTGCCACAAGTTTATCGCAATCGACGGGTTTGTTAAAACAACATGCGGCACCTAAAGAAAGAGCCTTCTCAATTATCATATCTGTACCAAGCGCGGATACAACGATTACTGCAGGCTTGGAGGTTATATTTTTGATTCTTTGCATTAGCTCGAGTCCATTCATTTCCGGCATGACAATATCCAAAAGCAAGATGTCGGCCTCGACTTTATGCAATAGATCAATTGTTTGATCGCCGTTGTATGCAACACCCACAACATTGATACCATCGGTAAGCTCTAGTCTGGATTTAAAAAGTTCTGTAAACTCAACACAATTATCCGAAATGATAACGCGGATTTCATTTTGCATGTTAATACCTCAGTTATCCATAATAAAGTAATAAATTGAAATTATACTCTTATGATATCAAACAAAGATGCTAAATACAAGCTTAAACGGAGTTTCTCTTGACTTATTTGGTACCCGTCATTTATCTTATAAATACTTAACAAGTTTTATTCAGCGGAGCTAAAATGGATTACAGAGAAAAATTATATGAGGATACGTTTAACAATGTGTGTAAAGAGATGAGACACAGAAGACAAAACGATCCACAGTTTTCTAAAGAAGAGTTGGAAGGCGTTCTCAGAAGCCTATATGTTGACCAAGGCAATGATTGGGTCGGAAGGGGAGAAGTGCGGGATCTAATAAATGAAGCCACGATTTCTGCCTGCGAATTAGTATTATCAGAATGGTAAAAGAATATTTTGCTGATCCTATCTAAAGACCCCGTTGTAACATTTTTGTATAAAAAAAGAAGAGCTATTCGGCCCTCCTTTTTTTACTCATTAATACTGCTGATTACTGGATTTGCCCGATTGAACTCCCATAGAGCTTTCAGCTTGCTGTATCATTTTTTTCACCATATTACCGCCGACGCGCCCTGCGTCTTTTGCTGATATTTGACCGTTATAACCCTGTTTGAGCGTGACACCAACTTCTCCGGCAACTTCATACTTCATTTTGTTCAGATAATCTTTTGCCTGAGGAACAACGTTTTGATTACTTGATTTAGCCATTTTATTCACCTCCTTGCTAGTATTTTGTCCCGCGAAAAGCCACATCATGTGTGGAAAAATATACACATAAAGCGTATATCTAAATTTATCTAAAAAAACAAACGCTTTCGCAAGTCTGCCAATTTGTTTGATAATCGTTGAAAAGCGATAAAAAAATCGTTTATTTACGCACCAAAATTCGCTAAAAATCGTAATGTACAAATAGAGATAGTTAATCAAACAAACTCAATAAAGATAGGAGGAAATTATTATTATGGGATTTCAAGGCGGATTTGGCGGTAATAATTGCTGCTGTTGGATTATCATCTTGTTGCTCTGCTGCTGCGGCGGCGGCTGGGGAGGCGGCTGCGGTGAAGGCGGATTCGGCGGCGGATTCGGCGGTAACTGTTGCTGGTGGATTATTATCTTAATTCTCTGCTGCTGTTGCTGCGGGGGCGGCGGATTTCAGGGTGCACAGTGCTAACATATAATAGGCTCAAATTAGCTTCTTGAAAGCGAATACATCTATCTATCTTTGAGGGCTTTAGAGCCCTCCCTTTTTATACTGATGCCGAAAATTTCGAGCAATCATATCCAGGGCCCTAATTGCATAATGATCTATCAATATGAGTTTTTGGTGACACCTATGATTCGAAGTAGATATTTTTTATATGTTCTTAATGGGCTTTTTATTCTAATCATTTTGTTTTGTCTATTGAGAATCATACATATGGAACTGGTCAGTCAATTGACAAACAGCGCAGCTGAGACTCATGAAACTATTGAAATTGTTATTCATCTTGAGACAAGAACACTTGACCTAATAAAAAATGAAGAGATATTAAAAACCTATTCAGTTGCTGTCGGCGAGCCGTCTACACCCACACCGACAGGTGTATATAAGGTTATCAATAAAATAAAATGCGAGGGTGATGAATACGGTACAAGGTGGATCGGTCTTTCAGTACCCCATATTGGCATACACGGCACAGATGAACCGGAAACAATCGGGCATGCGGCGTCCGAGGGATGTATACGAATGAAGAATAAAGATGTAGAAGACCTTTTTACCTGGATAAAAATAGGGACGAAAGTGACGATAACCCGGTAGCAATGGAGCACTTTTTGCGGATTACTCTTTTTGAATATATCAACCCACCTTTTTTTGTGAAAAGGCTTGGTATTAGCGTTTACTGCCGGCAAAAGCCCTTTAAGCTTCGATAGCGATAAATTCAAATTTATTCACATCAAACAGCCCCATATCCGTGAGCTTTAACTCCGGGATGACGGGCAAAGACATGAAACAAAGTGTCATCACAGGCTCAATATTTTGGTTGATACCGAGAGAATCAATCGCTATGTGGTGAAGATGGGTCAGCTTTTCATCAACCCATTCACCGCTTTGATCACTCATAAGACCCGCAATAGGCATGGGCAAGCTTTCAAGCACCTTTTGATCATTAACGATGACGATACCGCCGTCTTGATCAATCAGCTTTTGTACGGCAAAAGCCATATCGTCGTCACTTACACCCACGACAATAATATTATGGGAGTCATGAGCAATCGAAAGAGCAATCGCACCGCGCTTCATGCCGTATCCTTTTAATAAAGCAACGGCCACATTTCCGGTGTGTTGATGGCGTTCTACAACAGCGATTTTAACAATATCTCTTCTCGGATCGTATACGAAATCGCTGTTTTCATCTCTTGTTATTTCTGTTGTTTCTTTGCCGGTAACGACACCGCCCGGTATGACCGTTATGACGTGTGCCTTGTCAGAATGTATGGTCAGCTTTAATTTGTCTTTGGAAAAGTCTTTGACATGAAATCTTCCTTTTGTGGCGGCAATATCATGCCGAAGAAAGGGCAGCAGATAATTTCCGTCCGCAGCTGACTCGCGTCCTTCGATAATCACTTTTTTAACATGAAAGTCAGTAAGGTTATCCAGTAAAACGATATCCGCTCGTAAACCTGGCGCTATAGCGCCCCTATCCTTAAGACCAAAACACTCGGCCGCGTTTAAGCTGGCCATCTGGATCGCAATTATAGGATCAATCCCGGCGTTTGTACATAAGCGCAGATGATTATCAAGATGCCCCGCACTTAAAATGGTTTTTGGTTGACAATCGTCGGAACAAAGCAGACAGCGCCTGCTGTTTTGCGGCGTCACAGCTTTAAGCAATTCCAAAAGATTATGACATGCTGAACCTTGTCGCATTAAGACGTACATGCCGCGTGATAGCCGATCCTTCATTTCTTCAACAGTTGTGCATTCGTGATCGGTCTGTATTCCGGCGGAAACATACGCGTTGAGTGCATGTCCGGTTAACCCCGGACTATGCCCATCAATGGGTTTTTTATGATTGATTGCGACTAAGAGCTTATCCAGAACGTCGCCTGCAGCATTAACAACTCCCGGGAAATTCATAAACTCTCCAAGCCCCAGGATGTCGCCCCGGCCCATAACCTGAGCCATATCTTCGGCGTCAATCGCTGCACCTGCATGTTCAAACGGTGTTGCAGGTACGCAGGATGGCAGCATCCATTTGATATCCAGAGCGGTTCCCTTGGAAGCTTCAATCATATAGTCTAAGCCTGAAAGACCGCATACATTTGTAATTTCATGCGGATCGGCAATTATCGTCGTTGTTCCATGGGGGACAATGAGCCTGCCGAGCTCTTCCGGACTCACGTATGAGGATTCAATATGTATATGACTGTCAATAAATCCCGGTGCTGCATATTGGCCGGCAGCGTCAATTTCGCTGCGGCCTTCATATTGGCCAACACCGGCTATGAGACCTTCGCATATGGCAATGTCGCCTTCGATTATCGACGCATTATAAACGTCTACAACTTGACAATTTTTAATAACTAGATCGGCAGGAATCCTGCTTGCAGCGACATCGATAAGCTTTTTTAGCAGATGTTTGTTCATTATTGTTACCAACCTCATTGGATTTTTTTAGATAAGTCCTGCGACAATAGATGTGAAATATCAAAAGATATCAGGAGCATTTTTATAATATGTTAACACAGTTTTTAATATCTATAAACCCTTGTTTATAGCAATAGATTAAATTTTTTTGGCTTTAGCTCATTTTTTTTAATATTTTTATTGATAAAACCCCTACACATGTTATAAAATATATTAGTACAGAGTTGCACCTATTGTATTCCAACAGTTATAGACAATTAATAAGATCAGATTAATTAAATCCATAATTAAAAGAAAAGAGAAAATACAATTTTGAAAAGTTCAAGTTCCGGGTTCGGAAAAACCAAAAAAACTTGTGTTTTAAAGAAGAATGTGCTATTATTCTATTTGCTTGAACAAGGATGTCGGCAGAGATAATCTTTGTTTATTTTTTTGACCCTATGGCTAATTCTGGAAATATAGGATATGAAAGAGAATTGGTCCGGGTTGATGTAAATAGTCTCATAATATATGAGAAAGAACTCTAAAGACCCTGGTTCCACATTTGATTAACTAAGGAGGAAACCATGAAGAAATTAGTAATTTTTTTAGTCGTGTTGGCAATGGTAGCCATACCGTTTGCTGGCTGTGCTCCGCAGACTCAGGAGCAGGACACACCTGAGGCCACTGAGGCACCTGCTGATACCGATGCACCCGCAACGGATGAAACGGATGAGGCTCCGGCGGAGGCAGACGTCAAGATCGGCGTCATCTTGGTTCATGACGAAAACACCGGCTATGACTTTGCCCACATCGAGGGCATCCAAAAAGCAGCTGCTGCAACTGGTATTGCAGACGACCAGATCATTTGGAAATACAATATTTCTGAAGATGAAAGCTGCTACGACACAGCAACTGACCTTGTTGAGCAGGGCTGTACCTACATTTTCTCGGACAGCTATGGTCACCAGAGTTACATGCAGCAGGCAGCCGATGAAAACCCGGAAGTGACCTTTATATCCATGACTGGCGATACAGCGGCTCTATCTGGTCTGGAAAACTTTAAGAACGCTTTTAACTATACCTACCAGTCCCGTTATGTGTCGGGTGTTGTGGCCGGTATGAAGCTTGCTGAACTCGTAGAAAATGGGGAAGTTGCTGACTCCAATAAGGATGCGGACGGCAACATCAAGATTGGTTATGTCGGCGCTTATCCGTATGCGGAAGTTGTTTCCGGTTATACCGGTTTCTATCTTGGTGTCAAGTCCATTGTTGAAAACATTGTGATGGATGTGACTTACACCAACTCTTGGTACGATCCGACCGCTGAGGCAGAAGCAGCAAACTCTCTTGTTTCGTCTGGCTGCATCATTATCAGCCAGCACGCAGACTCCACAGGCGCTCCTGCTGCTTGTGAAGCGCTTCTCGAAGGCGGCACCACCGTTTATTGCGTGGGCTACAACGTGGATATGCTTTCCGTTGCGCCCAAATCTGCGCTCACCAGCGCTCAGAACGACTGGAGCGTTTACTACACATATGCATTCAATTGCATCGTTAATGGTGAAGAAATCGCCACTGACTGGGCAGCAGGCTATAACGAAGGTGCTGTGATGATTTCCGCACTTGGTGAAAGCTGCGCAGAAGGTACAGCCGAAAAGGTTGCGGAAGTTGAAGCCGCACTTAAAGACGGCAGCTTAAACGTATTTGATACGTCCAAATTCACCGTTGGCGGCGAGACTGTCACCACCTATATGGCCATCGATACCGATGGTGACTGGGTAGGCGACACAGGCGAAGCCATTGAAGACGGCGTGTTCCACGAGTCGACGCTGCGCAGTGCCCCATACTTCGGTCTGCGTATTGATGGTATCACCGAACTCAACGCCCAATAATGACACTTTGTTTATAAACGGAAAGAGCCACTAAGGTGGCTCTTTCTATCCTTTCTTAAGGGGGTACTCCACTATGCAAAACGCAAAAGCGGCAATCTGCATGCGCGACATCACCAAGACTTTTGGTTCAACTGTAGCAAATGACAGGGTTGAGCTGGATATATTCAAGGGAGAGATTCTTGCCTTGCTCGGAGAAAACGGCAGCGGTAAGACGACGCTCATGAATATGCTCTCCGGTATCTACTTTCCCGACGCCGGACATATATTGGTTGACGGGCAAGAGGTGACAATACGCAGTCCAAAAGACGCTTTTGATCTGGGCATCGGCATGATCCATCAGCACTTCAAGCTTGTGGATGTGCTTACCGCAGCTGAGAACATTATCCTGGGTATGCCGGGAACAGGTCGGCTTGACCTGAAGGCCGTTGGCGATCGTATACGCAATATTTGCGCGATGTACGGTTTTGATGTTGATCCGGAACAAAAAGTCTATGATATGTCCGTCTCTCAAAAACAAACGGTGGAAATTGTGAAAGTTCTCTACCGGGGCGCGGATATTTTGATTCTTGACGAACCCACTGCCGTGCTGACCCCGCAAGAAACGGAGAAGCTATTTACTGTGTTGCGCAACATGCGCGATGACGGCAAAGCGATTATCATTATCACGCACAAACTTCATGAGGTCGAGGAGATATCGGATCGCGTCGTGGTCCTGCGGCGCGGGCAATTTGTCGGCGGCGTGCAGACAAAAGATACAAACGCTGCGGATATGACCAATATGATGGTCGGCCGTTCCGTGTCTCTTAATATTGAACGGCCTGAGCCAAAAGAACCCAAACCGCGTATTATTGTTGATGGCCTGACAGTTCAGGACAAAGACGGAATAACAAAACTTTGCGATGTATCGTTTACCGCGTATTCCGGAGAAATTCTCGGTGTGGCAGGTATTTCAGGCTGCGGACAGAAAGAACTGCTTGAGTCCATTGCGGGTCTGCAGCACTATGAATCGGGACGAATTGTGTATATCGATCCTGATACCGGCAAAGAGATTAATCTTATCGGCAAAGATCCGCGCGAAATTTTGGGTATGGGCGTGACGCTTTCCTTCGTGCCCGAAGACAGGCTCGGCATGGGGCTCGTCGGCAGCATGGATCTGACCGACAATATGATGCTCCGCTCGTTCCGGCACGGCAAGTCCGTTTTTGCCGACAGAAAAACACCGCGCAGCCTTGCTGAACGCGTTGTGAATGACTTATCCGTCAATACCCCGGGACTTTCAACCCCGGTACGCAGACTCTCAGGCGGTAATGTTCAAAAAGTTTTGGTTGGGCGCGAGATCTCTTCCTCGCCGACTGTTTTAATGACAGCCTACGCCGTGCGCGGGCTTGATATCAATTCATCTTATACCATTTATGATCTTATCAACCAGCAGAAGCAGCAAGGTGTTGCCGTCATTTTTGTCGGAGAGGATTTGGACGTGCTGCTGGAGTTCTGTGACCGGATTCTTGTCCTTTGCGGCGGAAAGGTCAGCGGCATCGTCCCCGGCAGAGGCGCAGATAAAAATCAAGTCGGTATGATGATGACCAAACTGGGAGGGGGAGAAGCAAAATGAATCATTCTACTAAGGTTCCCTTGGTGCGCATCGTTAAGCGCGATTCGATATCGTTCTGGCACGGTTGGCTTATACGGATCATCGGTCTTATTCTGGCGCTCGCAGTCAGCGCGGTCGTCATATACGCTATTGTCCGTCTGAATCCGCTTAAGGTCTACAGTGCCATGTTCGAAGGCAATTTCGGATCCGAGAAACGCTTTTGGGTGACTCTGCGCGACATGGTCATGCTGCTTTGCATCGGCATTGGTCTGGCACCAGCTTTTAAAATGCGTTTTTGGAACATTGGCGCAGAAGGACAGATTCTCGTAGGCGGTATTGCGACCGCCGCTGTGATGATCTATTTTGGCAAGTCATTGCCAACTTGGGGGCTATTGCTTGTATCCCTTGCCGCAAGCTGTGTGGCAGGTGCTATTTGGGGTTTCATACCTGCTGTTTTCAAAGCACGTTTCAAAACGAACGAAACGCTTTTCACCCTAATGATGAACTATGTGGCTATCCAGTTGACCTCGTATTTTGTGGCGATATGGGAAAACCCGTTTGGCTCTAATACCGTCGGTATTATCAATCAGCAGACGAAAGCCGGCTGGTTCCCATCTCTGTTCGGTGAAAAGTATATGCTTAACGTCATATTAGTACTGGCATTGACGATTGCAATGTTTGTTTATCTGCGTTACTCCAAACAGGGCTATGAGATTTCGGTTGTGGGTGAATCCGAACGCACGGCACGTTACATAGGTATAAACGTCAAAAGTGTTGTCGTTCGAACCATGATGATTTCGGGCGCTATCTGCGGCTTGGCAGGCTATATTGCGGTCGCAGGCTCGTCCCATACGATTTCAACGAGTACCGCGGGCGGGAGTGGTTTTACGGCGATCATCGTGGCATGGCTTGCAAAGTTCAATACTTTTGTGATGATTCTAGTCGCGGCGCTGCTGGTGTTTTTGGAAAAGGGTGCGATACAAATCGCTTCGCAATTCAACCTCAACGACTACGCTTCTCAAATGATTTCAGGAATTATTTTGTTCTTCATTCTGGGCAGCGAGTTCTTTACTAATTTCCGTTTGGTTTTCCGCGGTGGAAAGGAGGCAAACTGATATGGCTCAAATTCTGTCTTTACTGCAGGCAGCCATTGTATTCGGCACCGTTATACTCTTTGGTTCCATGGGTGAGATTTTAACGGAAAAATCAGGGAACTTGAATCTCGGTGTTCCCGGCATCATGTACCTTGGAGGTATTGCGGGTCTTGCCGGTGCTTTCTGGTACGAAATGAACTTTGCGTCACCCATTCCTCTGGTAGGAATGTTGATCGCGCTGATCTGTGCGCTGGCGGCCTCCATGCTAGCAGGTCTCATTTACAGCTTTCTGACGATCACGCTTCGCGCTAACCAAAACGTTACGGGTCTGACTTTAACTATTTTCGGATCCGGTGTTGCCAACTTTTTCGGCGGCGCAATGAATAATATGGCTGGTGGCGTGGGGCAGATTTCCGTTGCAGCCACAAGCAGTGCCTACCGCGCGACGTTGCCTTTCCTTTCAGACGTCGGCGTCTTTTCTGCACTCGGCTTTATGGTCTATCTGGCAATTATCCTCGCGTTTCTTGTAAGCAGGTTCTTAAACAAAACCCGCAAGGGCCTCAATCTTCGCGCTGTGGGAGAAAATCCCGGCACGGCGGATGCTGCCGGAATCAGCGTGACCAAATATAAATATCTTTCGACCTGTATCGGCGCGGCCATCACAGGCCTCGGCGGCCTTTACTACGTCATGGACTATATTAAGGGCACGTGGGCAAACGACGGCGGCATCGAGAAGCTCGGCTGGCTAGCTGTGGCGCTTGTTATTTTCGCCCGTTGGAAACCCAAACATGCCATCTGGGGATCCTATCTCTTCGGCATTCTGTTCTGGCTCTTCTTTTACATCCCGGGTCTCACTCGCTCGTCGCAGGAGCTATTCAAAATGCTGCCCTATGTTGTCACAATCATCGTGCTGATTATCGTCTCTATGCGCAAAAAGCGCGAAAACCAGCCTCCGGCAAGTCTGGGACTTCCCTATTTCCGCGAGGACAGGTAGATGTTGCAGGTTCATAGAATCAGATAGGCAGATCATTCATAACATTATTTTGAAATGACACACGACCGAACCTTTACTCGCTAAGGGTTCGGTTTTATTATGAAAGAAAAAGCAAACCAAATCATTTGCGTGCAATCTCAAACGGGACATCAATAAAGTGGAACACAGGCACTGATCGGCGCTGTGCAGGGGAAGCACGAAACAGATAAACTTTTAATTGTTAAAATGTCAGGAAACCGGACATAAAACGACGAAAAGCCCGGCAAAACCGGACTTTTCGTATAAAATGTGGCGGAGAGAGAGGGATTCGAACCCTCGGTACCCGTAAAGGTACACACGATTTCCAGTCGTGCGCCTTAGACCAACTCAGCCATCTCTCCAAAAAATTATTTTTGTATTGTCAACACGATTTATATCTTGGCAATATCACTTTTTAAGTTGCCCTTTTCCGCGTCACGCGAAGCATATTTTATCACATGCATTCAAAAATAACAACAAAAAAAATCACATATTTTGCGACGGACGGCAAAAAATATTGTAAGAGAAATATTGAAAGGTGGAGTATCATGCAGAAGTTTAAATCTGGACAGAAAGCACCTCAAAGCGGAGATTATAGGATTGTCAGTCAAAGCGGACAGGTGGTAAGAAATGGTGTGACGCTGGATAAAGGCGATTCTTTTCCGCCGACACCTGGTTCCAATCAGCATTTTGAAAAGGAATAACGATGAAAGATCGGCTATCAAGCCGGTCTTTTTTATACATTGATTGCGAAAGCTATGATATACTGATGAAAAACGCGGAGCATTCAATGAAGACAGAACTTCTTGCACCCGCAGGCGGCATGAAAGCCGTCATACAGGCGGTGCAAAACGGCGCGGATGCAGTATACCTCGGCGGAAAAAACTTTGGTGCACGGGCATTCGCACAAAACTTTTCATTCGCAGAGTTGGAATCAGCTATTATCTATGCGCATTCCTATGGTGTGCGAGTTTATGTGACTGTCAATACGCTTGTATATGAAGATGAAACACAAGAGTTTTTAGCACATGTTAAGCAGGTCTTGCAGGCAGGCGCAGACGCACTCATCATGCAGGACGTGGGGATGATTACTGCTGTAAGCCGTCGTTTTCCCGATGCGGTAATCCATGCAAGCACGCAGATGCACAACCATAACGACGCAGCGTTAGAGTTTGCTGCGCGTTTGGGAATAAAGAGAGCGGTACTCGCGCGAGAAATGAGCCTTGAACAGATCAAAAAACTCACAAGCGATATTGAAAAAGAAGTATTCGTACACGGTGCTCTTTGTATCGGCTACAGCGGTCAGTGTTTGTTCAGCGCACTGACCAACGGCCGAAGCGGAAACCGCGGCACCTGTGCGCAAAGCTGCAGAATGCGATACAAGCTTACCGATAAAAACGGCAAGGTTTATCAAACGAACGGCGAATTTCTTCTCAGCCCCAAGGATATCGGACTTTTTGAGAACATCGGTGCGCTGATGGCTGCCGGTATCGGCTGCTTTAAAATTGAAGGAAGAATGAAATCGCCGGAATACGTGGGTCTTGTGACAAAAATCTATTCAAAACTTATCAATGCGTATCATGACGGCCGACCGCTTGAAACTAATACTGCAGAAATGGCGGATCTTTTAAAGCTGTTTAACCGCGGCTATTCAACGGCGCATCTTTTTGAAACAAAGGGTAAAGCGCTGATGAGCAAAGACCGGCCCAACCACCGCGGTATACCGCTGGGCGAGGTCGTATCGTTGGGCCGCGGACGTATTAAGCTGCGTTTATCCGCATCGCTGAATCAGGGCGACGGCATTAAGTTCGAAAAAAGTGATGACGGATTTATATGCAATAAGATTTACAAAAACGGATTACTGACGGCGTCAGCAATTAAAGGAGAAACGGTTGAACTTGACGCCAAAGCCAGCACATCCGTGGGTGATACCGTCGTCAAGACAAGCGATGCCATGCTATTAAAAGCGCTGCAAATCAATGAGACACGGCATGTGCCCATCTCCGGTAATCTAACTGCAAGAATCGGCGAACCGCTCAAGCTTGTCTTGCGCGATAAGAACGGACACGAAGCCTCAGTTCTCGGTCAGCCAGCGGTACCCAGCCGGACAAGCCCCACATCCGAAGAAGATATTCATAGCAGCATTGCAAAGCTTGGAGATACGTCATATCGGCTTGAGAATTTAGAAATTGATTCGGATGAGAATATATTTGTCGCTAAAAGTGCGCTCAACGCATTGCGACGCGAAGCCGCAGATAAGCTGACGAAACTGCGGACGGCTGTATCACCGCTTCGGATTAGTGACAAAGCTATGCCGATTTTCCGCTATAAAGAGGAGACGAAAACACCGGTGCTTCATGTTTTGGTGCGAAACATGAAGCAATTTGATGCTGTGAAAGACATGGTAACCGGTGATATCTATACGGATAACGAGCAAATTTATTTAAACAATAAAGCGGCATATCAAAATCTTCGGCTAAAAACGGATAGAATTGCAGAAACTCCATCTCATTATGAATATGAGCGTCTGCTGGTAACCGACCATGGCGGCTTGCACGTTTATCCAAAAAACAACGACGTGATACTCGACCACACGGTGCATGCGCTTAATTCGTTGGCCTTGTCTTCGTTTATATCGTTCGGCGCCAAGCGCGTGGCTTTATCACCTGAACTGAATACGAAGCAGACCGCGAAAATGATAAACGCCTACAAGGAGAGAAACGGGCAGACGGCGCCTGTTGAAGCGGTGCTTTGGGCTCGGCACGAGCTAATGGCGATGCGCCACTGTGTGTTGTCGGGGGCGCTTGGGAACAACTCATGCGGTCTTTGCAGGAAGAAAGACTTTTTTCTCGAAGATATCAGAGGTAACCGTTTTCCTGTCATGGTAGACGAGCATTGCCAAAGCCATATTTTTCACAGCCGAATCATTGAAACCAGCGCAGATGATTATTTGCCGCTTGGTGTACGGCATTTTCGCGTTGAGCTGTTTGACGAAGATGGCGAACAGAGCAAAGCACTGATTCAGCGCTTTTTGCGGGAAATCGGCGAATAGGGTAGAATTATGGAGACAATTTATTCATTTGATCCTGTGGTGGACAGCCATAGCCGCATACTGATTCTGGGTTCGATGCCCGGAAAAGAATCGCTGCGAAAGCATCAGTACTATGGTCATACGCAAAACGCGTTCTGGCGGCTGATGAGTGCGCTATTAAATGAGCCTTTTTTTGAAGATTATCAAAAACGCCTTGACATGCTGCTGCGGCATGACATTGCGCTTTGGGATGTCATAAAAAGCTGTGAAAGAAAAAGCAGCCTTGATTCTGATATTAAAAATGCAGCCGCGCATGATTTCGCAGCATTTTTTTCGGCATACCCCAAGGTATCGCACGTATTTTTCAACGGCCATATGGCGTACAATACATTTGCACGGCAAGTGGGCTTTGAATTTGCCGGGATCACTTTTGAGCGTCTCGGCTCCACCAGCCCGGCGCATGCGATTTCTTTTGAAAAACGGCTGGAAGATTGGAAACGCATACTAGACATATAGGGAGGCAAAACGATGACCAGCTTTGACCAGCTATACAAAAAGGCCGTGACAGCTGCGGTGAAAGACGATATGGACGCGCTGACAAAAAGTGATTGCGACACGCATTCACTGGACTGCCTGCTTAACCCAAAAGCTCATACGCCTGTGGTGCGTCTCGGCGCCTGCGATTGCGGTGACGACAAGTGCACCAATGTGTGCTTCTATAACGCATTATCAAGGGACGAAGACGGCAATGTCGTGGTTTTGGATAACTGCGTGGGGTGCGGTGACTGCATCGAAGCGTGTGATTCGCATAACCTCGTCGAAATTAAAGAGGTTGTGCCTATATTTGATCTGATCAATAAAGGAACGCCAGTATACGCGTTGATCGCGCCCGCTTATTTAAGTCAGTTCGGTTCGGACATGACGCCGGGGCGGCTGCGCAGCGCGTTTAAGATGCTGGGCTTTTCAGGTCTCATCGAGGTGGCGTTGTTTGCGGACATACTGACGCTCAAGGAAGCGCTGGAGTTTGATGCAGCGATACAAAAGGAAGAGGACTTTGTGCTCACAAGCTGCTGCTGTCCTCTTTGGATCGGTATGATCGAGAAGGTGTACGCCCAGCTTATACCGCATATACCACCGTCAGTATCGCCCATGATCGCCAGCGGACGCGCTGTGAAACATCTGCACCCCGAAGCAAAGACAGTGTTTGTGGGCCCGTGCATTGCCAAAAAAGCCGAAGCCCGTCAGGCAGATATCGCAGATGCGGTGGATTATGTGCTTACCTTTCGAGAAATGGCGGATATATTCGATGCGGCGGGTATCAATCCCAATGAGCTTGAAGAAGACCTGCGCGACCATTCGTCTGCCGCAGGCCGTATCTATGCCCGTACGGGCGGTGTCAGCAAAGCAGTGGCTGATACGGTTGAGCGAATAGCACCGGGCCGCAGGCTGCCTGTCAAAGCGCGTCAGGCCAATGGCGTGCCCGAGTGTAAAGCAATGCTTAAAGAAATCATGCAGGGCAATATTGATGCAAACTTCCTTGAGGGCATGGGCTGCGTCGGCGGCTGTGTCGGCGGACCGAGAATCATACTCGATAAGGATGAAGGCACGAACAACGTCAATGAATATGCGGCGCGCACTGAGGAAAAAACGCCGGTGGAAAATCCGTTTGTGTTTGAGATGCTGCGGCGGCTGGGATTCGACAGCACCGAAAGCTTATTAAGAGAAGAAAACATGTTCATGAGGAATTTTGATAAACGCCGATAAAGCATTTTATTCTATTTAGCCGTGAACAAGCCATGATAAACAAAAATGTGTTTACATGGTTTGTTTTTTTTGCGGCAGAATAATAGCATAATCAAGATGGAGGAAATCAATGAAAAAACTGTCTCTGTGGATTGATACGGCAAGCAAACCGGATTTCCCGGAAATGACGCAAGATATTGCATGTGATGTCATTGTGGTGGGAGGAGGGCTCACCGGTATCACAACGGCATTGCTGCTGGCACGCACCGGTAAAAAGTTGGCTGTCATCGAAGCGAATACAATTGGCAGCGGTACGAGCGGCCATACCACAGCCAAAGTCACAGCTCAGCACGGTATCAAGCTCTCTAAGCTGTCTGACGGAAAAGCGCTGGCCTATTGTGACGCCAACATGGCAGGTTTAGAGCTCATTAAATCGCTGATTGACGAGCTTCATATAGACTGCGATTTTGAAACGCAGGATGCATATGTGTATGCGCTCAGTGCGGCTGAGGAGCGCGATGTGATGGACGAATTGGCTGCGTATAAACGGCTGGATATCGAAGCGGAAGTTGTAAAAAAGACAGATCTTCCTTTTGATATTCGCTGTGCGCTGAAGTTGAAAAATCAAGCGCAGTTTCATCCGCTGAAATATCTATATTCACTGGCTGAAACGCTGAAAAGTATGAATGTACCAATCTTCGAAAAAACAAAGGCGCTAAGCATTGAGAGAAATGAAGAAGATATAAGCATCATGACAAACAATAAGCGGATATCGGCAAAGTCTGCGGTTCTTGCGACGAATTACCCGATGATTGAATTTCCGGGTCTGTTTTTCCTGCGGCTTCATCAGGAGCGTTCATATATACTCGCGGCACAACGGCAGGCACCTCGGGGCATGCATATTAACGCGGGCAAGCCCGTTCGGTCAGTCCGTTCACATACGCTTGACAGTCAGCCTTGGATGCTTGTGGGCGGTTTTGGGCATCGTACGGCCAAAGAAAACCAGGAGGACACGGGTTATACGCCGCTCAACGACTTCTTACAACGCTCATTCCCGGGAGCCGAAGCGGTTTATGGCTGGTCTGCTCAGGACGGTAAGACCCTGGATCATATTCCTTATGTGGGTTCTGTTTATCAAGAAACTCCGAATGTTTACGTCGCGGCGGGCTATGACAAATGGGGCATGACAAACAGTGCCGCAGCTGCCATCATGATCGCCGATGAAATTACGGGCAGTCATGAGATCGATCCAGATATCAGAGCGATTTTCAGTCCGCTGCGCGTGGCGCCGGGTGCGTCTGCGGGAGGCTTTGTGAAGCAGGCAGCAGAGGCTGTCTATGAATATACGGCGGGGAATGTGTCTATCCCCGTTGGCAGCATGGATGAACTCGAACCGGAGCAAGGCGCTGTGCTGCGCTTAAAAGGCCATGCGATTGCAGTGTATAAAGATAAAGATGGACATGTGGCCGCATTTAAAGCACATTGTACGCATCTTGGATGTCCGCTAGAGTACAACGCGGCAGAGCGCTCGTTTGACTGCCCGTGCCACGGTTCACGGTTTTCTATCACCGGCGAAGTGATTGAAGGTCCGGCGAAAAAACCGCTTGAACGTGCGGAAGAGGAACATTAAATATGGGGCACCGTTTGCTGCCGTTTTCACCCGCGCGGTATCATGGCAAACCTTCCAGCCGACCGTATTTTGAGGGATGGTATTTTAAACAAGCGTCTAAAGAAGGTGCGCTGGTCGTGATACCGGGGATTTTTCGCGGATCTGACAGCAGTGATGACACCGCGTTTATTCAATTGATACATGGCTCGCCGCCTCGCAGTGACTATGTTGCTTTCCCGGCAGATGAGTTTAGCTGCCATCCCAGCCGGTTTGATCTGTGTATCGGCGGGAACTGCTTTTCCACAAAAAAAGTACAGATGGATATTCCACAGATTGACTTGAAAGCGGAGCTGCATTACCGTGATCATGTACCGCTGAAAAGAAACATCGTATCTCCGTCTATCATGGGGCCTTTTTCTTATATTCCGGGCATGCAATGCAACCATGGCGTACTGAGCCTTTGGCACAGCGTACAGGGAGAGGTGGAATGCAAAGGAAAAAAGCTGGTTTTCAAAAATGCTGATGGATATATTGAAAAGGATTGGGGTGAAGAGTTTCCTGAAAGCTGGATATGGATGCAGTGCGGAAAAGACAGGGAAGCGCTTATGTGCGCCGTGGCGAGCATACCGATAAAAACATTTCATTTTACAGGCTTAATCGCCGTTTTATGCACAGGGGAGCGGCAGTATCGTTTTGCGACATATAACGGCGGACGCGTCATGAATGTGATAGAGAGAAAAGACAGCCTGACGATAGAGCTCGCACGAGGCAGTTACAGGCTCTGCATCATTGCAAGGAGCAAACACTTCGGCAGCCTCAAAACGCCTTCAAAAACGGGCATGAATCGCAATATACAGGAAAGTGTAAGCTGTATTTACGATATATCACTGAGCCGCGATACGCAAACTGTGTATTCTGGTCATTTTGAAAATGGCGGTCTGGAAATGCTTAACCAAAAGAGAAAATAAATAATCACTTGTGATTTTTATTATAAACCTCCTTTCTGCTTAATATTATGAAAGTAATCAAGTAAATGAAATATGCTGTTATTTTAATACTGCAGATGATCGGATATGACAAATAGTCACATAGCATAATGGTCTAAAACTTGCCTTTATATACCGATTTGTATTATAATCGTTCAAAAGAGAGGCGATTGTGAGGAGTACATGCTTAATCTAAATGATATCCAACTCACCGTCGGGGGGACGAAGATACTTAATGGTGTCAGCCTCGCGATGGAACAAAAAAAGATATATGTGATCACAGGGCCAAACGGCAGCGGAAAATCGTCTTTGGCGCGTGTGATTATGGGCATACAGATGCCAAGTTCGGGTTCGGTCTTGCTGGACGGGCAGGACATCACCGGCTTGAGCATATCGGAAAGGGCGCGTTTGGGCATTGGCTATGCGTTTCAGCATCCGCCGCGTTTTAAAGGAATCAAGGTCAAAGAGCTGATTGAGCTTTCGGGGGCTGAGCCCAAGAACGTCTGCGATCTGCTTTTCAGCGTCGGCCTTTGCTCCAAGGATTATCTCGACAGAGACGTGGACGGCACGCTCTCCGGCGGTGAAATCAAGCGCATAGAAATTGCGACGGTTCTTTCGCGCAACCTAAAGGTGGCCGTTTTTGATGAGCCTGAGGCAGGTATTGACCTCTGGAGCTTTCAGAAGTTGGCTGAAACGTTCAGAGGCATGCATGAACGGCTTGATACGACCATTGTGATTATCTCGCATCAGGAGCGCATTCTTGAGCTTGCAGACGAGGTCATACTGATGTCGGGCGGGAAACTGCGCAGTATATCCAAAAACGAGATACTGAGTCGGGGTATCGTTGACGGATGTGAATGCAGTGCGAATTGCGGAAAGGTAGGTGTGGACGATGCTGAGTGTATTAGATAAATTACTGCTGGAACAAGTCGCTGATCTGCACGATATACCGCAGGGCGCATATAATATACGTAAAAACGGCGAGGGCGCGGGGCGCGCCACCACGGTCAATATAGATATCACAAACAAGAAGGACAAACCCGGCATTGACATTACAGTCAAGCCGCATACGAAGAACGAAAGCGTCCATATCCCCGTTATTGTGACAAATTCGGGGCTTAATGATGTGGTTTACAACACATTTGAGATCGGTGAAGAAGCTGACGTGCTGATTGTCGCCGGATGCGGCATACATAACACCGGCAAGGATAAATCGCAGCACGACGGTGTGCATGAGTTTTTCGTGCGCCGCGGTGCGCGTATACGCTATGTGGAAAAGCATTACGGTGAAGGAGATGGCACGGGAAATAAAGTGCTTAATCCCAAAACGATACTGCACATTGAAGATGATGCCACGGTGGAGCTGGAGCTTGTCCAGATTCGCGGGGTAGACAGCACGCGCCGCGACACAGAGGTTTTTCTGGCTGACCGTGCTAAGTTAATCGTCACGGAACGTCTGCTCACAGACGGCGTGCAGGAGGCGTATTCCAATATCGCCATTGATATGAAGGGCGCTGATGCGTCTGCGCAGATCATATCGCGTTCAGTGGCGCAGGGCAGCTCAAAGCAGGACTTCACGTTTGATCTAATTGGACGCAATGCCTGCCGCGGCCATATCCAATGCGACGCCATCATCATGGATCAGGCAACTGTCATCTCGACGCCGCGCATATCAGCGCATCATGAAGACGCGCAGCTCATTCATGAAGCGGCAATCGGGCGGCTTGAATCACAGCAGCTCTTAAAGTTGGAATCTCTTGGACTATCCGAGCAGGAAGCCGAAGATACAATACTTAAAGGGTTCTTAAAGTAATCACTGGCCTGCTTTTCGTGCAGGCCTTAGATCGTTTTATAAACTTATCCTTTTTAGGACAACCTTATGGCCTGCGCAACAAGACAGGTCTTTCTTATTATGATAATTTATTTCATCTTTTTAAGGACACAATAGAAGACATAAAGGAGATAGGCATGGGTATCATGAATTTGACAAGAGAAGAACTTGATATAAGGCTGGAGCGTTTCTGTTACGCTATGAACAATACCCATCAGGGCTGGGATACGGCGATTATTTTAAGCAAGGTTAACCAATACTATTTAACAGGCACGATGCAGGACGGCGTTTTGTTTATTAAAAATGACGGAAAAGCATTATACTTTGTGCGCAGAAGCTTTGAGCGGGCAAAAAACGAGTCGCCTTTGGACATGATTTATCCAATGAACAGTTATCGTGACGCGATGGCCGTGGTCGGAGATGATTTAGGACATGTCTTTATTGAAAAAGAAATCGTCACATTGGCGATTATTGAGAGGCTTCAAAAGACTTTTCATATCCAATCGACAGGATCGCTGGATAAAACAATACTGATGGTCAGAGCGATAAAGTCGCCGTACGAATTGTATTGGATGGAAAGTTCGGGCAAGACCCATTGCGATTTTCTGACGAATGTTGTGCCCGGCATGCTTCGGGAAGGCATGAGTGAAGCGGAATTGGTAGGCGAGCTATTTAACAGCATGATAAAGCTTGGCTATCACGGCGTTTCGCGGTTTTCCATGTTCCAAACGGAAATGGTGGTGGGGCAGGTGGGCTTTGGTGAAAGCTCGCTTTACCCAACGAGTTTCGACGGCCCCGGCGGCGCGATGGGCATGTCGGCCGCGGTGCCCATAGTGGGCAGTCGGGAAAGAAAGCTAAAAAAAGGCGATCTGGTTTTTGTCGATATCGGCTTTGGAAAAAACGGTTATCACAGCGATAAAACACAGGTTTATTGCTTCGGCGCCCAGCCATCTGATGAAGCTGCTAAGGCACATCGCGCCTGTATCGACGTGCAGCGGCGGCTTGCTGACATGCTGAAGCCCGGCATGATTCCGTCTCAGATTTACATGAAAGTGTTGGAAGAATTATCTGAAGATTTTAAGCAGAATTTTATGGGGTTTGACAAAAGGCAGGCCAAGTTTTTTGGTCATGGCATTGGCCTGCATGTGGATGAGTGGCCGGTAATCGCTAACGGCTGTCATGATCCGCTGCTTGAAAATATGGCGCTGGCGCTTGAGCCAAAGAAAGGTATTGCCGGTGTTGGAATGGTCGGCGTGGAGGATACATTTATTGTCGCACCTGATGGCGGACGATGCATCACAGGCGGAGGAAAGGACATTATCATCGTCTAGTCCTAGCTGGTGCTATATATAAACAATAAAACTGTACCCAAACAACTTGACAGCACCTTTTGATAAGACTATGATAGGATAAAATTTATTTCCAAAAGAAAGAGGAGGAAACACAAATGAAAAAGATTCTGTTCTTGGTTATGACTCTTTTGATGGTTCTGTCGCTTTTCACAGCTTGTGCGCCGTCTAATGACACAGACGATGCGGCTACAGAAAGCCCGGCCGGAGAAAGTGCGGCGCCAGCAGACGGAGAATCACCGGAAGCTCCGGCATCTGGGGAGACAATAAAAATCGGTATCAACATGGAGCTCTCGGGCGATGTCGCGTCTTACGGCCAAAGCACAGTCAACGGCATTGAGATGGCGATCGATGAGATTAATGCTGCCGGCGGCATCAACGGACAGACTGTTGAGATCGTTAAGTACGACAATAAGTCGGACGCGGCTGAGGCCACCACGCTTGCAACCAAGCTTGCAACACAGGACGGCGTTGTGACGATACTCGGGCCTGCCACATCGGGTGCTTTCAAGGCAGAAATCCCTGTTGCCAACGACAACAAGGTTCCTGTTATTTCAGGTTCTGCAACAGCAGATGATGTGACAGTTGATGCTTCCGGTGTCAAAGAATATGCGTTCCGTATTTGCTACAACGATTCTTATCAGGGTACGGCGATGGCGAACTTTGCGCTTAACGATCTTTCCGCCAAAAATGTTGTGATCATTAAGGACAGCTCAAGCGATTACGGCAAGGGTCTTGCTGAAAGCTTTACATCCACATATACAGACAACGGCGGTTCAATTGTGACGGAAGAAGCATATGTCAAGGGCGACACGGATTTTAACGCTATATTGACAAAGATCAAGGATTTGGAATTTGACGCGATATTCATTCCCGGTTATTACAACGAAGCGGGTCTGATCATCAAACAGGCGCGCGCACTTGGCATCACGGTTCCGATTCTGGGCGCCGACGGATTCGATTCGCCGAGCCTTCTGGAACTGGCGGGCGCAGAAGCGCTGAGCGACGTCTACTTCTCTAACCACTATTCGTCTTTGGACGAAGATCCGGTTGTTGTGGACTTTATCGCGGCATTCAATGAAAAGTACGGCAAAGACCCGGATGCATTCAACGCTCTTGGTTACGACCTTGCCAAGTTCGCATGCGACGCTATTGGTCGCGCTTCCGATATCACGGGTGAAGCGGTGAAAGATGCGCTTGCATCCACAATTGATTTCACGGGTGTGACAGGTTCGTTCACCGTTGACGAGAATCACAATCCTGTGAAGTCCATCGTGGTGATCGAAATGCAGAATGGCGAAGCTGTGAGCAGCGTTAAGGCCGGCCTGTAAAAACAGATATTTTATTTAATCTTTTAAAGAAGTGAGAGTCTGTTATTGAGGCTCTCACTTCAATATTTTAACGGTGGCTTTTTTATAAAAATAATTTTATATTTATCTAAATATATGTTATATTGATTATTATTTATGATAGATTTGACAGACGCCGATAATTGAAAGAGGGGAATACTTTGGAGCAGTTTTTACAACAGGTCATAAACGGTATTTCGCTGGGAAGCATATACGCATTGATCGCACTTGGGTATACCATGGTGTACGGTATCATTAAGCTCATCAATTTTGCCCACTGCGATATTTATATGATTGGTGCTTACACAGGGTTTTTCTGTATGACCTCATTGAATTTGGGACTTATACCTTCTATGCTGATCGCCATGGTGCTTTGTATGATATTAGGAGCAGCGATAGAAAAGGTGGCATACAAGCCTTTACGCAACGCATCACGTATCACAGTACTAATTACGGCAATCGGCGTATCGTTGTTTTTGGAATACGGTATGATGTTCCTTGTTGGTGCTAATGTACGCGCGTATCCCACAATGACAGGTATACTTGCAGAAAAAATTCATATCGGGGATTTTGCCATACCCGTTCAGAATTTCTTTATCGTGGGTATCACGCTTTTACTGATGATAATGTTACAGTTTATCGTTAAAAAGACCAAGCTTGGAAAAGCGATGAGAGCTGTATCCCTGGACGCTGACGCGGCACGTTTGATGGGCATCAACGTCAATAACACAATATCATTTACATTCATGCTCGGCTCAGCCTTAGCGGGCGCAGCCGGAGTTTTGGTCGGCGTATATTACACATCAATCAATCCTCTTATGGGATATCTTCCCGGTGTGAAAGCATTTATCGCAGCTGTTTTCGGCGGTATCGGAAGTATACCGGGTGCGATGATCGGCGGCTTTTTTATCGGCATGGTGGAAGTGATGGTGTCCGGTTATGCGAGCTCTCTGTTTAAAGACGCTGTTGTCTTTGCGATTCTGATTCTCATACTCATCGTGAAACCGGCTGGCTTACTGGGCAAAAACATCAGGGAGAAGGTGTGAGCATGAAGAATCTATTCAAGAAATCCGCCGTTATCAAAACAATATCGATTATACTGATATTTGCGATTGTTCAGATATTGCTGCTTACCAATATTATAAATGACTACTATTTTACCACGCTTGTGACGGTATGTATTAATATCATACTTGCGGTGAGCTTAAATCTTGTTACCGGTTTTACCGGACAGTTTTCTCTCGGACATGCGGGTTTTATGTCGATAGGCGCATATACCTGTGCCATATTCACGATGAGAATGTCCTCGACATTAGGGGTCGGCGCGTTTTTGATCGGGATTGTTCTTGCCGCAATTGCGGCTGGCATCGTTGGTGTGCTTGTCGGTTTGCCGACGCTACGCTTGCGCGGTGATTATCTTGCGATCGCCACGCTCGGCATGGCTGAGATCATCCGTATTATCGCTGTGAATCTTGATATCACGAACGGTGCTGCTGGGCTTAGCGGTATCCCCAGAGATGTCAATTGGTTCTGGCTGTTCTTGTTCACGGCAGGCACCGTTGTACTGATCACGAATTTCTTAAAATCCACACACGGACGGTCGTGTATATCCATTCGAGAAGACGAGATCGCGGCAGACTCCATGGGTATTAACACAACCAAGTATAAAGTGATGGCATTTGTTATCGGCGCAATCTGTGCGGGTGTGGCCGGTGCGCTTTATTCGTCATTTTTCTACGTTATTAAGCCTGATCTCTTCGGCTTCTTAAAGTCCATCGATATATTGGTTATCGTGGTGCTGGGCGGTCTTGGCAGCATTTCCGGTTCTATTCTTGCGGCTATATTGCTGGCGGTGATATCTACGATGCTTCAGTCTTTCGCAGAAGTCAGAATGGTGCTTTATTCATTAATGCTCGTGGTCATTATGATATTCAGACCGCAGGGTCTTATGGGCTCAAAAGAGGTCTCGTTGCAGCTGTTCAGCAAAATCGGACAGAGTTTTAAGAAAAAGAGAGTGTGACTATGGCAATATTAAGCGTAAACAAGTTAACAAAATCGTTCGGCGGCTTAACGGCTGTTTCCGATGTCGATATAAAACTGCAAAAAGGCGAGCTGGTCGGCTTAATCGGCCCTAACGGCGCCGGTAAAACAACCGTGTTCAATTTGCTCACAGGTATTTATGAGCCCACATCCGGAGAGATAACGCTTGACAGGGACGGCAAACAGACGAAGCTGAACAGAATGAAGCCCTATAAGGTAAGCAAGGTGGGGCTTGCCAGAACGTTTCAGAATATTCGTTTGTTTAAAGACTTAACTGTGCTCGACAATGTGCGGATTGCGATGAATCAGAACATCAACTACGGCGTTTTTTCAGGGCTGCTGCACTTGCCGTCTTTCAGGCATGAGGAAAAGAGAATACGTAAAGAAAGCATAGAGCTTCTTGACATATTCAGTCTTGGCGCTAAAGTCAATGAAAAGGCAAGAAATCTTCCTTATGGTGAACAGCGTCGTTTGGAGATCGTGCGCGCACTCGCGACGAAGCCTGTGCTGCTGCTTCTCGATGAACCGGCTGCCGGTATGAATCCTGCCGAATCAGCGCAGTTGACTGATACCATTGCGAAGCTGCGCAGCGATTTCGATCTCACAATCCTATTAATTGAGCACGATATGTCGGTTGTCATGAAAATATGTGAACGTATTTACGTGATGGACTACGGCAAGGTGATAGCCGAAGGCACACCGGATGAAATCAGAACAAATAAACGCGTGATAGAAGCGTATTTGGGAGAGGATGCAGCCAATGCTTGAAATTCGTGATATTAATGTTCATTTTGGTGTCATCCAGGCGCTTAAGGGAATTTCCGTGACTGTTAATGACGGAGAAATCGTGACATTGATCGGTGCAAACGGTGCAGGTAAGACGACCACGCTCCATACGGCTTCAGGTCTTAAAAAACCCACCAGCGGTTCTATCATTATGGATGGCAAAGATATTACCGGCGCTTCCGCGCAAGACCGTGTGAAGATGGGGATATCTCAGGTGCCCGAAGGACGGCGAATCTTTTCGACATTGACGGTGCTGGAGAATCTGGAACTGGGCGCTTATTTAAGACGCGACAAGAGCGAAATTGCAAAAGATCTGGATAACGTTTTTGAGCGTTTCCCAAGACTCGCTGAAAGAAAAAGGCAGGCTGCAGGTACGCTTTCCGGCGGCGAGCAGCAAATGCTTGCGATCGGCAGGGCACTGATGAGCCGTCCCAAAATTTTGTTCCTCGATGAACCGTCAATGGGACTTTCTCCTTTGCTTGTTATTGAAATATTTAATATTATAAAAGATATAAATGATTCAGGGACGACGGTTTTGCTTGTTGAGCAGAACGCGCATATGGCGCTGCAGATCGCACACAGGGCTTACGTGTTAGAAACGGGGTCTATCGTGCTCTCCGGTACCGGCGCGGAGCTCATGCAAAGCGATGAGATCAAAAAAGCATATTTGGGAGGATAAAATGATGTTTGTCAGAAACAAAATGACGACGAATCCGTTTACCATTACTCCCGACAGCACCATTCCTGACGCACACGAGATTATGACCAAGAATAATGTGAAACGGCTGCCGGTCATCAAAAACGGACAACTCGTAGGCGTTCTATCGAGAGAGGATATTGCACAGGCCTCTCCGTCTAAGGCAACGAGCTTCAGCGTGGGGGAACTGACTTATCTGCTTGCGCGGACAAAAATCAGCCAGATCATGACGAAGAACCCCGTTACTATCTCGCCTGTCGCACTTCTTGAAGAAGCGGCCATCATGATGCGAAACAACGAAGTCGGATTTCTGCCTGTGGTTGAAAACGGCCGCTTGGTGGGCATAATCACGGAAAGCAACATCTTTGATGCATTTATCGGACTGCTGGGTTTTCGTGACGAGGGCACGCGCCTGACGATTGAGGTCGATGACGTACCGGGTATGATGGCGAGTATCAGCGGTATTTTTGCCGAATTCGGCGCGAATATATCGCATATCGCGGTCTATACCGGCTCAAGCGGCAAAAGCTCTGTGGTCATCGGTACACAATCGTTTAATACCGAAGAAATTGAGAAATCCATTGAATCCAAAGGCTTCAATATCATCTACAAGCTGCAGAACAAATAGAAATTGATTCTCGGCAATGCCTATCCGGCTTGCCGTTTTTTTATGGTTTGAATCTTGTATACAATACATAGACAATCGGAGATGCCATGACCAAAATAAAAATGCCTATAGGCGGTCAAGCGCTGCCTAATGGCGTCATGATACACAGCCCATATAAAACTACGGTGGTTTTATGTCACCGATCAGGTCATATGCTTACGACCTCATGGACACACATATACAAAAGAACGAAGAAAAAGCCTGTTCTTCGCGGCATCTATCAGCTTTTTGTGTCATTAAAAGAATCATTACGTACAGTTCGCGAGGCCGTCAAACTGTCAAAGTCAGCGGGAAAGATCCGTGTTTCGCCCATGTCGATTCTCAGTGCCGTCGCGGCAATCGGACTGCTCGTTCTATACGTCTTTGCGTCAGACTGGGCGTATAACGAGCTCAATCTTCTGCTTCCTGAGTATAGGCAGCACTATCTGCTCACATTCTTATATGGCATTGTTGATATTATTTTTTTTACTGTGGTGCTGTATGTTATTACGCACTTGCCTACGGTTAGAAAGATGCTTCGTTATCACGGGGCAGAGCACAAAGCTATTGTCTGCTATGAAAAGGGGCTGGAGATGACGGTGGAAAACGTTAGACAGCAAAGCCGTTATCACAAACGCTGCGGGACATCAATGGTCGTGACCATTTTGATGGTTGGCGTGATTGTACCGGCTTTTATTCCGCCGGCGCTGGCGGACATTTGGCAAGAGTTGATACTCGCAATCAGTGTGCTGCTTGCAGTGGGCATCGCTTATGAAGGAATGCGGTCCGGAAGGAAGTCGTTTGTGACACGTCTTGGCATGGCAGCGCAGCGTATCACCACTAAGGAGCCGGACGATGCCATGATAAAATGCGCGGTCAAAGCGATCGACGAAGCTTGTCATATATAAGATTTATAGTTAGCTAACGACCTTCTGCGCTTGCTATGCGTATGGAATCGGCAATCATTTTTAGCCTAATCCCGAATTGACAATAATTAATTGAATTGATATAATAAATAAACAATTAAAATAGTATGTTTGTGATATGATCATCGTCATATTTATAGCTGATTGGCTCTTGTATAAGTCCATTAATTGGTTTGGACGTTTCGACCAGGCGACCGTAAATTGCCCCAGGCTACAAGAGATACAGTTTGAAAAATTGTGCTATGTGCTTTTTATTAGTCTGCTTTTCAAAATGTATCTTTTATAGTGCGGGGCTTTTGTTTACCTCTTGCTATGAAAGCATGCAAAATGATGAAAGCAACTTGAGTTCTGAATCTAACGGCAAATGTACCGCATGAGTTTTAAAGGCGGTAACGAACTTTAATTTTACTTAAGCAAACACGAAATAATACAGTGACAAGGGGGAGACGATAGTGAGTCATGTCGGAAAAAGTGTTGTAAGGGTCGATGCATTTGATAAAGCCACCGGCCGCGCTAAATACACAGACGACTTGTGTGATAAGAATGCGCTTATTATTGTGGTGGTAAGGTCGACGATTGCCCACGGGTATGTAAAATCGATTGACATTTCCGAAGCGAAAAAGATACCCGGCGTCGTGAAGATTTTCACGTGCTTTGATGTGCCGGATATTAAGTTTCCCACGGCGGGACATCCGTGGTCAACTGATCCAAGTCATCAGGACGTGGCGGATCGCCGGCTGCTCAACCGTCATGTGCGCTATTACGGCGATGATGTCGCCGCAGTTGTGGCGGAAAATGAGGTGGCTGCCGCGCAAGCCGCCCGCGCCGTCAAAGTGGAATATGAAGAATTGCCGTTCATGCTTGATCCGTTTGAGGCCATGAAGGACGGCGCGCCTTTGATCCACAAGGATTTTGAAAAGAATATTCTCAAGCACACGTCAATCAATCTCGGCAATTATGAAGAAGCGATTAAGGAACCGGGGCTTATCTGCGTGGACAAATGGTATGATACGCCTGTTGTTCAACATTGCCATATCGAAAACTTCGTCGCTTACGCTTATAGTGAAAGCTCAAAAATCGTCGTGGTATCCTCCACACAGATCCCGCATATTGTCCGCCGTACGGTGGGGCAGGCTTTGGGTGTGCCGTGGGGCAAGGTTCGCATTGTCAAGCCATACATCGGCGGCGGGTTCGGCAATAAGCAGGATACGCTCTATGAGCCGCTGGCCGCCTATGTGTCGCAGCAGCTCGGCGGGCGTCTGGTCAAGATTGACGTACCGCGTGAAGACACCTTCGTCAGTAACCGCGTGCGTCACGCCATCCGTTCACATATTGTGTCCTGGGTACGGCCGGATGGCACATATGCGGCACGCAAACTGGAGTGTTTCTCTGATCAAGGGGCATATGCCTCTCACGGGCACTCGGTGGTGGCAAAGGGGATGGGCGCGTTTCCTCAGATGTATCCGTGTCCGAACGTCCAGTGCGACGCTTATACCGTCTATACAAATAAATCCTCCGCAGGCGCGATGCGCGGATACGGCATTCCGCAGGCTATGTTTGCGGTGGAAAGCCATACCGACGATGTGTGCAGAGCGATCGGCTGGGATCCTGAAGCATTCCGGCGCAAAAACATCATGCCCAAGGGCTACAAGGATAATTTTTCTAAGAACGAAAACTACTTTGATACCTATAATCAGTGTCTGAATAAGGCGATGGATTATATGGATTATCACAAAAAAATAGAAGAATACAAGAATCAGACAGGACCTATACGCAAGGGGATCGGTATTTCATGCTTCTGGTATAACACGGGTGTCTGGCCGATTTCATTGGAGCATTCATCCTGCCGTCTGGTACTGAATCAAGACGGCACGGTACAACTGCAGATGGGCGAAACGGAAATCGGGCAAGGTGCGGATACGTCTTATGCGCAGATGGCCGCCGATGTGATCGGTCTCAAGGATTACAGGGATATCCACGTGATCTCTACTCAGGATACAGATATCACGCCCTTTGGTCTCGGCGCCTATGCGTCGCGCCAGACTTATATGGCCGGATTCTCTATCTCTGAGGCGGGGAACATGCTAAAGGAAAAAATACTCAAGCACGCCAGCGAGCTGACACGCATCACGATTCCTAATCTGGATGTTGTCGACAGCAATATTGTGCGGGTCTCCGATGGCAAAATACTGATGTCGCTGAGCGAGCTGTCTACCGAAGTGTTTTACAGCCTGATGCACAGTGAGCATATTACCGCTGAATCGAGCTATCAGATAAAAAGCAATGCATATTCATTCGGCTGCTGCATTGCGGAGGTTGAGGTGGATGTTCCGCTATGCAGAGCAAATTTAGTCAAGATTGTTAACGTTCATGACTGCGGAAGGCTGATAAACCCGGCTTTGGCTGCCGCACAGGTGCATGGCGGTATGTCTATGGGCATTGGCTATGGTCTCAGCGAACAGCTGCTGTTTGACCCGAAAACGGGCAGAGCGCTAAACAACAATCTGCTGGATTATAAGCTGTCCACCATGATGGATCATCCGCATCTGGAAGCGCAGTTTGTGGAAAACTATGAACCCACGAGTCCATTCGGCACGAAAGCTTTGGGAGAGCCTCCCGCAACGCCTGTTGCGCCGGCAATCCGAAACGCAATCCTTAACGCCACAGGCGTTGCAATTGACCAACTGCCAATGAATCCGCATTTGCTTTTTAAGCGATTCACTGAGGAAGGGCTCATTCATGATACTTGGAGAGAAGGGGAAAACGAATAATGTACGATATTAAGGAGTTGTATGAAGCTAAAAGCGTTGAAGATGCGATTCGTCTTCGTGTTGAGCATCCAGAAGCTCATGTTATCGCGGGCGGCTCTGATGTCCTCGTGCAGATGCGCGAAGGCAGACGCGCCGGCGTGGAGCTGATTTCGATTTACGGAATCTTTGACCTACGCGGTGTCAGCCTTGATGAAAATGAAGCGATACGCATTGGTTCACTGACCAGCTTCTCGCATATCACCCGTCACCCCATCATACAGAAGTACATTAATGTGTTGGGTGAGGCGGTGGACACTGTCGGCGGGCCGCAGATTCGCAACATTGCCACCATCGGCGGCAATACCTGCAACGGTGTCACCTCGGCGGATTCCGCTTCAACGCTGCATGCGTGGGAGGCAATCGTTGAGCTGACTGGCCCTGACGGGATCAGGCTAATTCCCATCAAAGAGTTTTATATTAAAGCGAGTACTGTCGATATTCGCCCCGGCGAAATACAGACCGCTATCATCATACCTAAAGAAAGCTACGATAATACCTGCGGATGTTATATTAAGTATGCCATGCGAAACGCGATGGATATCGCGACGCTGGGATGTTCCGTCAACGTCCGCTTATCGCCTGATAAAAAAACGTTTGAACGTGTTCGTATCGCTTACGGAGTGGCGGGGCCGGTGCCCTTGCGTGCGCTGTCAGCGGAAGCCGCGGCAAACGGAAAACCCGTTTCCATGGAAACAGCGGAAACATTCAGCAAGACTGTCATTGACGACATTAAACCGCGCGACTCATGGCGCGCATCCAAGGCCTTCCGCCAGCACGTGGCTGTCGAGATAGCAAAACGCGCAATAATTGAAGCGGTAAAACGCTGCGGAGGTGAAATGGCATGAAGGATCAGTACAGGTTAATCGAATTCAATCTGAACGGAAAAGACGTGGCTTGCATGGTGGATACGCGCGCTTCACTGACCGATATGCTGCGTAACGAATATAGCATGACATCCGTTAAAAAAGGTTGCGAGGTGGGCGAATGCGGGGCCTGCAATGTAATTATCGACGGCGAGTGCTACAACTCCTGTATCTATCTTGCGGTTTGGGCAAGAGGCAAGAAAATCCGCACGCTGGAAAGTCTCTTAGGCCCGAACGGTGAACTGAGCGACATTCAACAGGCATTTATCGATGAATCGGCTGTGCAGTGCGGATTCTGTACGCCCGGCTTTATTATGTCCGCGTTGGCAATTCTGGAAAGCGGCAAGGAATATACCGACGACGAATTGCGGAAGCTGTTGAGCGGCAATTTGTGCCGCTGTACCGGCTATGAGAACATACTAAGGGCTGTCAAAAAGACAATGTATAAACGGCTTGGTAAAGAGATGCCTACTGAATAAAGATAGGGCTATTAACTCATAATAGAGTACTCTTTATAAACTGTATAACGCATAAAAACGGAGATATCACCGTCATAAACGATGATGTCTCCGTATTTTGACTGCTCCTGAAAACAGCATGTAAAGAGGATAAACTATAGAATTATACTATCCCATGTTTCATTATGTTATTGAAGCTTCATAAATTGATTTAATGGAACGAGTCAATGTCTCATTAAACTTTTCATCCGTTTGATCGGCCTTCAATCCCTGTGATAATGCGCGAGAAAAACTTGCAATAAGTCCGTGATTACGTGCCAATTTTTCGTTTGCTTCGCTTTGCGTATAACCGCCCGACAAAGCCACGACTCTGACGATATTCGGATTATCGATCAAATCATTATAAAAATTATCCTCAGTGGGTAACGTCAATTTGAACATCAGTTTGATATCTTTGCTTAAACCGGATAGCTTATTTAAGATCTCACTTCTTAGTATCCTTTCACATTCTGCCTTGTCAATGCTATGAATATCCACTTCCGGTTCTAAAATAGGAATCAATCCCGCATCAAATATTTTCATTCCATAATCGAATTGCTGATCGACTATGTTTTTAATTCCTTTTGGGTTTGCTTGTTTAATCACTGAACGCATTTTCGTTCCAAAAATGTGATAATCAACGGCCTGCTTTAAAAGTCCGTCTAGATTAGAGAACGGTCTCATTATTTGGACGCCGTCTTCAAGATCAGAAAGCCCTTCATCCACCTTTAAAATCGGCACAATGCCTTTTTTCTCCCATAGGTATTCGGAAGTTGCCAGACCTTCAATGCGTCGATTCATGGTGTTTTTGAAAAGAATGGCGCCCAAAATATAGTCCGAACTAAACGCAGGACTCGTCATAATGCGTGTTCTCATTTGATGTACGATCTCAAACATTTCGTCATCACTTGAATAACTGTCTTCATTGATACCATAGAGACGAAGAGCTTTAGGCGTACTCCCGCCGCTTTGGTCGAGTGCTGCTATAAAACCATTGCCAAACTGCATTCTCTTTAATTGTATCGGATTCATAGATTAAGTTCCTTTCTTGTTATTTTTTTCTCTATTGTTTCATTATAGGTGTTATGCGAAGCAAATTCAAATTTGCCGGATAACAAAAAGGCTATGCATTATTCGAAATAGCAGAATTATGAGATTTTGGCTAGTTTACTTCTTTACAAGAACAAACGTTCTGGAGTATGATAAAGAGAACATTAATTCGATATTTTTAGGAGTTGAAGATATTGGATCTTTTCGAAAAGCTTGAGATTTTAACAGATGCAGCAAAATACGATGTGGCCTGTACGTCGAGCGGCATCGACAAAAAGCCCTCTGCCGGCGGTATAGGCAGCGCAGCGGCATGCGGCATATGCCATAGCTTTTCCGGAGACGGGAGATGCATCTCGCTTCTCAAGGTGCTGATGACAAACGCATGTGCTTATGACTGCGCTTACTGTGTGAACCGCCGTTCCAACGACACGCCACGCGCGGCATTTGAACCGCGCGAGCTTGCCGATCTGACTATGGCTTTTTATCGGCGCAACTATATCGAAGGGCTATTTTTAAGCTCCGGTGTAATGAAAAATCCCAACTTTACAGTAGAACGCATGATTGAAACACTGTGCATCCTTCGCGAGCAGCATCATTTTTTCGGATATATCCACGCCAAAGCCATACCCGGGGCTGATAAAGCGCTTATCGCGCAGTTGGGGCTGCTGGCAGACCGAATCAGCGTCAATATCGAGCTGCCCTCACAGGCGAGCCTGAGCATGCTCGCGCCGGACAAGACTAAGCAAGCCATATTGGCACCTATGGGCTATATTCGCCGTCATATTGAGCATAACACTAAAGAGAAAGCGATCATCAAAAGCACGCCGAAGTTTGCACCGGCAGGCCAGAGCACGCAGATGATTATCGGTGCATCCACGGAAAACGATTTTAAAATCTTGAATCTGACCGAAGGGCTGTATCAAAATTACAAGCTCAAACGTGTGTTCTTTTCAGCTTATATCCCCATGGTAGAGAGCTCACTGCTCCCAACGCCGGACACAAAACCGCCTCTTTTGCGGGAGCACCGGCTGTATCAGGCAGACTGGCTGCTGCGGTTTTACGGCTTTTCAGCCTCAGAACTGCTTGATGAAGACAATCCTAATTTCAATCCGTTTATCGACCCGAAATGCAACTGGGCGCTTCATCACCCCGAAAGCTTTCCTGTCGAAGTGAATCGCGCGTCGTATCAAATGCTTCTGCGTGTACCGGGAATTGGTGTGCGCGGCGCTCAGCGCATTGTGGCGGCACGGCGAACAGGACACCTGGATTTCGCCGGACTCAAAAAGCTGGGCATTGTGTTAAAAAGAGCGCAGTATTTTGTCACATGTGACGGCAAACGGCCGGATGGTTTTGATATCGCACAGGATGTTTTGCTGCAAGCGCTGTTGTCGGAGCAGGCGAGAGGAAGAATGAAGCAGGCGCTTTCCTGTAATGACACCGTCAGGCCGCGGCAGCTTTCGATGTTTGACCACCCATCATTTGCAAGGGAGGAACTGCAAAAATGTCTGAGCGGAGAAATGTAGTTAACGAAAGAAATTCTGAACCGCTTGTCTATTCTTATGACGGCAGTTTCGACGGGCTGCTGTGCTGCGTTTTTGAAAGCTATGATAAGAATGAGCTGCCCATGGATGTGCTGCCGGATAATAAACCGTTGCCGCTTCTGTTACCTGTCAAAACAATTGAAACGAATCCGGAGCACGCTAAACGCGTACAAACATCCATTCCGAGAAAAATGGGCCATAAAGCGTTTTATTTTATACGGCGTGCTTTTTTAACCTGTCATCCAAAAAAAGACCTGCTCATTCTGCAGTTTATGCGCCTCGGGTACCGTTATGGCGCTTCGGTGATGAACCGGCTGACAGATGAACCGGTGCATGCGCTTGTCGGCGCAGTTAGACACCTTGACAACGAGGCGCATCTTTTTAAAGGTTTTATACGTTTTTCTGATACTAACGGCGCTTTGGTCGCTCAGATTGAACCAAAGAACATCGTGCTGCCGCTCATCGCGCAGCATTTTTGCGAACGGTATACAGAGGAGCGGTTCTTAATATACGACAAAACACACGGCATGGTGCTGCTTTATGAGAATCATTCCATGAACATATGCAGCGTGAATACGTTTGAACAGCCAAGCCCCAGTGAAGAGGAAAAGACATTCCGTGAGCTCTGGCGCTTGTTCTATAAAACCATTGAGATTAAGGAACGCCATAATCCCCGCTGCCGCATGAGTCACATGCCCAAGCGGTATTGGCGTAGTATGACGGAATTTGCACGTGAGGAAAGCCAAATGGATGTGGCGGCGCTATCCAAGCAGACCGAGATACGAAAGCTTACCTAATAAAATGCTGTTGATTCTCAAAAAGTTTTTACCAACCTATTAAATATTATGGTCATTCCATCCAGTTTGAGTTATAATTATATAAAAGCAGTGATTAATCTAGATTCCAGTATATGATTCAATTTGAATATATAAAGACAGACATAAATCTGTATAAGTCACCAGTACCTCTTAATTAAAGCCAAATAGTAAAGACCCTATTTCTATATTGAAAACATATAGTTAACTTAAATCCATAACTATCTTAATTGCTTAGCGCGATGGAGGATACAATGAAAGAGAAGAAAACGATTGGTAAATTCAGACTCTGGGGGCTTATATGGGGCTTGGGGCTTGCGGGGCAGCTGTGCTGGAACATTGAAAATCAGTGGTTCAACACATTTGTATACGCAAAGATCGCCAAAGACTCAAATATTGTCACGTTGATGGTGATCACAAGCGCACTGGTGACCACATTTGCGACCTTTTTCTTTGGCACATTGTCTGACCGCAGGGGTACGCGGCGAAAATACATTTCTATCGGATACATCATTTGGGGTTTGCTTACGATCGGCTTCGGTTTAACAGAGTTTATCGGCAGCGGCACAGTAGGAACTGCCAGCAAAATGAGTTTGCTCGCAGCGGTGCTTGTGATTCTCGCGGACGATGTGATGAGCTTTTTCGGGTCAATGGGCAACGACTCGGGCTACAATGCCTGGACGAACGACATGACGACGGATAAAAACCGAGGGCAGATCGGCGCGGCGCTGGCCACGCAGCCTGTTATCGGCACCATTGTAGGAACGGTAATCGGCGGTATGCTGATCGGCAGTGACGACAATTATCAGCGCCTTTTCTGGGGAATGGGGCTTTTCGTGATCGCAATGGGCGTATTGTCACTGCTGCTGTTGCGTGATGCACCAGGCCTGAAGCCTTATAAGGACGGTTCGTTCTGGCATCAGTTCAGCAAAGTTTTTAATTTCAAGAGCTTTTTCAGTCAAAAGGAAATCGTGCTTGTCTGTACGGCAACGGCGCTGTTTTTCATCGCTTTCAACGTATATTTTGTGCAGATGGGCAACTGGATGATCTACCATATGGGCTTTTCTGCCGACACGATGGGGCTGATACAAGGACTTGGCTTGATCGCGGCGATGCTGCTTTCCATTCCGGCGATACGCTTTATTAACCGCAGAAAAACGCCGTATGTGGCCGCGGCAGCCATTATTATCAACATGATCGGCCTTTGGGTGCTCTATTTATTTGTGAAGCCGGGAACTGTGGATACGGGCAATATATTCTCCGCTGCCAATCTGACGCTTTTCATCGCCATATTTTTGGCGGGTGCTGGATACATACTCATCATGCAGTCCATGACCATGTGGGTCAAACAGCTTTATCCGCCTGAAAGACGCGGCCAGTTTGAAGGTATCCGCGTTATGTTCTTTACGCTGATTCCCATGATTATCGGAACAAGCATCGGCAACGCGGTGATCAGAAACGGTGCGGGTACGGTGATCAATGAATACGGTATTACTGAAAACATCCCGACAGAATCGATGTATCTGTGGGCCGCCTTGCTTGTATTGCTGACATTTATACCGCTGTATTTTGCGGGCAAGCAATATTATCAGCGGCTTAAGAATAGTAATGACCAAGCGTAACCGAGAAAGGAGAAAAGAACATGCAAAGAGAAATCACAGCCACACAGACGCTGCTTAACGAGAAGGGTGGTTTAATACAGCCGGGATATGCAAAAAAGATGCTGTTTGAGTATAACAGGGAACGAGTTTGTGCCGGTCCGTTCTCGCTCAAGGAGTGGGATTTCTATCAGGTAATCTCAGGAGACGATGTGCTGCAGCTGACAATCGGGCATGTGTCCTACGTGGCAAGCTTTTCTGTTATGCTGTTTAACATCCGCACGGGCGAAAAGAGAAGCTTCACGCGTATGAAACCGCTCCCTATGCGCAATATCAATATGCCGCAAAATCCTGAAAAACCGAATGTGCTTGAAGTGGAGGGCAAGGACTATAAAATACGGTTTGAAGCGAGCACCAACGAGCGGCATCTATTCATGCAGGCGGAAGATAAAAAGCTTGGAAAGATCGATATCGACTTAACTCTCAATAACGATCCTGATAATGAAAAGCTTGTGATTGCTACGCCTTTTTTCAAAAAGAAGCAATTTTATTTGAATTATAAGGAGAGTTATTACGGCATCAGCGGACATGTTCAATTAGGCGATATGCGTATGCAGCCGGGCACAGAAGACACAGCGCTTATGGACTGGGGGCGTGGTGTGTGGCCGTTTAAACATGAATGGTTCTGGGGCAACGGTGCGGGATTTGTAAACGGCGGACGTTTCGGGTTTAATATTGGCTGGGGCTTCGGGGATTTGCAATATGCCACAGAAAACATGTTCTTCTGGAATGGCAAGGCGTATAAGCTGGATACGCTGGAGGTGGAGCGCGATGAGCATGACTATATGAAACCGTGGCATTTTAAAGATAATGACGGACGATTCGATTTTACAATGACGCCGATATACGACCGCTATACCGAAACCAACCTGCTCGTGATCAACACGCACTGCCATCAGATTTTTGGCAGCTACAGCGGCACCGCCGTGCTGCCAAGCGGAGAAATCATTGAAGTAAAAGACCTCACGGCATTCTGCGAACACGCCGAGAACAGATGGTAGGCCATGAAAAAGAAAAGCATTAATCAACACGACTTATATACGCGCTGGGGCGCACAGCTGGACAAGAGCTGTCCGCTCAATGAGTATCCAAGGCCGCAAATGCGCCGTGATAATTGGCTTTGTTTAAACGGCGTTTGGCAATATGCGATATGCGAAGCAGACATGCCCGAGCCTGAACACTATGACGGCGACATCATTGTGCCGTTTTCACCCGAAAGCTTGCTTTCCGGCGTGAAGCGGCAGCTTCTTCCCGGACAGACACTTTGGTACAGAAAGAAAGCTAGGTTCGAGTCATTACTGGGTCAGAGGCTGCTGCTGCATTTCGGAGCGGTGGATCAGCATTGCACGGTATATTGCAACGGCAAAAAGGCCGGTTCTCATTCCGGCGGTTACTGGCCGTTTTGTTTTGATATCACTGAACTGATTCTAGACGGAGAGAATACACTGGCACTAGCTGTTACAGACGATTCGGATACGGGTAACGAAGCATACGGAAAACAAAATTTAAACCGCGGCGGTATCTGGTATACGGCGCAAAGCGGCATTTGGCAGACGGTATGGGCAGAATATGTGCCGCAGCAATACATTTCTAATGTCCGTATCACACCCGACTGCACCAACGCTGAGGTGACATTTCAAATTGACTTCGCGGAGGGTAAATCAGAAGTCACGGAGTACACCATACAGATCTTTAGTGATGGAAAGCTTATATCAAACGGCACCTTTATTCAATCAACGGCAAGACTGCACATGGGGGACTTTCGTTACTGGAGCCCGGACGATCCTTTTTTGTACACCGTCAAGATCACCGCGGAGCAGGATAAGGTTGAGAGTTATTTTGGCATGCGAGAATTTGCGGCCATACGCGATAACAATGGACATATGCGCTTTGCGCTCAACGGCAAGCCGCTTTTCCAGTCCGGCCTTTTGGATCAGGGTTATTGGAGCGACGGACTCTATACGCCGCCCAGCGACGAAGCGATGATATGGGAAATCAGTGAACTCAAAAAGCTTGGGTTCAACATGCTGCGCAAGCATATCAAGATTGAGCCGCTTCGTTGGTACTACCACTGCGACAGGCTGGGCATGCTGGTCTGGCAAGATTTTGTGAGCGGCGGCGGTCCGTATAAGCCGCTGGTGACGCAATATCTGCCGTTTGTGAATATCCGTTTGAGCGACAGGCATTTTGGACTTTTTGGACGCCGAAACGAGTTGGGGCGTGCTATATTTGAAAGGGACATGGCACGGACGGTTAAATTATTATATAACGTTGTGAGCATCGCTGTTTGGGTGCCGTTCAATGAGGGATGGGGCCAATTTGATGCTTTGCGTATCGCGCAGACGCTTAAGAAAACGGATACTACACGGCTCATCGATCATGCAAGCGGATGGCATGATCAGGGCGGAGGAGACTTCAAAAGCCGTCACATCTATTATAAAAAATACAAAATGCACCGTGATAAAAAGAAACGCATACAGGTGCTGAGCGAATTTGGCGGATACAGCTGCCCATGCGAAGGACACATGACGTCGGACGTACTGTTTGGCTACCGCATGTACAAAGATGCCGATGAACTGACTGACGCATTTGAAAAGCTTTACCGCCAAGAGGTGCTCCCTGCCGCTGAAGCAGGACTGGCCGCATCGGTCTATACGCAGGTGAGTGATGTGGAAGACGAAATCAACGGCATTTTTACATATGACCGTGCTGAGATGAAGCTTCGTGAGGAGCTTGTGCGTCAAATTAATGAACCGCTTAAAAAAACGGGTGATGATAAGAGCTTATAATAGATGAGTATCCTAGCCGAAGATAATGGCACGGATATGTATAACAAACAGGCTAAACAATTAATTCAATTTCATGATTGTTGTATCTAGACCGGCGGGATTTTCGCCTCCATGCTTATAATCCTTAAACCCGAAATCCAAATATAGCTTTCGGGCCGGTTTTCCCGATTCAACATGAGAAGAAAAAGTCTGTACATAAATGGGTCTTTCTGTATCAAGATGGTTAATGGCCGCTTCGACTAGCTGATAGCCATAACCGTTACCGCGATACTCCTTTTTAACCGCTAGCCATTCAATTTCATTCTTTTCTTTGTTAATGGCCACAATGCCGGCAGCATCATTATCATGCGTTACACATAATGCTGATGAGTTGGCTATACATTCATTAATCGCTGTTTCAAACTCAGCAAGTCCCGCCATTTTACCGAACAAATCTTCCACTTCTTTCGCGAACTCCAGCCATTGGGGAATATCTTGTTTATTAACAAAACGAATCATAAGACTTAGCCTTTCTTTGACATAGTTTTAAGGGGTATGATTATATATTGTAATTGATGAATATGTCAAATAATTTATATCTATTACATTCCATGGGCTATGAGTTATTATTAGCAAGGAAATCAGATCGTTTTTACTGTTCGGATATTCGATTATTCGCTGATGTCTTGTCGGTGAATAAATAAAAAAGAATATTTATTCAACTTTTTTATATATTTTGAAAAACCAAAGATAGAATTTTCTAGAGATATAAAACGTAATAAATAAGGTGATCCATGTGACAAACCAATTCCAATGGATATAATCTAAGATGTCGGTATATCTCTCAATGAATATTTCGATAATGGTTATCGCTGAGCAATAAATGACATAGTGCATAAATTGCCGAAAGCCTTTTTTCCCTACTGGATAATACAGATTGAAAATCACACATGTAGCAGGATAGATCATATACTCAAAATCGAAATTTGTCCATGTCGCATGAGCAAATGATCTAACCGGATATACGATGAGCCCCAATTCAACAACCAGCAAGCCAAATATCCATGTGATAACTTGCTTAAAAAGGAATATCACAAAGGCTTCACGAATTTTGTTTTTTGGCACAAATATTATCAATCCAATAATAGTTATCAACCAAGCAATAATTAGAATTACTGCTTCAATCCTCATACCATTTCGCCCAATCATTAAGAATAAATTTATTATTCCAAAAGACAGGTTTTCATATGCGGATTAAGATGTTGCATATGAATAGAAATCTGTATAATCCAGATTTGAACATTGGATATAGCAAAGTGCAATATATTAAACAATCAAAATAAACCCAAATACAAGATTAAGATTTAGCCTTTTGTATTGTGAGAAAAATAGTCTGCCAATACTTGAAGACTTTCATCTCGCAATATTCCCGCCGTTACCGCTGGCTTGAACGGAGAATTTTCGAATGCGATTTTGCTGCATTGGCTCCCGCTTACCCCTAATAAATTGCACAGGTCAATGTCACTGGCTCCGTAAACCAGTCTGCCAAGCTTTGTCCAAACCATTGCACCGCAACACATGAAACATGGCTCACAGCTTGAATATAACGTATAGTTACGCAAATCAACGACATGTGTTTCATTGCAAAAAATCCTTAGCAATCCAGCTTCAGCGTGATAGGTCGGATCAGTTGCCGTGTATATCTGATTTTCATTTGTATAAACAATTTCGTTGTCTTTCACCAGAACCGCTCCAAAAGGTTCATTGCCGTGTTCTACAGCTGATACAGCCAATTCAATTGCTTTTTTCATGAAATATTCATCTGTTCTCATAAATATCCTCTTAAACAGTTCCTATTTTTAGTTATATTAGTAGTTTTCCCTTCATAGTAGATTATTTCATGTATTACTGATAATATATATTATTCCTTTAAAGATAAAGATATTTTATTTAGATCCTTTTTAAAAAAGATATGAGCACCTATTGCAACTATAACATAAGAGGCTACGAGCGAAATAAAGATAGAATATATTCCGAAGTATTTTGATGTCAGGACAGCTAAGGGGATATAAACCACGAGCATCTGTATCAGATTTACCGAGGCAGCCTTAATAGGCCGTTGCAAAGCATTTAATGCGCCGTTAATAATTAAAACGATACCCATAAAAGCATATCCTATGGGAACAATTCGAAGATAAAGCACTATTTTATCGACCACTTTATCATCATTTGTGAACAAATAAGATATTGGCCTCGCTAAAATCGCAAGAATAACGAACAGAATAACTCCGTTTAAAACGGAAAACTTCTCACTAGAGGATAAAGCTTTTTTAATTCTATCAATCTTCTTTGCTCCAAAATTTTGTCCCACATATACAGGAACAATAGCCACAAATGCATTGACAACACTTAAGGCAAAGAATTCTATCTTTGTGGCAATACCAAACCCGGCGACAGCATCAGTTCCGTAGGATGCGATTAATCCAGTAATAATACCTGTGCCCAGAGGGATAATCATTTTTGCAATTGCATTTGGCAATCCAATGAACAGTATGGCCTTCCAAGATTGTAATAGTTTTTTGATCTTGATCTTGTTAAGAGAAATAACTTTTTCTCTGATGATTAATATATAGAGGGCAAATAGAAAAGTGATGGCTCTTGAAATGACGGTTGCCAGAGCAGCGCCAGAGACCCCCATTTGCGGAAAAAATCCAACGCCCATAATAAGCAATGGGTCAAAAACAATGTTTAATCCAGCAGCTACCAACATAACAACACTGGGTGTTTTAGTATCTCCAAGTGCACGAATGGCATTGTTTCCAATCATGGGTATAACAACAAAAGGAACACCTATATACCAGATACGCATATACTCTTGAATATATGGGAGCGTCTTGTCATCTGCACCCAATAATTTAAATAGAGGGTCTATGGTCAGTAATCCGGCCGTTGCGGTAATTATAGAAATTAATAAACCAAGAGTCAGGCTGTCGGTTGATAAGCGAATAACTTTTTGCTTCTCCTGTTCACCTACGGCTTTTGAAATGACAGCAGAAGCACCAATGCCAAGACCAGTATTGATACTCCCAATCACCAGAACAACTGGAAATGTAAATGAAAGGGCTGCCATCTGAAACGTTCCCAGATTACCGACAAAGTAAGTATCTGCGAGGTTAAAAGCCACCATGCCTAAGATTCCGGCTATCATGGGGACTGTTAACCTGCGAAGGACAGTGTTAACAGGGTCTTGTGTAATATTGATAGTTTTATTTTTAGTCAATTATTTTTCCTCTTTTAATGCTTTTACATGGCTTTGAACGTTTTCTTCGATTTTTTGCAATAGCTTAAAAATCTCTTTTTTTTCATCAGGTTCAAAATTTGCAATCATTATCTCTGTCATACTATATAAGCCTTTCTTTATTGCAGGAAACAAATCCTTGCCTTTCTTTGATAGATAGGACCTGATATTCCGCTTGTCGTCTTCGTCTCGTTCGGTGTATATATAACCAAGCGACTCAAGCTTCTTAATCGCTCTATGTGTATTGGCACGGTCAATTTTCACACTTTCGCTGAGCTCTTTTTGATTGATACCGGGTTTGTTGGCGATGCCAATCAAAAAAATATACTGGCCGGTGCCAATACCGTATTGCTCAAACTGTTTATTAATGATAATGCTTTGATAGCGGTAAATTGAAGATATAAATTTACCAATAGATTGATCTTGCATTTAAAATAACCTCGCATAATTAATTGCTAACGCAACTAATTATAACTCAAATTAATTGCGTGTGCAACTAATTATGGGTGAGGTATCATTGGATATTTGGCAAACGGGGAAACTAAACCATGATATACTATCCTTGGAGTGATGATTATGACGACGACTACCGCCCATACTAACCACCTTACCGACGAACAGTCCGGCTATCTTCTTCAGCACGCCCACATCCCCGTGGACTGGTATCCTTGGGGGAATGAAGCCTTTGAAAAGGCGCGCATGGAGGACAAGCCTGTGTTTCTGTCCATCGGATATTCCACCTGTCACTGGTGTCGTGTATCGAAATAGATTAAAGTTAACTTTTATTCTCAGCATACCATCCATCATAATCAAAAAACTTATGGTTATTTACCTTTATACCGCTAAATATTTCTTTGCTTGTCCAAAGATGTTCGGAATAGTCATCCATAACGAAAGCCTCAAATCTACTAAAAAGAGTTTTAAGAAAGCGAAGTAATTCTTCCTCTCCATGATATCTTCCTGAAATATCGATTGTGATAATCTGAAATGAAAAATCATTAAATATCGTTTTCAACTCCTCAATTTCATTTATCTCTAAATCATTTAAGAGAACCCTATCATAATCAATCTCTATGTACAGCACGGGATCATTTTCTTTATTCATTAGCCATTGTTTTTTATAATTACTTTCAAAATTAGAACTTAAGAATGTCGCAATTGACTCCTTGGAATAATTAAGAAAAATATAAATAGACCTCATAGTATTTTCTCCGATAAACTACTCTTTTAACATGTTCTTGTAATCGAATTATACCATCAAATACAATTCTTATAAATAGGGCACTCTAATCGTGATATACTACCATTGGAGTGATAATTATGACGACGACAACCGACCATACCAATCGCCTTGCCAATGAACAATCCGGCTATCTTCTTCAGCACGCCCATAACCCCGTAGACTGGTACCCGTGGGGGAATGAAGCTTTTGAGAAAGCCAAGATGGAAGATAAGCTCGTGTTCCTGTCCATCGGATATTCTACCTGTCACTGGTGTCATGTAGCGAAATAGAACCGATTTAGTATACTCGCCTTATTGAATGATAAACCTCGTATAATTTATTCCATGTTGCAGGTCCAACGATTCCGTCTGTTACGAGTCCAAATTCCTTCTGAAACTCGACGACACCTCTTTTTGTATCCTCTCGAAAGACTCCGTTTCTGATAACGAATGGAACCGCAGGGAAGAATTCAGCGGTAATGTTTAATAGAAACTGAAGTTCAACAACGTCCTCACCCACAGCCCCTAAAGTAAGGACACTCGAGGGGGGAGACATCCCAATGCCAATTCTTTCTCCTTCACTGGCAAGCTCAGCAAGCTTTGTGACAGCTACGTAAATAGTCGTAATTTTATACCATGTGCTTTTTCCAATAATACCATCAGGTATAAGACTAAAAACTTTTTGAAATTCAACGACGGTATTCTTTGTATAACTGGTAAAAATACCATTAGGATTTGGTATATGAGGTATATTGAAATTACCGCTTATTCTATTCAAATATATTTGCATAGTTTGTATGTTCTTATCAGTCATTCCTTCCTTTAAAACATAACCAGGGTATGTGGTTGTAATTTCCGCTATGTTATTGGATTCGACAATTTGGATATCATTAGGGTAATAATATTTTAATATGTCAATCGGAGCGTATCCATTAAGAGCAAGATATTGTGAACCCCATTGAGAAAGGCCGTCACAAGTTACAGTTGTTCCATTGCAATACTGAGCGAAAAAAGGTTCTCGTCTTCCATATCGCCTGATAAAATTATTGAATATATCATCAACAATACGGCTTATATTGTCAAATATATTTCTACCTTCGACGAAAGCTTGGTCGAAGGCTGTGGAATTTGTAATATCGAAGTCGAAGCCTCTACTTCTATACCACACCGTGTGTACTCTGTTTAAGGCAAAAGAAATCTGGGAGGGTAATGTTTCTGGCATAATTATTTGGAGAACCTAGATGAACAGTCATATATTTGGGAATCCGAACCTCGTTTGCCATAATCGGCATATGTTTTTACTCCTTAAATTAATATTTAATAATTAATTGCCCCAAGTCCATGCGGAATCCAATATTCTTGAATTCGTTGCTGTTCCGTTTCTCCGATTAAAGATGGGACCAATTCTACAGGCAATGTTGAATTGATCCCATTGAAAATCTGTATTCCGTGAATATCAACTTTTCTAAATCTTTCATCAGGTTTCACTTCAACATCATATTCAGATAAACAGGTGCCATTATTAATATCTAAGGTAGAACAATTCTTATCTGGGGCGTATAAATTAACTCGCTCTGTAAGACCATTACTATCTGTGTATAGTCGGTAAATGATACTTCCATTCATATCTTTGACTAATACCGGGACGTTACTTACCGGCAAAGCACTATCAATTGTTGTATAAGTTTTCACTTGTAAGGTTCCTTGACCCAAAATAATCACCTCTGCATTTTAATGATCTATTTAAAATATATGCACAATCAAATCTTATTTTTATATAAAATCTTTAAGCGTTCTATTTTGACAAGATTTTTGATAGTACTGTTTTATAAATATACGGTGAACAGCACATTCTAATCATGATATACTACTCTTGGAGTGATTTATTATGACGACGACAACCGACCATACCAATCGCCTTGCAAACGAACAATCCGGCTATCTCCTTCAGCACGCCCACAATCCCGTTGACTGGTACCCGTGGGGGAACGAAGCCTTTGAGAAAGCACGCATGGAGGATAAGCCCGTTTTCTTATCGGTGGGATATTCTACTTGTCATTGGTGTCATGTGATGGCGCATGAGAGCTTTGAAAGCGAAGAAGCGGCTGCGCTGCTCAACGTGCACTTTGTGCCTGTTAAGGTGGACAGGGAAGAGCGTCCTGATATAGATACGGTGTACATGAACGTTTGCCAGGCGATGACGGGCAGCGGCGGTTGGCCGCTCACCGTTATCATGACGCCGGACAAAAAGCCGTTCTACGCTGGCACATATTTTCCGCTGCATGCTAAATACGGACGTATCGGCCTTGTAGAGCTGCTCTCGAGAATCGCCACTTTGTGGAAGCAAGAGCGTGAAACGCTTACCGCTAGAGGTGATGAGATTGCGTCGCTTTTCAACCAGCCAGAAGAGACAAGCGAGGCCGCAGAGATGCACGTGGTACTCGAAGACGGCTTCACCATTTTAAGAGATAGCTTCGAGAGCCGTTATGGCGGTTTTTCTCATGCCCCTAAGTTTCCTATGCCGCATTATTTGCTTTTTTTGCTGGCAGACTGGAAAGCCAATGAACGCAAACAATCGCTGGATATGGTTAAAAGCACGTTGACGCACATGTACCGCGGCGGAATCTTTGACCATGCGGGAGGCGGCTTTGCGCGTTATTCAACGGATGAAAGATGGCTTGTGCCGCACTTTGAAAAGATGCTGTATGACAACGCGCTGCTGCTGAATGCGTATGCGAATACCTACGCCGCGACAGGTGAAACGCTGTTCCGCTTTGTTGCCGAAAAAACAGCCGTTTATCTCATGCGCGATATGCAAACAGCGCAGGGCGCTTATGCGTCAGCAGAGGATGCGGATTCAGAAGGCGTGGAGGGCAAGTTTTATGTCTGGGAATATGATGAGCTTAAAGACATGCTTTCCAAGAATGAACTTGCGCTTTTGGAATCGCATTATGGCCTGAAGCCCAAAGGCAATTTTGAAGGGAAGACGATATTGAACCGCATTGGCCAGGAGGGCTTTGCGGACGAAGCGGATGAGGCTGTGTTATATAAGTTATACGCGCATCGTGAAGAACGCATCCACCCGTTTAAAGATACCAAAATATCCGCGGCCTGGAACGGGCTTGCTATAGAGGCGATGGCAACGGCTGGAATGAAGCTTGGCCGCGCTGAATACATTAAAAGCGCACAAAAAGCCGCAGATTCTATTATTATCAACATGATGAATGAAACGGGGCTTATTTGCGGCACATATATGAACGGCCCCGGCGGCCCGGCATTTCTCGCTGACTATGCCAATATGGCAAGCGCACTCACAACCCTTTATGTCGCTTCACGAAAAACGGAATACATTGAAAAGGCAAAAATACTGGCATCGCGGATGCTTAAGCTTTTCCGCGATCAAAACGGCTTTGCGATGACAACGGCGGATTCGGAATCGCTCTTTATGCTTCCGCGGGATGACTATGACGGCGCCATCCCATCAGGGAGCGCGAGCGCAGTTACGGCGCTTGTAAAACTGTATCACGTCACGGGAGACACGTTATGGCAGGAAGAGGCAGACAGCGCAATAACCGCCATGATGCCGATGACCACAGCTTCGCCGCCGTCTCATGTGTATTTGCTTACTGCGATGATGCGAAGAGATGAGCCGCATCGCCAGATCGTGATATCTGCGCCGGCGGACAGCGAAGATGCTGCCTATGCATTTAAAACGCTTATAAGCCGATACGATCCATTCACAACGGTGATATGGTATGACAGAAAGACCGAGGCGGACAATGCTTTGCCGCATTATGCGCAATACAAAACAGACGCGCCCTTCGCAGGATACGTCTGTCAAAACTTTGCCTGCCAGCAGCCCATCTATTCGGTGAAGGTGCTGCTGGACGCGGCTGATGAGTGCTGAGAATCCAATGTTGATAAAATGAGATTGTTGTTATTATTAACAGAAAAACAACCTGATGGGTAACAAATGTCCAGATGGGATATTTGTTATGGTAATAATACCCATACTTTCACCTATTGTGGACGCGGCGGAGGTATTGTGATACTATCAATTCGAAATGTCAAGCTTTCAGCCGAGGTCAGCAGTGTACGAAAAGAAGAATAACCCAATAATTACGGAAATTCAAAATGAGTATAAGAAAATTGATGAAAGATGGTTAATGCTTCATTATCGTACATTTGTATTGCTTGTGCTCTTTGGTTTTTTGATTGAGTGTATTATCGGAGCTTCATGGTTTACAACAGGCCACGTTGAGATATCTCTTTCAACGTATATTTTTAAATATGTCGCATTGCCATTGTTAATCAATCTTAGTTTTGTACTGTGCGGACTGTTGGTAATACGTTCTTCACGTATGCAGCAAATAAATAAGACATATTTCATTTCCATATTGTATGTGGGAGTCTGTTTCGTCTTTTACACAGCGCATATCATTTTTAACTCGCTTTACCTTATATTTACCATACCCATGCTATTGACCATCGTTTACAGCAATTATACACTGACGACGTTTACAGCGATAATCAGTATCATATCAAAAACAATATCCGATTTGTTTGTTGTTTGGGATCCCGACAAAGTCAATCCACTAGACAGCAAATTCGGGTTAACTAACCTTTTTATCTCCGCGTTTATTGTATGCATATTTTATGTGGTTTGCGTAGTCGTGATTCGTTTTGAAAAAGAGAAAAATGCCGCAAGTATACAAAAAGAAATTGAATACCACCAAACGCAGCAAAAATTGATGATTGACGAGCTTACTGAGGTTTACAACAGAAAGGCGCTGCGGCAGTCGTTTCAGGATATGGAAGAGGAGGCATACGATAATACATTTGTTTTTGTCATGATCGACATCGACAATTTTAAAACGCTCAATGATGATTACGGGCATGATACAGGTGACGAGTGCCTCAAAGAATTTGCGAATATTTTAATAAAAAACTGCACCGAAGACGCTATGCCGTTTCGTTTCGGCGGCGATGAGTTTTGCATACTCTTTAAAAATATGCCGCTTGAGAACGTGGTAATCATATGTGAAAGTATCGGACGAGAATTAAAAAATAGTATTATAAGCGGAGCCAGTATGCCTATGACGGCGAGTTTTGGTATCGCTTGCTATGACAACCAGATGAACGCGCCGCAATTGTTAAAGCATACCGACTCGGCCCTCTATCGCGCAAAGACAATGAAGGACGCCATTTGTGTATATAATGGCGCAGAAGATGAATTGTAATAACTACACTAAAAAGCATTGATAGCGTGACAAATGACTTATGAGAGTATAGAGCATTTGGATAGCAATTACTCGCGTCCATGCCGTTCGCGATGACGGCGGCATCCTTCGCATTTAGAGGGGTCCTTGCGTTTGGCGCATAACGTATAATCGCCGCCCGAAATTTTCAGCATACGCCCTTCTACGATGCAACCTGCAATCTTACGGCGCGCGTCCATATACAGACGCTGTACAGTGGAACGAGCCACGCCCATTTCTTCGGCGCATTGCGCCTGATCCATATCGTTAAGATCGATCAGCCTTATTGTTTCATATTCTTCCAAACTCATTAAAATCGCTTCATCGTCGCTTCGATTGGCACTGCCGCTTGGCGCGAATGTACTGCACGGGGGCAGACTGCATATGAGCTTTTGTTTTCTGGGTCTTGGCATGACCGCTTATCTCCTAAGCATTATTTTATATATTTTAGCTAATAAATATATTCTAACACAGCGATGTTTAAACCACAAACGCGTTTTTATGTGTTCGAGAGAACATGTTTTTTGCGGAATCAATTGACAAAAAGGTACGAGAAGCATAAAATTTAAAATGGCATATGACAAAAATGGAGGAAAAAACAACGATGGCTGATTGCGGCAACTGCCCGTCTAAGGGCGAATGTAATTCTCAGGATTCCTGCGGAATAAAAAACAATCCCTACAGCGAAGTCAAACGCGTGATCGGGGTGATGAGCGGCAAAGGCGGCGTGGGCAAATCCACGATATCCGTTCTTATTGCCAAGGAATTGAAAAAACGCGGTTTTAAAGTCGGCATTATGGATGCCGATATTACGGGGCCGAGTATTCCCCGTTTGATGGGCGTTAAGGACGGCAGGGTAGACCAGAGTGAGCTCGGTATTATCCCCGTGCCGGCGGACGGTATATCTGTGATGTCTTTAAACTTTTTATTAAGCGACGAAAGACAACCCGTGATATGGCGCGGGCCGATCATCGCCGGAACAGTTAAGCAGTTCTGGGAAGAGGTTTTCTGGGGAGAGCTGGATTATCTGATCATCGATCTTCCGCCGGGTACGGGCGATGTGGCGCTGACAGTGATGCAGTCTATTCCAATCAGCGGCATGGTGATTGTGAGTGTGCCGCAGGATATGGTGTCCATGATCGTTGCCAAGGCGGTTAACATGGTCAGAACGATGGATATTCCCTTGATCGGTGTGGTGGAAAACATGAGTTACCTCACCTGTCCGGACTGCGGTAAAAAAATTGAGCTGTTCTCAGGCAAAAGGGGCGAGTTTGAAAAAGAGCTGGATATTAAGCTGCTGGGCGAGCTGCCTATGAAGACAACTATCGCAGATATCACAGAATTTGGACTCAAAGAACAGGACGAACAGACGAATAAAACCATTGCGGATATTGTCACGAAAGTGACTGAAGCGGTGAAAAAAGATTAATAATTCAAAAATACAAAACGTATGCATACGACGAGAATATGCGTTTAATGAAAGAGGAAGAGGTTAAAAGTATGAAAATTGCAATTGCAACGAAGCAGGGACAAGTTTTCGAACACTTTGGACATTGCGAAGGTTTCACCATATATGAGGCAGACGGAGAAGAAATTAAAAACAAAACCTATGTGCAGAATCCTGGGCATCAGCCAGGTGTTCTGCCTGTCTTCTTAAAGGAGCAGGGCGCAGATGTGGTCATAGCGGGCGGCATGGGGCAGAGGGCTCAGACGCTTTTCTCACAGCAGAACATCGGGGTTATTGTAGGGGCCACAGGAGAGTGCGATCAAACTGCAAGGAGCTATTTAAACGGTGCATTAAAATCAACCGAGTCCGTATGCCATGAGCATGCGCACGCAAATGAATGCGGCGGACACTGAACATATAAAGCAACGCTCTTATAAGAGCCTTCAGGCTGCTGACAAAGTATCAGCAGCCTTCTTCATTAAAAGAAAATATGTTAAAATTAAAAAATGTTGGAGAAACAACATACTGGAAGAATAAACTAGCCATCAGTGCGAATTAGAGCATGTAATAATAGACACATTGGTTTCGGAAGATCACCTTTTGCGAAAGAATATAAAACACATCGATTTCAGCTTATTCAATGATATGTGCCGCGAATATTACCGCCTTGATAATTGACGACGAGCTATAGAGCCTGCTATCATTTTCACAATGCTTTTCATTGGGTATTTGTCTGGGTGCGTTCGGAACGATTGTTGAAGAAGTCAACTCAATGTCGTATATAGATGGTTTTTGGGTCAAAATACAGACAAAACACCAGATACGAGCGTGATATGGCAAACCGGACAAACGATTCAATAATACGGATCCCGCAGAGGATATTCGATAATATTGTATGACAAGCTATTGATAAAGGACTGGTTGTTTGGCAAAGTGTTGTACTCAGATTCAACACATTTGAAGGCCAATGCCAATAAGGGCAAGTGGGAGCATGTTAGAATTTTAGACAATCTGCTAAGATGGAAGGAGCGAAAGAACGCTCAGAAATCGGAGGCGGAATTATGGGAGAATACAGAAAGAAATACGATGAGGATTTCAAGAAGAATGCGGT